>LIDZ01004274.1_pt1 | contig 14756 bp, 15 predicted proteins | sample 644651 | NCBI WGS metagenome assembly LIDZ01 (sample SAMN03856242, study PRJNA289617) | food metagenome | isolation source: wine grapes on drying loft during traditional withering process | host: Vitis vinifera cv. Corvina | place: Italy: Gargagnago di S. Ambrogio di Valpolicella | collected 2014-01 | reverse complement strand
GATTCGAGAAAACACTATGATATTGAGAGAAATTTAGATGTTGGTGGTAATTATCAGGCCATCATCGTTAAGGGAAGTGTTGGTGCCAAAGCAAGTTGTACGCTTAGTTTGTCTTCTCCCACAGTCGACCTTGGGGAAATTAACGCCTCGGACCTGCTATCAGTGTCTCCGGGAACAAATCTAAAAAGTAAAGATGGTTCAGTTGAAGTGACAACCAAATGTAATCAGTCAGCATACACACTTACTTTTAAGCCTGAAAAGATTGCTGCTTCATGTATAGGAATGCTTTGTTGCACAATGGCTATTTTTTCCTGTGGGGTACGGCGCCTGCGCTGCTCGGCCCCGGTTAACACTTCAACCATCTTATTTTCGTGACTAGTCTTAAACATAGTTCTAAGCCTACCTCTTATTTTAAGAGGGGCAAAGTGTCTGGAGATTCAGGGGGCTAGTCTAGTCACTGCCACCATTGGGCTTCATTCGGAAAAATGCGACCGTAACACTCTCAGAAACGCGTCTCTCTTTTCAAAGTCTCAACAGTCCATTGAGCCAGGTGATTTTTGAGACAAAGGTTAATCACCTGATTGGCTGATTTTCAATCCTATTTGGTATGAAAATACCATCTTTTATAGCTAAAAGGCTTTTTGCCAGAAATGTACGAATCCTTGCGGTCACTCTACTTTTGTGTTCCTTTCAGCTGCGACCGATACCACATATTGATTATCCACAGAAACGGGGGATAAAAACGGGAGAGGACTGTATAACTGGAGAGAATGGGCTGAACGTCCAGGGGGATAAAAAAAGCCGCAGAGCGGCTCTCTTTGATAAAACCGACATCGTTATGCCATGAACACCTGTGGCCCTTTAGCATCGATGATGTTAATGATCCGCAGAGCAGCCTTATTTGGTTTGCTTTCGTTTCGCTCCCATTTGGAGACGCTTTCTACGGACATGCCGGTTGTTATAGCCAATGCGGCTTGCGACATGTTGTAGCGGGTGCGGACTTCCTTTATCTGGCTACCGGTCATGACCCGGATCGCCGGGATATTACGGGCTGCAACCGCTGCATCAATTGCGGCTACGGTTTCATCTTTTACCACGCCTAATTTGTTATAGCGTTCAGCCATACCTTGAATGCGTTTCAGACGTTCAGTCATCACAATTTACCTCGACCAGTTCTTTATCAGATAGTAACTTATTTATAGTTGCCAGACTCATTGAGATAAAATCTTTTGCGATATTGCAGTAAGCATCAATTTCATCATCTTCAAGCTCCTTTCCTTTCTTTTTTGAAAGTCCACTTTTCAGGTACATATCAAAGAAGAAGATGTTGTCGCCATCATTGAAAAAAACGATTGACCGTGCTCCATCTCTGGCTCCTACTCCGGGCAAGCCGAGCCGCTTTTTAAAGGTGAGTTTTCCAAGTGGATCACCAGGCAGACCAGAAAAAATAGCCTTAGCAGCTTTGCACAACATGGCATTGCTGATGCGGGCTTTCTGGCGTTCTGTCTCAAATTCAGGTGTTAAATAAATTCCCATGACACTCAGTGCATCCATGATTCCGTAACCATTACTATAGTCTTAGTTACGTATTGGTGCAAGTTGCATGGCATACAAACGCTGGTAAAACTATCCTATGTAATTATTTTTATAGTAAAAATTTAAGTCGAGTGTGTCCGGTTCCCGGTTTAGCAATGGCTTACTTCCGCTTCCTCGCTACACAGAGCGCCGGGCGTCCCTGAAGGACCGGGCTGTCGTGAACCGAGCCAGCAGGCTGTCTCTGCCCTGGCGGGCTTCCATCCCTACGCCAATGACAACACCACGCTTGCAGCGGCCAGATGGCCGCGCCGCTTCACTGGCCTGCGGAAAGGCAGCAGGCCGCTGTGGGGCAACCACGATTCGCTGCCGCTCGTCGTCGTTGCGGTGGTATCCGCTACATCCGTTACGGGTGCCGTCTCTCCAGTTAAGCCCCTTACGCCGGGGCTGACCAAAACACAGCCGCTGTCGCCCGTCCAGGGTAAATAAACGCCCCCAAAACTTTTCCTCGTGCCTCCGAAAACTTTCGTGTTCGCCCCGGACGTTCGCCCCCGTCGGTGTTTTTTTACGCCCTTGCGGCGAAGGAACTCAACTGGAGATGTGGTAACACCCGGGCCGAAATACAGCCGGATACCACAAAACGTCAACACCGCGACAAAGCGAATCTAACCGAAGATATGGGCTAAAAGCCCTGAACGATAAGGAGAGTCATCATGGCAGAACGTGGCGTAAACAAAGTGATTTTGGTCGGTAATCTGGGACAGGCACCGGAAATCCGTTACATGCCGAACGGCGGCGCGGTGGCGAGCCTGACGCTGGCCACCTCTGAGCACTGGCGTGACAAAGCCACCGGCGAGCAGCGTGAAAAAACCGAGTGGCACCGTGTGGTGGTGTTCGGAAAGCTGGCTGAAATCGCCGGTGAGTACCTGACCAAGGGCGCAAAAGTCTACATCGAAGGCCAGCTGCAGACCCGCAAATGGCAGGACGGGCAGGGCATCGACCGTTACACCACTGAAATTGTGGTGAAGGCTAACGGCACCCTGCAGATGCTGGGCAGCGCCGCAGGGCAGGGCAACCGCCAGTCGGGCGGTGCAACGGCGCAATCTCAGGCTCCACAAAACGCCCCGTCCCATTCCGGTGAAACAGCGGCGACGCCAGTGGCTGAGGGTAAACCGGCAAAGGCCAGCCGCGCCGCGAAGGGTAAAAAAGCCAGCAAAACGGCTGCAGCGCAGCCCCCACAGCAGGCGGCACAACCGCTGCAGCCACAGGACGGCGACCTGCCGGAAGACTGGGACTATATCCCGTTCTGATTTTTCCCGCCCTGCGTCAGCGGGGCATCACATGGAGTACTGCGCGATGGAAAACAACAAACCGGTTCTGCTGCCGTCCGGCACTTTTACCCGCCAGCAGGCTGAGGACGTGGCGGCTGCCTACGAGAACATTGCGATTGAGGACGATCAGGGGACGCATTTTCGCCTTGTCCTGCGCGTGTTTGGGCAAATGGTATGGCGGGCGTGGAATTTTCAGCCCGAAGCAGGGGCAGAGTTTAATAAATACATCGTCAGCGACGGTGTGAGAAAAAGCAGCAAAACAGCAGGCAAGCAGTAAGAAGAGGTGCCGGACGGGGAAACGTCCGGCAGACAGTAATCAAAACCGAAGAGGTAATAATCATGTCAGTTACGAATGTTAAAGCAGCATCCAAAACAAGTAAAGCGGCGAAAACGCCTAAAAAATCAGCGCAGAACGCGGCGGTTGAACAGGCGCTGGCCAGTGCAACTGTCGAGATGGTGGCGTTAAGCCAGCTGGCACCGACGCCGCTCAACGTCCGTAAGAAAGCGCCGGATCCGGTCAAACTGCAGGAACTGGCTGACAGCATCAAAGCGGTCGGGGTGCTGCAAAACCTGATTGTCTGCCAGTTGCCGGACGGGCTGCTGGGCCTGGCGGCAGGCGGTCGCCGCCTGCGCGCCCTGAACATGCTGCTGAATGCGCAGGCTATCACCGGTGACTATGCCGTGCCGGTCAAGATTGTCAGCGAAGATATGGCGAAGGTCATCTCTGCCATTGAGAACTTCCAGCGTGAAGATATGCATCCGGCTGACCAGATTGCGGCATTCAGGGAGCTGAGCAGCGAGGGCAGAACGGCGGCAGAAATCGGTGGCCTGATGGGGTACAGCACCCAACACGTCCATAAATTCCTGCGCCTTGCAGGGATGGCACCGGCGCTGCTTGCTGAACTGGCTGAAGACAAGATTAACGTTGACCAGCTGCAGGCACTGTCTGCCTCTGAAGACCACGAACGCCAGCTGGACGTCTGGAAAAATGCCTATGGTTATTATCGCAATCCGAAAGAGCTGCGCGAGGCGGTGCTCAGGGGGGAAGTCTCTGCGGAAGGTCACCGCCTGCTGGAATTCGTCGGGCGGGATGCCTACGAACAGGCGGGGGGCGGGTTCCGCTATGACCTGTTCACTGACGAAGGGTTTATCACGGATACCGTGCTTCTCGATACCTTAACCCGCCAGAAACTCACCGAAGTCGCTGACGGTATCGCACAGGCCGAGGGCTGGAAGTGGTCAGAGGGACGCACTGACGGCATCAGCACCTACGGCGACGACGCGCAAAAATACCTGTTGCTCAACGTGCCTCACGGTGAACTGACGCCTGATGAAAGTGCGCGGTTTGATGCGCTGGATAAGCAGCTGGAGGCGTTATCTGAGCAGGACGATTCTGAAGACGCAGACCACGACGCGCTGGAACAGGCCGCTGACGCCTGTCAGGCCGAAATGTCTGCCATCGAAAAAGCCGCCGAGAACCGCGCATGGACTGACGATGTGCGTGCTAACGGCGGGGTGGTGGCCTCCCTGAGAGGTCACGTTATCAGCGTGCGCCGTGGCGTGATGCTGCGAAGCGATATCCCTGAGGTTGAGAAAAAAGCCGGTGTGAATAACACCATTGCCAGCATCCGCACCGAAGACAGCACACCGGAGGTTCCGCAGGCGAAACCGCTGTCGGCGGTACTGGCCAAAAGCCTTTCCAGCGAGAGAACGCTGGCAGTGCAGGCCGCGCTGGCAGAGCAACCGCAGATGGCTTTGGTGATTTTTGTCCATGACTGCCTGAAATCCACCTTCGACCACCGGTCTTATAGCCCGTCGAGCCTCAAGGTAACCCTGCATGCCAAAACCGGCCTGATGCTCGACAATGCGCCGACGTCTGCCGACGGTCTGGCCATGCAGCACCTCACTGCGATGCATGACGCGTGGCAGAAACTGTTGCCACAGGACTGGCATAAAAGCTGGGACTGGCTGCTGACGTGGGATACGCAGGCGCTGATTAACGTGATGGGCTATTGCCTTGCCAGAACGCTGGACGGGGCATCAGAACGCCTGAGCGACAAAGACGGTAAAGCGGGTAAAGACCTCGAACTGGTGGAAAATCTGCTGGGCTTCACGCTGCGCGACTGGTGGTTGCCGACTAAAGCCAACTTCTTCGGGCGCATCAGTAAGGAGCAGATTGCTGACAGCCTGTCACAGGCGGGGCTGGACGGTGCATCGCGCGATGCACTCAAAATGAAGAAGGCCGATGCCGCTGAACTGGCTGAAGAGAAAATTCTGCTCACCAGCTGGGTGCCTGACCGCCTGCTGCCATTCAGTGAGTCGCCAGAGTTGCCGGAAAGTGACGAGGTCACTTCTGACTACGCCGGAGAGCCTGAAACCGGCACTCAGACCACCGAAACCACTTCTGGATCCACCAACATTGCCGCCTGACAGGGAGCGCCGCTCCGTTAAGGGGCGGCTGTTATTACCATGACCAAAAATGAAATCTTAACGTTTGCCAAAGTACACGCGATGACCGGCAGCGAACTGGAGCAGTACGCGGAGCGCGGGGAGGCATCCCGCTGCAACCTGAGCCGTGAGGTGGTTCGCCAGCTGCGCCTGCCGCAGGGCTGGACGTGCGATATCGAGTACCGCAGCGAATTCGGCGGCGATGCGCCGGTCAACGTCAGGCTGTCACCTTCCGCCCATCCTGCGGTGACGGTGTGTCTGTTCAGCAGCAGCGCCGACGTTCCATTCTGGCGGCTGTGCCTGCCGTTTGATAACGGGGCGTCCGTGGCGTGGTTTTACTGCAGTGAGCAGCCCGAACCGGAGGTGATAGGCAGCCTGCTGGCATCGGTGATGGCCTGCATTGCCGCCGGACTGACGACGCCGGAGCAGGTGGCGGTGGCCATGAGACATGCCGGAGGTGCAGTATGATCCCCCGTCATCTTTCATTAGTGCCGGTGAACCCGTTTCAGCTTGCCGCGCTGCAGGCCATCATCAATGTGGAAGAAGGGCGGCAGCGGCGGGGTCAGTACCCGTATGCGGTCGCATTGCTTAAGCAGCTGCGCGGCGGTAAAGCGGGGCGCATTACCGCCAGCGACGTGAGCCGCGCCGCGCTGAACTACAACCCCAAAGACCGGGCCGGTCAACCGAAAGAACGCTATCTGGCGGCGCTCGATAAACTGGTTGAAAGTCGTGGTGACGTTTGCCCGCTGCCGCTGTCGGGCTGTGCCATCAGCCAGTATTTTCCTCAAACCGGCTATCGCCTGAGCGAACGTCAGCACCGCCGCTGGGATGTCAGCTACAGCCGCAGGGAAAAACAGCAGGAAAAGGAACGCCTGAAAAAGCGCAGGCGCTATCAGACGGCGGTGGCACAGGCAGAAATCGAACTGGCGTTTATCACGCCGTCAGCACTGACCGCATGGTACAAACGGCAGGAAAAACGGGGCATCTACGATGACGACCTGACGGATATGTTAGCGGCGTGGGGCGGGCGGTTTACCGGCCTGCAGGACAAGGCGTTTTGTTCGGGGCAGCTGCTTTGGGCGATCCTCGATGAGCTGGGCGGTGAACTGACAGAACGTCCGGTAGCTCAGCAATGGCTCGATACTCAGTTGTTGCCTAACCGGCTCGCTACAAATCGCTAAAACAGGTTTGCTGAAGAAATCTGCGTTCTTTCACTACCCTCAGAATGTAAAATCATTCTCAGAGTGTAAGACGCACCATTGCCTGCTGCGGAGTGTCAGGTAACCGAGTTTTTTTCGCCATTGCCCATATCCTTTTTTGATTTAACACGTTATCGGAATATAGGCATTTACACAATTTTCAGGACAGGCTCTTTCAGGGTGGGTCAGAATTCGATCGGTATTGACTGCCTGCCAGCCTCAATCAAAAATATGAATTCCGTTGATTATATATTTAATTATGATCAGTCCATTTTACCGGATTCAGTCAGGAGAGATTCTCTCTGCGCTTTTTTTAAAAATAATGCAATAAAACAGTGGGTTGCGATTTGATTTGTTAACTTTGTTAATTATTTGAGCCGATCAATTAATTCACATTGATAGCCTTAAGCTATCGAACAGCCTTGACTGATCGGTATTTCCAGTTTCTGTTACAGCCTTTTTAAGCCTATGGTCTTTCCTCGCACGGGAATTTTACAGCCGCCATGCGGAATCAGCATCCGTAGTATTATTCCCGACTTGCTTTGCAGACGGAGAAATACGTCTATGCCACCTTCGTTAATGTTTAACGAAAACATAAATACTGTGCTGGCTTCACTGTCAGGTGCGGTTATTTATATATTTAATCAGCATCACTTCGATAAACGTAAGTCGCCTTTTATTTTTTTTGTTTCGTTTTTTATGGGCATTGTCAGCTGTGATGCAACGCTGTATTTTGCTAAATATTTCATTCCCTGCGATTTTCCCGGGGAACGTCCTTTGGGTGCCTTTATCTGTAGTGCCCTGATTGTCACCGTAATAGTGAATGTCCTCTCCCGGATTGAAAAGGCAATCTCCGGGTGGGATATGCTCACCAGAAAATAACTGCAGGCAGTGAGCTTTAAATACCCATCCATCGGGAGCCTGATGTCTTTCTGTCTTTCCGGCCGGCGGGGGATATTTACCCGCCAGCCTTATTATAGGAGGCCTTATGATGAAAATAAACAGCCGCGGACTTCAGCTGATAAAACATTTTGAAGGACTCTTTCTTCAGGCATACCTCTGTCCTGCTGAGGTACTGACCATCGGCTATGGGCATACTGCTGACGTACAACCCGGTGATGTTATCACCGCTCAGCAGGCTGATACTTTTCTGCTGGAGGATGTCTCAGCGTCAGAGCGTGCCGTGAACCGCCTTGTGACCGTCCCGCTGACACAAAATCAGTTCGATGCCCTGGTTTCCTTCGTCTTTAACCTCGGCGGACACAATTTTAAATCATCCACCCTGCTGAGAAAACTTAATGCAGGCGATTATACCGGTGCCGCAGAAGAATTCCCGCGATGGGTTAATGCCGGAGGTAAGCAACTTTCCGGCCTGATTAGACGTCGTGAAGCAGAGAAAGCCCTGTTTTTATTAAAAGATGACAGTAATTAAGTCTTAAATCAGAAAAAGGATTTGCATATGACGGATGTATCAACCAGTGGCTGGGATGTGGTCAGCGTTACCGACCCGGACACTATCAATGAAATTATTAATGCCGATAAAGACGTTAACGTCAATGGCTGAAGCAGTAATTCCTGGGTTGAAATCGAGGTGCTGCTGAAAGGCATCCAGGCCAGTCGCGAAAGATGGGGTCGGGTGACGATAAAGTTACCGATGATACCCTGTGTCATCAGCTGATGATTGATTGCGGTAATACGGTTGTCGTCACCGGTAACAGCTTTAACGGCGCGGGTATGAGTAAGGATGGATTATCTTCCGCGGTGCCGGATTTATTTCAGGAGTGGTTTAATCGTAATAATCAGAGAGGTATATATGAGTACATGGGACAATTTCAACCGTCTGACCACGCTGTCCATCGTGTTTCCCGATGAGTCCGCCGCAAAAAGTGCTACCATTTTCGGCAACGGCAACAATCAGGTGCCCGTGCTGATAAAAGTCAAAATCACGGACAAAAGTGGCGCAATGCTGGACATTTCCACTGACGAACTCAGTTCAGCAGTGGCTCTTGTCAATTACTCCTCAGGGCAAAAACTGAGTTCCCCCTGGGAGGTTTCAGTGACTGCCGGTGATTATTCGACGCCTTACGGCTACGCAAATAGCGTGGAGGCTCAATCGCTGGATGTAGCCGAAGGCCGAACGCTGATGCTCTACGTTTCTGCGGCGGACGTCAGTGTGACTAAGAACAGTGATATTGCCGTCAGTCTGACCGTGCCTGGCGTGGGCGAATTTAACACCACAGCACAAGGCACTGACACGAAAAATAGTCCCGGGGGAAAGACGGGGTCTGTATTTAAATCACCGTCATTTATTCACGTCCAGGCCCTGGCTGAGATAAATTACAGCCTGAGTGAAAATGTTAAGGTGAATAATAACCCGACAGGTTTTGAGTCGTTTAATACCGTGGTTGACGGCATGCTGGTTATTCATAATAACTTTTCAAACGTTGATTATTACAATTATGAAGGGGCGAGCAGTAAAGTCACCGCAACGATAAGCCCTGCACGGGATGGCTTTAAATTTAAAAGAGCAGATATGTTATCGTCTTCTGTAAACTCAGGATTTAAGCTGGCCGGCGGAGGCTGTGATGCTGTCTGGGGGGTTAGCGGTGCTCATTATGATACCACCTTTATCTTTGTTAATAGAGCTAATTATGGTGTTCTTCCTCATAATACCATTCACACTAAATGTGCCTGGGAAGATTATTATTACACTATTGGTTCTGAAGATGGTCGCCATCACTGGCAAGAAGATTTGTCTTATGGAGTAATTACCGTTCATATCTGTAATCACCGGACCCCGCGCGATAGTGCGTATCAGAAAGGATGGTCAGATAGCGGAAAAAATATCAGGGTTCAGGTGACAGATGAGTTTGGTAATTCGGGAACGGTCTCAATCGGTGTCTCCGACGAAAGCTGGCCGACATTACACGTTAACTCCTGAGGTAAGCATATTTATCTTCCGGAAGAGTAAGTAAAGTCTCTGTACATAACCCTGGCGATAAAGCACGAGGCAATTAACTGATAATGCGTGCTTTTTATTGACCACTCAGAAAAGGAAAGGCGAGATGAACGAAAATTTCTCGACGCAGGCCGGTAATTTTGTTAGTGCCCTGCAGACGCAGACCGACCCCCGTACCGGCCAGTTTATGGTCAATCTGCCCATTGCAAACCTCGTGGGCAATAATCAATTGGGGCCTGACCTGGCCCTGGGCCTGTCCTATTCGCCGCTGACGGGCAGCAATTACGGATTCGGAACCGGTTTCTCCCTGGGCATCACACGGTTCAGCAACCAGACCAACCTGCTGGAACTCAGTAACGGCGAAAAGTATCGCGTGGTGCCCGGCACGGATACCGTACGTAACCAAAAGCTCAGTAATTTTCGCTTTGTCTATACCAACGGAGCGGATGATGCTGACGGCTATACCGTTTTCTGGAAGGAAGGTAAGCAGGAACAGCTGACCCTCACCGGTGATGATACTTTTGTCACCTCGCTGATTAGGTCGCCCCTTGGCCGCACCCTGACCCTGGCCTGGGACTGGAGCGGACAGTACCCCCTGCTGACGCAGGTCAGCGATGAGGCCGCAGTGCTCGCTCAGTTCAGTTATGGCAGCACAGTGGTGAGCCTGACCGTCTGGCCTGAGACGGCGGATGAATATCAGGTTTCGTTTGCCCTCATCAATGACAATCAGCTGGATACCGTTTCCCGTCAGGTTTCAGACAGCGAGACGCTGACCTGGTCCTTCAGTTATGACAGCGTGGACGGCGCTGCCCGCCTGCTGCTGACCGGCGTGGATTACCCGACCGGCATGACTGACCGCGTGGAGTACAGCCAGACTGACGGCCTGCAGTATCCTGACGCTGCGGGTATCAGCACCCGCCTGCCGGCGGTGCTGTCGCACACCCGCAACCCGGGCTGTGGCCAGCCGGAGACGGTGACTTACTACGCTTACACCGCACAGAACTTTTTGGGTTACAACGGGAACTTCGGCGACTGGGCCGCAGACAATGACTATATTTACACCACCCTGACGGACTACGTTTATGGCTCAACCGAGACCGTGACCGACGGGAGCGTGACTGTCACGACGGAACGGACCTATAACAACTACCACCTGCAGCTGAGTGAAGATACGACCCGTGATGGTTGCACGTACCGCACCGAATTCGCCTATTATGCCGAATCAGGCACCTTCATTGACGGGCAGCCGCCGCAGTTTCAGTTGCCCAGGCAGAAAACCGAAACCTGGACGGATGCGCAGGGAAATACCCGGACGCAGGACATGCTGACGGAGTTTGATGAGAGCGGCAACCCGACGCGTCAGGTGTCGCCTGACGGCACCGAAACCGTCACCAAATGGTACGCGGCTGCAGGCGAAGACGGCTGTCCGGCAGAGCCGCACGGCTTCGTACGCTTTATGAAATCCCACACGGTCACACCCCGGGCGACGGACTACGACGCCCCGCTGATGCAGACCCGTTACACCTACACTACTGCCGGTAATGAGGCTCACGTCGTGCAGGATACGGTTTCCTCGTACGTGGATGACATTCTGCTGGACAAGCGGGTCTACACGTACAACACCACTGCGGGTGAATCTGAGTACGGGCGTATCACCGCGATAAGTAACACAAAATACGACGGCGGCGAAGGCGCGGACAGCTTTGTGACCCGCCAGGACTTTGCCACTGCCGTCAGCGGCGGGGTGATGACCCAGACCAGCACCTTCACCGGGTTCGACGGGCTGCAGGCCGCAACCGTGCGTGAACAGTCAGTGCTGTCCGGCCTGCTGCTCAGCGAAACGAATGCACAGAACGTGACGGTGACGCACACGTACGACAGGCTGGGAAGGCTGCTGACCCGGACGCTGGCACCGGGTACGAACTATGAAAATATCAGCACCTGGGCTTACTCCATTGAAGATGATGGCCCGGTCACGACTGAATCCGATGCTTCCGGTAATCAGTTGCGCACGCGATTTGACGGTGCGGGGCGAAGTATTCAGGTACAGCGTCTGGACAGGGACGATACGCAAAAATGGTATGAGGTATCGTCACGCACCTACAACGCACTGGGAGACGTGGTGACCGGAACCGGCAGCGACTGGCTGACCAGCTCAGATGAACAGTACAGCGTGAATATGACTGCTACATTTGATAACTGGGGAGCACTCAGTACCCAGGTGTTTTCGGATAGTACAATCAGCCTGCAGGATACTAATCCCCTGAAGCTGACCCGGACCGTGTCGATGCAGGGTAGTCAGGGTGGGAAAACGCTGAGTTCAGGTTCGCTCAGAACGCAGTTTGACGCGCTAAGCCAGTTGCCTCTGACGGACACCCTGACAGATTCCACGGGCAAAGCGCAGGGAGAACGCAATCGTGTGTGGGACGGGCTGGGACGTCTGCGGCTGGAAACGGATGAGCTGGGTCAGCAGACCGCGAGGACGTATGACGCATACGGACGCGTGATGACTCAAACTCAGGACGACGGAAGTCGTGTGACCTACGTCTATGCACCTCATCTTGTGGGCAATCAGGTTGCAGCTATCAGTATGACCGGCCCGGATGCAGGTGGCAATACGCAAACCTGGTTGCTGGGAACGCAAACCTTTGACGGCCTGGGGCGCCTCACTCAGACCATCGCAGGTGGGCGCGTTACCACATACGCCTACTACGGTGCCTCGCCGGCTCCCTCGTCTGTGATGCAGCCATCAGGCAAAACGCTGACGTATACGTACATCCCTGAGCTGGGCAATGTGGTCGGCAGCCTGACAGCGGACGGCATTACGCAGGTGTTTCGCTATGACGGCAACACCGCCGATATGCTCACGGCCACTGAAAGCGGTGTGGTAAACGCGAACACCTGGACCCCGTCCGGAAGCCTGAAGACAGAAACCTTCACGCGCGGCGACACGACCCGCAGCGCGACATACACCGGCACGCTGTCGGGGCAGTTGATGGCGTACACTGATATTACAGGGAAAAACACAACCTTTGAGCGTGATATACACGGGCGGGTAACCGGCATCACGGATGACGTCCTGAGCGTGGCCCTTACGTATGATGCGCTGGGACGCTTGAGGTCGCAGGCCGTCACAGACAGTGACATGCAGGCCTCGGTGACAACATCCCTGAATTATGACGACTTTGGGCGGGAAATCACCCGTACCGTGACCGACAGTAGCGATGTCATACTGAGCGTCTCCCAAACCTGGCAGCTCAACGGCCTGCTGGCCACGCGCACCTCGCAGCAAAACGCCGTTACAGTCCGGACAGAGCAGTACGGTTACGACAGCCGAAACAGACTGGTCAGTTACACCGTAACCGGTACGATGATGCCACTGGACGCTTACGGTCAGGCCATGACGTCGCAGAGCTACGCATATGACGCGCTGAATAATCTGACGACCATTACCACTACCCTGGGTGACGGCAGTAGCGATAAAGCGGCATACCTGTATGAAAACGGTGATGACCCGACACAGCTGACATCCCTGACGCATACCCACAGCCATTACCCCAAAACCATTACGCTGGAATACGACGCTGATGGCCGGATGATAAAAGACGAGGCGGGCCGTAAGCTGAACTATGACGCGACGGGCAGGCTGGTGAGCGTAAGCGGTGATGGTATCAGCGGCGGAGAATATGGCTATGATGCGCAGAACCGCCTGGTCAGCCAGAACGTCAGTGACACCGACAGCCGTGGACTGTACTACCGCGGGAGCGAGCTGGTTAATGAGGTGCTGATGCAGCAGAACGCAGAGCGGCGGTGGATTAAGTCAGGGCATACCACGCTGGGCATCAGCACCGGAGACCAGCTGACGCTGACGGCGGGCGACGGCAACGACAGCCTGCTGTGGTCGCACGCCGGCACGGAGAATACGGGCAGGGCCCACGCCTGGTCGCCGTACGGCAGCGGCAAGCCCGAGGACGGCCTGCCGGGGTTCAACGGTGAACGTGCAGACCCGGTGAGCGGGACTTACCACCTGGGTAACGGTTACCGGGCCTACAATCCGGTGCTGATGCGGTTCAACTGCCCGGACAGCCTGAGCCCGTTCGGGGCGGGGGGCATTAATCCGTACGCGTACTGTGCGGGCGACCCGGTGAACCACACTGACCCCTCGGGGCATATCAGCTGGCAGGCCATTACGGGTATTGTAGTCGGGTCGGCAGGTCTTGTTTTATCAGCGTTTACAGCCGGGGCGTCGATAGCGGCGGCGGCGGGGGTGATGGCGGCGCTGAGCACGGCGTCGGGGGCGGCGTCACTGGTGACTGGTGTGCTGGGTGTTGCATCGGATGCGACGGCGATAGCGAGCGGCGTGGTGGAGGAGACCAACCCGCAGACTTCATCCATCCTGGGCTGGGTCTCCCTGGCAACAGGCCTGGCGTCGATGGGAACGGGTATGGCTACCGGACTGTATCGTATGTCTCGTATGAGGTCCTTAAATATATCAGATAAGGCTGATACGAATATAGCTGCTGCATTTAAGCCGATTCGCGAGCGTTCTCAATTAGATCGGGCTGCTTTGAATTATATAAATGATCCTGAAAACTTTCGACATACCATTCTTGGTAGGGGGGAGGTTTCATCAGTGAACCTCCATCATCCATTATTTTCATCGGACGGTAGTAAATTTATAAACAAGTTTACAAAAAATGAATGGGAGTTTAGAGCTAATTTCAAATTACCCCGAGATCCTTATTTTGCTAGCCATATAGCTGAATATCAGTATAAATTAGTGGCAAAAGAAAATGGTTTTTACGGAAAATTGCCCAAGAGGATTATTCGCAGGAGTGTTATAAATAGAACGACGTTAAGTAAGACTGAGGGGCTAACAGGTAGTGCACTCATGCAGTCTTTTCTTAATGAAACACCTAATGGCAAATCGACGCAGAGGATACTTGATGTGTTTGGTATGAAAGCTCGAAGTGTTGAACGCCAAAATCTATTTTTTTCAGATTATCCTGATTTCATTATTAATATTGGGTGACAGATTTAAAGGTTTTTTTCGAAGCCTGTACTGACAATTGTGTAAATTCCCATATCCCGAGCGTGTTAAATCAAAAAGGGATGGTGAGTTCAATTAGCAATATCCGCCGTAAACCCTCGTCCAGTGTGGGCGGGGGTAATGACTCCAATTAGTAGGACATGTATTTTTCGATAAAGGTACCGATGACTTTTTCGGCGTTGTTGAATAAATCGAACTTTTGGCCGTAGTTAGGATCAGATCACCACACTCCTGAT
>LIDZ01000035.1_pt1 | contig 14756 bp, 12 predicted proteins | sample 644651 | NCBI WGS metagenome assembly LIDZ01 (sample SAMN03856242, study PRJNA289617) | food metagenome | isolation source: wine grapes on drying loft during traditional withering process | host: Vitis vinifera cv. Corvina | place: Italy: Gargagnago di S. Ambrogio di Valpolicella | collected 2014-01 | reverse complement strand
GAAAACTTAAGATTCGCTATAAGAGAAGGCGGAAGAACAGTTGGATCAGGTGTTGTTACTTCCATAACTAAATAATTTGATTTTTGGGCTGGGTTTAGACCTGGTCCTTTTGAAAGTTTGTAAATTAATTAATAATTCGTGCAAGTATTTAATATATTTGTTGACACAAATACTTAACTATGATAAATTATTTAGGTAACATGTGTTTAAAACACTATACAATGTATAAGGCACGAAAACTGGGAGGTGTAGATTGTGAGAGTTAAAGTTACTTTAGCATGCACAGATTGCAAACAAAGAAATTATAATACAATGAAAAGTAAAAAGAACAATCCAGACAGACTTGAAATGAGGAAATACTGTCCTTTCTGCCGCAAACATACACTTCATAAAGAAACAAAATAGTTAGAACCTACTACTGTAATTATTTTTGTAGGATGTGAATAAAATGACTGTTAATGGGAAAATTGAAGAGATGAAGGAATCACCATCAAAAGGGTTAGCTAATTTTTTTAAAGAGCTTATGGCAGAAACTCATAGGATTACGTGGCCGACTAAAATTGGAGCTAAAAAAGCAACTATTTCAGTTGTTATATTCAGCGGAATTTATGTTGTAATAATTGCTATTTTAGATTTTGGTTTTGATAGACTCTTTAAGGTGATCTTTAAATGAGACATAAAAGGAGGCTATGGGTTTAGGATTTAATTCTGAAACCAACAATATGGGAGAGAAAGCTAAATGGTATGTAGTACATACTTACTCGGGTTACGAAAATAAAGTAAAAGCTAATATAGAAAAAACAATTGACAATAGAGAGCTCCATGATCTGATTCATGACATTCAGGTACCTGTGGAAGAAGAAATTGAAGAGAAAGATGGCAAGAAAAAAATCACTCTTAAAAAGATTTTTCCAGGATATGTTCTAATAAAGATGATAATGACCGATGATTCTTGGTATGTTGTTAGAAACACAAGAGGAGTAACTGGATTTGTTGGTCCTGGATCTAAGCCAGTTCCACTTACTGACGAGGAAGCTTATTCTATGGGTATCGCGGAAACCCCTGTTAATATTGATATTGAGATTGGTGAGAGCATCAAGGTAGTAGGCGGTCCTTTGGAAAATCAAATTGCCGTAGTAACAGAGATTAATATTGAAAAGAAAAGAATTAAAGGTTTAGTTAACATGTTTGGCAGGGAAACCCCTGTTGAGCTTGATTTTAGTCAAGTACAAAAATTGGGATAAAATGTTAAGACGAAAGTCTTAACAAGTGGCGAGATTTTAAATTGAACCACATCATTATAGGAGGTGTAAATAATGGCTAAGAAAGTGGTAGGATTAATAAAACTTCAACTACCTGCAGGAAAAGCAACTCCAGCACCACCAGTTGGACCAGCACTTGGACAACATGGTGTAAACATTATGGCATTCTGTAAAGAGTATAATGCTAAGACTGCGGGTCAAGCAGGACTTACTATACCAGTTGTAATTACAGTTTATCAGGATAGATCATTTAGTTTTATACTAAAGACTCCTCCAGCAGCTGTATTAATAAAAAAGGCAGTTGGAATTGAGAGCGGATCTGGTGTTCCTAACAGAACAAAGGTTGCTAAAATAACAAAAGCACAACTTAAAGAGATAGCTGAAACAAAAATGCCAGACTTAAACGCAGGTTCAGTAGAATCCGCTATGAAAATGATTGCTGGAACAGCTAGAAGTATGGGCGTAGACGTAATAGAATAGTTTACAATTAAGTGGGAGGTTAAGGCCGCTAATACCACAAGGGAGGATTTTATAATGGGAAAGAATTATATTGAAAGCGCAAAGCTTATTGATAGAAATGCTCTATATACATCAACTGAAGCAGTAGATCTTGCAGTAAAAACTTCTAAAGCAAAGTTTGATGAAACAATAGAACTTTCTATGAGACTTGGAGTAGATCCAAGGCATGCAGATCAACAAGTAAGAGGAGCAGTAGTGTTACCTCATGGAACAGGAAAAAACGTTAGAGTTTTAGTATTTGCAAAAGGTGAAAAGGCTAAAGAAGCTGAAGCAGCAGGAGCAGAATATGTTGGTGCTGATGAATTAGCTGCAAAGATCCAAAAGGAAAATTGGTTTGATTTTGACGTGGTTGTATCTACTCCAGATATGATGGGTATAGTAGGTAGACTTGGTAGAGTACTTGGACCAAAGGGTTTAATGCCAAATCCAAAATCAGGAACAGTTACTTTTGATTTAACTAGAGCTTTAGCAGATATTAAAGCAGGTAAAGTTGAATATAGAGTTGATAAAACATCAATAATCCATGTACCTATTGGAAAAGCTTCATTTGGAGTAGAAAAACTTGGTGTAAATTATCGTGCTTTAGTTGAAGCAGTAGTTAAAGCAAAACCAGCTTCTACTAAAGGTCAATATATAAAATCAGTAGTAATAAGTAGTACTATGGGACCTGGAATTAAAATAAATCCAGTAAGGGTTCTAGATTAGTATTGACTTATTAATATGGATCTGATATAATATCAAATGTTGAATAAGTAAACACTCCGTAGATAGTAGGTGCTTTTGCGTAACGGGAAACCAACCTACCGAGGATTCCGATATATGAGTATTCATATGGTCTCTTCGCTCTGCGGGGAGACTTTAATTTTTTAATATAGCAGTTATTAACTGTGAGGAGGTGGATACATGGCAAGTAAAGTAAGACAACTAAAAGAGACGAAAGTTTCAGAGATAAAAGAAAAATTAGAAAAAGCTCAATCTGTAATCATGGTAAATTATCAAGGATTAACAGTTTCTGAAGATACTGAGCTTAGAAAAAACTTAAGAGAAGCTGGTGTAGAATATAAGGTTTATAAGAATACGCTAGTAACTCGTGCTGCAAATGATTTAGGCCTTGAAAAATTAGTTGAATTTCTTGAAGGACCTATAGCCGTAGCTTTAGGATATGATGACCCTACTGCTCCAGCAAGAATATTAAATGATTTTGCAAAAGTTCATAAAGCATTGGAATTAAAGGCAGGTTTAGTTCAAGGTGAAATTTATGATGAAGCCAAGATTAAAGAACTTGCATCAGTTCCATCAAAAGAAGTTCTTATTGCAAAATTACTTGGAAGCTTCCAAGCTCCAATATCAAAGTTTGCATATTTAGTTAGCGCTATTAAGGACCAAAAAGAAGCACAAACAGAAACAGTTGAATAAAAAATAAAACAAATATATTTGGAGGTGCCAAAAATGACAAGAGAAGAAATAATTGAAGCTATAAAAGGTATGACGGTTTTAGAATTAAATGAATTAGTAAAAGCTTGTGAAGAAGAATTTGGCGTTAGTGCATCTGCTCCTGCAGCTGCAGCTGGAGCTGCTGCTCCAGAATCAGAAGAAAAGGCAGAATTTGATGTAGTATTACTTGAATGTGGACCTAACAAAATCAAAGTTATAAAAGTAGTTAGAGAAATAACAGGACTTGGATTAAAAGAAGCTAAAGGATTAGTTGACGGAGCTCCAAAAACTATTAAAGAAGCTGTAGCAAAAGACGAAGCAGAAGCACTTAAAGCTAAGATTGAAGAAACAGGAGCAAAAGTTGAATTAAAATAATTAATTCTCAATTAATGGCACTCATTGAGTGTCATTTTTTTTTACTGCACTAAAAAAACAAAAAAATCAATTTTGGTATTGACATCATTGAACATATATGATAACATTTCTAAATGCGACGAACTATTTGAATATGTTTATTAAATTTCATAGTATATGAATTAATGTTAAATTTATGGTTATACTAACCAAATAGTAATGTAAAAATCCAGAAATGTAATTTCATGATTGAAGTGCGTTTTTGGTTATTTTAGTTTATACAAGGGGTGAAAGCTAATGGTACATCCTGTCCAAGTAGGTAAAAGAACAAGAATGAGTTTTTCTAAACAACATGAAATTGGAAAGATGCCTAATCTTATAGAGGTTCAATTGGACTCTTATGATTGGTTCTTAAAAGAAGGACTAGAGGAAATTTTTGATGACATCAATCCAATTCAAGATTATACAGGTAATCTTGTTCTGGAATTCGTAGGCTACAAGCTTGATATGGAAAATATTAAGTATTCTGTGGAGGAATGTAAGGAAAGAGATACTACATATGCAGCACCTTTAAAAGTTAAGGTAAGATTACTTAATAAAGAAACCGGTGAGGTTAAAGAACAAGAAGTATTTATGGGAGACTTCCCACTAATGACTGAACAAGGGACTTTCGTAATCAATGGAGCAGAGAGAGTTATAGTAAGTCAACTTGTTAGATCACCAGGTGTGTATTATGATTTTTCGGTAGATAAAACTGGTAAAAAACTTTTTTCATCAACTGTAATACCTAATAGAGGTGCATGGCTTGAATATGAAACTGACAGTAATAGCATTGTTTATGTTAGGATTGATAAGACAAGGAAATTGCCTATAACAGTATTAGCTAGAGCTATGGGAATTGGTTCTGATGCTGAGGTTATAAGCTACTTTGGAGAAGAAGAAAGACTCAAGGCTACTATTGAAAAAGATAACACAAAAACAAAAGAAGAAGCATTATTAGAAATATATAAAAGACTTAGACCAGGTGAACCACCTACAGTTGATAGTGCGGTTTCACTAATAGATTCATTATTTTTCGATCCTAAAAGATATGATCTTTCTAGAGTTGGTAGATATAAATTTAATAAAAAATTGGCTATAAATCTGAGAATTGCTAACAGAGTGTCTGCTGAAGACATAGTTAACAGTGAAACAGGAGAAATAATCGTTCAAAAAAACGAGAGAATCGATAGAGAAAAGGCTATGGCTATACAAAATATTGGCATAAATCAAGTCGATATTATTGTGGATGATAAAGTTATTAGAGTTATAGGTAACAACTTTGTTAAAATAACTAATTTTGTAAAGTTCGATATAAGTGATTTAAACATCAGGGAAATGGTACATTTTCCAGTTTTAAAGGAAATATTGGATAATTTCACAGGTGAAGCATCAATAAAGGATGAACTGAAAAAGAACATCCATAAGCTAGTACCAAAGCATATAGTCAAAGATGATATTTATGGAACTATAAGTTATCAATTTGGATTAGCATATGGCGTTGGTAATGTTGATGATATTGATCACTTGGGGAATAGAAGACTTAGATCCGTTGGAGAATTACTGCAAAATCAGTTTAGAATAGGTTTGTCAAGGATGGAGAGAGTAGTTAAGGAAAGAATGACTATTCAAGATCAAGAAATCATAACGCCACAGGCCCTAATAAATATAAGACCCGTTGCCGCAGCTATTAAAGAATTTTTTGGTAGTTCTCAACTTTCTCAATTCATGGATCAGACCAATCCATTATCAGAACTTACACATAAGAGAAGATTATCAGCATTAGGACCAGGAGGTCTTTCAAGAGAAAGAGCTGGTTTTGAAGTTAGAGATGTTCATCATTCACACTATGGTAGAATGTGTCCAATAGAAACTCCAGAAGGTCCAAATATCGGACTAATTAACTCTTTAGCTACTTATGCAAAGGTAAATGAATATGGATTTATAGAAAGTGCATATAGAATAGTTGATAAGAAGAATGCAAGGGTTACAGATGATATAAGGTATTTTACTGCAGATGAAGAAGATCAATATCTAATATGTAAGGCAAATGAACCATTGGATGAAACTGGTCATTACATTGACAAAAAGATAATGGTTAGAAGTATGGATGATGTATTAATAGTTCCTAATACAGATGTCGACTTAATGGATGTATCATCCAGGCAGCTGGTATCAGTAGCTACATCAATGATACCATTCCTTGAGAATGATGATGCTAGTCGTGCACTTATGGGTTCTAATATGCAACGTCAGGCCGTACCACTTCTAAAGCCACAAGCACCAATCGTAGGTACTGGAATAGAGTTTAAAGCTGCGGTTGATTCAGGAGTTCTGCCTAAGGCAAAGCATGCTGGAGTAGTAGATTATGTTAGTGCAAATGAAGTTAGAGTTAAAAGAGATGGCGATGGCATAATTGATACATACAGGTTACTGAAATTTAAGAGATCAAATCAAGGTACTTGTATAAATCAAAGACCAATTGTTACTAAAGGTGAAAAAGTTGGAGTTGGGTCTGTACTTTCGGATGGACCATCAACAGATCTTGGAGAAATAGCATTAGGTAAAAACATTCGTATGGGTTTCATTACATGGGAAGGTTATAACTATGAGGATGCTATGCTTATTTCAGAAGAACTTGTAAGAGAAGATGTATTTACATCTATTCATATAGTAGAGTATGAAGCAGAAGCACGAGATACTAAACTTGGACCAGAAGAGATTACAAGGGATATACCTAATGTAGGTGACGATGCGCTTAAAGATATAGATGAAAGAGGAATAATCAGAATTGGAGCAGAAGTACGTTCTGGTGATGTTCTAGTTGGAAAGGTTACCCCTAAGGGTGAGACTGAACTTACTGCTGAAGAGAGACTTCTTAGAGCTATCTTTGGAGAAAAGGCAAGAGAGGTTAGAGATACATCACTTAGAGTACCTCATGGAGAATCAGGTATAATAGTTGATATAAAGGTATTTACAAGGGAAAATGGTGATGAATTACCACCAGGAGTTAATGAGCTTGTAAGATGTTATATAGCGCAGAAGAGAAAAATATCTGTTGGAGATAAGATGGCAGGAAGACATGGTAATAAAGGTGTTATTTCAAGAATCTTACCAGAAGAAGATATGCCATTTTTACCAGATGGTAGACCACTTCAAATATGCTTAAATCCACTAGGAGTTCCTTCTCGTATGAATATCGGTCAGGTATTAGAAGTTCATCTTGGATGGGCAGCTGCACGTCTTGGATGGCATATTTCAACACCTGTATTTGATAGTGCAACAGAAGCTGAAATAGTTGAATGTCTTAAAAAGGCAGGATACGACGAAGATGGAAAGACATGGTTATATGATGGTAGAACTGGAGTAGCTTTTGATAATAGGGTAACTGTTGGATATATGTATATATTAAAACTAGCTCATCTAGTTGATGATAAAATACATGCTAGATCAACTGGACCATATTCACTAGTTACACAACAGCCATTAGGAGGAAAAGCACAGTTTGGTGGACAGAGATTTGGAGAAATGGAAATTTGGGCACTTGAAGCATATGGTGCTGCGCACACTCTTCAAGAAATTGTTACAGTTAAGTCCGATGATGTTGTCGGAAGAGTTAAAACTTATGAGGCAATAGTTAAAGGTGAAAATATACCAGAACCAGGAATACCAGAAGCATTTAAAGTTCTTATAAAGGAATTACAAGCTTTATGTTTAGATGTTAAGGTTCTTACTAACGATCATGAAGAAATCAAACTGAAAGAATCAGTGGATGATGATACAGAAAATTTAGACGTAAATATCGAGGCAAGTGAAGATAGTGTTGAGCCGGCTCCTAGTGAAAAAGATGTTGAACCGGAAGAACATGATTCTGATGAAGATATAGATTTAGATTATGAAGACTTGCCAATAGAAGATTTAAAAAAGGGATTAGAACTGGAAGATTTTAATGATGAACACTAATTATGGAGGGAGGATGTACCCTTGGAATTAAATAATTTTGACGCTTTACAAATTGGATTAGCTTCACCTGAAAAGATCAGAGAATGGTCTAGAGGTGAGGTAAAAAAACCAGAAACAATAAATTATAGAACTTTGAAACCTGAAAAGGACGGATTATTCTGTGAAAGAATATTTGGACCTATGAAGGATTGGGAATGTCATTGTGGAAAGTATAAGAGAGTAAGATACAAAGGTATAGTATGTGATAGATGTGGAGTTGAGGTAACAAAATCTAAGGTTAGACGTGAGAGAATGGGGCATATAGAACTTGCAGCCCCAGTTTCACACATTTGGTATTTTAAAGGCATTCCATCAAGAATGGGATTAATCTTAGATATGTCACCAAGGGCTCTAGAGAAGATACTTTATTTTGCATCATATGTTGTTTTAGAACCAAAGGAAACTCCTTTGCTTAAGAAACAATTGTTAAATGAAAAAGAATACAGAGAAGCAATAGATAAGTATGGTGAAGAGAGTTTTGAGGCTGGCATGGGAGCAGAATCAGTTAAAAGATTACTTGAAGATATAAATTTAGAGCAAATGTCAATTGAATTAAAGGAAGATTTTAAAACAAGTACAGGTCAGAAAAAAGTTAGAATAATAAGAAGACTTGAAGTTGTTGAATCCTTTAGAAAATCAAGCAACAAGCCTGATTGGATGATAATTGACGTTATACCTGTTATTCCTCCAGATTTAAGACCGATGGTTCAGCTTGATGGTGGAAGGTTTGCCACATCTGACTTAAATGATCTTTATAGAAGGGTTATTAACAGAAATAACAGACTTAAAAAATTGCTAGATTTAGGTGCACCAAACATAATTGTTAGAAATGAAAAGAGAATGCTTCAAGAAGCTGTTGATGCACTTATCGATAATGGACGAAGAGGAAGGCCTGTTACTGGACCTGGAAATAGACCATTAAAATCACTTTCAGATATGCTTAAGGGAAAACAAGGAAGGTTTAGACAAAATCTTCTAGGAAAGCGTGTTGATTATTCTGGGCGTTCAGTTATAGTTGTTGGACCAGAACTAAAGATGTATCAATGTGGACTTCCACAGGAAATGGCTTTAGAATTATTTAAACCATTTGTTATGAAGAAGTTAGTTGAAAGCGGAGTTGCACACAATATTAAAAGTGCTAAAAGAATGGTCGAAAGAGTTCAAACCCAAGTATGGGATGTGCTTGAAGAAGTAATTGAAGATCATCCAGTTCTTTTAAATCGTGCGCCTACTCTACATAGATTAGGAATTCAAGCATTTCAACCAGTTTTGGTTGAAGGAAGAGCAATAAAATTGCATCCACTTGCTTGTACAGCATATAATGCAGATTTTGATGGTGACCAGATGGCAGTTCATGTACCGTTATCTGTTGAAGCACAAGCAGAAGCAAGATTTTTAATGCTTGCAGCTCATAACATTTTAAAACCATCAGATGGTAAACCAGTTTGTGTACCTACTCAAGATATGGTTCTTGGATCATATTATTTGACAATCGATAAAGATGGAGTTTTAGGCGAAGGAAATGCGTTCTCTTCACCAGACGAAGTTATTATGGCTTATCAACTTGGAGAAGTAGATATACATGCAAAGATTAAAGTTAAAATTGAGAAGAAAATAGATGGTGTACTAGTATCTAGAGTTGTAGAAACTACACCAGGAAAACTTATATTTAATGAATCAATACCACAGGATTTAGGATTCATTGATAGAAGTTTACCAGAAAATCAATTTAAATTCGAGATAGATTTCCTTGTTGGAAAGAAAAAATTAGGGATTATAATTGATAAATGTTATTTGACACATGGACCAACTCAAACATCAATGATGCTTGATAAGATTAAAGCAAAAGGATATCATTATTCATCAATTGGAGCTATTACGGTTTCAACTTCAGATATGACTGTACCAGGCGATAAGGTAAGATTGCTTGCTGAGGCAGAAAAAGCAGTTGATAAAATTGAAAAACTGTTCAGAAGAGGTTATATTTCTGATGAAGAAAGATATGAAAGAGTAATAGATATTTGGACTAAGACAACTGAAGATGTTGCTGTTGCACTTATGGATAACTTGGATAGATTTAATCCTATATTCATGATGGCAGATTCAGGAGCTAGAGGTTCAAGGAGTCAGATTAAACAACTTTCTGGTATGAGAGGTCTTATGGCCAATCCATCAGGTAAGATATTAGAACAGCCAATCAAGGCTTCATTTAGAGAAGGTCTTGACGTACTAGAGTACTTTATTTCAACTCATGGAGCTAGAAAAGGTAATGCTGATACAGCACTTAAAACTGCAGATTCTGGATACCTTACAAGAAGACTTGTTGATGTATCACAAGACGTTATTATAAGAGTTAATGATTGTGGTGATAAAGACGGATTTGAAGTTTCAGAGATAAAAGAAGGAACTGAAGTAATTGAACCTTTAAGTGAAAGACTTTCAGGTAGGTATAGTATTGATGACATAGTGGATCCTAATACAAAAGAGGTAATTGTACCTGGAGATGTATATATGAGTCCTGAGATGGCTGACAAGGTTGAAAAATCTGGCGTTAAAAAAGTTAAAATTAGATCTGTGTTCACATGTGATTGTAAATATGGCGTTTGTGCTAAATGTTATGGGATGGACATGGGAACAGCTCAGAAAATCGGTATTGGTGAAGCAGTAGGGATTGTTGCAGCACAATCTATAGGTGAACCTGGAACTCAACTTACAATGAGAACGTTCCATACTGGTGGTGTTGCTGGGTCAGATATAACTCAAGGTCTTCCAAGAGTTGAGGAACTTTTCGAAGCTAGAAAGCCAAAAGGTCTTGCAATAGTAAGTGAAGTATCAGGAAAAGTTAGATTTGAGGACACTAAGAAAAAGAGAGTTATATATATTGTAAATGACAGTGAAGAAGATGTTAGTTATGATATACCATTTGGTTCTAGCATTAAGGTTAGTGATGGTGATATACTTGTAGCAGGAGATGAAATAACTGAAGGATCTATTAATCCACATGATATATTGAGGATTAAAGGAACAAATGCTGTGAAAAATTATCTTCTTTCAGAAGTTCAAAAAGTTTATAGACTTCAGGGTGTTGATATAAATGATAAGCATCTGGAAGTAGTTGTAAGACAGATGACAAGAAAAGTTAAAATTGAAGATTCAGGAGATACCGAGTTATTACCAGGTACTATGGTTGATATTTTCGAATTCAATGATAGAAATGAGGAAGCAGAAGCAGAAGGCAAGGAACCTGCAAAGGGAAGAATTGCTCTTCTTGGAATAACTAAAGCAGCACTTGCTACAGATTCATTCTTATCTGCTGCTTCATTCCAAGAGACAACTAGAGTACTTACAGATGCAGCAATTAAAGGAAAAGTTGATCCATTGGTAGGATTAAAGGAAAATGTTATCATTGGTAAACTTATACCAGCAGGTACTGGGCTTACAAGATATAAAAACATTACTATAAGCACAGAAGATCCTAAAAGTGAAGAAGTTTTGACAGAAGATGTTTAAGCTTTGAAAATGTTCCATTGACATAAAAAGGCTAGGATGATAAAATATAAATCGTGTGATTTGTTTAGAGAGTATAGTTACTCTCTAAATGATATACTCATAAGGGGGAACAATTTATGGTAAACAGACTTAGCGGAAAAAAAGTAGTAGGAATAAAGCAAACTATTAAGTCCATTAAAAGTGGAGAAGGTAGAATTGTTTATATTGCGAAAGATGCTGACGTCAAGTTAGTGAATTCTGTTGAAAAGTTGGCCATGGAAAATTCCGTAGAAATTTCTTATGTTGACACTATGAAGGAATTAGGGAAGCTCTGTGGAATTGATGTAGGAGCTGCAACTGCACTAATTTTAGATTAGTTTAAAATTCAATACGCTTATATCTAATTAATATATAGTATAAGAGAAAAAAAGGAGGTGCAAGTATGCCAACCATCAACCAATTAGTAAGAAAAGGTAGAAAGACAACAACAAAAAAATCAACTGCACCAGCACTTAAAGAGTGCCCACAAAAAAGAGGAGTATGTACTGTAGTTAAAACTTCCACTCCAAAGAAGCCTAACTCAGCTTTGAGAAAAGTTGCAAGAGTTAGACTTACTAACGGATATGAAGTAACTGCATATATTCCAGGTGTAGGCCACAATTTACAAGAACATAGTGTTGTTCTTATAAGAGGTGGAAGAGTTAAGGATTTACCAGGTGTTAGATATCATATAATCAGAGGTACATTAGATACTGCTGGTGTTGCTAACAGAATGCAAAGTAGATCAAAGTATGGTACTAAGAAACCAAAACAAAAGTAGTTTATATTACTTAGTGCAATGGCTTCAGCATTTATATATATTATGTGAAATTGTTATCAGTATATTATAAGATTTTGCAGAAGTACAGAGCGCTTTGCGGCAGGGATGTCGAGTACCGATGAACTTAACAATTTATTAAGGAGGGAAGAAAAGTGCCAAGAAAAGGATATATAGCTAAGAGAGATGTATTACCAGATCCAATGTATAATAGTAAGGTTGTCACTAAACTTATTAACAGTATAATGGAAGATGGAAAAAGAGGTATAGCACAAAAAGTATGTTATGGTGCTTTCGAAACAATAGCTACTAAGTCAGGAAAAGAAGCTATGGAAGTTTTTGAAGCAGCATTAAATAACATAATGCCATTACTTGAGGTAAAGGCAAGAAGAATAGGTGGAGCAACTTATCAAGTCCCTATAGAAGTTAGACCTGAAAGAAGACAGACTTTAGGAATTAGATGGATGCTTGATGCAGCAAGAAAAAGAGGCGAGAAGTACATGAATGATAAACTCGCTGGAGAACTTCTGGATGCTTCAAACAATACAGGAGCTGCAGTTAAGAAAAGAGAAGATACTCATAAAATGGCAGAAGCTAATAAAGCATTTGCACATTACAGATACTAATAAATATCACAAAACTGTTTTGGCAAATACCAGAGCAGTTTTGTCAAATTTAGTTTACAAACTGAGGGGAGGAATTTAAAGTGGCTAGAAAATATCCGTTAAACAAGTTTCGTAATATTGGAATTATGGCTCATATTGATGCAGGTAAAACAACTACTACTGAACGTATTTTGTTTTATACAGGTAAAACTCATAAAATCGGTGAGGTACATGATGGTGCTGCAACAATGGATTGGATGGTTCAAGAGCAAGAAAGAGGTATAACTATTACTTCTGCTGCAACAACTTGTTACTGGAAAGAACATGAAATTAATATTATAGATACACCTGGACACGTGGATTTCACAGTTGAGGTAGAAAGATCATTAAGAGTTCTTGATGGAGCTGTTGCTGTTTATGATGCAAAAGGTGGAGTTGAACCACAATCTGAAAACGTATGGCGACAGGCAGAAAAGTACAATGTACCAAGAATGGCTTATGTTAATAAAATGGATATATTAGGTGCTGACTTCTTTAGAACTATCAAGATGATGAGAGATAGATTAAAGGCAAATGCAGTTCCAATACAACTACCAATAGGTAAGGAAGATCATTTTCTAGGAATAGTTGACCTTATCAAAATGGAAGCTATCATCTATAAAGATGACCTAGGCGCAGTAATGGAAGAAACTGAAATACCTGAAGATATGAAGGAACAAGCAATAGAATATAGAGCTCTAATGGTAGAAGCAGTTGCAGAGTTAGATGAAGATTTAACTATGAAATTTCTTGAAGGTGAAGAAATAACTGAAGATGAAATAAATGCTGCAATTAGAAAAGGTGTTTGTGCTAATGAGTTTGTACCAGTTGTTTGTGGATCATCTTACAAAAACAAAGGTGTTCAACCAATGATGGATGCAATTATAGCGTATATGCCATCACCACTTGATATACCACCTATAAAGGGAGAAACACCTGAAGGTGAAGAAGTAGTAAGACATACTGACGATAATGAACCAATGTCAGCTCTAGCATTTAAAATAGCAACTGATCCTTTTGTTGGAAGACTTTCATTTACAAGAGTTTACTCTGGAATAATGAAGAGTGGTACTTATGTATATAATTCTACTAAGGGTAAAAAGGAAAGAATTGCAAGACTAGTTAAGATGCATTCTAATCATAGAGAAGATGTGGATGAATTAGAATCAGGAGATATAGGAGCAATTGTTGGTCTTAAGTCAACAACTACTGGTGATACATTGTGTGATGAAGATCATCCAATAATACTTGAGAGTATGGTATTCCCACAAACTGTTATTGATGTAGCTATCGAACCAAAAACAAAAGATAGTCAAGAAAAAATGGGTATAGCACTTTCAAAACTTGCCGAAGAAGATCCAACATTTAAGACTCATACAGATCAGGAAACTGGTCAGACTATTATCTCAGGTATGGGAGAATTACATCTTGAAATAATCGTTGATAGACTTACAAGAGAATTTCATGTTGAATGTAATGTTGGTAAACCACAAGTTGCTTATAAGGAAACTATTAGGAAAGCTGTTAAAGCAGAAGGTAGATACATTAAGCAATCAGGTGGTCGTGGACAATACGGTGATTGTTGGATAATAATGGAACCAAGTGAAGAGGAATACACATTTGAAAATGCTGTAGTTGGTGGATCTATTCCTAAAGAGTATATTCAACCAATTGATGATGGTATCAGAGAAGCTTCACAAAGTGGTATTCTAGGTGGATTCCCAACTATAAACTTTAAAGTTAAGCTTGTAGATGGTTCATATCATGATGTGGATTCTAATGAAATGGCATTTAAGATTGCCGGATCTATGGCATTCAAAACTGCTATGGCTAAAGCTGATCCAGTAGTTCTTGAGCCTTGTATGAAGGTTGAAGTTGTAGTCCCAGATGAGTACATGGGAGACGTAATGGGAGACATTAATGGTAGAAGAGGAAGAATAGAGGGTATGGATGCCCAAGCAGGAGCTCAAGTAATCAGAGCATTTGTTCCACTATCAGCAATGTTTGGATATTCAACAATTCTTAGATCAAGAACACAAGGTAGAGGAAATTATAGCATGGTGTTTGATCACTATGAAGAACTTCCAAAGAGTATTCAAGATCAAATAATTGGAGAAAGAAAATAATTAGGATTTTAAGGAGGAGAAAGTAAAATGGGAAAAGCAAAATTTGAGAGAAATAAGCCACATGTTAATA
>LIDZ01014889.1_pt17 | contig 14781 bp, 9 predicted proteins | sample 644651 | NCBI WGS metagenome assembly LIDZ01 (sample SAMN03856242, study PRJNA289617) | food metagenome | isolation source: wine grapes on drying loft during traditional withering process | host: Vitis vinifera cv. Corvina | place: Italy: Gargagnago di S. Ambrogio di Valpolicella | collected 2014-01 | reverse complement strand
TCTGCGCTTTCTGCTTATAGTCACTGTTTTTGCCGGCAATGCAATTGAACCGCTGATTGGAACATCGAGCGGATTGCATAGTCTGTATATGTGGATTTTCAGCTTTCATATGCCTCTCTTCGTACTCGTTACCGGCTATTTCGCCAGAAAGAGCATGACTGGTGCTGCCGGGCGCAGAATGCTCATGCAGATCGGATTGCAGTACATTATTTTCCAAAGCCTCTATTCACTGCTGGATACCTACCTTTTTCATGTGAACGGTATTCATCATTCGTTCTTCGCTCCTTATTTACTCCTGTGGTTCCTGGCCAGCCACGCCTTCTGGCGTCTGCTTATGCTCGGTATGGGCAAATGGGCACCCGCAGGACAGATAGCATTCGCATTATTAGCTGGAGTTCTGGTCGGTTATTTACAGCTCGATGGAGTCTGGTTCAGCATTAGCCGTACTTTTGTATATTTACCTTACTTTGTAATAGGTTATCACTTTTCTTTCCCAGCTCTTATCCGTTTATATCAGCAATGGACTAAAATCGCCGCCGCCACTGTTTCCGTACTTCTGTTTATCATTCTGGCGATATGGGGCACCCATCTTCCGCTTGGCTGGTTATATGGAAGTATGACCTATATGCAGCTTGGACATCAGGAATGGTACGCTGGGTTATATCGTCTCGGAATCTACGGCTTGCAGCTTGCTGCCTCTTTGGCCTTTCTTGGCTGGGTTCCCTACGGTGTGAGCCGGATGACCGATTGGGGACGCCGCACCTTGTATGTCTTCTTGCTTCATGGATTTGTGGTCCGCTTGGCAGCCATATCCGGATTGTATGCCTACATCAGTAATGGTGCTGGTGCCATTCTGCTTCTCCTCGCTGCGGTCAGCCTGACGGTGCTGCTGGCCCAGCCAACAGTCAAACGCCTGCTGCATCCACTCGTAGAGCCGTCAGTAAGTTGGATGGTGACTCTACAGCGTGCCGCTATACGACGTTCATTGTAAATTACGCTCAAGAGAGCCTTTCCCTATGGGGATAGGCTTTTTTTCGGCCGCAAGCAGCCTCTACCAAGGGATAAACTTCACATTGTCCGGTAGAAAAAAGCAGCCTTTTATGATAGACTCACTAATAACAATGGCTTGTTCGCTTATTGAGGCGGCATCCGTTTGTTCTAATTTATACTTATTTGGACTCATTTTTTATAGAAACGGCTTCGACCTCCTTCTACCAAAAAGAAGCTGGACCCCGTTATTTCTATAAACCGCATATCCGCAGCTGCTTACAATGCAATGCGTTAATGCGACACTATATTTTATTAGCAATTTATTTAGGGAGGAATTATTACAATGGCAGTGAAGAAAATGCGTTCAGACATGATTAAAAAAGGCTTCGACCGAGCTCCACACCGTAGTCTTCTGCGGGCGGCGGGCGTTAAAGAGGAAGACTTCGGCAAGCCATTTATTGCGGTCTGCAATTCCTATATTGATATTGTGCCAGGGCATGTGCATCTGCAAGAGTTCGGCAAAATTGTCAAGGAAGCGATCCGTGAAGCTGGCGGCGTACCTTTTGAATTCAATACAATCGGCGTAGATGATGGTATTGCAATGGGACATATCGGCATGCGTTATTCTTTACCAAGCCGGGATATCATTGCTGACTCGGTAGAAACTGTTGTTGCTGCACATTGGTTCGACGGTATGGTCTGCATCCCTAACTGTGATAAAATCACCCCAGGTATGATGATGGGTGCGCTGCGCGTCAACATTCCAACCATCTTTGTAAGTGGTGGGCCGATGAAGGCTGGTGTGGACAGCAAAGGCAAGAAGTTATCCCTCACTTCCGTATTCGAAGGTGTAGGCGCTCATTCCGTTGGCAAAATCAACGATGCTGAGCTGCTGGAATTAGAACAATTTGGTTGTCCAACCTGTGGTTCTTGTTCAGGTATGTTCACAGCCAATTCCATGAACTGTCTCGCTGAAGCACTGGGTTTGGCATTGCCAGGTAACGGTACTATCCTTGCTGTAGCTGAAGAACGTAAGCAATTCGTACGCGATTCCGCAACACAACTGATGGAACTGATCAAGCTGGATCTTAAACCACGTGATATTGTAACCAGAGAATCGCTGGATAACGCTTTTGCGCTGGACATGGCGATGGGCGGCTCTACCAATACCGTATTGCACACCCTGGCTTTGGCTCAGGAGGCAGGTATCGAGTATCCACTTACACGTATTAATGAAGTAGCGAACCGTGTTCCATACCTGTCCAAGCTGGCTCCAGCTTCCGACTACTTTATCGAAGATGTGCAGCGTGCAGGCGGCGTCAGTGCCGTACTGAATGAGCTGTTGAAGAAACCAGGCGCCCTCTTCGGTGATTGCATGACCGTAACCGGAAAGACACTTGCCGAGAATGTAATGGGCCATGAAATCCTCGATACCAACGTCATTCATACCCTGGACAACCCTTATTCCGAGGTTGGCGGCTTGTCTGTCCTTTATGGCAACCTGGCTCCACAAGGTTCTATCATCAAAGTCGGCGCTGTTGACGCTTCCGTAGGCGGCTACCATAAAGGTCCAGCGATCTGCTTCGATTCCCAAGAGAGCTCACTTGAAGGTATTGCCAATGGCAAGGTCAAAGAAGGCCATGTTGTCGTTATCCGCTATGAAGGTCCAAAAGGTGGACCCGGTATGCCGGAAATGTTGTCTCCAACCTCGCTGATTGTCGGCATGGGTCTTGGTGCCAAAGTCGGCTTAATCACCGACGGTCGTTTCTCCGGTGCTTCCCGCGGAATCAGTATCGGTCATATCTCACCTGAAGCTGCTGAGGGCGGACCGATCGCTTTTGTCGAAGATGGAGATATTATTGAGCTGGATCTGAATAACCGCAAGATTGAACTGCTTGTGGATGAGGAAATACTGGCTGAACGCCGTGCGAACTGGAAAGGCTTCGAGCCTAAGGTTACTACAGGTTACTTGGCCCGTTACTCCAAGCTGGTTACCAATGCAAGTAATGGTGCGGTCCTGAAAATCTAATTCACACTAAATCAAGAGTTTATTAATACGTAACAAGAAGAAACGGCTTCGCCGTCCTCTGAAAGAGGCGGCATCCGTTTCTTCGAGAAATATAAGGATAAGTTATCGTGTGAAACATATAAATTCTTATCTTTCAAAAAGAGCAGTCCCCGCAATGATTTCATCGCGGTGAGACTGCTCTTTTTATTGTGCGGTTAGTAAATCAATGTCCCACTGTAACACCCGGCAATTCAGCTTCCACTACAGATTCCTTGAGTGCCAGTTCTTCTTCTTGCTTGCGCTCACGTTTCTTCACTGTCTTCTCATGCGAAGCCCGCTGATTCATCTGATCCAGCAGCTGCGAGACCGGCATCAGGATCATCTTCGGCACAAGCAGCTCGCTTCGCTCCTTAAGCCGTGCTCCACCTGCCGGATGAATGACACTTAACAATATACTTAGATAGAACTTGGTAGAGCGGGCGAACAAGCCGTTCGGCAGATCTAGTACCGTAAAGCCAAATTTCTCCGGCCCCCGATTGATCATGCTGACACCGTAAAGCGCCTTCGCCTCTGCAAGGCCTTCGTCACTGGCTATTTTCTCCGCGAGTACCGGCATATCCTTCTCCATCCGACGGATCATCCGAATCGCTAGCTGCGCAGAAGAACGGGAATGAATGCCCAGCTCGAACAGCTGGCGGTTATCAATATGCAGCTCAATAATCTTATCGCCTTTGTTCAGAAGACTGCCACCTTCCATCTTAATAGGCCCGCCTTGATACTTGCGTAACCGATAGTGCAGAAATGGGTCTTCTGGAGAGATGGTTTTGAGTTGAAAAAGGAATTGAAACACCTGCTCCCAAGCCAGCCAGAGACCTACGATCAGGCGTTTCCCAAAGGAAAGCTTCTGAACCGGTGAATTCTCCGCCATCTTGATCATTTCATCGATGCGAATACTGCGCAGCGCCCGTCCTTGGGCCACTTCGAGCGTTCGCTCCAAGGCAACAAGCATGTGCCCCGGTGCATCCGGGTCAGCACCCAGTGTCGTACCACTATCATGCAGAAGCATAACCTCGCCTGGATTCAATCGGGCCAACATCTTCTCGGTGAGCCGATCTGCACCAAGCTTCTCACGCCAATCGCCGAACATCGCCGACCAGAGCACAATTTGTACCTGCCGGCGCTTAGAAATATCGAACAGATTGACAATTCCCCAGGGCGGACGGTAATAGGTGCTGCGCTCGCCGGTAATATTATAGATAATATCTGCGGTCCGCTCAATCTGTCTCCGTACCGTAGCAGGACGCATCAGCCAGTTCGTCTTGTGAACATAGTTATGAATCCCGATAAGGTGTCCCTCAGCATGCATTCGCTGAATCAGTTCCGGATAGCGCTCCGCATTGGCACCGACTACAAAAAAGGTAGCCTTGGCATTATAACGCAGTAGCAAATCGAGCAATTGAGGCGTAAATCTGGGGTCCGGCCCGTCATCAAAGGTCAGCGCAAATTCCTTACTTCCAGTTCCTTTGCGAAAGACGCGATAACCAAAAATCCGACTGATAAGTCCAGGAATAAAAGCATAAAATGATGAGATATAAAATAACCAGAGCAACAAAGTCTGCATGTGAAATTCCCCGCTTTTCGAAGAGTTGACTTTGGCTCGCCTTTCATCTGCAAGCAGATCCTGTTACACGGCCAAGTAGAGTATGGTACTCCGCTTTTTTGCGGATATGTAGTGTATCACAAAAAAACGTTACCCCCTATTTTAGCACAGCTATCAAAGAAATAGACGATTTTCAAGCAAAATCGTGTACAATGAATTCAAGTTAATCGTCTGTCAACTTATTTGAAAAGGAGTCGTTTATATTCATGCTGCCTCTCTACAAAAAATATTGGCGCACCTTCTTCGATATTGGACTAATTGTGCTCACTGTATATCTGGTTATGTTCGCCTTCAGCAAGCTGTACCAATTAGCCGCTCCGGTGTTCCTATCCTTCTTTGTATTCATGCTCATCGAACCACTGGCCCGTTTATTGAACCGAAGGGGACTGGCGAAACCTTTTGCTTCTGCCATATCCGTCCTGCTGTTTCTCATAGTGCTGCTCGGAACGCTGTTTGGCGCCGGCCTGCTCATTGTTTCACAGGTCCTTCACTTTCAGGATAATCTTCCAAAATATACATATGTGGTTCAACAGCATTTTGTGGAACTCACAACTTATCTTCAGCAGAAGATCGATAGCTTGCCGCCGGATCTAACCGTTAAAGTGAACGGATATTTCAAGGATGCCACCAATTTACTTTCAACCTGGCTTATCGTTTTCTTCAAATATATGATCGGTGTGCTCGGCTCTTTCTCTTCCTTTATGGCTAATTTCGGAATCGCTATTATTTTGGCCTTTTTTCTCAGTATGGAGATTAAGGATTGGCGGAAAATCGCCCATGACCAAATGCCAAAGACTTTCAAGACCGCCTTTGCTTTTTTGCAGGGTAACGTATTCAAGGCCATCGGTTCTTATTTAAAAGCACAGCTGATTCTAATCAGCATTACTTTTGCCATTGTGCTGATTGGCTTGTTTATTCTGAGAAGCGGTAATGAAATTACCATGGCTCTGGTCTGCGCCATCTTCGATGTGCTGCCGCTGCTGGGAGTATCGACTATTCTGATCCCTTGGATTGTCTATCTGTTTATCGTTGGCAATACTTCCCTTGCGATTGGCTTGATCATCCTGCTCGTAATTGTACTGGTTGTACGTCAGTTGCTGGAACCAAAGATTACCGGCAATTCCATCGGCGTCTCCTCAGCTTTTCTCATGCTCTCATTCGTCATTTTGTCCACATCCGCTTTTGGTGTAGCTGGATTAATCCTGTCGCCCATTCTGCTTATCCTGATCAAAGAGCTGCTGCAGCAGGGTTATCTCCAGCGCTGGATCTTTCTGCCTCTAGAGGAGTTTATCGTCTCGCCATTCGCGGCGCACGAACCTGATTCAGCAAGAGAGAGCGGACATGAGAAAGCTCATGCACCGGAGGACTCCGATAGCAGATCCAGTACCTGACCAAACAGCTTCGTCGCAGTATGAGGACTTCCTGGAGCCACATTCTCCACAGCTACCGACACCGCGTACCTTGGATGATCCACTGGACCGTAACCAATAAACCACTGATTGTTGCGCGGCACTCCTTTGACTAGTGTCTGGGCCGTCCCCGACTTGCCTGCAACCGGCCAGTGGGTGTGCTGCAGGCGGCTCCCAGTGCCCTCTGTAACCACCTTGCGCATCCATGTAAGAAGCTGGTGCGCAGTAGCCGCCGATATTCTCCCTGCCAAAGAGGGCGCCAGATGACCTGGCAGCTGCTTCAGAATCTGCCCATTGGCAAAGCTCACTTTCTGCAGGATACGCGGTGCCCTTACTTCCCCTCCGTGCAGCAGCGTTACGATCAAGTTAGCCGCCTGAAGCGGTGTCACCTTTACATCCCGCTGGCCAATCGCCGTTTGCACTCTGGCCCCGCTGTCGTCGGGAAGCAGAGACATAAAGATGGTTCCTGGCTGCTCACCTTCCAGCGGTTTCAACAGTGGTTGTCCCAGCGTTTCCTCAGCCTGCCAGCTGATATCTCTCCCTAGCCCAAGCGCTAGCGCAGCCGATTGCAGCTGTGCTCCGCTCAGGCGTTCCGCCAGCTCAGCAAATACGGTATTACAGGATACAGCGAACCCTTGAGCAAGCGTAAGCGGCCCGTGTCCTATTCCTTTGAGACAGGACAAGCCATATTTCTCATATTGCCCCGAGCAGTAAAATTGCTCTTGGGGTGTGGTTACTCCAGCCTCCAAGGCGGCGGCAGCCGTCACGATTTTGAAGATAGATCCAGGTATTGCAGCCTGCAGAGCCCGATTATTCCACTCACCACCCTGCGGAGAGATTTGCTCAGGATTATAGAAGGGCAAAGATACCATAGCCTCAATATCCCCAGTTTGAGTATCCAGCACCACTACTGCACCCTCCTTCATGCCCGCCTTGACTGCCAGTTTCTCAATCCCCTCCTGCAGGTTCTTATCAATCGTTGTATACAAAGACAAGGGATAATAAGGATTACCTGGTGCCCTTACTTTAATCGGGCTTCCCGGCAGTCGATTGCCACGCGCATCTACCTGTGTATAAGCCTCAGTATGACCCACACCCTGGAGCAGGGGCTCCAATGTTTTCTCCAAGCCATCAGTACCTGTTAATGGAATTCTTAGACCTGTTGGTGATGTTGTTGTACTCCCTGATTGGGCAACCGCCTCAGACAAATATCCAAGCCATTGCCGCCCCGTTGACTTGCCATCATATCTGCGGGCAAAAGGCAGTACACTTACACCATCAATACCAAGTGCAATCACTTCTTCAGCTTGTGCTGGTGTAAGTGCCAAGGGGTTCTCTGCAGATTGTGAAGGCCATAGCAGAGGTTCCTTCAGGGCGGAACGTCTGTCCTGCAATTCTTCGTAGCTAACACCTAAGATTACAGCAAGACGGTGCAGCGGACCGGACTGACTTCCCTCTTCATCAGTCGCCTTCTTGAGTTCCTCCTGCGGAAAAAAAGCCGCAGTCCAGACTGTCTCTCCGGCTAGTGGCTCACCATTGCGATCATAGAGGCGGCCCCGACCGCTATCCAGTACGGTCTCCCGCTCACTCTGAATCTCTGCCATCTTAGCCAATGAATATTTGGCTCCCGGAACTGTCTGATCCTTCATTACCAATTGGAGCCAAGCCAATCTCAGGATCAACACTGCTAGTGTGGCAGACAAAATAAGAAATCCACCGAGTATACGTTTACGGGTAAAGTTGCGCAACGCCTTGCCTCCTGACCAGAGTTTTGTTGTCTTTATTATGTCCCACTCCATATTTCTCAGACTGTCCTTTTGTTATTGGATTCGGATATAAGGTAGGTTCTGGGCGGCCGCTCCGCGAACGAAAACGTTGCTTCACTCGCTACTTTCAGCAGTAATCATTTTAAAATAGACCAAAAAAAGCTAGCAAGTCTCCAAAAGAAGGAAACTTACTAGCTGCTGTATTTTAAAATAAAATAGATAACTCATCAATCGAGAAATTCCACTTAAACCCTGAACCTCGATAATCCTTCGCTCAGCTTATGCGATGCATTCTCCAGACTGACGGAAAGCTCTACTAGATGGGCGCTTACGCCTTGCTGCTCCCCACTGAGTGAGGCTACTTCCTGAGAAGATGCCGATGATTGTTCAGCTACTGCACTAACATTGCTCATCGTTTCCGACAGTACACCTTGTGATTGGTTTAGACCATCTATCGACGTGGTCACAGAATCCAGGCGAGCAATAAAGTGATTCATTTGTTCCTGTACGGATTCAAAAATATTACTAGTATCCTGTACGGAGATTATCTGCTCTTTAAAGAGCGGGGCTACCTCCGACAGTGCATCTACAGTATCATTCATGTCTATCATAATTCGGTCTGTGATGTCCCCCACAATAGCAATATTACGTTTAGATTGATCCGCAAGCTGGCGTATTTCTCTAGCGACCACCATAAAGCCATGTCCCGCCTCACCCGCCCGAGAGGCTTCGATACTTGCGTTTAATGACAAAATATTGGTCTGCTGCGTAATACTTTTCATTACCTCGAGAACTCTTATTACTGAGGACGTGGTTTCTTTCAGTTCATTCACTTTTCTCACGAGTGTATTCGTCATATCTCCAGTCAAGCTCGTTCTAACCAGCAACTTTTGCAGCTTGTTGACGCCTTCCTCACTAGATTGTCCCACGTTATGTGCCATATCATCCATCTCATGAGTTGCCGTGAGGACCCTATTCATCTGCTCGGAAATCTCTCCCGTCAGCCCATTGCCCCGATCTGCTTCCAAGGCCAGACTGCCAGCGCCGCCGGCAATTTCTTCAGTTGCAGCAGCAATATCTTTTGCTGAATCAGCAGTCTTATGTGAAGCGATACTAAGCGCATCTGCCGTCACTAGAACCTCGCGCGCTGTCTCATTCGTATGCGTTACCAGCTCAGTAATACGCTCCATCATCGTATTGAAGGAGGAAGACAGCTGCCCAATTTCATCGCGTGAAGTAACGGTAGTACGCACACAAAGATTTCCTTCTGCTCCTTCAGACATCAGATCCTTCAAGCGGGTCAAAGGTCGAGAGACCATCCGAACCATCCACAGTCCAATCAGAATAGCAACAACCGCAGCAGCAGCTACAGCTATATAAGTGGTCTGAAGGATGCGATTCGCGTCTTTGAACAGATTCTCTGAAGGCACAACGCCCAGCAGTCTCCAGCCCGAACTGGCTAATGTACTATAAACCGCCAGTATAGACTTGCCCTGCTCATCTACTGTCGGCAAGGAACCCGAAGTTTGTCCCACACCTTTCAGAAGCGTTCCACCTAAACTCAGATAGGAGTCACTTCCCTGATGTAGGGAAGAAGCAATAAGTTCATCCTTGCTAGTTAGCAACTGAATATAGGAATCCACTCCCAAATTCACTTTACTTAGCTGGCTCTCCAGTTCACTGACCTTGATATCACTGACAGCTATGTATCCTGCATCTTTGGTAATGCCCTCAATCGATTTCGCAAAATGGATTACTCCAGAAGTATCTCCTTTTTGCGCGGTTTGAGTAAGCCATAGACTTTGCGGCTTGTCCTGCAGCTGTTTGAACCAAGAGGCGGCCCTTGCGCCTTCAATAAAAGCGCTATCTTTAGTTCCCGCAGCAGAAATAGGCAAACTCGCTTTCATAGGGATAAGATAGACTGCTTGTACACCTTTGACTCCGGAGAGCCCGTCGTTTAGTTCAGTAACAATCTGGCTGGATTGTATCGCAATTTCTTGGCTGCTGGCACCTTCAAGACTGACTTTACTGAACGCATCCTGAATTTCCCGGTTATAAAATATCTGCCCCAGATTGTCCTCAAACCGCTGCATCACAACATCAATCTTCTCGGCCGTCTGAACAACAGTCTGCTGACTAGAGGATAATGCATTGCGCTCGATGGTCTGCTTGGCAACCGAATAAGACGTATACCCAAGTGAAAGCACCAGCACCATCGTCGCAATAAAAAATACGAGAAAGAGCCGCAGTCCCAACGATCTGGAGGGGCGCAACCGGTTTAGTACGCCTTCTCTTTTTGCTTTTGACTTCAACAAAATAACCACCCGCCATCATCTACAGTTATTCTTGTAAGTATCTGAAACGTTACAAGTTTACAAGGTCATGAATGTCTGCAGGACTATTTCACCAAGATATGGAAGATACTCATGACCGTATTCATAATAAACCATAAGTTCCTTAGACGCTGTGATTTTGTTGTATGCTGTAAATGGGGTTAAGCGTGGGCAGATCATGTCCACAAAAATTTAGTAGAAAAAACAGAAACGGAAAACCGCTGTGCATGGTTTTCCGTTTCTGAATGTGTAAGCTGAGTTACATATTTTCCTGTACATCCAACCTAAATTTTGCCCAAGCCAGCATCGTCCCCAACCTCTTCATGGGTATCGATGACATAGTTGACAATTTCTTGGATAGTTGTGTAAGCAACACCTACATAAGTATCGGCAGCGCCATAATAGATGGCGATCCGGCCGGTTTCGGCATCATGCAGGGTAGCACATGGAAAGAGGACGTTGTTCACGAAACCTCTCTCTTCATACCATTCTTCCGGTGTCAGCACAAAGTTCTTGGAACGGTATTTCACTTTGGAAGGCTCATTAATATCCAAAATCACAGCACCCATACTGTAGACGAGTCCGTTGCAGGTGCCTGTAACGCCATGATAGAACATCAGCCAGCCTTCGGAGGTTTCGATTGGAGCGGGTCCACCACCGATTTTGACACTTTGCCACCAGCCTTGGCCGCCCTTGGTCATAACATGGCGGTGCTTGCCCCAGTAGACAAAGTCAGGACTTTCGCTCAGGAACACATCACCGAATGGAGTATGACCACTGTCGCTTGGACGGGACAGCATAACGAAATTACCGTTGATTTTCTTAGGAAATAGCACACCGTTACGGTTATACGGCAGGAATGGGTTTTCGAGACTGATAAATGTTTTGAAGTCCTGTGTTTTGGCTACGCCGATAGCGGCACCGTAGAAATCTGTACACCAGATAATATAAAAGGTATCTTCCACTTTAACCAGCCGTGGGTCGTAAGCATAACGAGGCATGTAAGGATTGCCTTCTTCGTCTATGAATTGAATCGGCTCATCATCAATTTTCCAATCGAGACCGTCTACACTGTAACCCATCCGCAAATGGGGGCGAGTAGTATTATCCTCGACACGGAATACTCCGAGAAAACTTCCTTCATAGGCGGCAACCGCGCTGTTGAATATGCGGGCAACACCCTTTGCCGGGTTTCTCTTGATAACTGGGTTATCATCATGTCTCCAGAGCGGATTCGTGTGTCCTTCCGGTTTCTCCTGCCAAGGCATATTCGGTAAATTTTCTCCAATCAACTGTACTTCTTTCATAGTTAAGGCTCCCTTCAAATGTTATTGCAGTATTATCATAATTGCGACACAAATCACTTCCACTTTGAACCGTAAGAATCTTTATTCAGCATAATGAATGCGCTACCACAAGTAACTATAGTCTTGTATTTACTTTATGCATTTCCCCCCTTGAAATCAGACTCGAAAAAGTATATAACTAAGTTGTGTCGTTGTTGTTATTATTAAATAACAGAATTATAATAACAATATAACAGAATGTTTTCTCCTTTACTATGTCTTTTTTTTATTCTCTAACAAAAGCGAGGGATCTAAAGTGTCAGTGCCAAATGAATATATCGGTGGCGTAACCTGGGGCTTCATGGGCAGACGTGGAACATGGAGTACCGATGAGGCTGAACGCTCTATGGAGTTAATGTCCTCGGTCACTGGAGCTAACTGGACGGCAATCGCCTTTAGTGCCCTTCAGGCTACTCCGCAAGCTACGGAAATTCCTTATTGGGAAGAACCAACGGTTAGCGATGAAGAGGTAAAGTGGGCGATAGGCAAGGCCAAAGAACTTCAGCTAAAGGTATGCCTGAAGCCGATTGTGAATTGCGCAGACGGCACTTGGCGCGCCCATATCAACTTTTTCGATAAAGATGTTCCCTGCGAGCCTAAATGGTCCCAGTGGTTCAGCTCCTATACTAACTTTATCTTGCACTTTGCTGCTATCGCTGAAGAAACCGGCTGCGAGATGTTCTGCATCGGCTGTGAGCTGGTGCAAGCAGACAGACGGGCAGAGGAATGGCGTACCTTGATCGCTGAAGTCCGCAAAATCTACTCCGGTACAATCACCTACAATTGTGACAAGTATCAAGAGGACAATGTAACGTGGTGGGATGCGCTCGATGTTATTTCCTCCAGCGGTTATTATCCGGAGCATGACTGGGAAGCCCAGCTGGACCGCATTGAGGCAGTGGTGAAATCACATGATAAACCGTTCTTCTTCATGGAAGCAGGATGTCCGAGCCGCACAGGCAGCGCTGCCATTCCTAATGACTGGAGTTTAAAGGGCGAACCGAGTGAAGAAGAGCAGAATCGTTTCTATGAGGCCATGTTCAGCAGTTGTGAAGCTAGAGAATGGGTTCAGGGCTTTATGCTCTGGGATTGGCCTGCTCGTCTATATCCAATTGAGGAAGCCGCACAGAATGACGATTACTGTATGTATGGCAAACAAGCCGCTTACCTCATTAAAGATTACTTTACCAGCAAGACTAATAAGTAAGATAAAGGAGTGAACTTAACTACAATGACTAATCCCTCTGTACTATGGCTGAGCCAACTAGAAAAGGAACTGCAGGACAATATTCTTGGTTTCTGGATGAAACATACGGTAGACACCGAACACGGCGGGTTCATCGGTGAGATCGATAACAAACTGAACATTATTGCCGGGGCCGAGAAAAGCCTTGTGCTTAACGCGCGTATTCTGTGGACATTTGCGAGCGCTTACCGTGTATATCAGCTCCCAGAATATCTAACTATAGCGGAACGCGCCTACGCCTATTTGCTGGAACATTTCATCGATAAAGAATACGGCGGGCTGTTCTGGATGGTTGATGCGACAGGTTCACCTTCCCAACCCAAGAAGCAGATCTACGGCCAAGCTTTTGCCGTCTATGCACTGGCGGAATTCTATCATGCAACCGGGCGCCCGGAGGTTCTGGAAGAAGCGATTCAGCTGTTCCATACTGTTGAGAAATACGGCTATGATCCTATTTATAAAGGTTATATTGAAGCCCTCTCGCGGGATTGGCAAATGACGGACGACCTCAGCCTTAGCACCAAGGACATGAATGAGAAGAAGTCGATGAATACACATCTCCATGTACTGGAAGCTTATACTGGACTTTACCGGGTCTGGAAGTCGGAAGAACTGCGCGACAAGCTGGCTGAGCTGATTGAAATGATGCTTGAGCATATCATTGATGAGCAAGGACAACACTTTCATCTCTTCCTGGACGAAGAGTGGAACGTCAAATCTGACCATATCTCTTACGGCCATGATATCGAAGGCAGTTGGCTGTTAGTAGAAGCTGCTGAAACGCTTGGAGACGAGGCATTGCTTCAGCGGGTACGTAAAGTAGCGATCTCAATGGCAGAGGCGGTTCTTGCTGACGGCGTGGCTAGTGATGGCGGAATATGGAATGAAGCTGACCATAACGGTCTAATCAACAAGGAGAAGGATTGGTGGCCGCAGGCCGAAGCCGTAGTTGGCTTCTATAATGCTTATCAGCTGACAGGAGAAGCAAAGTTCGCAGATGCAGCTATAGCTGCTTGGACTTTTATTGACACCTATATAGTAGACCACAAGCTGGGTGAATGGTACTGGGGTGTGGATGAGAATCTGCGTCCGATGGCTCACGAGCCCAAAGTAAGCGCCTGGAAATGTCCTTATCATAACAGCCGAGCCTGCTTCGAAATGATTCATCGATTATCATTAATTACAAAGGGGAACTGACAATGACTTCAGTATTTCAAGCGCGCAAACAGCAATTAACAGAAAAGTATGAGGCTTTGATCGAACGCAAAAATGAGAAAGTACCTTTCGGCAATGGTACTTATGATCGTTACCAGCATCCACTACTCACAGCAGAGCATGCACCACTGATCTGGCGTTATGATTTCAACCCAGACACCAACCCGTATTTTGCCGAAAGAATCGGTGTGAACGGCATCTTTAATCCGGGAGCCATCGAGCTAAACGGCAAATTCTACATCGTTGCCCGTGTTGAAGGCAATGACCGTAAATCCTTCTTCGCAGTCGCTGAAAGCGACAGTGGTGTAGACGGCTTCCGCTTCTGGGATCACCCAGTTGTGCTGCCTGAGACCGATGTGCCTGATGTTAACGTCTACGATATGCGTTTGGTCAGCCATGAGGATGGCTGGATCTATGGCTTGTTCTGCACAGAGCGCAAAGATCCGGCAGCGGCGCACGGCGATCTCTCCAGTGCGGTAGCCCAGTGCGGAATTACCCGCACGAAGGACTTGAAAACCTGGGAACGTCTGGCCGACCTGAAGACCGGCTCCGCACAGCAGCGCAACGTTGTGCTGCATCCTGAATTTGTTGAAGGAAAATATGCCTTCTACACCCGCCCACAGGACGGTTTTATCGACGCAGGTTCAGGTGGCGGTATCGGATGGGGACTTTCTGACACCATTGAGAATGCTATAATTACAAGTGAAAGTATCATGGACGAGCGTCACTACCACACCATCAAAGAAGTGAAGAATGGTCAAGGACCGGCTCCAATCAAAACCGCACAAGGCTGGCTGCACATCGCTCA
>LIDZ01015616.1_pt30 | contig 14783 bp, 13 predicted proteins | sample 644651 | NCBI WGS metagenome assembly LIDZ01 (sample SAMN03856242, study PRJNA289617) | food metagenome | isolation source: wine grapes on drying loft during traditional withering process | host: Vitis vinifera cv. Corvina | place: Italy: Gargagnago di S. Ambrogio di Valpolicella | collected 2014-01 | reverse complement strand
GATGACTTCGAGGGGCTGCCCATCTTCTGGGTGCAGTCCTTTCCAGATCTGCTTAATCGCTGTAAAGTCCCCGTCACTATTCGTATAGAGCTTGGTATGGAGGCTTCTGGATTCATATTTACGTGTCTCACTAAAGGCTTTGTTGCTTAGAGAAGGAATGGGGATCAGCTTGCCGACATCCACTCCTGTAGCAACCTCCAGAGCTTTGGCATAGGCGACTACATGTACACCGCCCCGGACGAGCAAATAACCTACCACTTCACGGGCTGCTGGATGATCTGTCATTTCATATACTTTCATCTTGTGCGTCCGCGCACCACATTCCAAGAAAAAATTGTGCAGCAGATCCAATATTAGATTGCCGCTGTTAAATACATATTCGCCGCTCCAAGGGCGTCCCATGGAATCGATCGGTAACGCGGCCTGTGCACCTGCTAAAGCGTGATAAGTATTGCGCACATCCTTTAAAGGTCCAAGCGGAGTTTCATCAGGTGCTTTATACGAGGTGGAGCCGTTTAGACATTTGTTAATCGCATGAGCAACCAGCTCGACATGACCCAATTCCTCAGCGGTTATGCTAGTAACAAGATCGTAGAAAGGTTTGAGCTTTTTTTTACTGCGGAAATTGAAGGATTGGAATAAGTAGTTGTTCAGAGTCGACATTTCTCCGAATTTGCCACCCATCAGCTCTTGAACAGCTGCCGCCGCATTAGGGTCTGGCCGTTCAACCTCAGGAATTTCAATTGCAATCTCGTCAAATCGTTTGAACATGCAAACACCTCGCTATAGATTGATTTTGGAGCCACTGCCTGACTTCAGCTTTTAGTGTCTCCACGAAACGCAATCTATACACGAAATAATCACTTTAACGTCTAAGCTCGTAGAATTGACATTCCCGGCGTGAATAATAAGTTAAATCACTAACTCGGGATTGAATAATAACATCTGTATCGGTAAAGCGAACAATTGTGGCTCCTGAATTAACCAAATGGTCATCCTGAAAAACTCGGACAGGCAGTTTACGATCCTGGGCTTCCTGGAAATCGCTGTCGGTTTGTAACGGACGTGTAACGGGCATAGTCTTATTCTCCTTTAGGGCTATGATTAGACAATGGAAATAAAAATAGTATAACTGCGGACAGTGAATAAATCCAATGTAAAGCCAGCTTTTGGGGAGTGGAGAATGAATATTGCCGAGCGGCTTGCACTGTAAACGTAACCACCTTTATACTGTGGATTACCTTGAGCGCGGGAGATGATATGGTGAAAATGAACAATAAGTTTAGGTACGTTCCGCTCGTGCTGCAATGGGTACTTAATCTGGCCTTGATTGTGTTGGCCCTAATTCTTGTAGTTCTTCTGGGTAAAGAGACGCTTTATATTTTTCACTTCATTAATGATGGAGGAGATTTATCAAAGCTTGAATTACTGGAGGGCTTGCTGGTTTATTTCTTATATTTCGAATTTATAGCGTTGATCATTAAGTATTTCGAGGCAAAATATCATTTCCCGCTCCGTTATTTTATCTATATCGGAATTACAGCGATTATCCGGCTGATCATTATCGATCACGAAAGTCCCATGGACACCCTGCTGTATGCAGGTGCGATACTTGTGCTGGTCATTACGCTCTATATTGCCAACACTCAGCAGCTCAAAAGGGAATAACTAGTTTCTTTCTAGACTCAGAGAACTGATCAAGAGGGTATGACATATGTCATACCCTCTACTTGATGTTTATGACTGTATAAGGTGACACATCTTTCTCTATAATATAGATAGTGAAGAAGACACGGCTTTGCCTTCCTTTTAGGGACGGTACCCGCTTCTTATATTTTAAATGTATCCCTAAGCAGGACGCATCAAGGAGGAAACGATAATGCTGACCGATAAACAGACATCACAACTTTCCAGCCTAAAAAAAAGCGTCGCCCCTTTCGAAAAATATGATCGCAAAAAGAGCATATTTCAGCTCATTAACACATTAGGGCCACTCGTGCTCCTCTGGTACGCCTCTTACCTCAGCCTTTCCGTTTCATACTGGCTGACACTTGTGTTTGCTATTGCAACATCAGGATTTGTCATTCGGACCTTTATTATATGTCACGATTGCACACACGGTTCATTCTTCAAAAGCCGGAAAGCCAATGATATCATTGGTACCATAACAGGTATTGTGGCTTTGGTTCCTTACCGGCAGTGGAAGCTCAGTCATTCCATTCATCATGCCAGCAGCGGCAATCTCGATAAAAGAGGGATCGGCGATATCTGGATCATGACCGTGGATGAATATGCAGCGGCTTCGAATTGGAAACGTCTGTATTACCGAATTTATCGCAATCCGTTGGTGATCTTTGGACTGGGTCCGATCGTCATCTTTCTGATCCAATACCGCTTTAATATCAAAGGTGCAAGACGTAAAGAACGGATGAATACGTATTTGATCAATGTTTCCCTTGTAGTAATATATGGTTCGCTGATCTTGGCCATTGGCTGGCAGGCCTTTCTGCTCGTGCAACTGCCTATTATATTTGTATCCGGTTGTCTTGGAATCTGGTTATTCTATGTGCAGCATCAGTTCGAGGATACCTTCTTCGAGAAAGAAGAAGACTGGAGTTATGTCTCGGCTGCAGTGGAAGGAAGCTCATATTACAAGCTGCCAAAGATTCTGCAGTGGATTACCGGCAATATCGGCTTTCACCATGTCCATCATTTAAGCCCGAAGGTACCCAATTACAATCTGGAATTGGCACATAACGCCACACCGCCGCTGCACCAAGCGACAACCATTACCATTGCGAGCAGCCTGAAAGCGATCAACTTCCGTCTCTGGGATGAAGAGAACAAAGAGTTCATCAGCTTTAAACAGATCAAGTCCAGACTTCGTAATCCGAAGCTTGGGAGCAAAGCCCTAAAGAGTTCATAAACCGAAGGATCTTATAGGATCAACCGAGGGGAAGAATAGAGCCGAAGATCAAATTCGTGTTCTATTCTTCCCTCTTTTATGTGAATTGCCGGAATACCTCCAATTTGTGCTAAAATAAAAGTAAATATCATTGGCAAAAAGGATGGCGGACATGCAGAAGTGGCATCATATTTTTCATAAAAGCACAGGTCTCAGCCCCTATGTATGGGTAGTTTTTTACATTCTGCCTTTTTACTTTATCTTCCGCTCTTCATCGCCCTATCAGGTGGTTTACGGGATCATCATGATTGTTGTGTTTTTTGTATGTTATGTGCTTTCCTTCGTCTCCAAAGGCTGGCTGGTCTATTTCTGGACAAGCGTTCAAATTGTGGTTTCTATCACGATGACACTGCTGTTCGGCTATGTATATTTCGCACTTTTTTTAGCTTTTTTTATCGGGAATATCCAGAAGCGGGTCGGGTTCTTCACGTTGTATTCGATCCATCTGCTGACTACGATTGTTACAATTAACTATGAACTGTTATCCCGAAATCAGGTATTTATAAGCCAGCTGCCCTTTGTCCTGGTCAGTATGATTGCGGTTATTCTGCTTCCAATCACGACTTATAATCGCAATAATCATGATAAGCTGCAGGTTCAATTGGAGGATGCCAATAAACGTATTTCCGAGCTCGTCAAGCTGGAGGAACGCCAGCGGATCGCCCGCGATCTGCATGATACACTAGGTCAGAAGCTCTCGTTGATCGGGCTCAAAAGTGATCTGGCCGGCAAGTTGATCAGTAAAAATCCGGCGCAAGCGATCAACGAAATTAATGATGTGCGCCAGACGGCGAGAAGTGCCTTAAAGGAAGTGCGCGAGATGGTCACGCAGATGCGGGGTATCCGGCTGGAGGATGAACTAATGCGTGTTCAGCAGCTCCTGAAGGCGGCAGAAATTGAATTCCTGCTGGAAGGCAACCCCAAGCTGACGAATACTTCGTTGATTACGGAGAATGTGCTCAGCATGTGCATTAAGGAAGCTGTTACGAATGTAGTGAAGCATAGTGGTGCTGCTATCTGCTCGGTCATTATTGAGCCCACTCGTACAGACCTAATCATTAAGGTGAAGGATAACGGGAATGGCATACCGGGGACTAACCTCTATTTTAAAGGCCATGGGTTGCAAGGGATGAGAGAACGACTTGAATTTGTGAATGGTTGCATGGATATTGTACGAGCTGAGGGGACAACGATTGTCATTAAGGTGCCGAACGCCTTTCAGCAACCGGAACAGGAGGCGAAGGGTTAATGATTAAGATTGTAATTGCTGAGGATCAGCGAATGCTGCTCGGGGCGCTTGCCTCGCTGCTGGATTTGGAAGAGGATATGAAGGTAGTAGGTAAGGCAAGCAATGGGGAGGAGGCTGTTCTACTGGTTCAGCTCCATAAACCAGATATTTGCATTATGGATATTGAAATGCCAGCCATGAGTGGTCTCGAGGCTGCAGAAGCGCTGAAGAACTCCGGCTGCAGGACGATGATTCTGACTACCTTTGCCCGTGCTGGTTATTTTGAACGTGCGGTTAAGGCCGGTGTTCATGCCTATCTGCTTAAAGACAGCCCTAGTGAAGAGCTGGCGCAATCGATTCGCAGTGTGATGGCAGGTAAACGCATGTATGCACCAGAGCTAATGGATGAAGCCTATAGTGGCGAAGTGAATCCGCTGACTCAGCGGGAGAAGGAAGTGCTGGGACTGATCGCTGACGGCAAAAACACGAAAGAAATTGCCAGCCAGCTTTATATCACCACAGGTACTGTCCGCAACTACATCTCCGTAATCCTCGATAAGCTGGGTGTGGGCAACCGCATCGAGGCCATTACCCGGTTTAAGGAAAAAGGTTGGTTTAAATAAAGCGAATATCGAACATTAATTTAGTTAAAACAAGCGGCAGTGTTGGACTGGAAAATAAAGTCCTAGACTGCCGTTGTTTGATTGAACTGACGTTTCTCATTGTACTTTAGGACGTTATTTCTCCCAAAGCTCGACCAATCGACCCTCAGGATCTTCAATCCAAATAAACTTTCCAAATTCACTACTCTCTTTTTCCTTTGCAAGAGGTACACCAATCTGTTCAAGATGCTTCATAGTCTCGTCTAGACTATGTACTTGGAAATTTAACATCACTTGTTGTTCTGTTGGGAAATAACTGTCATTCTCGGTAAAGAATGAAAAGATTGTTTCATTTCCTGATTGGGGTTTTACCACAGTCCCATTCCAATGATCGATTTCAATCTTCAACACTTCACTGTACCATTTTTTCACAACTTCAAGATTCTTAGTTCTCCAAAATATCCCTCCGAAACCTTTTATCATGTTATCTAACTCCTGTCTGTCATCAAATTTTCAGCTGTCCGATTACATTTAGATATTCGAGATTTAAATTTAAGTTCCTCCTGGGATTTCCCTACTTCCATCCCCCTAATTATTGTTAAAATTATATGCAAACATGCGATCTTATCTACTGGAGTGGGTAATAGAAAGCAGATATCATAGAGTCATATCTATACTAGATAGGGAGGGATCTCACTTTGCTTCAACTTACCGCATCCTATATTGATTCGCTCGCACCCAATGCCGCTGCTATTAAGAACGGTCAGGGCTTAGTAAAGAAAAAGAGTCTTGTGCAATTGAACTGCTCCGAAACTGGTGAACTGCTCTTTGGAGAGTGCTCTGGCAGCGGGAAGTCTAATTATGTATGCTCAGTAGATTTCATCGTTCAGGATAAACCCGTATTCCGCTGTACCTGTCCCAGTCGCCAGTTCCCATGTAAACATGTGTTAGGGTTGATGTATGCCTATAGCGATGGGATAAAGTTTACTGTAGCGGCTATACCTGAGGACGTTTCCGTAAAGCGGGAGAAGGCGGAGAAACGTGAGGAGACCAAAGCCGAGCAAGAGAGCGGAACTGCAGAACTGAAGCCCAAGAAGGTAAATAAATCCGCCCTGAAGAAAAAAATTACCGCCCAGCTGGAAGGTCTGGATGTGTTGGAGAAGTTGATTCTTTCACTCATACGTAGCGGACTAGGTACGATTGATAATAAAATGCTGAAAAATATTCATGAACATGTAAAGCAAATGGGCAACTACTATTTATCTGGAGCACAGACAGAGTTACGTCGGTTCGCCCTGCTGCTTGCGGATGATCGTGACCGTGAAGAGAGTTATACATATGCTGCGGAACAGTTGACTGAGCTACATGCTTTTATTAAGAAGGGCCGAGCATATCTGACTACGAAGCAGGAAGACCCGGAGCTTACGCTTGATCATGAGTCTACGATTGAGGAATGGCTAGGTCATGCGTGGCAGCTAACAGAACTGAAGGCATTTGGAAAGGTGAGAGAAGGAGTTGAGCTGCTCCAGCTAGCCTTTTTCAGCTATGATGATGCTGCACGTCAAGAATTTGTTGACTACGGTTATTGGCTGGAGTTATCTAGCGGCGAAATTCACCGTACAGTACAGTATCGCCCTCATAAGGCGGCGAAGCATTTACGTGAGGATGACAGCTTCTTCGAGATTGCTCGGATTTCAACGTTATATAAGTATCCGGGTGATATGAATGCCAGAGTGCGTTATGAGCAAATGACACCTCGCCCTGTAACCGCTGGAGATGTGGCCGAAGCTATGGATAAGGCGAACCGTTCCTACGCTGAGGTCATTAAAAAGGTGAAAAATCAATTAAAAAATCCACTCAGCGATAAAACACCAGTTCTGTTGCTGCATGCTGCCAAGCTGGGTAGAACAGCAAGCGGACAGTTCGCCATTACGGATGAATCCGGTAGCCAGCTTGTGCTCGAGGATATCTCGGCCCTGCCAGAAGGTACGGTAGGGTTGCTTCCTTACCTCGCCGCTGCTCAAGTGGAAGACAGCTCTATACTGGTCATGTTCGAGCATCGAATGGATCAGGGGCGGCTTGTTGCCCAGCCGCTCACGATTGTTAAGAATGCAGCCATTACTCGTCTTTTATACTAAATCTGAGAATAACAATAGGGGGACAACCCATGAGTACAGCGTTATTGCAGGAGCTACATCAAGAGGTGAGAAGGCTGTATATTGCCGGAAGTGATCTGGCTCCAGGAGATTTTCGTTTAAAACGTCTGCTGCCGCAGTTTCAACAGCTTGGCGAACGGGCAGCTATTTTCAAAAGATTGGGTGAAGGCATATCCGCACTATTGGAGCCGGCAGAAGGGCTGACATCCGCAATACAGCTGCAGGATCTAGCCTTGTTGCTAGGCTCAGTGTTATATACACAAGGTTCTACAGCTCCTGATGGAGAAATTATGGAGATGGATAGCTACAAGATCTATTTGTCTACAAGCTTCACGTACCGTAAACTGGCCGAGGTACAAAAAGCGTTGTCCACAACAGGGAGCGGCCGCTATGAGATTGTAGTTGCGGCTTTTGCCGAGGGGATGTTCCATGACTTGCGGTTGTTCCCGTTCGCGATCAAGGCGCTAGAGGATCCTTATGTAGAGATTGCTGAATTTGCTATGGATAAAATCTTGCCCTCTTACGGGCTACCGGTCGCTCCGCATTTAATTGAACTTTTTAACCCTGCTGGCGGCAGAAGCGAGACGCGCAAACTGCGGGTTATCCACAAAGTTGGCGGAGAAGAGATACTGGAGCTAGTCTATAATGCCGCAGAGAACGGATCGGATGAGATGCGAATTACAGCGATAGGCTTGCTGGCTGGTGACGAGCGCTATGAAGAAGCCTTGCTGAAATGGACAAAAGAAAAGAAAAAGATCATTCGGGAAGCGGCCTATAACGCTTTGGCAACCCATACACTGGCAACCAGTACTTCTAAAGGGGTATTGGAGCGTCTATATGAAGCCTTCTCCGGCAAAGACATGGAACTTGTCGCTCATGCCTTAAGTGGCATACCCATAACGGAACTAGATGAACGGATTGTGGGAGATTTTGCTGTGGAGCTGAGCAAGGCAGTCGAAGTAAGTAAGGATGATAAGCAAGCTAAAGAACAGTGGTTAAGACTGCAGAACTTCATGGTCGCTCTAAGAGGGAGACAATCGCAATCATTAACTGCTATTTACACTGATGTTCTTAAAAATTATTCTTTGTATTCCTCACTTCGCATAGGGAATTTACTGGATCATGCGGTTGCCTACATGGAGAAGTTGAGTTCAGAGGCAGCCCTTATCCTGTTGCAGGAGGTGGAGAAGCAGGATAGTTCCTATACACCGAATGCCTTCCGTTTGGCTTATCGCAGCTTATCCGCCCAGCAATTGTATGATCAATATGGGCTAACTCTAATGAATAAGCTCAAATCCTTAATCGGCAAAGAGAAGGGTTCTAAAGTGAGAGACCAAAGGGTGCTAGATACGATCGAAGAGATGGTACTAACCTGGACGTATCAGACTAGTGAAGCCGTATGGGGCGCCTCTTCAGGTCGGGAAATCTCCTATTCTGTAGCTGAAATGCCTTCACGCCAGCAAATTGCGGCAGACTGGGACTCCCGTTGGCTAAAATGGTTTATGGATAAGGATAAAGCTGAACTGGTCACTGTATTCGCTACGCCCGGTGAGCCTGCGGTTGTGCAGTATTTGCTGCACAGCTTGGAGAAACACCCTGAATTCCGCAATCATTTGGCCTGTTTAGTATTGAGGGGTCTGGAGCGTGCAGAGGCTAAGCCAGAGGTGCGGCAGGAAGCCTTGGTGAAAGCACTAGAAGATAAGCGGAATAATAATTGCTACATCTTTGATAGGTATGTATTTGAGCAACTGTGCCAACTACCATCTTCCTACCATCAGCGATTGGTAGCTGTATTACCTAATTATAAGTATGAAGGCGAACAGCAGCTTCAGTATGCAATAGGCTTAATAAGTCAAAGAGGAGAGGTATAAATGACAACAGATCAAGAGCAGTTTCAAGATTATATGCGATTGCCGGCGGAGGTGTTGTATCAAGATGAGCTGGAAGCACTGCGCCGTGAGGACAAAGGAAAGATTCCATCCGGCTGGCAAATGTCTCCCCGCTCCGTATTGACCTTCATCGCCGGAGGCAAAGCGGGTTCAACGGTGATTACGCCCAAATATATAGGAAATACTCGCTTGATAGAGATGGCCATTGCAACGCTGGTAACTGATCGGGCGCTGCTCTTGATTGGAGAGCCCGGTACGGCTAAATCATGGCTGTCCGAGAATTTGGCAGCAGCTATTTATGGCAACTCGGGGCTGGTTGTTCAAGGAACCGCAGGTACAAGTGAGGAGCATGTGCGTTATTCCTGGAACTACGCCATGCTGTTGGCGAACGGCCCCACACCGGAGGCACTTGTGCGGAGTCCGATTATGCGAGCGATGGAGGATGGCGGAATTGCCCGGTTTGAAGAAATATCCCGCTGTGCTTCGGAGGTTCAGGACGCCTTGATCTCCATATTGTCTGAGAAGACGATTTCCGTACCTGAGCTGGGCAAAGAGACAAGTGCACGTAAAGGTTTCTCTATCATCGCTACAGCGAATACCAGAGACCGTGGTGTTAACGAAATGTCGGCAGCTCTGAAAAGACGATTTAACATTATCGTTCTGCCAGCTCCAGCGGATCTTGAAACCGAACTGGAAATTGTCAAAAAGCGGGTCAGGGAAATAGCCTCTTCCTATGAGCTGCAGGCTTCTCTGCCAGCTGATAAAGCACTGCTTAAAGTAGTGACCATCTTCCGTGAGCTGCGAAGCGGGATGACATTGGATAAGAAGGAGAAAATAAAATCTCCTGCAGGTGTTATTTCTACGGCGGAGGCCATTTCACTTCTTACGAATAGTATGGCCCTGGCTGCCAGCTTCGGCAGCGGAGAACTGACTGACGAGGATTTGGCCGCCGGACTGCAAGGGGCAATCGTCAAGGATGATGATAAGGATAAGTTGGTCTGGAAGGAATATCTAGATAATGTAATGAAGAAAAGAGGCGCAGAATGGCGGGGACTGTACCAGGCCTGTAAGGAGATGAACGAGTGAAAGCGACTGCTGAAGCTGCGGTGCATATTTTTGGGGTGCGACATCTGTCTCCAGGCGGTGCCAAGCATTTACTGGAGTACTTAGACGAACTTCAACCGACGGCAGTACTTATTGAAGGTCCCGCCGATGCTACGGCAGAAATCCGCCATTTGACGAATCAGGTGACGAAACCTCCTATAGCAATATTGGCCTTTACTGATGAGTTACCGGTGCGCACGGTTTTATGGCCCTTCGCCATTTATTCTCCAGAGTATCAGGGCATGAAGTGGGCGAAGGAGCATGGGGCTTTAGCAGCATTTATCGATTTACCCTCATCAGTAACTCTTGCCTTGCAGGGTGCTTTAAGACGCAACGGTAAGGACGATTCAAAGCCGGAGGCGACTCAGCATGTGGAGTTAGCAATCCAGGAGGTCGAGAAGGAACGCTCCGTCTACAGCCGTATTGCAGAGCTGGCTGGAGAGTATGACTACGACATGTACTGGGAGCGTAATTACGAGCACAACGCGAATGCTGGAGCTTACCGTGAAGCGATACTATCTTTCTCTACTGAGATGAGAGTGCTCTCGGAGGAGAAAGAACAGCTAGAGCAACCTGCGGAGCATGCGTATAATTATGTGCGTGAATCTTATATGCGGCGGAAGATCAAGGATACGATTGCCGAAGGACATGATCCGCAGCGTATCGTCGTGATTTGTGGCGCATATCATGCTGCGGCTCTTGCTGATCTGACAGAAGGTATGAGTGACGCAGAGCTTGCGGATATGCCTACGTGCAGCACCAAGTTGACACTGATGCCTTATTCTTACTATAAGCTGTCCACTATGTCTGGCTATGGCGCGGGTAACGGTGCTCCGCATTATTATCAGATGATGTGGGAAGCCATGGAGGCGGGAACGCCGGAGGATTTGCCACATCTTTATTTATCCTCCGTAGCCCGGTACGTACGCAGTGGTGGAACCCATCGTTCTACTGCTGAGGTGATCGAAGCGGTCCGGATGGCAGAGTCACTGGCAGCACTGCATGGCGGAAGTGCACCTACACTGCGTGACCTGCGTGATGCGGCTCAGACGCTGCTTGGACATGGCGATCTTTCTGTAATAGCCGAGGCTTTGGCCAAAATAGACGTAGGTACTGAGATCGGGAGCCTTGCTGAGGGGGTAAGTCAGACACCGATCCAGGATGATCTGAATCGCTGGCTAAAGCGATTAAAGCTGGAGAAGTACAAAACAACTATTGCCAGTGATCTATCGCTGGATCTGCGGGAGAACCGGAGAGTATCCTCGGTGGAAGCTGCTTTTCTGGACTTGAACCGTTCCTTTCTATTCCACCGCTTAAGTTTTCTCGGGATAAGCTTCGTAAGAAGTCAGGCAAGTGGACAGCAGGGGGCAACCTGGGCGGAGAATTGGGTCATTCAGTGGTCGCCGGAGGTGGAGATTCAGGTAGTTGAATCCACCCTGTTAGGTGAGACAATTGAGGTAGCCTGCGCTTATGTGCTGGGAGAGAAACTGCAGGAATGTCGTTCTATTGCCGAAGCATCAGCGCTCATCCGCATGGCTTGCCAATGCGGAATGACCTCGCAAATGGAGGCAGGCCGACAGACGTTGCAGACGCTTGCTGCCGACAGCCGCGATGTGGTACAGATTGCTGCAGCAGCCCGCGAGCTATCCACAATTATCAGCTTCGGTGATATCCGCAAGATTGATACGGCACCGCTCGCTCCGCTGCTGGAGCAGCTGTTCCTACGTGGCAGCCTCTACCTGCTGGATGCTTGTAATTGCAACGATGAAGCAGCAGGCGGTTTAATTATCGCTATTAACGAATTAAACACCATCGCGCTGAATCATAGTGAAACAGTGGATGAAGCCTTATGGCTGCAAGAGCTGCTGCACTTATCGGAGCGGGATGACCGAAATCCGCGTCTATCTGGTTTTGCTTGTGCCATCCTAATGGAGCGTGGAGCGATTACCCCCGAGCAGTGTGCCGCTGAGGTCTCGCGCCGTTTATCGCCAGGCATTCCAGCTGATCTAGGAGCGGGCTGGTTCGAAGGGCTTTCCATGCGCAACCGCTATGGTCTTTTGTCACGGATGAGTCTGTGGGAGCAGCTTAATGATTATATTAACTCCTTGCAGGACGAAGAATTTAAACGCGCGCTTGTTTTTTTAAGAAGAGCTTTCAGTTCCTTTTCAGCAAGGGAAAAGACTATGATTGCTGAATTGTTAGGTGAGTTATGGGGAGTGAATGTGGAGCAGGCGGCGGAGATTCTGACAGGTGAACTTAAGGAGGAAGAGAACAAAATGCTGGATGAGCTGAATGATTTTGATTTCGGGGACCTTTGATGATGAATCCAGGCCGTGAAGCAAGTACGGTATCCCGTTGGCGGCTCATTCTGGGCCAGGAAGCGGAAGGACAATTATCCAGCTATTGTGAAGGTGGTAATTTGGCATTAAGCGACGAGGAACGGATTATGGATGGGGCACTGGCGGCCATTTATGATGATACCAGTGTGGTTAGGAGTGGTGGGAATTCTACAGGATCCGGCAAGGGAAAAGGAGCCGGATCAGGGCATGCTGCCATCCATCTGTCCAAATGGCTGGGCGATGTACGCACTTTTTTTCCGGAGGATGTAGTCTCGATCATTCAGAATGATGCTATGGAACGTAAAGGCTGGAAGCAGTTGCTGTTTGAACCGGAATTGCTTGCTACGGTCAAGCCGGATATCCAACTGGTGGGAACGCTGCTGTCACTAAAAGGAAAGATTCCGGAGAAAACCAAGGATACGGCGCGCCAGCTTGTACAGGTTGTCGTGGATGAGTTGGTCAAGTTACTGGAAACGGATATTCGCCGTGCTGTGACTGGGGCACTCAACAAGCGCCAGCATTCTCCACTGCCTTCATTAAGTGGTTTGGACTGGAAGCGGACGATCCAGCGGAATCTGAAGCACTATGATACGGAGCGGAAGCTGATCATCCCTGAGCGGTTTTATTATTTTGACCGTGCGCGCCGCAGTAAGGAATGGACTGTTATAGTCGATATTGACCAAAGCGGCTCAATGGCTGACTCGATTATTTGGGCTTCAATTATCGGTTCAATCTTCGCCAGCATTCCGTCTCTGAATACACGGGTAGTTGTATTTGACACGGAGGTTGTCGATTTGACTGAGCAATGTGGCAATGATCCCGTAGATATGTTGTTTGGTATACAACTGGGCGGAGGGACGGATATCCATAAGTCGGTGAAGTATTGCGAGCAGTTCATCGAAGAGCCGAAGAAGACGCTGTTTATTATTGTCTCGGATCTGTACGAAGGAGGCAATCAGTCCGGGCTAATCCGCCGGATGCGTGAACTGCGAGAATCAGGTGTTCGTACGATGTGTCTATTGGCTTTGTCAGACGGGGGAAAGCCCTTCTATGATGAACAGCTTGCCAAGCAGCTCTCTCGCGATGGGACACCTTGTTTTGCCTGTACACCTGCCTTATTGCCTGCGTTGGTGGAAGGTACACTTAAGGGGCAGGACCTGGTGGAGTTATCCAAACGGTTGGGAACGATTCAAGGTTGACTTATGCTATGCGCAATAAATGTTCCTTATCTTTCTCGTTGAAACGGATACCGTCCATTTAAGGACGGCGTAGCCGTTTCTACCTGATTGTGTTATATTCATAATAATATTTTGCAGGACGGCACACGCAAATGGCTTGAGTGTCGTATATCATTAATTATCGGCCTATTGTATGAATAGGACTGTTACTCAAAAGGAAGTGTAATTGTTGATGTCAAGCAAGCTTAAAGTAGGTATAGTAGGCGGCACAGGAATGGTGGGGCAGCGATTTATCGAACTTCTTGAGAATCATCCCTGGTTTGAGGTAGTTGCGATTGCTGCCAGCCCTAATTCAGCAGGCAGAACTTATGAAGAAGCGGTATCAGGCCGATGGAAGCTGGCGTCAGCTATGCCCGAGAGTGTCAAGAAAATCATGGTAAAGGATGCCTCCAAGGTTGATGAAGTAGCTGCAGAAGTCGATTTTATTTTTTGCGCTGTCGATATGAAGAAAGATGAGATCAAAGCGCTCGAGGAAGCTTATGCTCGCACTGGGACTCCAGTAATCTCCAATAACTCGGCACATCGTTGGACTCCAGATGTACCAATGGTCATTCCAGAGATTAATCCAGAGCATCTTGAGGTCATTGCACAGCAAAGAAAACGTTTGGGTACTGCAACAGGCTTTATCGCTGTGAAACCCAATTGCTCCATTCAGAGCTATATGCCTACACTACATGCTCTCTATGACTACAAACCCACTAAGGTTGTTGTCACAACCTATCAAGCGATTTCCGGTGCCGGCAAGACCTTTGCTGACTGGCCAGAGATGCTTGATAACGTGATTCCCTATATTGGTGGGGAAGAGGAGAAGAGTGAGCAAGAACCTTTGCGCATTTGGGGCAGTGTTAAAGATGGGGCCATCGTAAAGAGTGAACTGCCCATCATTACTTCGCAATGCATTCGTGTACCTGTTGCTGACGGCCATTTGGCAGCGGTATTTGTCTCCTTTGAGCAGAAACCATCCAAAGAAGAAATTTTGAATCTCTGGAAGACCTTCAAAGGACGCCCGCAAGAGCTGGGTCTGCCAAGTGCACCTAAACAGTTCATCACCTATTTTGAAGAAGAGAACCGCCCTCAGACAAGACTGGACCGGGATATTGAGAAGGGTATGGGTATCTCTGCAGGCAGATTGCGTGAAGACACTCTCTACGACTACAAATTCGTAAGTCTCTCCCACAATACCTTGCGCGGTGCTGCAGGTGGCGCGGTATTGATTGCCGAGCTGCTGAAGGCTGAAGGGTATATCCAACCTAAATAAATAG
>LIDZ01001312.1_pt2 | contig 14789 bp, 15 predicted proteins | sample 644651 | NCBI WGS metagenome assembly LIDZ01 (sample SAMN03856242, study PRJNA289617) | food metagenome | isolation source: wine grapes on drying loft during traditional withering process | host: Vitis vinifera cv. Corvina | place: Italy: Gargagnago di S. Ambrogio di Valpolicella | collected 2014-01 | reverse complement strand
AGCATGTAGTGCCGACGGTGTAGTAATTTCGGACGCGGGTTCAACTCCCGCCAGCTCCACCACATTATGTACCGGATACGTCCGGGTAAGTCCTGAAAGCCCGCTTGGAACCAGCCTCGCGGGCTTTTTTACGTCTGTAGTTGTCCGTAGAGATCCAGCCAAATCCAGTGATAATTGGTATACGTATAGGTATACGGTAAGATGTATGCCAATAACGTATACCAATTCACGCAGGAAAGCCCCATATGGCAAGGACTACGCGCCCTCTCACCAACACAGAAGTTCTTCGTTCTAAAGCCATTGATAAAGATTTGACGCTGCATGATGGCGACGGGCTTTTTATGGTGGTTAAAACCACCGGAAAGAAGCTCTGGCGCTTTCGCTATCAAAGGCCAGCAACAAAGCAGCGCACCATGATGGGCCTCGGTGCCTTCCCTGCCCTATCGCTGGCAGATGCCAGAAGCCTGCGCGCTGATTACCTCTCCTTACTCGCTAACGGCATTGACCCACAGACGCAGGCCGAACAGGTCACAGAACAGCAACAGAAAGCGTTAGACAGCATCTTCTCAATCGTGGCAGCTAACTGGTTTGCTTTGAAACAAACCAGCGTTACGGCGGACTACGCTAAGGATATCTGGCGTTCTCTTGAGAAAGATGTTTTCCCTTCCATCGGCGAGATACCTGTGCAGGAAATCAAAGCTCGTAAGCTTGTTGAGGCATTAGAGCCAATAAAGGCCCGTGGGGCACTTGAAACCGTTCGCCGTTTAGTACAGCGCATTAACGAAATTATGATTTATGCGGTTAATACCGGGCTTATTGATGCAAATCCTGCTTCTGGTGTTGGGATGGCGTTTGAGAAGCCTAAAAAGCAGAATATGCCGACGCTACGGCCAGAGGAATTGCCAAAGCTCATGCGTTCGCTGGCAATGTCGAATTTGTCTGTTGCAACTCGGTGCTTAATTGAATGGCAACTTCTGACTCTTGTACGCCCTTCTGAGGCTTCTGGTACTCGATGGGTAGAGATCGATCTTGAGACAAAACTTTGGACCATTCCGGCCAAGAGGATGAAGGCTAAACGGGAACACATTGTTCCTTTATCACTTCAGGCAATTGACATTTTGGAGGTGATGAAGCCTATCAGCGCACATCGTGAACATGTATTTCCAAGCAGAAATGATCCAAAATTGCCAATGAATAGCCAGACTGCCAATGCCGCTTTAAAAAGAATAGGATATGGTGGTAAGTTAGTAGCTCACGGGCTGCGTTCAATAGCTAGTACCGCGATGAATGAAGAAGGTTTTAACGCGGATGTAATCGAAGCTGCATTAGCACATACTGATAAAAATGAAGTTAGGAAAGCCTATAATCGGTCTACTTACCTCAAAAAGAGGATTGATTTGATGGATTGGTGGGGCAATTATGTAAATAATAAATACAGGAATTAAATCAATGACTATGGAATTCCCATGTAAAGCTGCTAACATCTATGATAAAAATGTGAATTTCCTTTTTGGTTCCGGTGCGTCAGCGTTATACATACCAACCTTGTGGCTTGATGAAGATACCACCTATGAAACATTATTAACTGAAGAAGCCTGTAAAGAGGTAAAAGATTTTATTCTTTGCTCTTACTATAACAACATTATCAGAAGATCATTCTGTACCAATCCCATTAGAAATATAAACAATTTCAAAATCACATCTAAGAACTATAAAGATTTTGTTAGTGAATTAATTAGTCTTCTTGAAAAAAAAGGTTCCCATCAAATAAGAAGATCGAATATATTCACAACAAACTATGATCTTTTCTTTGAAAATGCCGCTGATCATGCATTGGAAAGCACTTCCTTCCATTTCAACGATGGTGCCTTAGGGTTCAAGAAAAGACGACTTAGCATTAGTAATTTTCATATCACTTCGTGGCACCAGGGAACCCACGATATGTATAAGCATGAATTACCAACAATAAACCTTATTAAAATGCATGGTTCTGTTTCGTGGAATAGAGATGAAAAACAAAACATAAACATTGATTATCCTAGGGATAAACCTAAAAGATTTTTACTTGAAAGTGAAAAGAGTATAAATAATCTCGTGAAGGCGTTAAACGAAACTGACGAGGATCTAGTTCAGTTTTTAGAACTCAGTGATAATGACATAAATACATTAAAAGACTTTACATCATATTATCGTTCTTTAGCCATAGTTAATCCAACCAAAGAGAAATTCTCAGAAACTGTTTTTCAACAACATTATTATCAAAGCTTACGCCTATTGAGTTACGAGTTGGAAAAGCCACAAACTGTGTTAATATGTTTCGGATTTTCCTTTCAAGATGAGCATATTTTAGAAATCATAAAAAGATCTTTAAGCAATCCTACATTAAAAGTTTTCGTTTTCTGCTATAATTTAAGTAGCAAGGACAAGATCAGCAGCACAATAAATGACCCAAGGATTACTTTCATCCATCCCCGCCAAACAGAACACACTATCGGGTTTGAAGAGTTTATAAAAAGAATCTTTACTTCTGAAGCTGGAGATTGGATAACATGGACGAATTAAAAATTGGCTTAGTCACCTCTGTTAGAGGTACAACAGTAAAGGCTAAAGTCAATCATGATCTGTTTCAATCGACCTACTTTCACAATGGAAGAATATTGCGAGGGATTTCCATTAATGAATTTGTGCTAATTCGTAAAGGTTATCAAGATATAGTAGGAAAAATAGTAGGTGAAGAAATTGTTGAAAATTTCTCTTTAAGAAATGATGAAATAGAACAGAAGAAATATGAAAGATTTATAGAGTTAAACATTATTGGTTTTTTCTTTGAAGAAAAATTTTTCTCTGGCCTAAAGCATTTACCAATGATCAATGATAGTCTTTTCTTAATTTCAGATGAAAAAATATCCGAAATATATAATTTTAAAACCGAAAAGAATAAATCATTGATTAATATAGGAAAATCAATGCTTGAGGAGTTACCTATTAACATACCAATTAATGGGGTTTTCAACTCTCACATAGGTGTTTTTGGGAACACTGGAAGTGGTAAATCCAATACTCTTGCAAAACTATACAATTCATTATTGAATAAAATTAGTGGTTGCGAAGGGCTCAAAAAGTCTCGGTTTATTCTGATCGATTTCAATGGGGAATATGGCACCTTAGCCTCCACATTCCCAGAAATCTGCCACCTCATAGAGCTTAATACAAAAAATATTCAAGATAAAATATTACTCTCTCAAGAGGAATTCTGGGATGATGAATTGCTTTCTGTTCTATTTTCTGCAACCGAAAAAACTCAAAAGCCTTTTATAAGTCATTTAATCAAAAGCAAAATAAAACATGACGCTGATATAAATGATTATTTAAAGAGCACTCTTCACATTATGTTCAGCGCAAACCCCCATAAGGAAACCGTTAATTTACTCAAGAGTTTACGGCAATACTTCATTGAAGAGGATCAAGATGGAATTACTAATGAGCTATCTAAATTCTCTTGGCACTCTGGGCAAGAAAAATATTTACACCCCGTAGGTGGTTATATAGATGACGCTAATGACGCAATACGTTCAATACCGATACTATACAATTCAACCTTTGAAATTGACAATGTCTTTGATGAAGTTGCCGTTCGAGCCATATTACAGCTAATAAATTCAGTATCAAGAAACTATGTCCAATATGACCACATATTTCCATTAATAAATAAAATAACCGCCATGAGTAACTCATTAGCAAAAGTTATCGAGGTGAGTAATAAAGTTATCATAAAAAAAAATATTCAAATTATTTCATTAAAAGAATGCAATCAATTAATAAAAAAGACCGTTCCAATGATGATTGCCAAGTGTTCATTCCTCGAACATAAAACGCAAAATAATGAAATAGATAGCTTTCATCTTATAATCGATGAAGCTCACAATATACTTTCAGAAAGTTCTACAAGGGAAGCTGAAACTTGGAAAGACTATAGACTTGAGCTTTTTGAAGAGATAATAAAAGAGGGCCGAAAATTCGGATATTTTGTCACTATATCTAGCCAAAGACCTTTCGATATATCGCCAACGATAATATCTCAACTTCATAATTATTTCATCCACCGGCTTGTTAACGAAAATGATCTTTTCCTCCTTAAGAATACATTAAGTACTCTTGATGCTGCATCAAGAGCACTAATTCCAACCTTGCCTCCTGGAGGATGTATTGTTTCCGGCACAGCATTTCACACACCCTTACTAATTCAAATTGATAAATTAGCCGAAAGTTCCGCACCTCAAAGCGATACTCTCGATCTCGAAAATCTATGGGGTATATAGCCTTAGCGCGCAATGCTACCCCCGCCTCGCCTGCCCGCTTTGTGCATCGTTTTTTATGCAGCTGCATGAACCGGGCAAAGCCGCGCAGGGCGTGGGCTGAAGGACTATCTGTAGTGCCGCATTCTGCATGCAAATCCATGCACTCTATGCATGCATAGCTCTTTACAAATCGGCTGGCCAGAAAAAGGGCGTTGAAAGGACGAAGAGCGGAAACAAAAAAGCCGCTGTTTTCAGCGGCCGTGGTGGTTAATGCAGGGTGCGGAAGGATGAACCGTAGCGCCCGATAGTCTGGCGTTCTTTAACCGGCTCCGGGGTAACAGCGGGAACCGGTTCGGGCTGCGGCGGCGCGGTAATTACCCTCGTGATGCTCTCGCTGGTTTTGAACGTGCAGGAGCAGTCAAGGTTGGTGCACTGGTGATAGCGCTCCTTCACCTGCTCCGACATATAGCGGCTTGATTTGGCGTGTGCCGGGCTTTTGCAGTACGGGCAGTGCATCATTTCTTTTTACCTTCCCTTATCCACGGACGGTGTACGTGGATGGCATCCCACGCCCTGTTACGCTTAATCGGATTTGCATACAGCACCATATCCACGCCGGTGAGCGCCGGACGCCACAGGCCGATATTCTCCAGCACCGGCGCTTCGGTCAGCACCTTCTCCGGCAGCGCGGCAGCCGCGCGGGTCAGCGCGTTACCAATCAGCTCCGCCACCACCTGCATATCGCTGCGCTCGTCGTCATCGCGTGGATTGACCTTCTCACGCTGGAGCCGCAGGCGGATGGCCCACAACAGCGAAGGGCTGACGTTGCGCAGCGCCGACTGCCAGGTCGCGTCGGCAAACTCATTGAATGCCAGCTGGTGCGCATAAACGTATTCCTTACCCGTTACACAGGCGTTAAGCATGAAGACCTGCTTATCCAGCTCCAGCTCGGCAATCAGCCCGGTAAACTCTTCCGCCAGCTCCCGGCTGGCAATGCGCTGGCTGTGCTCCGCCTTCAGCTCGTCGGTCAGGTTGCCGCGCAGGTTGCGAAAGCGGGTGCGCCAGTTCGTTTCGGCTTCCTTTCCCGCCTCAATGGCCGCCTCACGCTCCTTCTCGCAGCGGGTAATGTCGGCGCAGGTGTTGTTGTACTGTTTCATCTTCTCAAGGTGCGCGGTGCGTGCCTGCTCAAAATTTTTCAGGGCGGTGCTCTTTTCCGGGGTGCTCATAGCGTTGTCTCTTCATCTGTAAAGGATGTCGCTATTCTGCTGTTCACCACCGGACAAATCATTTCATTGCTGTCTGCCTGTCGCTGAGCAAACACGGCCAAATCTTCACCGGAAACCCTTCCTGAGCTTTTAGTTTTATATAAAACTGTTCACTACTCTTCACCCTTATAAAAAAGATAATAAATACAGTAATTAAAGGGGTGAACACTTGAAAATGAACTGTTCACCGGGTGTTCACCACTGTTCACCCGCTTTTAAATGAGCCTTTTTCTGGCGAGCATTTTTTTAAAGTTTTTAGCTATTGATGAATCTGAATTTCCGGTTAATTTTTTATAAATGACAATCTCTGACAATCGTTGATAAACAGTGAGCAACAGGGTGCAACAAAACGCGGTTTTGCTCATTTACCAAACAACAAGGGCTTGTTTACACGGGCAAAAATATTCTCACAATAGGGGGTTACCAGCACAACACGACCGGAACCGGCCAGCGCCGTCCGGATACAAAATGAGGTAACACCATGCTTTCCACCGCTTCACCATCCGCCCCGGCCACACCGTCCGTTAATGACCTGCATTACCCCCGCGACCGCTTTATGCGCCTGCCGGAGGTTATCAGCACCTGCGGCCTGTCCCGCTCCACCATTTACGACTTAATCTGCCGCGAGCAGTTTCCGTCACAGATTTCCCTCGGCGGCAAGAACGTTGCCTGGCTGGCGTCGGAGATTGACAACTGGATGCAGGCCCGCATCGCGCAGCGTGCCGGAGGTGCGGCATGATTAAGCTCAACTTCGGCACCCGCAGCTATCCGCTCAGCCAGGAAGAGGCCGTGTACGTGGCCGAAAGCCTGCTTTCCGCCATTGCTGGCAAAAAATCCACGCTGCCCGCATTCAACAGCAGCCGCCACGGCCATATTTCCGTGCTTTCCGAAAAGCCGAAGCCCGCAAAGGGGAGTAAAGGTGAGCAAAGCAAGAACTTCCGATCAAATCCGCCGCAATCCGATCACGTCCTGACCGATTGCTGAGGAAAAAGGCCCGATGTTTAAAAAAAGGCTTTTTTCTGGCGAGCCGCCGGTGTACTGTTTTCCCGCTGCCGCAAAATCGGCAGCCGGGCGTAGGAACCCGAGTTACTTCAAGGCGACACGACACGCGCCACGCGTGTTTTTTTACGTCGTTGCCTCAGTGCGCCATTTTTTAGCGCAGCGGTTCTTATGCCGTTGTGCCTTTAAGACAATGGTGGCTCAGGCGGGGCAGCCCTCGGGCTGGCCGGTGTCCTTGAAGGCCGGTATTCCTACCCCCGTCTGGGCTACCACCCCCGAGTGTAGGAACTCTGGTGGTAGCAGTAATCGCTACTTCAAGGAGTCTGCCACTATGGCCGCAACCCTCATTTCTGCACGCATGCAGTTCACCTTTATCTTTGCCGCCGTGCGCCGTGCCGACACCGCCGCCCGTCCCTGCATGCTGCGCACCACCGCCGAAACCGAATCCGCCGCCCGCCGCCTGCTCGCCCGCGATTATGTGCTGTCCTTTGCCGGTCGCCTGCCGCTCTGTGAGGTGGCCGCATGAATACCCTGTCAGCCCGACTCAACAACCACGACAGCTACCCCATTCCGCACGCCGATTTTCTGCGCCTTCAGCATGCCCACAGCGTCGGCGTGACCGTGCTCGACATGCTCGACGTTATCGAATGCTCCGGCAACCGTAAGGATGGTCCCGACGGTAACGCGCTCGCGTCCGTGGTGGCGCTGCTCACCGACCAGCTGGGCAAGGTAGTCAGTACCTGTGAATCCGTCATGCTTAACGATATGGAGGTCTCCCGTGACAACTAATAACTCTAATAATCATTCCTGCCTGCCCGTTGAGGTTCGCACCGCCGTTTACCGCCGCGCAGTGGCCCAGGGCTACCTGACCGCCTGCGAACATTACGGCCTCGACGTTTCCGCCTCGCTGGACGAGGTGCAGATGACCATCGCGCTGGAGCTGGAAGGCTACTACGTGCGTAAGTACGGCCCGGAAAACGGCATGGACATGGCCTGCACCATGCTCAGCGAAATGGTACAGCCCGACGTGCTGGTCGCCGCGCCGCGGCTGACGCGCATGGGTGAAACCATGATGGATGAACTGCTGTGCGGCCGCCTGGCCGCCTCAAAAGCCACGCTGCATTAAGGAGGCCGCATGAAACATATCGTCACCGACACCGTGCGCGCCGCCGCCGGTCACTGGCCCCAGCTGCTGCCGGCGCTGGGCATCAGCATCAACGCCGCCGGACAGCACTCACCGTATCCGGTCTGCGGCGGCAAAGACCGCTTTCGCTTTGACAATCAGGCCGGGCGCGGCACGTGGGTGTGCAACCAGTGCGGCGCGGGCGACGGTCTGGCGCTGGTTGAAAAGGCGCTGGACGTGAACACAAAGGAGGCCGCCTGCCGGGTGGCCGGACTGATTGGCACGCTGCCGGTTAAGCTGGTTCAGATGCCCACGGAGAAAACCGACGGGGAGAAGGCGCAGGCACGCCTCAAGGCAGCACAGGAAGCCGCCCGACTTGTTGCCGGAGCGACAGCGCAGGCAGGTAACGCCTATCTGACCAGCAAGAGGCTGGCTGAAGCTTCCTCCCTGACGCTGACCACGACCAAGCATATCAGCGATACCACGTATCAGCCGGGCGACCTGATTGTGCCGTTGACCGACTTTACCGGCGACACGGTCAACGCCCAGCTGATTAACGCCGACGGTGTGAAGCGCACGCTGGCGGGCGGTCAGGTAAAAGAGGCTTTCCACCGCCTGGGCGAACCGGGCGACATGCTCTGGCTGACCGAAGGGTATGCCACCGGCCTGACCGTGCACCGGCTTACCGGCCAGGCGGTTTACGTGGCCTTAAGCGCCAACAACCTGCCCGCGTTGGCGGAGCGCCTGCATACGGAGCACCCGGAGGCGATGATACTGATTGCCGCCGATAATGACGAGAACGGCACCGGCCAGCTGCGCGCCGAGGCGGCCGCAAAGCGCTGCAACGGCAAACCGGCCTTACCGCCCGTGACCGGCGACTGGAACGACGTCTTTCAGGCAGAGGGGGAAGTCACTACTCAGGCGATGCTGACCGCGTTCACCCAGCCGAAAGCGCTCAGCCCGTTTGAGTCGGTGAGCGAGGCCGACCTGAAGGCCATGAGCGCCAGCCAGAAGGCCGAACTGCTGGCCGCGCACTACCTCAACACGCTGGCCGTGCCGGTTGTGGGCGAAGACCTGTGCCGCTACGAGGGCGGCGCGTGGCAGGTGCTGCCGTACCGGGTGCTCAGCCGCGAAATCGCCGCGCTGTTCCAGAAGGTGCGCGCGCCGTTCTCCGCAACCGGTATCGGCGGCATCGTGGACACGCTCAAGCTGATGGTGCCGCAGATGGGCGCACCGGCCCGCCGGCTGATTGGCTTTCGTAACGGGGTGTTTGACACTGCGACCGGCACCTTCGGCCCGCATAAAAAAGAGCACTGGCTCAGAACCATCAACAGCGTGGACTACACCACACCCAAGGCGGGCGAGAATCTGGCCGACGATGCGCCGTACTTCTGGCAGTGGCTGACGCGGGCAGCGGGACGTAATGAGACGAAACAGGAGCGTATCCTCGCGGCGTTATTTATGGTGCTGGCGAACCGCTACGACTGGCAGCTGTTTCTCGAAGTGACCGGCCCCGGCGGCAGCGGTAAAAGCGTGATGGCGTCCATTGCCCGCCTGCTGGCCGGAGAAGACAACACCACGGCGGCAACCATAGATACGCTGGAGTCGTCACGGGAACGTGCAAGCGTGGTCGGTTACTCCTTAATTATCCTGCCCGACCAGGAGAAGTGGAGCGGCGACGGCGCGGGCATCAAGGCGATTACCGGCGGCGACGCCGTGGCGATTGACCCGAAGTACCGCGACGCCTATTCAACCCACATCCCGGCGGTAATACTGGCGGTAAATAACAACCCGATGCGCTTCAGCGACCGCAGCGGCGGCGTATCCCGTCGCCGGGTAATCCTGCCGTTCCCGGACGTGGTACCGGCAAACGAGCGCGACCCGCAGCTGCTGGAAAAGATTGCCGGAGAGCTGGCGGTTATCGTGCGCCACCTGATGCAGCGCTTCACCCGCCCTGACGATGCTCGCGAACTGTTGCAGGCGCAGCAGTCGTCGGAAGAAGCGCTGGAAATCAAGCGCAGCGCCGACCCGCTGGTCGACTTCTGCGGCTACCTGACGCCGCTGAGCACGCCTACCGGGCTGTTTATCGGCAACGCCAATATCCGGCCCATGAACCCACGCCGCTACCTCTATCACGCCTACCTGTCCTTTATGGAGGCCAGGGGACATCAGCATCCGATGAGCCTGACGGCATTCGGGCAGGCGGTGCCGCAGACGCTGAAGGAGTACGAGATTGAGCTACTGAAGCGCAAAACGAAGAACGGCATCCAGACCAGCCTGGAGCTGAGCGAGGACTGCGAGGCCGACTGGCTGCCGCGCTGTGATGCCTAAGCCAGACGACAGAGAACAAACCGGCTGCGGCCGGTTTGTGCCATGAACGGACGTTGCTAATATATAGGGACATCAACATTAAGATGAAGAACAGTACGGAAAAAATGCATTCTGAACTTCCCAAGCTTTTGAACCAAAGTTTAGAAAAACTTTACAACTTTAAAACGACATTTCGGGTGTCGTCTGGAGTGAAAAATAGTTTACCTTTCCCAAATCCTTATCTATGCACTATAAAAACATCACCATAACAAATTCATGAAATATTCAAAAAAGCCCTTAAATATGTGGTCTTTTTCCTATTTAAACTTCCTACCAACAACCACATACGAGCTCCCTGCCTTGCTCCATGACTTTATTATGGATAAATCGTTACCCAAACAAATCTCACTTACCAACCCTTCATCTAATAAACCATAGTAGGATGCACTTCTAGAGTTTTGATATATATACCCATGCAAATGATTGGTCCCAGCCTCATATTTCTTGAAATAAGAGCTTTTATATTGGTTAACAATTATTGCTTCACCATCATCTTTTAATAGATCTCTAATCCCAACAATTACCTTGTCAATTGTGGATTTACACGGAATGGCGGAAAGAACGTTTGCACACAGTATAAAATCATAACAATTTTGTATTTTAAGAATATCCTCGTAACAGACCACACTAGCCTTTTTATAGTTATTATGTACATACTCCGGAATTGTAGTTTGCATCCCTCTGATAATTTGCACTCTTTCCAGTTGTTTTCTGGAGTCTAAAAACGTCACAACTTCAAACTTATCAATCAATTGTTCTGAGTACCTAAGCTTTCCACATCCAAAATCTAAGGCGCTACCAGTTTTAACAGAAGATTTAATATAATCGCAGAGATAACCAGATGGCATGGTATGCGGTTTTGCTGCATTTTCAGAACGGATAGTTATTCCATTTATTACGTAATCCAAAGCTACCCCCACTTAATAAATATTATTATCGTTAAAGAATTTTGTTATTTTATCTTCAGGTATTTGTCTTACTTGGCTTTCAGTCCTAGGCTTAACAGATGCGATAAAAATAAGAAAATTGAAGGCAACAAGAAAAATAACCCATAACCAAACATTAACTAACCCCCCTGTAACTGAGAATAGATTTGTTAATTTAGCGACACTTATTACCATAACAGTAATAAATGCAATCACGGTATGTTCAAAAAAAACCCAAAAATAATAAACCTTGTTCCAAAAAAGCTCAACATAATGCTTATCTTTTAACTCTTTAACTTCTGGGTAGTACAACTTACTCATTACCTTGTAAGATTCAACACTTGTTAACTTTCTAGTAACGCTAGCGATTTGTGACAATGGCTTAATAATTAAACAGTTATCCCATACTCTTCTTACGCCAATAATTTTCGCTACATTATTATGCAGATCTAAAGCTCCACTAATCACAGACCAAAAAATTGAAAATGCGACTGGCAATATACCAAACGTTAATATCCACTTAATAAACTCTTCGTAGTCTTTAATTGGTGGGATGTACTTGGCATTAATACCAACAAATGGTATATAACCATAAATAACCAATGATAAATAAAATATAAATGTAGTTATAAAAGTTGCCTTGTGAAGCATAGGCAACATTTCATTATAACTTTTTGGTGGTTCTAACATTTTACTCTCCATAAATGCCAAAAGCGTTTTTTTAATCACATAAATTCACTTGCACACTCAAAGTTTGACCACATCTAATTTTTTATTTGACACCACAATTTTATCTACATCTTTTTGATTGGTCTAGTCCTTAAAAAACTAATGCGCTGATATCTACTCTAACTTCATCCTATTGTATGATCGCACCCACATTAACCCCGTGCTCCTCCAAGTAACCAGATCTCACCATAACGGAGCTAGTTGCCTAAGTTGCCACTACTTAAGGAAAGATTTTTTAACTTGGTTGCCTGGCAGGCGATCATAAGTCATGTCTGCTCCTCACTTACAGCAGTCATTCAGCTTAGAAAATAGGAGATGTGCAAAACCGTGGCGGTTTGCCATCATCATTCATCCTGACTTCAATGTGCCAGGCTGTGAAGCTAACTAGCGGCTTTGGCGCGATTCATAACTTTATACCAAACCGCTTTTACGCTTAGAAGTGACCAGTGTTCACCCTCGGGTGAACACTGGTGAATAGTAAGCATCTAAGTAACCACCACTTAATTTATTGATAATATTGAATAAAAATCAAAGGTGAACAGGGTGAACACTTTTACATAAAATCTTTTTTTCCGAGAATCGCCAGAAAACACAGCTTAATAATTACTCATTCAGATTCAGGCGACACGTCATTATTTTGACAACTTTAACATGCTACAGCGAATGGCAATTTATGAAACTGTCCATACATTGACACCACCTATTATCCTGCGCAAGGGCAACAGATGAAAGGACATTGGTATACGCTTAGGTATACCTCTCAAAGTTGAATTAATTAAAATTACTTAAAAACATATAGTTGAATAAAAAATTCAGATTCCGCCAGCACCAAATTCTTGGTTGATGGTTACCAGAACCATCATCGAAGTCCTGAGAGCCCGCAAGTTGAAAGCCTTGCGGGCTTTTAATGCTTTTATTCCCCCTCTCCCCAAATAGCTAACAATGAAGTGTTAACACTTTTCAATGTCATATAGATTTGTCATGTAAACCAATAGTTTGCCTAGATCATTAGAAGTATTTACAATATCCTGCATGATTGATTAAAGTATCTATGGAAAAAATAGGCTTAATTTTTTAACTAAGCCGCTGTTTCAGTGGAGGAAATCACATGCCGCGCAATCTGGCACCCGCATACTGTGTAGTTAAACAACCTGGCAACCTCGGATTCCAGGCAAGAATGCTTTTCAATGACAGTAACTCTGAAGCAGCACGTCTCTTTATGCAGACCAATGCCGACACTCCCTGGTTGAGTCCGGGTCAGATAGTTATAGTGGCTGACCCTGCTTCTTCACAAACTACGCAAATGTTGAGCACATTAAGGCAGGCCAAACAGAAAACCAATATGGCGTTTGTTGGAGTAACTCCTGACGAAGCGAGTTTCATGCAGCAGCATTACGGTTTGATCGCTGCACTGACTACTGCGGGAGATAAAGTCTTTGGCACTATTGGTGACGTTGGTGAGAGATACTTTTCAGAGATCGAGAATACCCTCAAAAAAATAGAAGTCAGTTACCAAAACCAGTTCCGTACTCAGGGAACACTGATTAGTCAGCAATTCTACGCAGAGCGTAACCAACTCTTTAATCAGCTAAAAGAACTTGTGAACAAACCACTACTTAAATCATTGATACGTTATGCGGTTAAGTTCAAACCTTACGAAGACATGCGAAGAGCACTAAATCTATCCAGCCGATCCATAGTACATGAATGGTCTACAGTGGGACTGGCAGGGATCCCAGGTTATTCAAGTTATATAGGCAATGCAGCGAAAGCGGCAAAGTTTTTGAAATCAGGTGGTTACATAGGAATGGGGTTTGCCTTTGCTGGAACCACCAATGACGTAGTCAATGCCTGCGTTAAAGGACGTGAGAGCGAATGTAAAAGAACCGCATTCAAAGAGTATGGTAAGTTTGGGGCTTCGACCTTAATGGGTGTGGGAGCTGGTGCAGCCGGTTCTTTAGCAGGCGTAGGTATATGCGCAGCAATAGGGATCGCCACGGCAGGAACCGGCGCGGTAGTCTGCGCTGCTGTTGGCTCAATAGCTGCGGGCTATGTAGGTGCTAAAGCGAGTGATTCTGCAATGGATACAATCTTTGAATACATGGGAATTTGAAGAATGAAATCGGCCATAATGGTTTTAATCATGCTTCCGTTGGTTTGCTTAGTGGTAAGCGTTTTTTTGTATCTAATGAACAGGTCTCGCTACAAGGAATTGATCTCAGACTTCCAACAACAGCATACACTGCCCACTCCTTACTTGTTGCACTGCAATATGGGATATATAGGTTCACCTCTAATGACCTATTTTTTTATGCGATTAAAAAAAAATAAAAAAATTTTCTTTTTAAACAGGAACGACAATGCTTATAGATTTGCACATGAAGGTCAAAATCTAAAAAAAATAAACAACTTAAAACCATTATATTATACATTTTTATTAGGGTTTTTCTGTTGCTTTTCACTTTCCATTATTGCATTACTAATCAAAACTCAAATAATTTGATTATGTTAATAAAATATTCAGATAGATAATTTTCTATACTATATTTTATGGCTCACCTTAAAATTAGATTGCATAGTGAATTCTGTCTCTGGATTAAAACCGGGCGGGCATACGCTTTTAAAGCATATTGGAAAATCACCTCAGGAACTTCATGAAAGAATTATCCAATCTAATGGGGTATTGGATCTATCTGGTTCGTTCTCGTCGCTGGAGATTGCCGAAGCGATCGTGAAGATCTAAAAAAAGAAGTGATGAACTTTCTGACATATGACGATGAAATGATAAAATCAGAGTTCAGAGACAGGTATATTAACGCCTTTGCACCAGAAGATGGTAAAGGGTTGCTTCTGCGAATACTCGAAAGCATCAACAAGCATAGTGACCATGGCAATCCCTTATAAACGAGCATTGGTGTTCGATGGATGGTTACCAGAACTTCATCGAACTCCTCAGAGCCCGCGAGATAAACATACTGCGGGCTTTTTGTGTCTGTGTAGCCCTGCGGCCTTCCGTGCGGATGCGCTTCAGGCATGTCTATCAACATTTTCTGCAACGTCATTACTATACTCCCTTCCG
>LIDZ01000121.1_pt1 | contig 14820 bp, 15 predicted proteins | sample 644651 | NCBI WGS metagenome assembly LIDZ01 (sample SAMN03856242, study PRJNA289617) | food metagenome | isolation source: wine grapes on drying loft during traditional withering process | host: Vitis vinifera cv. Corvina | place: Italy: Gargagnago di S. Ambrogio di Valpolicella | collected 2014-01 | reverse complement strand
TATTATTATTATTATTGAAGATATTGTTACTATTATTCCTGCTGCCACTGTGGTCATGCCTATTTTTTGTGTGAGATACAATGCCAAAAAGGCATAACGAAATCACCCAATCTATTTATTACTTGTGCAAAACATAGTACATACATTCCTTTCGGTAATCCTTTATAGTTGTAGATAGGCTTGTTCATATTTTTCGAGCCCCCCATAGTAAGATGATTTATTTTTCTCTATAATTACTATATTCAAGATACTCAATCACTATCCTCCATTTAATAGCTAGAAACAAAATAATGGACTATTAAGTCAAAAAAGCTTACAAGAAATAGCCGCAAATTTTTTATTCAAACAACTTGCATTATGTATCTAAAAGATATATACTAAATGTATCTTTTAGATACAAAGGAGTGAATTAAAATAATGAATGAACTTTTTATTTTAGGTGAATTAATGGAAGGACCTCAAAGCGGGTATGATCTCCATAACGCAATGCAACTCTCTTTAGGCCGTCATCGTAAAATCAGCTATGGAGTTATTTATCCCTTACTTGAAAAATTTCAAAATCAAGGTTTTTTAGAAATGAGCGATGTAGGATCAGATAGAAAAAATAAGAAAGTTGCTACTATTACAGAAAAAGGGAAAAAACGTTTTTTTGAACTAATGAAAATGCCTGTTCCCACTGGAGCTCACAATACCGATATATATTTAATAAAGCTTGATGTGATGCAACACCTTGCACAAGAAGCACAAATGCAATTATTAGATCAATTCTATCAGGAGCAAAAACACATCATAGAAGATACTCAAGATGCATTAGAAAAATTAGCTAAAGAAGATTCAAAAGATCACTGGTATGCAAGTAAGAAGCTTCAGCTAAGACTACAGCAAACCAATGTGGCAATTAAATGGATTGAAAAATTCAAACATGAATTGAAGAAAGAATGGTGAACAGAATGTCAAAAGAAATAAAAATAGCCTTATTAATGGCTGCGAGTCTCTTTATGGAGATTTTAGATGGAACAATCGTAACCACCGCCCTACCTAAAATGGCTAAATATTTTCATACAGGTTCGGCAACAATTGCTCTACTAATCAGTGTGTATTTAATTACAGTTGCTATTTTTATCCCGTTAAGTGGGTGGATGGCTAATCGATTTGGGAAAAAGAAAATTTGGATTGTTGCTGTTATCGTATTTACCCTTAGTTCCTTAAGTAATGCATTAGCACCTAACTTTTCTTTCCTTTTGATAATGAGAATTATACAAGGAATTTCTGGTGCTTTTATGACACCCACAGCAAGACTGATTGTATTAGAAAAGACACCAGCTTCACATCTTTTACAAATGATTAGTTATCTCATTTGGCCAGCACTCATAGCACCCGCAATAGCACCGGTGATTGGTGGATTTATTGTTACTTACTGGAGCTGGCAGTGGATTTTCCTAATTAATATCCCCATAGGTTTAATTATAGTGTTAATCGGTATAAAATTAATTGATAATGATGAGGTACATAAAGCAGTTCCTTTTGATATTTTAGGATTTATAGAAATTGCCGTTTCATCCGCCATGATTCTACTTGGAACAGAGCTAGCCACACATGGAAAAAACTACTGGTTTATTGCATTAGGATTAATTGTTTTAGGCGTAATAATAGGCTTTATGGTTTTTAAGCACCTAAAAAAAGCAGCCAATCCATTATTTTCACTTGATTCTTTAAAAATAACTTCTTTTAGAATCTTTCAGACTAGTGGTTCTGTTTTGTGGCTATGTGTTGGCGCATTACCCTACATACTAACGATTTTTTTACAAACGGTGTTTCATTGGTCCCCAGTAAAATCAGGTAGTTATGTTCTATTTATTTTTGTTGGAAATATTGGAATCAAACCTTTTACCAATATGATTATTCGTAAGCTAGGCTATAAGGGTGCACTATTGTCATCATTTGGAATGGTATTTATTACATCCATTGCCTTATCATTCATTGAACCCACTACTTTGCCTATTTGGATAATGTTTCTAGCATTAATCTCAGGTGTAGGACGTTCATTGGCCTTAACCGCTTATAACGGATTAAGTTTTTCTGAAATAGAACCTAAAAATAGAAATAGCGCAAATACTTTAAGTGCTGTGGTTTCAACACTGGCTCAAGGGATGGGAATATCACTTATTACAGTTGTTGTGAACTTATTACAAATTTTCTTCACAATTACTACTGCATATAAATTCGGTTTTATCTTTCTTGGTCTATTGATGCTATTTCCAGTAATTGAAGTACTATTTCTACCTAAAAATATTGGTCATGCTACAATCAGATAGTTTTAATCAGTATATAGGTAATGCACCATGATATCTCATTTTAACAGATGAAACTACTACTTGAATAAACTAAATTTAAGATCAAACTCCCTAGTGAGCTTGATCCTAAATTTATATTTTTGTATAAAAATATTACTTTATTTTACTTTTAATATTTTCATATCCTTCTTCTTCCATTTTGTCATAAGGAATGAATTTTATAGATGCGCTATTTATGCAATACCTCATACCGCCCTTTTCCTTGGGACCATCATCAAATACATGTCCTAAATGAATATCACCACTTTTACTTCGTACTTCACTTCTATCCATATTATAACTATTATCTTTTTTATAGTTTACTACTTCTGAGTCAATTGGAGACGTAAAACTTGGCCATCCACATCCAGAATCATACTTTTCTTCGGATGAAAATAAGGGTTCACCTGTTACTACATCTACGTATATCCCTGGTTCTTTATTATCCCAATACTCGTTTTTAAAAGCACTTTCAGTGTTGTTTTCTACGGCAACCTTATACTGGATATCAGTTAATTTGTTTTTTATTTCTGCATCACTGGGTCTTGAATATTTCTTTTTTTCCATGTTAACATCGCCTTTCTACATCTATAGTTTTATATTTTATGACTTAATTATACCTTTTCAGAAGTAAATCACAACTTCAAGCTTATATAAAAAAGCACCGAATTTTTTTATAATTCATTTTTCATAACCTCCAGTCAAATATTCGTATATAGAATTCTCCACAGGTTGGTTCATCAGAAATCTCATTTTAACAACGGATACATTTCTACCCTTTCCATCTGGCATTGTTGTTTGCTGAATACTTCCATCTATTGGTGTAATTTCTCCCATGTAATAAAAATCATTGCTTTCGCCATTACTTTTTTTAATAAATAGAGGAATTCTAAGCCCTGATTTATAATTAGCAATGCTAACGACATCTGGACTTTTTAAAGTTCGTCCATGTTTTGACATCCATTCAAATTCATAATTATTTATAAAACCATCAATGTATTTAGTAGCCTCGGATATGTTTTCATCCTTGTGATATGTTACAAATATTGGGCAATTAGTTTTATCACTGCTGACAATGTATCCACTAACATTTTGTGCTACAGGGTTCTTGTCCCAATTTAGAATTCTGAAAACATCTTTTCTTGAGTACTTTCGATACAATACGAATCCTTTTATATACTTTTCTCCATTAAAATACTTATTATATATAACCTCAGAATAACATAACATATCAATTAAAAATTTGAAAAAGGTTTCATTTTTTAATAACATTTTAAACTCTTCTGTAAATGAAATTTCCTCATTACAACAAAAAACAATATTCAAATTATATTTTTCTTTTACACTTATTATTTTATTGTTTTCCTTTTCGGTGATGAACTCAAAATTTATATTTCTAATGCATGATTCTATGGTAACCCTGTCCACTGAAACTCCATATTTTTCAAAAACCAAAGTTTTGATTTTCTCTATTTTAATAGATTCACTTTTTATAAGATAGCTAAGAATTACAACTTCCTCAATTCTTTTAGTATTTGCGATTTCATTAGAAAACAATTCAAGAAGCTTTACTTCTTCTTTGGATAATCTATTCTGCAAAGTCTCCTCCTGCATAGAAGCAAAATTAAAATATGACCTAGAATAATCCACATAAAGCTGCGGATCTCTTGAACCATGTTCTAGAAAATCCATCATCATTGGAATTTTTCCAAGCTTAAATTTTAATAACTGATAATCCTTCACAAGATCTTTTTTAAGCTGCATATTGGACTTATCAATAGATTCAAAGATTCTTTTTCTTGCAATTCTATCAAAGTTAACAGTAGATGCTCCAGGTATAAACAAACTCCCACTAACCATTAACTTACGCAAGGTATCTTTATTGTAGGAATCATTACCATACAATGCAATGGGCACTAAATAGCTGTTTTGATAATTGCCAATAAAGTCTATGATAGTTACATATTCTTTATTAACAGCTTTACGTAAACCTCTCCCTAATTGCTGTACAAAAATAATAGCAGACTGGGTAGGCCTTAACATTATTATCTGATTAACTCTTGGAATATCAATACCTTCATTGAATATGTCCACAGTGAAAATATAATCTATCCTTTCATTTTCCTTATCACTCTCTAGATTAACTATAGCCTGTGATCTTTCATCATCACTGCTTTTACTGCTTAGAGAAACCGTATTGTACCCTCTAGCATTAAAAAGGTTAGATAATTCATTACTTTCCTCAATAGAACTACAAAAGACTAACCCTCTTGTGCATCCATTATCAGATCCATAAAACTCTGCCTTTTCAATAATCCTATCTACTCGCTCCTTGGCTATTAACAAATTAAATGTTACATTTTCTCCAAGCACATTACCATTAACAGTAATATCCGTTACTCCAAAATAATGAAACATACAAAGCATTTTTTCTTCTAAGGCTCTATGTAGACGTATTTCGTAGGCAATATTGTAATCAAATTCCTTGAAAATATCAAAACCATCGGTTCTTTCTGGCGTTGCAGTCATTCCTAATAAAAACTTAGGCTGAAAATGCTTTAATATTTTCTGATATGTAGCCGCTCCTGCCCTGTGGGTTTCATCTATTACGATATAATCAAAATAATCTTTATCAAACCTGTTCAAGTTATTATCTATTGAAATTGTTTGTATAGTTGAAAATAAATAATCTGCCTCTATTTCTTTTACGTTTCCTGAATACATTCCCATGGATTTGCTTGTGCCAAAAACCTTAATAAAGCTTTTCATAGCCGCTTTAGCAATATTAGCTCTATGAACAATAAAAAGAAATTTTTTTGGATTTACTGTCTTTACATCAAAGGCTGACAAAAATGTTTTTCCTGTTCCGGTAGCTGAAATTAAAAGAGCTTTATCTTTATTCGCCAGTCTTAACTTTTTTAAATTTTTTAGAGCCTCAACCTGCATTGAGTTTGGCTGAAGTGGTTTATTTATAAAAGAATGAATTTTATTTTCTTCTCTATTAGAAAATGCCATTTGAGCCTTATATATTTTTTCATAATTATTAATAAATTCGTTATTCACAATTTCAGAGCTATGAAACTCATTATTAAATTCTTTTATAGCTTCTATTATTAATTTTCCTCCACTGGTAGATGAAACTTTTAGATTCCATTCTTTATTTGAGCACAGTGCGCTTGCGGTAAGGTTACTGCTTCCAATAATAAGGTCATAACTACTATCTTGCTTAAATAAATAACCTTTAGCGTGAAAATTCCCCTTAGTTACTATTCTTAAATCAATATTTTTAAACTTTAATAAGGTTTTTAATGCCTCTGGCTGTGTGAAATTTTGATATTGAGATACAAGTATTTTTCCCTTAATATTTTTTTCTTCTAATTCCTTTAACAAATTTATTAATACTGTAACTCCACTTTTAGTTAGAAACGCCACGGAGAACCAAAATTCATCACAACTTCTTAAACTCTTGTCTATAGTTGTTAAAACTTTTTTTCCATTGATTTTATCATTTACAACAAGCTCTGGTAAGTACTCTTGTTTTGAAGGATGAAGCTTGTCTATAAATCCAGTTATAAGGCTTTTAGTTAACTCAGTGTATAAAGTATCTTTGTTATACATCTTCAATAATTTTTCAACTATAGGTAAATCTGCTGCTGCAAATGGAAGAGTCTCTAATTCATTTTTAGTTAACCATTTGTAATTGCTATGTTCTTTTAACACAAACTGATCTGTTGATGATTTGCATATAAAACTATGTATTGTAAGCTTAAAATCTGGATATTCATGAGTTACTGTAAGAAATTCATTTTCTATTTCAATTTTCGATTGGAACTTTTCCTTAAATTCTCTTGCTAGAGCTTCTTCTTTTGTTTCACTGAGCTCTATTGTAGCGCCAGGAAACTGAAACTTTTGTGAAATATATTCATATTCACTTGCTTCACTTTGTGAACATAAGATTTTATCATCGTTTATAATAATTGCTGTAGCAACCTCATAGTTTTTCATGTTTATCATCCCTTTTACCCTTAATTATGCTCCAAATACAATAATGTAATTATTGATTGTGTTGTATTATGATTTTAATCTTTAAAAAACTTATAGCTTAATTTTACCATATTCATGCCCTAACATTCATTTTATGATAAAATTAATTTGAGGTGAAACTATGAAAAAACTAATAAAAGTTGTAGGAGCTATTATAGAAAATAATGAACATGAAATATTATGTGCCCTTCGATCTCCAAAAATGTCTATGCCTAACCACTTTGAATTTCCTGGTGGCAAAATAGAAAATGGTGAAAGTTATAAAAAAGCAATAGAGCGAGAAATTCGAGAGGAATTAAATTGCAAAGTTGAATTTAATAGCATTTTCAATGAAAATGTTTATGATTATGGTGACTTTATAGTAAGTTTAACTACAGCTAAATGTTCTCTCATATCCGGGACTCCAACTGCTGATGAACATTCAAAATTAATTTGGTTAAAAAGAGAAAATCTAAAATCTTTAGTATGGGCACCAGCTGATGTGGTGGCGGTGGAAGAATTGATTGAAGAAAAGGTATAGCTATCAATTATTCATTATAGAGGTTGTCACAAATAAGAATTAGTATCTAGAGATTGACAGCCTCTTACTCTTTAAATCAACTACTATTTTGTAAATTCAAGTTAGTGTATCACATTTTTCTAATTATTTAAGACTTTTCATAAAACGCTATAATTTGATTATGTAACCACTGCAATAAAAATCCCAACATTAATTATCATTTATTCATATTATATCTATGCCACTCTAAATATATTCTATTTCTTTCATTAATTTCTATTTTAATATTTTCATTTATATTCATAAGTATTTTTGTTGTTTCAGAAATGCTTTTAGAAACAATTATTTTCCCATTATCGTCAAAACTAATATATCCCTTGTCAAATAAGGCATCGTGATGAGGACATAACAAAAATAAATTATCCAAATCACATTTTTCAAAATCACTGGATTTACTCCAAGGCTTAATATGACTAGCAATTAAAAATATTTCATCATCTAATCCACATATTTTACATTTACATTCTTTTGATATTAACGCTTGTCTAATTTTACTTTGTCCAATTCTTACTTTTACAATGGCTTCTTTTTCAGTTTCTGTAATATTATTCAATATTCCTTCTATATTTTGAATATCAGTACAATCCGTATTGTCAGTTATATTTATATTTGATAATTTTACTAATTTTTGAAAAGCATTTGCACCTAATGGAATAGTTGCAGATTGAAACCCTGGAATTAAATATTTATCATCCGTAATTTCTTTAAATTGCTTCAAGTAATCAAAAGTTAATGGCTTGGAAATTAAATTACATATATATTCTATTTCTACGCAATACTCACTTTTCAAATATGAACTTCCTTTGTCTGCATTGTATACATCATCATATCCATATTTTTTGCTTTTTAGCTGCGGATAAGATAAAACTTTTACAATAGCATAAACTCCAGCATGTAGTTTTGGTTTTCCATTTAATTCTTTCTTAGTTCTTTTATCATTTCCAACTCTAATAACACCATATTGATTGGCTCTAAAAAAATCATATTGCCATTTTGGAATTGTCCATGAATCAAATCTATTATTTTTACCATTTTCTAAGTCCTCTAAAAATTCATCAATTTTCCACTTTTTCGGATTGCAAATAAAAATCCAATAGTTGGTGTAATTTATTTTTTCACTCATGATATTCTCCTGATTTTACAAATACATTTTATTTTTTATCCAGAATATTATATTCTTGTATCATCGTTTTTAGATTTTATAAAATATTGAATAGGTTATAATTTTCAAATATTATCTTTATATTCAATTCATAAACCTATTCGAAAACTCTCTCCAACACAACCATCTCACTAAATCCTCCACGTTCCTCTTTCTTCTGCAACCTCTTCTCAAACAACTGTTCTTCCGTATATCCAAGTGTATCAGCCAGTCCTACCAGCACTTCTAACACATCTGCTAATTCCTCTAAATTTTTATCTTCTAGATATTCATTAACTTCTTCCTGTAGCTTTTCTTCAAGTAGTTTCTCATACTCTTCCTTATCCACAATATGAGTGTCATACTTTTTCCCACTTTTCTCTATTATCTGTGGAATTAAATCTCTCACTAATTTATTATACACCTTCATTTTGTCCACCATCCTTTCCTTATAATGATTTCTTTTTCTGTAATCAGTAATATATTCTTTACTGCTAAACTAACCTATCCATAACCTGAAAGCCCTGGTTTAATGCTATCTGATACAATGGTGAAATGCATTGCTTAATGTTTTTGCTAAAAGATTCCTTGGTGCTATTTTTATAGAAGTCACTAGGATTTTCTAGGTTTAGCACATCCATATATTCTGCAAGACTGTTCTTTATTCTCTTATCACAAATGTAAGAAAATGCTTTGTACTGTATGCCGCAAAAATCCTCTATATAATTATCAAACTGTAGCAATTTATCACTTTTTTTACTATTAATATTTTTGAAAGTTGGTACTAGATTCCATATTTGATCATGTAAAACAAAACTCCATGGAATAAAATGATCTATACTAAGACCACCATATTTATGAAATGCTGTATCACTGAACTCAACACCAGTATAAATGTCCTTTAACCCATTCACATTGATTATTTTTTTCCAAAGATCTGTTGCTCCTTTAAGTTTTCTTGCCTTTGGTGCTTCAAGTTTAAAGGCTATAGAAGGCACATTAGGATTTCTCTTTTGCAAAAAACATATAAGCTTATAATAAATCCATGATTTAATTACTCTGTAGTTTCCCTGCAAATAATCTACCCAGCAATCATTGATCACTATTTTATCTTTTTTACCTTTAATTATTTTATATAAACACGTTTCACTTTTTTGAGATAAATCCACAATTAAATTGTTTTTAAATTCTATGATTTTAAAAAATGGAGATAACAATCTATATGGCACATTAAAGGTAAGTTCCTTCATCATTTTATTCAATTCTTTATCTTCACTTTTATATAAATAATCAAGCAGTTCATTTTCGTTACAATTATTAGCAAAAATATTTTGTGAAGCCACATAAGCAATTGGCTTTTTTAGGTTATCAGAAAACCCAAAGCTTAATTTAAATTGTTGTTGAGGATACCAAGCAGATACTATCATCCTGGCGATAAGTTTTTTAAACTCTATTTCTGTATTTCCGGCGCTTACTTCCTCTAATATCCCAAGTAGCCAATACATTTTATAACTAGCTACCACCTTGTCATCATCCAAAAGTCTTGAGAAAATTCTGGAATCCATTTCTTTATTAATTGGCAAATAGTCTATTATTTCTTTATTCACTATTGAATCTATTGCTAGATTTCGCTGAACTTCAGAGGGATTTCTTAGATCTGTCATATCTTCTCACATCCTATAAACTCAATTTTTTATTTTTAAAACTTACTTAATAATTATAATATGAGTTGCTTCCAGATGTTCTATATAGAATAAAACACTATTATAATGTAATATTCCATTTAGAATACCAAATTCCTTCTTTAAATGCTTATCAAGCAAAGAGAGAACCATCATTATATTTATGAAGATTCTCTCTTTGTTTATTCTATAAGCTCTAATTGTCAGTCTTTATATTTCTTTTTCATTAAAAATTCTCTATTTACTGATTTTTTTATTTACTAATAATTTTATTAGCTGATCTTGTCTTTCTCTTAAAACATTGGGAGTCCATGCTCAACAGTAATATAATTGTATCCCGATAGATGAACAGTATTATCACTTAATAAATACTCCCATTTTAATAGTAAGTGTCTTGCAAATTATTTTTTATAAATATTACCTTCAATATTTTTCTTAAACTCATTTACATCAACTTGAAATAACTCCTTGTCACTAAATTTTTAAATTCATTACTTATACCCTCATTTTGCAATTCTATAATATTCTCATAGAATCTATTTAACATTTTGTTTATCAAATACAATGAATGTTTTAATTACTTCTTGAACATTATACAACTATTAATGCATAATTTTATATTATTAGAAATATTTATCGTAAAAAACATTTTTATTTTGTGTTACTTTCAAAGATAATTTTATTTGTCACATCATGTTTTCTCTTATAAAAATTTCATCATATTTATGTTCTTATTTTTAATTCAAAAAGCTTCAATCTATTTTCTAAGCCTCCTTTAAATCATCACTCTCACCAGACTTTTTAATAATCAAATCCAGCATTTTAATTAGCTTTTCCTTTTCACCACTTTCATTAGTAGCGACCCTAAGAATCGGTAATTTTATCTGTTCCAATATTTTATCATTAACTGCGTCTCTTCTTTTTTGCTCTTTGTTATTAGCGTGGTATTCATATCCATCAACCTCTACAACAAGCACTGGCTCCTTGTCTAGCTTGCTAAATATTAAAAAATCAACATGACTCCATGGATTTTTAGCAAAAACTTTTTGTACATCATTTAGGTTTGTAAAATCTTTTACTATAGAATTTAGAGGTATGTGAATAACACATTTAAATGATATATATTCGGGATAATTCAGCACTTCTTCAATTACACTGTACATTAGATTTTCAGATTTATATTCAGAAACATGTTTACTGGAAGACATTATTTTTAAAAGCTTATCTGAATATTCACTATACAATAAATCAAAAACTGAAACTTTGGGACTTTCTATTATATCAGCATCTAAGGAATTATATTCTATATATCTAGTTAGATCTCCAATATTAGTCCCATGCTGCTTAAACAATTTGTTTGAAGTAACCATAATAAAGTAAAACTTGCACTCGAGGTGGAGTTTTCATCCCACCTTGAGTGTTAGTTGAACCAATCCAGCGCGTAGCAACCGTTAACTCTCCGCTTGAATGGCGGGAGTTTTACGGATGGTAGCGAATGGATAAATTCTTTTACTGCACGTGATACAGCTACATTAATCAAATTTTCATCATCTACAAATGAATTTATGTCATTTACTACAGTTGAAAATATTATTGTGTCCTTTTCTCTTCCTTGAAACTTATGTACTGTATCAACTTCTATTTTTGATTTTTCAAAATACTTGTTTGCCTCAGTTACTTGTCTTCTATATGGACATATAATTCCAACTTTACTGCCTTCCTTATACTTTTCTTTATTTTCATTAACAATCTCATCTCTAATAACTTCTATTTGCCTTATATTACACCAGCCTTTTTCATCACTAAGTTTATCCTTACGTGCATGATTGCCTGGGGCTGTTTTGAAAATTTTTAGAGGTTCATCGCTTTCTTTTGCTTCAGTCATAATTACAAGCTTATTATCATAAAATTTTTCATTACAAAATCCTATTATTTTTGGATGACATCTATAATGTTCACTTAATAAAGTCCTTGGAAGTTCATCTTTATATAATTTCATTAAAGAAGCTATAATACTATATTTACTGTAATTATAAACTTCGCCAATATTAACATCATAAAAAAGTTCGTCACTTGTTTTTTTTGTATTTTGTGAAACAATTTGCGGCAGTTGTTTTACATCACCAACAATTACAACATTTTTGCAGCAAGCAAGGGCCAATGAAGCTGTAACTAAATCTACCTGTGATACTTCATCAATAATTAAATAATCAAACAGATAATTTTCTGATATACATGTCTTTATTGAATTAGTTGTACTTAATACAACAGAAAAAATCTTTTTTCTTAGCTGAACTGCCCAGTAGCGCAGTAATAAAACCATAACCATCTTTCTCTAACTTTTCCTGAACATTAGCTGTTGCAGAATTATTACCCGATACAACCCCAACGGTTTTTCCCCGGCTTAGGGCATTTGCTATGATATTCAATATAGTTTGAGTTTTACCTGTTCCAGGTGGTCCCTCAATAACACTAACATTGTTTTCTAAAGCTGTATTTACTGCTTTCTTTTGACTTAAGTTAAAGCCAAATGGAAATATCATAGTGCTATCTTCTGCATGATTTTTAATGTTTTTTCCCGATAAATATGTGGACAATATACTATTTTCACTTACTTTAGTTGTTTTATTATATTGATCAAATAATGGGGTTCTCCCATCTTTCATAACGCTTATGTCTTGTGATAATTTTTTAAGATAATCAAAAACAGCTTTAGCCTCATTTGAACTAAGACACGAATTTTCATATATATCCATTAATTTCTCCTTAAAATTTCTGTTATGTTTTTATACTATACTATTTTTCAATAGCACATAAATCCTTCTTCTCGTATCTATTAAAGCCTGGTAAACTCTTTTTGTATTTCCAACATTCTATTGCTTGTTTTAAGGTTTTACCGCTGTTGTCTTTAAAAAAATCACGTATATATGTATTGTATTCAAATTGACTATCTATTTGAGACTTACCTTTATTTTTCTTTTTGTCTTCCTGTATTTTATACCATTCATTTACTGCATCCGAATAAGATTTACCAGCATTATTTTTAAGATACTTTTGAAAAGTTACATTAAAGGAAAAATTATTTCCTATTACCGATTTGAAAAATGCTCTATGTTTTTCTGTACATACAAAATTTTCTTCAATAATGTTATCTAGTGTGATTTCTACTAAAGTTACATCAAGATTTTTTCTTTCCTTTGCTAAATTTATTAATTTTTCACCTGTTCTTAAATAATGTTCTATTCTTTCTGTTAAAACTTGTTTGCCACCAATGGTAGAAATTCCATTTTCTCTACAAAATGTCACTAGTTCTTCTTTTAAATAGTAGTACTGACGAAATATATCAGGTGCTAATTCTCTTGAAAGTATAGGACGTTGACCCATCTTTATCACTCCTAATGTTACATATATTACCATTATTTCAATACCTGTTTTTATTAACAATCTCTATAATATCCCTGCCGTATTTTTCGCATTTAATATTTCCAAAACCCTTTATTGCTTTTAGTTCTTTTATTGTTTTAGGCTTCGTTTTGACTATAGCCTTAAGTTCTGAATTGTAGTATACAAAATATGGCTTTACCATTTCTTCTCTACTTTTATCTAATCTATATTTTTTCAATTCTTTATATAATGGACTTTGTTCTATTGAAACGGCTTCAACAGTAATTTCTTTAGGTTTTAATTCAACCTTTTCTTCAAGCACCTTTTCATTTACAACATTAATCTGATTATCTTCTTTAGGTTCATATGAGATTCCATACTTTCTATCATAATTTGGGGTATATGTACCGTTATGTTTTAGTAATGAATTTGCAAGATCGTGCATTGTTTCTTCTGTGAACCAATGCTCATTACTCTTTGTTTCATGAAACTCTTTAATACTGTTTATAAGTTGCTCATGTTTTATTATATGTTCCTTTATTTCCTTTTTAGCAAACCTACTATTAATCATGGCTTTAGGATTTGCTACTGTTACTATATGTTTAATCATTCCAAAATCAGTTTTAACTAGATGTTTTTCTTCTTTTAATATATCCCTTATTATTTCTACATGTCTTTCATTTTGAACAATAGGGCTGTATATGCCTTCTTTTTTATACAATAAATACTATTATCTTCTAATATTCCATAAAAAAAGCTAAATTCCTTCTTTTGATAGATTCAAGGACAAAAATAGAACCCATACCAATGTCCCCTTTTGGGTTGTTTATATTGCCAGTTTAATTATATCATTATTGTCTTAAATTGGATATTAAGCTTTATTATGATTTCTCCTTGGCTAATTATTTAGGTCACAAAAAAGTGCGTACTTGATTATTTATTTCTCGCAAGTATAATAATCTTATAAGTTAAGCTCAATATAACAAATAAATTGGAGATGATTGTTTATATGAAGGTTATTGCTATTAACGGAAGTCCAAGAAAGACATGGAATACAGCTACATTATTAGAAAAAGCTCTTGATGGCGCTAAATCAGTAGGTGCAGATACGGAATTGATACATTTATACGCTTTGAACTTTAAAGGTTGTACTAGCTGTTTTGCCTGTAAACTTAAAAATGGTAAATATATAGGCCACTGTGCCATGAAAGATGATCTTAGTAGTGTACTTGAAAAAATCTTGGAATGTGATGTTTTACTCCTAGGTTCACCTATATATTTAGGTAATATCACTGGAGAAATGCACTCATTTTTGGAACGGTTGATATTTTCAAATATCACTTATGATGCTGCTGAATCATCAGTTTTTAAAGGTAAGGTGTCCTCTGGTTTTATTTATACAATGAATGTTCCAAATGAATATATAAAAAAGTTGAACTACCAATCTATATTTGAACACAATCAGCATTATCTACAAGTATTAAATGGAACATCAGAATTCTTGTTATCCACAGATACCTACCAATTTTCTGATTACTCCAAATATAATGCTTCCAGATTTAATGAGGAGCATAAGTCACAAGTGAAAAAGCAGCAGTTCCCAATAGATTGCAGAAAAGCATTTGATTTGGGTGCTAGGTTAGCTGCAATCTAGGATCAACTTTGGATATATATATA
>LIDZ01008360.1_pt11 | contig 14833 bp, 21 predicted proteins | sample 644651 | NCBI WGS metagenome assembly LIDZ01 (sample SAMN03856242, study PRJNA289617) | food metagenome | isolation source: wine grapes on drying loft during traditional withering process | host: Vitis vinifera cv. Corvina | place: Italy: Gargagnago di S. Ambrogio di Valpolicella | collected 2014-01 | reverse complement strand
AATTTCGATAAAACTATAAAGAAAATGAATCGAAAAGATAGATGCTGCGATAAAGTCAAAAAAACTGGAATCAGTTGACTGATTCCAGTGGATGTTTCTATTATTTGCTGCCGAAAATACAAAGTTCTTTTCTTTTACTCAGAATAAACATCGACCACATTGAACCAGCGGCGTTCGTGATTGCTGTATTTTTGCAATGAAAAGCCGGAAAGAGCAAAACCGATCATAGTGAAAATAATTCCGAACAACACTAGCCAGCTGCCGATTTTAGGCAAGATATATTTGGATCTCATACATTGACCACCTTTCTTTGGAATACCAATTGACGAACTTTGCGGGTCATCCAGCGGTGGCCATTAATAAACAAGGCGCTGCAGCGGTAAGTGCCCCACATAATCAACAGTCCAAGACCAAACAGCAGCATGCCGACACCTAATTGGGTCACACCGATGAAGAAAGATTCCATAATCGCTAATGGACTAGTCAAGGTTGCAATCAAGCCTCCCAACAAAAGTCCGCCGCCTAAGCAGGCAAAGGAAAAAGGAATACACCAAACGACAATATAAAAACTAAGAATCAATAGAAACGCCGCAAGCGCCAGGCTGCCCCAAAGCGGAAAACCAAGAATCAGTAACAGTAAAATGATCGGACTAAAACGTCTAGGAACTTTGATTTCTTGCGGAATACCCGCTGCTTCATAGGCCAACGCTTGCGGATCCCCCATTTTCGCTACGGCTTCTTCCTCGGAATAGCCGTCCTCCATCAAATCCATAATCATTTCATCGTAATACTCAATCAACCGCTGCACTTCACTTGGTCGCACTTCATAGGCCAAATAATTGCTTAATTCCTTAATAAATTCAACTCGCTGCATTTTCGACACTTCCTTTAATGTATTGTTGGATGGCTTCTACCTGGGTCCAATCCTGTAAAAAATGTTGAATACTTTCAAATCCCGCATCGGTTAGGTGATAATATTTCCGTAACCGGCCGTTGTGAATTTTCGAGTAGGTAGTCACTCGTTCACTGGTTTCCAAGCGCTTCAAGATTGGGTAAAGCGTGGATTCGGTAATCTCGATTTGGTGACTGATTTGCTTAACAATTTCATAGCCGTAGGAGTCCTGAGGAGACAGTGCGGCTAGAACGCAATACTCAATCAGCCCTTTTTTTAATTGGCTATTCATCTGCATCACCTCTCTACACCTTATACTATACATGACATAGTATACGCGGACTATAGGACTTAAGTCCGATTATTAGAAATTGCTGAAAAAGATCAGTTCAACGAACAGGCTCATTTTTATCAAATAAAAAAGCTGCGACCATTAAAATTCGCAGCTTCGATCCGAGATTAAATTTGGGTAACATGCACCTGATTGCCATGCTCTTTGATAATCGCCACCAAGTCTTCGGTTTTCATCCAGACAGTTGCTGTATTATCATTGGGATGAACACCGATCAAGCCAGGATCTTGCATGAAGTCTTCATCGATGTAAAATTGTACGGTACACTCCGCATCATTTAACATACCAAAAGGCGACACCGCCCCTGGGATTAATCCCATCACCTTCATTAAGTCATCCGCTGAGGCAAAGGATAAGCGGCGGGTTTCATGTTTCGCTTTGAACTCTTTCAGGTCAACCCGCTTGTCTCCTTTGACACTGATCAGATAATAATTGCGTTTTTTGTCATCCCGAACAAACAAATTTTTCGCATCAGCTTCTGGATATGGAAGATCCACCGCGTCCAGTTCTTCCATATTATAGACCGCTTCATGCTCAGTCACCTCATGCCAAAAATTGCCATCACTTAAAACGTTTAACACTTGCTCCTTATTCATAAAAATCCCCCTCACAACCATTCATATTTTTTAAATTATATCACAATCAGAAGTGTAGATAATAGAAACAGCCAAAAAAATTATTTATACATCATTAGGGCAAAGCGAACAAACGTTCTTGTTTGTGGTATAATCATTAATAAAGACGGAGGTGCCAAATGGAGCGACCGGAATTAACCAACCAACTAACGGATGAAATTTTTCGACAATTTTACTATTTAAAGGAAGAGCTTGTCAGCTTTTGTCGGCAGGAACAGCTGCAAACCACCGGCAGTAAACAGGAACTGACCCAGCGCATCAGTCACTATCTGGCCACAAGTGAACGAAGAATCACCAAGAAAGCAGTGAGAAAGAATAGTCAGACAGTTATTACCTTGGATACACCGATTGAAGCTGATCTGGTTTGTTCAGAAATTCATCGCGCTTTCTTTAAGTCGCATTTAGGTCAGCAGTTTTCCTTCAATGTTGTGTTTCAAAATTGGCTGAAAGACAATACCGGCAAAACTTATCAAGAAGCGCTGCTGGCTTATCAAGCAATTTTGGAAGAAAAGAAGAAACAACCGACAACGATCGGGCAGCAGTTCGAATACAATACCTATATTCGCGCATTTTTTGCGGCGAACCAGGGACGCAAGCTGCCAGAGGCGATTGCCTGTTGAAAGTATAAGAAGGAGCAAGCAGGACCGAATGTTTATGAACCGGCGGATTTGGCGGTGTTGAGCAGGGAAGGGGAATAGCAGGGTGGCAATTTGGAATCCATGGCGAGGCTGTCATCGAGTCAGTGACGGCTGCCGTTATTGCTTTATTCACGAAGGGGATAAAAAGCGGAAACAGGACACCGGGATCATCGCGAAGACGCCGCAATTCGATGTGCCTATTAAGAAAATGAATGGGAGCTACAAAATGAAGCCTCATCAGCAGGTGTTCGTTTGCTTCTCTAGTGATTTTTTATTAGAGGAGGCGGATGACTGGCGTCCCGAATGTTGGCAAATGATGAAGGAACGCTCCGATCTGAACTTTTTCTTTCTAACTAAACGAATTCAGCGCTTTGAAGAGGTGATGCCGGCCGATTGGGGTGACGGCTACGACAACGTCAGTATCGGGGTGTCGGTAGAGAATCAGCAGATGGCCCATCAGCGATTAAGCTATTTTCAAACACTGCCCATCAAGCATAAAACCATCGCCTGTCAGCCGTTACTGGAACCTATTAGCTTGAACCGCTATTTAAACGATATCGAATTGATAGTCGCTGGTGGGGAGTACCATAAACGAGCCCGCCCACTAAATTACGATTGGATCCTGGCGTTGCGGGAAGAATGTATCGCAAATCAGGTGGCCTTTGAGTTTCGTCAGTGTGGAACTCACTTTATCAAGGAGGGGCAGGAGTACCAGCTCAGCTACCGCCAGCTGTTTAGCCAGGCGAAAAAGGCCGGAATTAACTGGTATCCCACTTGGTAAATTTAGAGCTAATAATATCGCAAACAAAATAACTGGCACAAATATAAAAACTAGAACTCGCAAACAGGAAGCTTTTCCCAGCGAATTCTAGTTTTTTAAACTTTGAAAATTTTCTTTAAGCCATTCTCCAGCAGCTGTTCTTCAATCGCCAGGTCTAGTCCAACATCTGTAACCAGGATGTCCATCTTATTAATGGGCAGAAAGGTGTAAAGTGCACGATGACCGATTTTCGTGTGGTCAGTCACTACGATTCGGATCTTGGCTGCTTTAATCATGTTTACCTTGGCTGGCACTAGCAGTTCGTTGAAATGCGTCAGGCCTTTATCGATATTCAAGGCGGGAGTAGCCAAAAAGACTTTATCGACATCCAGCTTCTCCAAGGTTTCATTGGTGATCTGACCATTCAACATAAAGCTGTCATGAAACAAAGTACCACCAGTAACAATGGTAGTAATCCGGCGATTTTGCCGCAGCACAGATGCGATATTTACGTCGTTAGTCACCACTGTCAAAGTCTGATAGTGGCCGCCTTCGTTCAACGCCTTCGCAAGCTGAAGAGTGGTGGTTCCAGAATCTAAAATGATACATTCACCATCCTTCACCAAAGTCGCCGCAAATTCACCAATGCGATTCTTTTCATCGAGACACTCAGTTGCTCGATCTTCAAAATCCGGTTCATCCCGTTTGATGCTAACCGGTACCCCCCCGCCATGAATCCGTGAGACCAAGCCCTGTTCCTCCAGCTCATCTAAGTCCCGCCGAATGGTTGTTTCATGAACGGCAAAAATTCTAGCCAATTCATTAACAGAAATAAACTGATTCTCTTCGATTTTATTTAGTATTTTCGTTCTTCGTTCTTCCGTTAGCACGATTTTAACCTCACTTCTCGCTTTTTACCTTCACTCTATTGTAGTATAAAATACCCAAAAAGGGAAAGCTTACCCTTAATTTGATGTTAATAATTCAGGATGACCCTGACAGGCCGCTAAGAGTTGATCAAAATCTTGGTAGCTGCCGATGGGAATCTGTTTGATTTCTTCAGCCAGGGGAATGAAATCATTCAGATGATAAACCGTCAACCCAGCAGCTGTAGCGGCTAACAACCCATTGGTGGAGTCTTCAAAGACGACAATTTCCGCTTTTTGATGGCCGGAGCGCTCCGCCGCCAGCTGGAAAATTTCAGGATCGGGTTTGCCTTTAGTCACTTCATTGCCAAAAGCCGTGAATGTGAAATAATCCCATACCGCTAAAGCTTCCAAAATGGACTGGGATTCGTCGGCGGGAGAAGAGGTGGCTAAACCGCACGTAATTCCGGCAGTTTGGCAAGCCTCTAAAAAGGCCAATACTCCCTGATTCAATTCAAAGCGTGCATTCGCGACAAAGCATTCCCGCCGCCGTAAAATCTGTTCCAATAAAGAACCAAAAGGGAAATCGCTTCCAAATTCTGCCATGAATAAGGGCTTAATCGCATCGATTGGCGTACCCAAAACTCCACGATAAAAATCAGCGGTTAAGGCATAGCCCTCACATTGCATCAAGCTTTGCCAGCAAGCAAAATACTTCTTCTCAGAATTAATCAGTGTTCCGTCCATATCAAAAATCCCGCACTTCATAGCTTGGCCTCCGTTTTCTTTTAATCTTACCATAAAAAGAAGCCGTAAAATCAATGATTTTACGACTTGGAGTAATTTGGCTGGTTATGGAAAATGGTCTGCATCGCTTTACGCAAAGGAAAATATACCAGACTGACTATTATAATAGTAGAAAAAATGTTGATGACTGTCGCTGGCATGGTAGCCAGGGCAGCAAAGAATGCAGGTCTCAGTTGAGCGCCGGCGATCATACTCATTACAGTGGCTTTGATCACCGACATGATAAACTTGGCAATTCCTGCCAGGATACCGATGATTACAATTTGCCAAACAGCTTTCGGCTGCTTTTTGAAAATCATAAAGCCTAGATAAGCAGCTGCTCCTACTACAAAGCTTTCTAATAAAAAGTAGGGAGCCTCATTAGCAAAACCATTCAACATATCAAAAATGAAAAAGCCCATTCCGCCCGCTAAGGAACCTTGCCAATAGCCGGTTAATAAAACCGCCAATAAGACTACAGCATTACCAAAATGAATAAATGCGCCAGTTGGTAAAGGAATTTTGATCATCGTACCGGCAATTGTTAAAGCCGTAAAAAGGGCAATTAAGACTATCGTTCTTGTTTTATTATCACTGTTCATCGTTTTTCAACTCCAATCTTTTTTCTGCTTGGTTATAGGCACCGTGCCAGACATGTCCCGTGAAAGGATTGATCAAGCTGCCGCCTTTAATCGCTGCTTCCACAAAGCGAATCGCTAGGTCAATGGCTTGTTCCGGCGAGTAATTTTTAGCTAAGGCAGCAGTGATCGCCGCCGCAAAGGTACAGCCGGCTCCATGATTGTAGGGAGTATCAATTAATGGGTGAGGGTAGAAGGTAAAATTCTCTCCATCATAGTGCAGATCATAGGCTTGCTCCAACCCTAATCGAGCCCCGCCTTTAATCACTACATGCTTGGCGCCAAAGGAATGAATAATTTCTGCCGCTTTTTTCATATCCTCTTTGCTGGTCAATTCTCCCAGCTCAGATAAAATTCCTGCCTCCCGCAAATTGGGTGTGGTAATAAAAGCCAATGGCAATAAGTGCTTCCGCATCGCCTGAACCGGTTCTGCTTGAATGAAGTCAACCGTGCTTTTTCCACCCAGCACCGGATCAACCACGATTTTTTCGGTTCGCTGACTTAAGGCCTGACTCACTAATTCGATGACCTCTTTACTAGGCAGTAGGCCAGTTTTGATGGTATCGATGGGCCCGGCAAATACAGAGTCGATTTGACTTTTGATCAGTCCAGTATCTAAAGGACTCATTGCATGACTGCCTGTTTCTGGATTCATGGTGACAATTGAAGTGATCGCAGCTAAACCAAAAACACCGAATTCTTGGAAAGTTTTCAAATCTGCTTCCAAACCAGCCCCGCCAGTCGCATCTGAACCGGCGATAGTAACTACTTTTTCCATGGAATGACTCCTTTCATTTTTTCTTTCAAGAATACAGGAAAGAAAGGGAACTGAAAACAGCCAATTGGCTTTCTTTTTCCTCATCCAATTTTGAGAAATAGATTAGAACGCAAAAAAGCAGACAACTAAGTGCCTGCTATAAACATCATTATTTAGTTTCTTTCAACCATTCATCGCGAATCGATTCGGTTAAGTGGATGATCCGTTTGCCCACTTCAGCATATTGGCTGGTGGACAGGTTCGCTAAGGAAACCCGCACAGCCCATTCGCCGCTGCCAAAGGCGTTGGCTTTCAAGAGCATCAATTGTTCTCTTTCTGCTAAAATGGTCAGAATTTTAGTAACAGTCCACGATTTTTTCAAATAAGCAGCGAATTCTTTCCCGTAGCGTTTTTGCACCCAATCCTCAAAATTGATTTCACAATAATAAGCGGTGTCTAGTGAAGCTAGTGGTTCATCTAAGCCCAGCGTATGGAACAACAATTTTTCCCGCTCGTGACAAATCGCCATGACTTCATCCTTATAGGCTTGTCCTTCATCCAACAGAGAATACAAACTGAACAAGGTCATCATCACTTGCTGCGGAGAAGAAAGTCCGGCTGCATGGTTCAAAGCTACGTCGCGACTATCCGCTACGATTCGATCAATAAAAGGAATTTCGCTAGGATCGCTAGAAACAGAAGCGTAACGTTCTGCTAACTTGGTTTGATATTCTTCCGGTAGTTCGGCAATCAATTGATCGAAAACAGAAGCCTTCGCTACCGCAATCGTACCCACACGCCAGCCGGTGGCACCAAAATATTTGGAATACGAATAGATACACGCCGTGTTATAAGGCAGCTCCGCAAACAAAGAAGTAAACTCGGGAACGAAAGTACCATAAACATCATCGGTTAAGATCATTAAATCTTTATGGTCATTAGTAACAATTTCCTTGATCAAATCAACGGTTGAAGAACAAATGGCATTGGCAGTCGGGTTGCTAGGATTCACTACAAATACTGCCTTGATGCTTTTGTCCCGCAATTTGTTGATTTCACTATCAGGAAATTGATAGCTGGATTTGCCATCTAACACGGTTTGCTTAGCCTGAATCTTCACTACGTCAAAATCATATTGCGGCAACTCAGGAATTTCCAAATAAGGCGCAAAGGTTGGCAGCATCAGCGCAATCTTATCTCCCTGATGCAGCAGGAAGTTGTTCATTAAAGTATCAAAGATATAACAGATTCCCGCCGTTCCGCCTTCGACAGCGAAAATATCAAAAGGAATCGCTGAATTAGCAAACAGCTCTTGATTCAAATAGGCTTTAATCGGCCCTTCACAGGCAGTCAGACAACGCACTGGGTTGGGATAATTGTCGCCAATGATGTGATCCAGCATTTCTGTCAGCCAATCATCTTTGTCCAGTCCTAAATAGTTGTTGTCAGAAAACCAAATCTTTTTCAAAAAGTCAGCGCCTTTTCCTGGATGCTGTTGTAAAAAGTCAACAAAGCGTTGACTGCGGCCAGCTTTTGCAGTAATCATACCAGCGGTTAGTTCGCCGCTGTCATGCAGCGTTTCTTGGGTGGCAAATTGCCCCAGTAAAAAGAAAGCTTCCCGTGGAGTAGGTGCGGTCCAGTTAGGATTCCCGCGACCGGCATTTAATAAGTTTTTATCGTTATTGTTCTCATGAATTTTTTTCTCTAAAAATAAACTTAATTCGAAGGGACTTAACTCTTCTAAATTGTTATCAGTAGCAATTGGCATAATTTCCCCTCACTTTACGATTGTTAGCTTAATGATAACGCGGCAGTGTTTGAGGTTACCGATAATCCGGTAAGAGCTGCCAAAGAATCTAGGTGAGAGGGTACTAATAAACCGGTCGTTTTTTCTTGCTATTTTCTTAGGGTCAGGTGGGTCAATGGATAAGGACGGCTTTGTCCATCCAGCGGACTTTCCCCGGTTACCACAAAGCCCTGCTTCAAGTAAAAATTCAAGCCAGCGATGTTTTGCGTGTTCACGTCGACTGTGTGAATCCCGTCTTCTTGAATCAGCTGTTTGATAATTTTGCTGCCTAGACCCTTTTGCCGATGTTGCGGTTCTACAAAAAGCATCTCCAGCTTTCCTTCAGCCGTACCGCTGAAGCCGACAATCTGATCATAGTCATACCAAAGCTTCATATCCAAATCAGCGAAGTAGCCCGGAATCGCTTTTTTCAATGCCTGCAAATCCGGCTCGGCCAGAAAATCATGGGTCGCCCGTACGGAACGCTCCCACAACGCCAACATTACCGAGTAATCTGTCTCTTCAGCCTTCCGATTGTACATATTGATCACCCTTTCTTTGGATTTATTTTCTCACAGGCGACGAATTTACACCAGATTTAAATCCTTTTCAAGAAAGGCTTCGCAAAACCTTCACCATCTTTACGTAAAATAAAATCATCCCAAAAGTCCGGTAAACATATCGGACCCAAGACCCATGCAAAAAATCCTGAAATGATGGATAATGAATTTTATAGGAGGGATCGACATGGATCAGATCATCGCTTTAGTATTTATTGGCTTATTAGTATATTTCGTCGTGAAAGTTGGCTCGTTCCTGTGGCGCATTGCCGGGGTCTTGTTTTTACTGTTCATCTTATATACATACAAGGACCAAATGATTTCAAACTTGCAATCCTTCATGTCTTCGCCAGATTTCGGCGGGCTGTGGCACCAAGCTACAGATTTCGTCAGCAATCTTTGGCAAAAGGTCGTCGGATTCATTTCCATCTAATGCCCACCAGTCAATAGGAAAAACTACTTACCAGACAGGATTTTGTCTGGTTTTTTTGTGTTTCAAGGATATGATTCAAAATGATTATAAACTTATTCCCGCCATAAATATTTATTATCAGCTGTTTTCACCAGATGCAGATTATTCAAAAATAAAATTTTTAACGTTATCTTTTGAAGGGTGTTTCTCGTTAAAAATGATACAGACTTAAAAACAGCTGGAAACGCTGGATCAAACAAAAAGCTTGAAATCCATTTCATTTTAAGGGATTATAGACGTAGCAAGTTTTCTCGTGCGATTATTGACCAATAATATTTCACTTTTTTTGACGGTGAAATATTCATTATTAGTACAGATAAAACAGTTGTTATATTGTGTTACTTTATTCTAGGAGGCAGCTATGCTTGAGTTGAAAAATGTGTCGAAGTTCTATAGTAAGACGCAAGCCTTGAAAAATATCCAGTTCTCGGTGGAGCCAGGAGAAATTGTCGGCATTGTTGGTAAAAGCGGATCAGGAAAAACGACATTGTTGCGGCTATTGAACCTAATGGAGCAGCCCAGTGAGGGACAAATCCTGATTGACGGAATCGATCAGCAGACATTATCTAAAACAGACATCCGCCACCAGCAGCAGAAAATGGGGATGGTGTTCCAGAACTATAATCTGCTGGAGAACCTGAAGGTATTTGACAATGTGGCTTTGCCTTTGAAACTGTTAAAAGAAAAACAGCCGGAAAAAGTTCGGGATTTATTAGAATTTGTCGGGATGAGCCACAAAGCGGATGCTTATCCGGCTCAGCTTTCCGGTGGGGAAAAGCAGCGGGTGTCGATTGCCCGGGCTTTAAGCCGAGATCCGAAGTGGCTGCTGTGTGACGAGGCGACCAGCTCGCTGGATGAAGAAAATACCGAAAGTGTGGTGCGGCTGCTTCATAAGACTCACCAGGAGCTGCGTCCAACTATTTTCTTTGTCAGCCATGAATTGGAAACGGTAAAGAGTCTGTGCCAACGGATTTTGGTGATGGAAAATGGTCAGCTGGTGGGAGAGTTCCAAAATAATCCTAAACAGTTTTTAGATAAAAAGCTTTCCTACTTGGAAAAAGTGGAAAGGAGCCTGCAAGCATGACCTTTTCGCAAAGCTTTGTGGAATACTGGCCGTCACTGTTAATTGGCCTAAAGGAAACCGGAATTATGATGTCGATTTCCATGATTATTTGTTTGTTGGTGGGATTGCCGTTGGGACTGGGCTTGTTTTTAGCCAATCCAAAAGTGAAGGGGAATCACCCAGCTCTTTATTGGCTGTTAAACTTTGTAGTCACGGTGGTGCGCTCGTTTCCTTATTTATTATTTGTGATCGCTCTAATTCCCGTGACACGCTCGGTTTTAGGCAAAGCCTTTGGTCCGATTCCATCTTCGGTTCCTTTGAGCATTGTGGCGACTGCGATTTTCGCCCGTCTGGTGGAGCAGGTTTTACTGGATGTACCGGAAGAAATTTATTTTCTAGCCAACTCTTTGGGAACCTCCAGGCTGCAATACATCTGGAATTTTCTATTGGTTGAGGCCCGCAGCGGGTTAGTTCTGGCCTACACCACTACCACCGTCAGCATGGTTTCTTATTCAACCGTGATGGGTGTTGTCGGGGGCGGCGGGATTGGTGACTTTGCCGTTCGGGTCGGTTATCAGCGGTATGAATACGGCATTATGTATGTCGCCATCGTGATTATGATTGCACTTGTCTTCATTTTACAAATGCTGGGGAACTTTGCAGCACAAAGATTGGATAAACGGAAATAATTTATAAAAAAATATTGTAGTGGAGGAACAAAATGAAAAAGATCTTTTTAGCCAGCTTGGCAGCAGCAGCGACACTTACTTTAGCAGCATGCGGAGGGAATGATTCCGCGGCAGGCAAGGAAAACAAAGAAATCACCGTGGCGGTTCAATTGGAGTCGTCAAAGGATATTTTAGAAATCGCCAAAAAAGAGGCTGAAAAAGAGGGTTACACTATCAACATCATGGAAGTCAGCGACAACGTGGCTTACAACGATGCGGTGCAGCATGAAGAAGCCGAAGCTAATTTTGCGCAACACGAGCCTTTTATGAAGATGTTCAACCAGGAGAAGGATGCCGATTTAGCAGCGGTTCAGCCGATTTATTACTTTGCGGGCGGATTCTACTCGAAGGAATATGATGATGCAGCGAATCTGCCAGAAGGTGCCAAGGTCGCTATTCCCAGCGATCCAACCAATGAAGGTCGGGCATTAGCGATTTTAAATGCTAACGGTGTGATCAAGCTGAAAGAGGGAACAGGGTTTGATGGTACTGTTAAGGATGTGGTTGAAAATCCGAAAAACTTGTCTTTTGAGAGTGTTGATTTACTGAACTTGGCAAAAGCATATGATGAAAAAGATATCGCAATGGTCTTTTGTTACCCAGCTTATTTAAAACCGATTGATTTGACTACGAAAGACGCGATTTTGTTAGAGGATGAAGCTGCAAGTAAACATTACGCACTTCAACTAGTTACTCGTGAAGATGAAAAAGACAGTGAAAAAATTGACGTCTTGAAAAAAGCGATGACGACTGAAGAAGTAGCTGATTACATTAAAAACAGTTCAGAAGGTGCCAATATTCCGGCCTTTTAAGGACAAGAACAGACCCCTGAAAAAATACTCAGGGGTCGTTTTTTTTTTGAAATTAAACCTTGCGCACATCTTCTTGAAGCAGACGTTGACAGCGCTGATAGCTGTCGACTACTTCTTCAGGCACTTCCACATGCGGGATAAAGCCAGCCCCCTTTGGCCCATAGCCATCCGGGTTATCCTGCAGCCGGCGTACTTCGCCAATCACTAATGATAGAAAATACTCGTTGCTCCACCATTGATCCATGGTAGAATTGGCAAAATGGGGCGCCCCATCGTAGCCGATTAACACGGGCTGCTCAAAAGGTACTGGCTGAATCGCTTCAGACGGCAACTCCCATTCCTGAACTAAAGTCACCTGGCTTCTCAGCGGCAACAACGGGTCCTGCACCAGCCAAAAGCTTTGCGGCCGTTCAGCTGTAGTAAATAAATCTCGAGAAAAACGTGCATTTTCCCCAGTATTTGTCGATTGCGTGTCCAGGTGAAAAGTTAATCCGTGATTCGGGTAGTAAATCTCGAATAAGGCTGCCGTGATTTCAGCTTCAGATCTATTTTCCCAATCCGGCAAACTCATTTCCGGACCCCGCGACTTAATGCTGTCGACTAAGCGCTGTGTCCCATGACCGATACCGCCGGCGAAAATGATTTGTTTAATCGTCGGGTGCTGCTGACAAAAATGTGCAGCAACTTCAGTTAACTCTGGAATGCTGTTGCCAGCAATTAATAGGGTCTCTGATTCAAATGACTCATTTTCAGGAAAAGTTGTTAGGTAGTCTACCAAACGTGCCAAATCCTGCAACATAGTAAAACCTCCTTGACGTGTCAGTTAAAAGCGTTATTATGTATTGTATCACGTTTCTTAAAGGAGCAAAAAGATGGAACAAATGACAACTGATCAATTAGAAGAAACATTGGCTCAAAATACAATCACTCTAGTAGACGTTCGCGATCGCGGAGACTTTGAAGCACGGCATATTGCCCAAGCGCAAAGCCTGCCTTTATCCCAAATCGATACCTTTGATGGAGATCAAGCTGAGAAGGTCTACTTGATTTGCACCAGCGGTAATCGCAGTCACCAAGCCGCAGCTATATTAGAAGCCCGTGGCTATCAAACCGTTAATGTACTGGGCGGGATGAATGCCTGGACAGGTGAGACTGTAGCTGAATAGATTTTCGACTAGGGCGGAGAAATCCGCTCTTTTTTATGATATAATCGATAAAAATCTAATGGAGACGATGGTATGCAGGAACAAAAGCAAACTGAAAGAGAGATCAAGCAGATTATTGACACCTGCGATCGTCTCATTCAAGCAGAGAAATTCGACGAACTGGTAGAGTACTACACCGAAGAAGCAGTGCTAGTGGTTAAGCCAAGCATGGAAGCCCGTGGCCGGGAACAAATCAAACAGGCTTTTACCAAAATTGCGGCTTACTTTGACAATTCCATTAAACCGATTGAAGGTGAGATGGTCTACTTAATTGCCGGCGATACGGTCTTAGTATTGGCCCAAACTTTTTTAGAAGCCAGCGAAGCAGCGGTGGAAAACTCGGAATATTCAATGGAACGCAGAGCGACCTATGTTTTCAAGCAAGTAGATGGTCGTTGGTTATGCGCGATTGATAATTCATATGGGACTACTTTATTGGAGTAATAAAATTTTACGATCTATGAAAAGACAGGTGAATAAAATGGATCATTTGATAGAATCACAAGACGCACGTCTTCACGCTGTCTTCCAAGAGCTTTCAAAAATTGGTTACAGCGGGGTAGCTGGATTCTATAAGAAGGCAAAGACTATCGAAGAGGCTGAAATGGCTCTTGCAATTGAAGAAGTTTTAGTCATTCCGGAGCAGAAGAAAATTATTGAAAGTGAATTTACCATCTGATGCAGTAAAGATAGATCACTTTACCGAAAAAACTAAAAAACGAGAGATGAACAGTTTATCCTGTCCATCTCTCGTTTTGCTTTTCATTCATTCACTTACATAATATACTTCATAAAGAAAAATATACAGCCTGCAAAGAAGACGCCTGATATAATCAGCCAAACTAGTTGTTTTTTAATAATAAATTTTCCGTAGCAAAAGGCTCCGATTGCTCCGGTGATTAAGCTCAAAATATCCATCGCTTCATGATCGGTTACGATCCGTGAAATCAATAAAATGCTCATTAGTATCATGCTGAAGGCCGCGGCTGTGCTCATAGCGAACTCAGTACTGTTAATTTTTGGTTGTCTTTTTTCCATCTTTTTCGCTCCTCATCAAACCCCGTGGTACCATTATACGTGATTCCGCTTTCAATGTCACTTGTTTTTCTAACCGGAAATTAACTAAGATGAATACGAAAGAGAACGGACACCATCACTTTCGACGATGTGTCCGTTCTCTCTTTATGCTAGTTGCTGGTTCTTTTACTATAAAATACTAATACCAGCATCGCTAGTACCAGCCAGCCGCCGGAAACCAATATAGTCAGATCCTGCAGGTGAGGCGTCAAGATACCGGTCAAGGCAGCCCCAACGAAGAAGCTCACTAAAATCACACCGATATCAACGGCTTTTCCCCAAGCCTGGCGATCCTTTAGAAACAGTCCATCAGCTACGTTGGCTGCCAATGTCCGGAAATTACCGGTCATCATTAAGGAGGTGAAGGGGTCGCCCTTCAGCTTACGAAATTCCTGCAGCTGAGCCGCGGCTACCATTGATAAGACGGCACTGGACCAATGATCGGCTAGCCGAGAAGAAAAAATCGACACCAGAAAGATAAAAAATAATTCCCAGCCTAGAATAAACAGCTGCTGTCTTGGCGTGTGCTGATTAGGATGATGCTGCTGAAAAAGCCGTACTAGGATGGTTCCCAGCATAAAAGCGCTAATTGAAATGATGTAGCGGCTAATACTGGGACCATCAGCTGAAAATGAATGAATCCCCAGCAGTATCAGATTTCCGGTTTGCAGCCCGGCAAAGACCTTCCCGTGAATTAAATACGAATACGCATCCAGTCCACCAGCAGAAACTGCCAACAAGGCACCCACCAGCAGCGTTTCGTGTATTGGAACTTTGTTTTCTGTCGTTGACATGTCCATTCGCCC
>LIDZ01000087.1_pt1 | contig 14843 bp, 29 predicted proteins | sample 644651 | NCBI WGS metagenome assembly LIDZ01 (sample SAMN03856242, study PRJNA289617) | food metagenome | isolation source: wine grapes on drying loft during traditional withering process | host: Vitis vinifera cv. Corvina | place: Italy: Gargagnago di S. Ambrogio di Valpolicella | collected 2014-01 | reverse complement strand
CCCATGCAGTATAACTTTTTCCGTTTTCATTTTAGCTGTTATATGAGTTTGTTCCACTTCTCCAACCTTTTCTATATTTATACTTATTGAATCTACTCTCGGGTTATCTAAGAGCTCTTTGAGTAGGTATGATTTATTAGGTTCTTCATAGTTCTCTTTAGTTGGAATAAATATTTTACGTTTTATTTGTTCAATTACATCATCCAAGTTTGTCCATAAATCTACTATTAATTCTTTTTCTTTTAGTTTGTGCCGTTCAATATCCATTTCACCATCAAAATAACTAATAGTAACATTTCCCTTATTACGAGTTATTTCAAAAATATCAATGCTATTTTCAATTCCTTTTTGCTTTAGCTTTTCAAATATAAAGTCTTCCATTTTATCACTCCTTTTAAATATTTACGATTCTATATCATGTTCAAGCATATAAATATTCATGTTCATTTCCTTGTAAAATTCTAAAAGTTCAAGTTGAAGCTTTGTACCAGATTCTATTGATAAACTATTTACAAACGCTTTTGGATTTTCTAATATTATTTCAGAATAATTTGGTTTGTGTATTTCATTTTTAGTTTCTTCTAATAATTTATTGCATATTCCAACGCATTCATTGCATATTGCTACTTTGTCTTTAACTATCATATTAATTACTTGTGTTGAACTTTTACCGCAAAAATCACACGCTACCATGCTATCACTCCTTTTAAATATTTCATCTAGTCTTGAAGTATCATTAGTTCCTGGTATTGGTGGTGCTTCATATAATGGTTCTTTCCCATAAATGCTTCCAATTTCATCATATCCAGTTTTTACTGGTCTTTCATATGTAGGGTACTTAGTCGGGTTACATTTAGGCATTGTTATTTCATGCTTTTTATTTGGAAATTTAGGTTCTTCACTTGTAGGGCTTGGATTAACTCCAACTTTAGATTTTATTTTAAACCAATTCATATTTTACCTCCTACATATAATATTCATTATTTTTAAAAAGGCTTGCTACACTTACTGCGAGTACAATTATTACTGTAGATATAATTACTAATGATATAATTTGAATCGCGTTCATACATCCTCCTTATATTTGAGTATAAAAATAGCACCTACATTTGTAGATGCTTAGTTAAAACATTTCGAGAAACCTAAATTTCCCGAAATAAATATTTATATTTAATCAATTTTAAAAGTGTTTTCGGCTTTATACTAACACTTTTATACTTTTATTCATTATTGTTGTATATTTATGCTATTAGGTTGTGAATATTATTCATTTGCTTACCATTTTAATTCTTGTCCACATTTAGGACATTTAACTAGGTTTGGATAGCCTTGTATAATTCTACCCAAACAAATAGGACATCTTCCATACGAAATTGTTTTTATATTATCTTCTTTAGTAGCACATTCATTTTTGTCATCTTTAATCTCTACAAATTGGTAACTAACTAATGAATTACGATTTACTGCTAATTTATTTCCAAAATATATAATGTCGTCTGAGAGTACATCCTTTTGTAAGTCTTCCGCATCCTCAATTATAATACTTTTGCCATCTGCTAATGTTACAATAAGTCTTTTCAATTAAATCACTCCTACATAATATTTTCAAATTGCTTTTTAGTCATTGTTTGAATAGTCCCTTTATAATAAACTTTGTGTGGCCATGTAAGAAAGCTTACCCTTACTACTGGAGAAGCAAAGCATCTGCAATTAGGACAACATCCTGCATGATATTTACCTAATGTAGATTTAATACCTTTTAATTTTTCTGGTGAAGGTGGGTTATCCCAATTGATAAGTACACTATCCATGTTGCTGTGTGAGCTTCTTACCCTTGAGTCTTCTGACGAATTCCACTCATACCAATTAATTCCTATAGACTCACTACGAGCCTTTGTCAAAGCTGTGCTTGTCTTACTGCATTCAGTTCTAGCTATTAATTTAGCTTTGCTTTCTAACATACTAGGGTATAACTTTTGCAAGTCTTCCATGATGCTTTCTGGTCTTCTTCCCTCTATAGTTTGGCTTGCCACGTGCTTTGTTATCTCTTTAGATATATTTAGTGGCATACTCTTTATTAGCTCTGCATTTCGCTCAATTTCCTCTTTTACTTTGTCTCCTATTGAGGTATTAAGTTCTTTCTTTAATACTGAATAGATTTCTTTACCTTTTCCATTCTTTTTAGCTGCTTCTCTCCATGTCTTGCCTGCATCGTTAAACACATGAGTTACCATAGTTAAAGCTGAGCTTTCACAATATTCATTAAATTTCTTACTTTTAGCAAATTGTTTAAGTGCCTTTAATATGCTTTGTAGGTCTATCAAACCGCTTAGTTTCTTTTCTAGGGCTTTAGTCACCTTAGTTAATGATCTTTTATATGCTAACTCAATTCTTCGTTTAGGTTCCCATATACTCTTCATAGTTAATCAGCCTTTTTCTTGAATTTATCAAACCAACTATCTTTTTTAGGTGTGTCTTCTTCCTCTTCTGGCATATCTCCAAACGAATCTGTACTGTTGTCTGCGTTGTCAATGTCTTCATCAGTAATATTAGTAAACATTCCTGTGCTATCACTCATTTGCCTTAACTCTTTCATAGCAATCTTTTGTGATATTATACCAGCGTTAAATACATTTATAATTGAAGCTGACTTTTTATCTACTATATTAGATATATCTTCTTCATTTGGTGTTTCTATTGGATTGTATGAATAATCTAAATCATCTGGAATATTTCCAAACTCACTCATAAACATAATAGGTAATAACTTATCTAGAACTGGTGATAATTGTGATTCCTGTTTTTGTTCTATAGTATTATAGTAGTTTTCTTTGTCTCCGTCACCAGTTGCATTCATTCCTTGTGGAGCACGTCCGAATATTTTAGTTACTGGCATTTCTGCTGCTCCTGCAACATCTAACATAAATGATTCATATATATCATTCAAACCACCAAAAGAATATTGATGTGTTTGAAAATCGTCGTCTTTATCCATTACATACATTCCAGAGCTAGACATTAAGGCATTTTGTGCTCTTATAGTATCATATAATTCTTTTTGTGATTGATCGTCACCTGCTGCTAATACTTCTCCCATATCTGACATCTTAAGAACTCTTAAGTTGGCTAAAAATACTAATTGTGCTATATTCCAACTTGTATTATCTCTTTTCTTAAGTTCATCAAATATTATTTCTATCTCTGAGATTCCCCATTGCTGTTCTGTATATCTTTCTATAGTTGGAACTTCTCTGCCTATAAATCTTAATACTCTACTGTGATGAACCTTAACTGTATAACTATCCGTAACCCAATTATAAAACTCTGGCAACCCAGAGTCGGGGTTTGTTGCATCTGTTATTATTTCAGCACTTGGTGTTAATCCTAGCCATCTATCTGCGGTTATAAGTCCTTTGAATGATTGTGGCATTATTGTGTCATAGTCCAAAGGTTCTTCTAACATGTCCTCATGACCTTCTATGATTATTACTGCACCAGCACCACCATACAATCTGCCCCATTTTAAAGCTTGAAGTATATCTCTTTTAACTCTTGTCTTCCTCTGAAGCTTTTCAAATCTTTGAATTTCGTCTGGTTCCATTTGTGTTTTAATTGTTATCCAGTTCTTGCACATATCTTCTGGAATACAATCTATTACTTTTCTAACTATCCAATGTGATCTATACAAACTATTCATTAATTGATAATCACGAGTTATTCTAGTTATTGGGTAAGCTGTTCCCTCTAATAAGTTGTCTGTTCCAACTCCTGTCCTAGCCATTACATTTTGAAAGGAGTCAAAGGTTAATGTATTTCTTTTTGCCTTTGTAGTTGGCTCTGTATTAGGTTTTGAATCTTTGTTATACTTATTGTACCTTTTAGTCTTTCTCACCTCTGTGCCTCCTTTCTATCTTGCTAATTTTCTAAGTTTTACTATTGTCTTTACAAAGTATCGAGTAGCATCTAAAATATGATCTGCACTTTTTATTGGTTTTTCAATTCCGTTTAGTGCTGCTTTTTCATCCCATACATACCCAGATACTTCTTCTAAAAATTTAGGGCAATTATTTCTGTGAACTTTTAACTTTCTTTTTCCTATCATGGTTGCCATCATTCTTATACCTTCTAATACTTCATTGTCAGCGTCTTTGACTCTTATCCCTTTTGTTTTAAGCTCTATTTTAAAACTTAAAGCACTTGGATCAATTATTACCGAACGTGGATTAACTCCATCTAAAAAGCCTACTAAATCATCTGCATACTGTGAATTTGTCTTTTGACCTTTCTTCTTGACATCATGATAATACTCTTTTAATATCCATGCAGTATCACCATCATACCAAATATCTACGAATACAGTTGGATTTGCTGCGCCGTAATCAATAGAAACATATCTTTGAAAAGTACCCTTAAAACTTATTGGTAAGTCTTCGTCTACAAATGTATTTAGTTCCTTATCCCACATGTCGTATATAGCACCCTCAGCAATTACCCACTTACCTTCTATCATTCTTAGATACCAGAATCCAGTATAAGCATTTCTAATAAATATCTTGTATTCATCATCTAGGTTTGGGTTATCATCCAAAACAAAGTGATATACTTTTACCATTCCACTTTCAAGCTTTTCTTTATCATCTATGTACTCTGTATAAAGATAATGATATGGGCTGTCTGGATTTGTAGTTGCATAAAGTTTAGCACCTTTAACTGAAAGTCTATTTAATAGTTGTTTATAAAACTTTTCTGGCATTAAAGATACTTCATCACAATAAGCACCTGCTAATGTTTTACCTCTTAGGTACTTTTCTGATCCTTCGTCTTTAGCCCCTATTACTTTTATATCTCTATTAAATATTCTTAAATCTCCAGTTTGTCTATTATATGAATAATCTTCTACATCTAATGTATCAAACATATCTCTTAGTACATTATCGTATACAGTATCTTTGGATACCCCTGTCATTACTATTAATCCTTTTGGTCCTTCTACTATATATTTAAACCACTTAAGCATCATAGCGATTGTCTTGCCGCTTCTTACGCTGCCTTCTAATATGTTTATACGTGCATCTTCTTTTATCGGTGTATTTATAAAGTTCCATGCCTTTAATCCGAATGGCCCGAAATCCATTATTCAATCACCGGCCCTTTAGTAAATACCTCTATTAATTTATCTAAGTTTCCTCTTTGTTGTTCTTCTGTCTTTCCAGTTGGCTTGTCTAATCCTTCTGAAAGTCTTTGACCTTTTTGTATCTTATCTAATGCTGATACCATGTTAGAAAAAGCTTTTGTGTCTGTTATCCCAACGTCAATTGCGACAAGTTCCTCACTATCTGCTTTCCCTTCTATATAATGTTTATATTTTACTACGTGCTTTTTGTATTGTTCATCTTCCACATAGTTATCTATTATATCGGCCATCTTATCAGATATATCTAATATCCTTAAGTTTCTATCTACTTGCTTTTTCTGAGATTTCTCTATAGTTTTTTGTTGGATACTTGCTTTATATTTGTTCCTTTTATCTTTCCACTTATTTTTAAATGCATAATCTCTAATTGTTTTATAATTAATCTCATGTTTTTGAGAAATATCTTCCAATGTAAAAGGCTTTTTTCTTATGTCTGTAATATAGTCATTTTCTATGTCCACCCATGATATTTCTTTAATATCGCCTGCACCCTTTTTGATTGTTTTTGTATGCACTATAGATTGCACACCTTTTTTATTCCAACCATATCTAGTCTTCCAACTCTTTACTGTATTAATAGATACATTATACTTATCTGCTATCTCTTTGTATTTCATCCCCGCCGTATAATCTGTCTCTGCTTTTTGATTTGGTGTCTTATCCATCTGTCATTGTCACCACCTCCAAGTATTTTTTTGTTTATTTGTTATTCCTTAAAACTATCTACTAATATCTTTATAATTTCTTCGTTTGTAGTTTCGTTTGAAACGCTTATAACTTTCATGCACCTTTTATTCATCTTTTCATCAAGCGACATTTTTTCAAATTCTGAAATTTTATAATAGGCAATATCAATTTGTGTTTGTTCAAAAGGTTGTATTATTACTATGCAGATATCATTTTCTTTTATTTCTTTAATCAATTTATTGAATCTATTCATTCTTGTTTCGCCACCCTTTATAGCATTAATATTGTCCATGCTCCTATTACTACTAGTTGTGCTAGACTTGATAGCTTCTCTTTCTTTGTTGTTCCCTTAGTAGCTATTATCCATATATTCACTACTAATACTGTTAGCATAAATAAAACTATTATTATAAGTGCTATTGCTTTTAATATACTCATACCCCTCACCTAGCCTTTTCATCGTTCTTAAAGCATTCTTTTATGTCATTAGTTTCTTTTCCATCCTCAAGGTTCTTACTACCGCAATACATACATGCTAAATATCTACCCTGTTTTATTGCTTGATTTAATTCCTTTGTTATCAATATCATTTCTCTGTTACAATGCTTGCACCTTTTTGTTATATAGATATTTTGCATCTGTGTACTCCTTTCTTTTTTAGAGTAAGTAGATATTGTATACACCTTCTTGCTAAAGTAAGAACTTCTTATTAAAATATAAGAGCTCGTTTACTTTCCTGTTGTATTCCATCTATCTACTTACCACACTCTATTATTTTAAGTCGAGTTTACCTTCTAGTAGCTATCTGTCTTTATAGCTTGCAACTCCATTGTTGACAGTTTGCAGCCTTCATCTTTTCTACATAAACCTCTCAAGTATGAACTTAAGACTTCGATTTGATAAAATACATAATAAAAAGGCACCCAAAATTAATGAGCGCCTTTTTTGTTATTCTCTACATCTACTATTATATCATGTTTTGTGTGCAACATTATGCAACCTTTATGCATAACTTATCCCATTTGTGCATACTTTTAGTAGATTTTTTGTTCTTCTATCTTTTCAAAATCTACACTTTCTGAATAGTACCCATTAGATTCTCCATACCATTTAATGTCCACATAGCCTTTAACTGTTGCGATTTTATAGAATGTCCATGTAACACTTTCATGCGCATTATCATCACTAGAATTACTTGACTCAGTTGCCATTAATATAGCTGTACCTATCAAGTCCTCTATTTCACCGTTTATATCATCTATCCAGACTCCTTCGCTACATTCCAATTTGTGATACATTTTATACTTAGTGCTATCCTCGCAACAAAATATTATATAGTCGTCTTCTTCTTTTGATTTATTTATTTCAATTTTAGCTAGTGTCTTTCCTACTAATTCGCTTATATCCATAATTTTGCCCCCTTTATTATATTTCCTTCTTGAAATATTGATTAGAACACTTTTTGCAAATAATAAGTTTTGCTTTTGTTTTTATATTTTTAATCATTACCTTTTCTTTATGAAATATCATATTTCCACATAACCAGCACTTTATATAGTTATTTGTTTCTTCTTCGTGGTTCATATTTAACAGACCTCATTCCATTCATCTAGCATAGCTAATTTATTAAGCATAGCTTTTTTTCTTCTGTTTACTTGTGATTGTGTTATAAATATTGTATCGGCTATTTGTTGCTCATACCATTTATTTTTATAGAGTAACTTTAATAGTTTTTTCTGATCCTCTGTAAAGTCTTTTATTTTCCATTCTATCTCATTGTTTTCTATTTGTAGTGCATCTATTTGATCTAATATCTTTTCTCTTTCAAATTGCCTTTCCGTCATTCTTCTTATCTGTAGCTCTGTTACTCTCATTGTTTCTCTTTCAGCGTAGCTTTCTCCTGTGCTACTGGATTGTATTCTTTCTTCAAAACTTGGAGAGTTTATAGTGGGTTCTAGCATGATGTTGCATTCTTTTATATCTTTTGCTATTGCTTTTATTTGTTCATCCAATATATCCAATTTGCCTTTTAAATATTTTATAATTTCATCTTTAGCAAAATACTTTCTTAGTTGCTCCTCTATTTTATCAAACAAGTGTTTCTCCATGTTACCCTCCTTATTATTAAAGGCACTTACTGTTATAGCAAGTACCTTTTTATGTCTTTATATTTACATTTTACTGGTTTATGTCTTTTTGGTAGTCAATATAGGATTTGAACCTATGGCCTCACACATATAAGGTGTATGCTCTACCAACTGAGCTAATTGACTTTAAAAATCAAGAGTATGTATAGCGCATACTCTTGATTAAAGGGGTAATTGTTGGGGGAGGTTCTTGTAAGTATCTACAATATTATTATATATCATTTCGCCCATGAAAACAAGGCGTTATTGCAATATTTTTCATATAAATTCTCTATTTTTTATACTTTACATCTATTGATATAGTGCTATAATAAATATTGTCAAGTGTTTCATATGTACTAGGTATTTAAGCGTCAGTAAATGCCTATAGTTCAAAAGCCTAGATTAATTTCTAGGCTTTTTTATTTGAGTTTTATTTTATTATCTATTTATCTATATATGCCATTATTAACATTCCTAATGCAATACAGTTTATTGCTATAGTACAATTTATTGCTAGTATAACTATATCTCCTATTATTGGGGCTCCCATCCGTTACACCTCCGCTACTTCATATCTTCCATTATCCTTATCTATAATCTCATAGCTGTGTCCATAATAATTGTTATGCATATATTCTGCTATCGTTTCGTCATCATTTGCATTATTAGGTCGGTCCGTGTCTTTTACTTTAAGTATAAATGTATCATAGTCAGCCATTACTATAAAATATTCTGTGTACTCTCCTATTTTCTCTTTTTCTATGATTCTATCTATAAATGTATCTATTACTTTATCTATAATTTTCATACCTTACACCTCTTTCTTTATCATATCTTCATCCTCAAATATATTACCAGCTATTTCTAAATCTTCTATTCTGTTTATTGGCAAATTATTTGTTTCCCAGTACCCTCTGATATTAAAGTTATATTCTAAATACATATTATTGCTATCTTTTTCTTTTTTGACTATAAAGAAACATTTCTTTGCATGGTCTTTATCCTTTTTGCTTGACCATTCTGTTATATGCTCTTTTAATATATCCCCTAAGTAGCTTTCTTTTTTATTTATGTCTTGTACTCCTGTTGTCCACCCTATTGTTTCTCTTATCCCTTCAAACTCTTGTAATATTTCTATAGGACATTTAAGGTTAATGATATCTTCCATAGTAAAATATATCATTTCTGCGTTAGGGTATTTTCTTATTGCTCTATATTTTAATGATTCCATTTCTTTATCCCCCTTATATTAATTTAGCTAAAGTTTTAATTGTTTCTTTTAGATCTGTATTTTGTGTTTCCATTAAGTCAGCTACTTTGTTCAATTTATCTATATGAATTTCATACTCTGTAAGTTTTGTTCTTAGTGTGTCTGCTTCTTCTTCCATGAATTTTCGTTCTTCTTTTATCATTTTTATTTCATTTGATATATGATCTCTGTTCTCTTCATTTTCTTTTTTTAATAATTCTGCTTCATTTATGGCTATTTTTAATGAATCTTTAAACTCTTTATTTGCTTCTATGAGTGCTTTAATTGTGTTATCCTGTGCATTTTCTAGTTGTTCTTCTGCATAGGTTGGTGTTTTTAATTTTCTTTCTACACAATTTGTTGCACCTTCAAGCATACATTTTCCACCCATATTATATTCTATACATTCTTGGTTATAACAAGTTTTCCAATTTGATTTTTCCATTATTACATCCCCTTAATAAGTCTTTCTCTTTCTTGAAGCTCTCTTTTGTGGTTTCTATCAACAAATATCTTTCTCCCTACCGCACATTCTTTAGTTCCAAATCTATCTTGCATGTACTGGCAAGAATAAAAGCACTTACAATTTTCACAATTCATATATTTTTCCTTCTTTCCTAGTCTCTCCAAAGTATCTTTTGTATACTTTGATCAGTTATATCCTTATACCTTTTCAAGTGTAAATTTTCGTTATTTAATTTCACTTTTTGAGCACATTCCTTGCAACAACATGGTACGAAAAACATTTGTCCATCAGATGTTATAATTTTGACTTGGTAATATTCTGTATTTTCTTCTTTATCGGTTCCACATTGGCAACATCTATATCCTTCTTTATCTAGCATATCAATTTCCTCTTTTGCTTTCTTTATTTTTAATTACCCTATCTACTAAATAAACTGGTATCCAAGTAAAAAATATTTCAACTATGACTAGCGCTATTATTATTCCATTCATAATTATTCCTCCTAGATTCTATATTTTTTAATGATATCTCTTATACTGTCAATGTCTGAATCCTCTATATTAGTTTTATTTATCTTTTTAATTATTTCATCTGCTAATAGTCTGCAATCATTTTTCTTTCTGCATTCAGCTATTCCTACACCTTTTCTAGTGCCTGTTATAACTGTAAGCATCCAATTCGTACTGCTATAAATACCTTTGTTTATTCCAAACCCTTTATAAATTTCTCCTTTGACCTCTCTTGGCCCTAAGAAAGTTTTGATCTCTATTCTATCTGCTGATTTTAAATTTATCATTGTTGCTTTTCACCTTCTTTGTAAGTCTTGCAGCTTTCAGCTTCTTGTTGTCCGTCCCAATGCTCACTTTGATATAAGCAGCAACCACAACTATTAATACACTTACTGCACTTCTTTTCTCTTGGCCTTGATTCAAGTTTCTTTAGATGCTTTGGATATTCTTTCATAACCTCTATGGCTGTTATTCCTTCTTTTTCTAATAATCCTAGCTTGCTTTGGAATTCGTCCAGTAATTCTTCTATAAGATGTGACTTGTTTTTCTCCGTTTTATCTTTATCGTATTTGTAAAAAGCTTCTTCAAACTCTTTTTCTTCTTCATATACTTTTTGTAGTTGCTCCATTGTGATTATTCCTGTTAAATCTATATTTTGTAGCTTAATACCTTCTTGCTTTAATCCTAAGATGCAATATCCTTCCTCTAGTCCATATTGTCCACCTTCTAGGATATAAGTTATCTCTTTTGTTATTTCTTGCCCTGTGTAACCTATATCGAACTCTATTTCGCTATCATTTTCTTTATTCCCATAAATTGCTCCGTCTTCTTTATATTCTTGTAATAGAAGTGTATCTCCAACCTTATAATCTCTATCATTCTTTCTTATTTCAAACGGCTTGCTACCATCTTTTGAGCTTTTAAAATATTGTGGTAATATCTTTAATTTATGTTGCATTATTTGTGTTCCTCCTTATTTTCTGATATTTCTCTACATTCTGTGCAAAAATATCCAGTTACTATTCCGTTATTCTGTACTATATCGTTATCTGTAGTAACTCCATAGCTACAAGTAGAAGCATTCTCTATTTTTTTATAACAGTTATAACATTCATGCGCTTTCCTAGTTCTTTTAATTATTTTGAATTTAGTAAAACTCAATGCTGCTCCCCCTATATTGTCTTAATATTTCTCACAATTGAATTTATTCTGTCTATTTCTGCTTGCTGATATTGTAGTCTGTTTTCGTTTCTAGCTTGGGTTTCTTGTAGTTCCTTTATTAGTTTTAGTAGTTCTTCATACATGAGCTTTACTTCCCTTCGTGTGGTATTAGTATTAAGAATTATTATTATTTAATAAAATCAATTATTTCATCATCGTTATTTAATTCAATTTCTTTTGAATTACTTGTATTTAGAATTATACATGGTATACTCATTCCAAATGAACCATACGTAGATTCCTCCACTTGGTCTAAGTCTGATATATTCCCACAAACATTAACTGTATTTCTTATAAATATTTCTGTATCATCATCAACATTTGTCATTATTTCTTTTAATCTTTTTGCTTTCATATTATTTTACCTCCATACTGTTTCACAATATTTACATATTACATTGCAAATACTAGCTCTATTTCTTCTAGCAAACCATTTTCTTGGTTCTCTCTCTCTTTCAAATCATGTATTTCTTTATTTATTTCATTAAGATTGTTGTATAGTTCTTCTATCTTTGAGCTTGTAGTGGCGTGTAGTGAGTTGCTTTGTGTTAGTACATCTGTTTTATCCTTGTATATTTTATTGCCTATTTTGACTCCTTCTGAACCTTTTATATAAGTCCCATATTGGCCTTGTACTTCAATTGTTGTACTTATTACCTTTAATTTGTTAGGTAACTTAAGCTCTACTTTATTTGCTTCAATTGTTAGTGCATATCCAAGCTCATTACACTTTTCTATTTTCTTTTGCGATCTCTCAATTTGTTTTTCACTTACCACATAAGGGAGTTCTTTAGTTGTTTCTTCTTTAACTATTGGCTTTACTTCTTTCTTAACCTTGCCAAGAGGTTCTTTGCTTCTCCCAATAGTATTTATCAGTTCTTCTTTTTCTTTCTCTGTCGCCTTGTTGGTTCTGCTATAGTCTATTGTTCCAATATTCTTTTTCAATTTTAAGTCTGTCCATATATTCACTAACTCATTTTGTGGAATTCTGAATTCTTTCCTAAGTTCTTTTATTCCTTCAACTTTATTTTTATCAGCCTTTATCATTACTAGCATTCTTTTTTCTATGGCTGCTATTATCTTTTTATCTTCCATCATGTTTAAGTCCCCCTCATTTTCATCTACTGCTTTTCTATAGTCTTCTATATAATAATTTGCGTTTAGTAATATATTGTTTACTTTTTTAATTGATAAGAACTTAAAATAGTCGCTTATCGCTGTTCCAAAACAATCATTCACTATTTTTTCTACTATTTCACCATTTTTACTGACTTTTGTTTCAACTATATGTTCTATGATTATTTGTTGTTCTAAGCTTAAATTATTTGCCCATGCTATTGCTTTAGCCTGTTTTCTTTGTGCTTCTCTTATTTCATTTCTACCCATTTCATCGCCCCTTTACCATAAATCAAGTAGCGTCTTTATTTGATTTTCTAACTTTTGGCAGCATATAGTCATGGTATAACTTGTATAAGCTTTTTTAATCCAGTATTTTTGATAAGAGTCTAGTATATTTTCGACCTTGTATGTGTACCCTTCTTCTTTTATAAACTTTTCTATAATATCATGTGCTTTTGGTTTGTTTTCTCTATCCCACATTTCATTCCATAATCTTGTAAATTCTTTCGACCTTTTTTGAGTTGATATCTTATAATATCTATTTCTTAAATATTCCATATCAAATCTAAAATTTTCTGTAGGTGGTGAGGTCCACCAACTTATATATTCTTTATTCCCTACTTTGATAATAATGTCATAACCTTTTGTTTCTCCTTTATTATTCATTAGATGTTTCTCTTTCCTCATTTTCATTTTAAAGATCACCCTTTCTTCACATTAAACGTATTCAATATTATCTTTGTATTAAATATAGATTTACAAATTTGTGAATTGTTTCTACCTAATATGCATTCTTCGCATTCTCTGCAACAATGTATGTTATCAAAAGCTAAATTTAGTGCTTTTTTTAATAGATCTATTACTTTAATGTTATGCTCTAAGCTTTCTTTGCTATTTTCTTTAGTTATCAATTGCTTTATCCCCTCTTTGACTTCTTATAGGCTGTTATTGTTATACCTATAGCATTTTTATATTTTATTCTTGCTGTGCTTATATCTGCTAAAATTAATTTGTAGTCAAGGTAGTTGTCACAACTTGTATGGCATTTTTCAATTCTCTTTTTGCAAATATAGCAAGGACTATTAATATTCATAGTAATCTTAGTTGTTCAAACTTTTTGATTGTTAGAAGCCTTGATACTGCATTGATAATTTCTATTATTCTATTCGTATCATTCACACAAGAATCTTCCCATTTAGAAATATTTAGTGTTGCGAAAATCCAATCTTTTACAACCTCTTCTTCTTCTTTACTATTTACTAATGATTTAATCATTTTGTTGTAATCTAATTTTCTTTTATGGCTTGGCTTATATTGTAGCTTTGCATCTTCCGTAAGTTTTTCAAATCTGTTTACAGTAGCTTCAAGCTTTTCTATTTCTTTATTTGCTAGATTTAGTTGGTTATTTTCTTTTACTTTAAAATAAGTTTCTTCTAGTTCCTCGTACATATCCCATGCTTTTTCTGTATCGAGAATCTTTGCATGCCTTAATATTCCTCTTTCTGTCCATAAGTAAAGTTGATTTGCATTTTTGCCAACAAGGTCATTATCATTGACTCTGTTCTTGAACTCTTTCAATTTTTCGCCTTGTAATAAATAATAGTGTTTGCTTTCTTCAAAGCGCTCCTTATGATTATTGAAATTGTTCTTGATGTTATTTTCATCAGTTTCATATTTTTCAGCTAGTAATTTTGTTGTAATAATTCTTTCATTTTTAAACTCTATTGGTATTAATTTAGTCATTGTTTTTATCCCCCTTATCGGTTTTCTTAATAATAATATTCTTGCCTTTCCTTAATATTTCTACTTCATCACCTTTTTTTATTCCAAGTTCTCCAGCTGCCGCAGAAATAGCGACATACAATGAGCCGCTTATTCTTCTTATTGTTCTTTTCATCGGGTTACCTCTTTTCTTTATTATTTACGGGAAAATTCTTTTACTTTTCTGTTTATGTGTTGTTTGCTTAAGCATGTAGGTTCTTCTATGATTCCTTTATAATTTTTACTATATTCAGTTTCTTGTTTATTTAATAGATCAGCATTATCGTATATGTTGCCAACTATTTTCCCTTGGTTAGAAAATAGTTTAACGCCCCCATATTTCAAGCTTCTTCTCAATGAATATCTGTAATTAGGTTTGTCATAAATTGCATAGTATAATTCTTTTCCGCCTAGTCTATTATCTATTTCCATTATGTCCCCTTCAAAAATAGGATTTCCTTCAATATCATTATCAATGAATTTGCCTATTTTATCCGATTCGACTCCC
>LIDZ01002038.1_pt3 | contig 14856 bp, 16 predicted proteins | sample 644651 | NCBI WGS metagenome assembly LIDZ01 (sample SAMN03856242, study PRJNA289617) | food metagenome | isolation source: wine grapes on drying loft during traditional withering process | host: Vitis vinifera cv. Corvina | place: Italy: Gargagnago di S. Ambrogio di Valpolicella | collected 2014-01 | reverse complement strand
GTGCCGACGGTGTAGTAATTTCGGACGCGGGTTCAACTCCCGCCAGCTCCACCAAAATTCTTCAAAGATGGTTCCAGTGCCATCCGCAGAAGTCCTGAAAGCCCGCTCGGCACAAGCCCTGCGGGCTTTTTTGTGTCTGTATCCTTCCGAGATGATCCGCCTGAATCCAGAGATAATTGGTACACGTTTAGGTACACGCTATAATGTGGGCCAAAAACGTGTACCAATTATGGACGGAAATCAGTCATGGCGCGGATGACACGCCCCCTCACAAATAATGAAATCCTCAAAGCTAAACCTCAAGAGAAAGGCTTTACGCTGCATGATGGCGATGGGCTTTTCCTGCTCATCAAAACGTCCGGTAAAAAGTTATGGCGTTTCCGCTATCAGCGGCCTGCAAGTAGCAACCGTACTAATCTCAGTCTGGGCTCATACCCTGCTTTAACGCTCGCTGTTGCACGTCAAATGCGTGATCAATATCTGTCGCTGCTTGCGAAAGGGATCGACCCCCAGAAGCAGCAAGAAGAAGTTTCTGAGCAACGGCAAATTGAGCTGGATAGTATTTTTTCAGTTGTTGCCGGGAGATGGTTCCTACTTAAAAGTAAAAGCGTCACAGAGGATTATGCGAAGGATATTTGGCGGTCGCTGGAAAAGGACATCTTCCCGACTATAGGTGAGATTCCTGTTCAAGCGCTCAAGGCCAGAACGATTGTTGAGGCATTGGAGCCCATAAAAGCTCGCGGGGCGCTTGAAACAGTTCGACGGTTGATACAGCGCATCAACGAGATCATGATTTATGCCGTCAATATAGGGTTGATTGACGCGAATCCTGCTTCGGGTGTCGGTATGGCTTTTGAAAAGCCCAAGAAGCAGAACATGCCAACGTTGCGGCCAGAAGAGTTGCCCAAGCTGATGCGTTCTTTGACTATATCTAATCTTTCCGTTCCTACGCGTTGCCTTATTGAATGGCAGCTTCTTACACTCGTGCGACCATCCGAGGCTTCTGGCGCTCGATGGGCAGAAATTGATCTCGATGCCAAGCTCTGGACAATTCCTGCGCAGCGGATGAAGGCTAAGCGTGAACACATTATTCCACTATCTCATAAAGCCTTAGAAATTCTGGAAGTGATGGAATCTATCAGTAATCATCGTGAACATGTTTTTCCAAGTAGAAATGATCCCAAAAAAGCGATGAATAGCCAAACTGCAAACGCGGCTTTGAAAAGAATTGGTTACGGCAAAAGATTAGTTGCACATGGTTTGCGCTCCATTGCGAGTACAGCTATGAATGAAGCAGGAATGAATCCAGATGTAATAGAAGCTGCTTTGGCTCATACTGATAAAAATGAAGTACGAAGAGCTTATAATCGCAGTATTTATTTAGAGCAAAGAAAAGAGCTTATGGATTGGTGGGCACTATTTGTCTCTAAAAATTAACTTTAAGCCTAATGTATAATCATTAGGCCATTAAGCTATTTCTTTGAAATGGTTATTGTTGGATTTTTTGGATCATAATCGAAACTAACCACTCTTTCTTTTGAAACTGAATCTTTATTTAAAAAACTCAAATCCAACTTAGCAGTCTTGACATCCTCCCACCTCAAAGGATTTTCTTTAAGCAAGCTCATTTTTGCAAAATAATAAATAATTGCGGGTTCCTTTTTTGAGCCAAAGTTAATTACCTCATTACTCATTTTATCAAAGAGTTCGTCAGCCCATGGCGACTTTGATATTACTGATTCTCTATAGTGATTCATCAGTGCAACTAAATAAGACGTGCTTTTTATTTTTGCGAAAGTCTCTGATGCCATATCATAGTATTCCCTACCAAGATCAGGCTGATTGGCTTTATAATGAAGAAGCCCTAAATTTGCATATGCTTGCCCAACCGTAACTTTATCTTCTTTTTTAGTTAAGAATTTTAGCAACATTTCATGCTCGTGAAAAAACTCATCAATTTCGTTTTGGTTTTCGGTAGTTAGCAAGCACAATTCCGAAAAAACTTTATTAAGCTGAAGGATTTCATTGTTTTTATCAATATTCAAACCGAGCTTGGTAATTCTTAAGCACAAAACATAATCATCTAACAGCGAAGCTAAATAACTCACCATGATTGCTGGCTGTACTGAATATGGCTCTTCATTGAACCATTTAAGCCCTAGCTCAATTGCCTCAGGTATTTCATATTTATAGTATTTCTCCCAAAACTTTGCCTCATATGCTCCTTGATGATTCGCAAGTAGGTCGCTGCTAACTAAATTGGGTATATGGGAACTCCTTTCGGCCCATTTAGCTTGAGCAAGTGAATTGTCAGTAGGTTTCTCTAGTGAGCTAACATATAGTTTCCTTGCTTTTTTAATTAGACCATTAGATAACTCCAATGTAGCAATTGAACTTTCGAGCTCTGTTAAATGTGACGCAGCGTACTTTCTCGAATCAATTATTCTCCTTGCATGATTAACTAACTTTTGCGGCCTATTATAACTTTCAGCAACAGCTATTTCTGCAGAAAGAAGCCAAGGATCTTCTTTAAGATTAGGATGTTTTAACAAAATCTTGTGAGCAATGTCATTTTGATTGCGGTTAACAAAAAACCTTGATGCATTTCTTACAACTAAACGATGGTGTGGTTGTAAGTTTAAACTAACAGTAATAGCTTTCTCAGCTGCGTCCATTTTTCCAATAGCCGCATATTCTCTCGCGAGATCAAGCCACCCAAGAGTATCTTTCGGATTTTCTCGAAGCCAGTCTCTGGTCAAACCTATAGAGGATTTTTTTTCATCCTGCTCCTCATCAAACTCCATTCCTCCTTTGAGAACATACTTTGCTAGATTAAGGATCTGAGGAGGTAAATCGAAACCCTGAACAACATATTTAGCTGCTATTCTTGATTCAGCCTCTCTATTTTCGATAAATGAAATATTTAATAATTCAATTGCTTTATCCAATGATTTGTTAATAGAAAACTCTTCATATAACATATCAGTATTATCTTCAAGCGGCTCCGATTTTACGTCACTGAATGGTTTAACTTCATAAGAGTTCAAAGCATTGCCAGTCTTTAACCACTCAGGAAGAAGCAACCTTTCGTCTTTGTCAAAGAAACTCATCTGTCCCCCTTCGAATTACTCATTCCATAAACCTTTAGCTTTTGGATTAAAAAGTCAAACTGGCTGACAAGTCGTTCCAATCCTAAGTCTGCTTTAGGTGTATTACCTGGTTTATGCATACTTCTCATTTCATAGCTAGGATGACTACATTGCATGACTATTTTTTTTATACCCTCACCAAGCCAATCAGGATGAATTCCGTCAAAAATCTCTAATGAATTTGAAAATGCTTTCTCAAGATATGGTAGCGCCAGTTCATATTGGTTTCCGCTCCCTCCCCACCTTGACGGAGCAATCTCAATTGGAACAAACTCTTTCATTAAATTATTAACTGTTCTACCTGTAAATAGGAAAGAAGCTATCGAACCCAATTGATACAGATCACAGCGCTGTCTTCTATCAACCCATTCAGGTGCAATAAATCCATATAGTTGTTCCGGCGGGGCATAATTTTGATCACCAGAGATAGTTAGGTTATCAAACCGATGCGAAACCCCCTGCATACTTGCCCTACCTAAATCACCAACCTTTGCACCCAGCGACTTAAAAACCATGACATTCGAAGGTTTAAGATCCTGATGCGCTATGTTCGCAGAATGTAGTTGTCTAATCCCTAATGTTACATCCTTTAAATACCCTAACTTCATAGCCAAACTAACATCTTTCGTTCTTTCGACATACATTCTAATGTCGCCAGCCTCTGCTAGCTCCATAATCAAATATGGAACAATTCTTGAATCAATAATACATTGCCCTTTATTCATCACCTTGATTACATTTCGCATCCTCTTCTCAACGCAAATTTCATTGAGTCTATCCTCAAATTGATAATCAGATGTTAATGCCGACATTACCTTCATGAAGTCATGGCCTTTTGCCATAGCTTCTTGCATTGTTTTTTCAAAATCAAAAGCCTTTAAAAAAGCTATTTTCTTTGTGTTAATATTCTCAACTTCATAAGATGCAGAAAAGTTCCCACCTGTCCCAATACCTGTTTTTGCGCCTACAGGTATTAATTTTTTTACTTCCCACTCATCGTTTAAAATCAGCCCTACCATCTTGTTTGCCGGGGTAATCGAAGTCATCTTAATCCTTAAGTATTTGTGATCTCTGTGTAGTAAAAGGGCATAAGCATTAATTTTTTTGAACAATTCAATTAAAGCATTAAAACAAAAGAAAATGAATTACAAAAAACACATAAAAAACATATAGTTATTTTTTACTGCGCATATTTTCATCCAATACTTTCATAGTTTAACTTTTTCAATGCTCGCATTGGCGCGCAATGCTATCCCCGCCACGCCTGCCCGCTTTATGCATCGCTTTTCATGCAGATGCATGATGCGGTTAGAGCCGCGCCCGGTATGGCCTGAACGGGGGAAAGGGGTGCATGGTTTTTCATGCAAATTCATGCACGCTATGCATGCATCACTCTTTACAAAGCGGCTGGCCAGAAAAAGGGCTTCAGAAAGACAAAGGACAGATACAAAAAAGCCGCTGGTCGGGCAGCGGCTGTGCGGCATTAATGAACCTGACGGAATGCAGAACCATAACGGCCCAGTGTCTGACGGTCTCTTACCGGTTCCGGTGGTGCCGGTACTTTTTCCGGCTGCGGCGGTGCGGTGATCACCTTTGTGATGCTCTCATTCGTCTTGAAAGTACAGGAGCAGTCGAGGTTAGTGCACTGGTGATAACGCTCTTTTACCTGCTCTGACATATAGCGGCTCGATTTGGTATGTGCCGCGCTTTTGCAGTAGGGACAGTGCATCATTTCTGGCTGCTCTCCTGAAGTTTTGCACGCTGCGCCCGGATTGATTCAGCCAGCTTCTGCCGGCGCATAGGATGGCGGTAAAGATCCATATCAATGCCCGTAAGCGGCGGGCGATATAGACCAATATTCTCCAGCAGCGGAGCCTCATTTAGTATGCTGTCTTGCAGAGCAGCAGCCGCCCGCGTCAGCGCTTCACCGACCAGATAAGCCACGCCCTTAATACTATCCCGGTCGTCTCCGGTAAATGTCGGGGAAAGCTCTTCACGACGGAGACGAAGCTTAATGGCCCACAGCAGCGACGGGCTCACGTTACTCAGCGCTGACTGCCAGTGTGCATCCGCAAATCCGGTAAACGCCGCGCTGTGTGATTCGACGTACTCTTTGCCACTACCGCAGCATTTCAGCATTGCCTCCTGCTTATCCAGCTCCAGCTCTTTTAGCAGCCCGCCAAACTCGTCGGCCAGTTCCCGGCTGGCGATGCGCTGAGAATGTTCGGCGCGCAGCTCGTCAGTGAGATTGCCTCGCAGGTTGCGAAAGCTCGTGCGCCAGTTGCTCTCGGCCTCTTTCCCTGCCTCAATGGCTGCCCGCTGCTCTTTTTCACAGCGGGCGATATCGGCGCAGATGCCGTTATAAGCTTTCATCCTTTCGGTATGTTCAGCGCGGGCTTTCTCGAAGCGTTCCAGTGATGCAGGTTTCTGTTCAGGCATGGTCATGGTTGTCTCTCATCGTCTGTAAAGGATGAGGCCATTCTGTCGTGTACCACAGGACAGCGCATTTCATTGCTTTCCGCCTGTCGATGAACAAACAAGGGCAAAACCGGTACGGGATGGCCCCCTAACTGATGATATTTCTTATATAACTGTTCACTGGTATTCACTGAGGTAAAAAAAATAATAAATACAGTACTTAAAGTAGTGAACACTTTAAAATTAAGTCTTCACTGAGTATTCACCTGTGTTCACACAGTCTCAGATAACAGCTTTGTTCTGGCGAGCCTTTTTCAGATTTTAATTCTATTAATAAAACCTTTTTAATCGCTGAAAGCTATTAAAAGGCAAACGCTGGCAAACGTTGGCAAACAAAGGCAAACAGGAGGTAAGAGAAGTGCTCTTTGCTCATTTTTCAGCAACCAGGGGGTTGTTTACTTCACCAGAAATATAACCAGAATAGGGGGTTACCTGAAGGCACTACCGGAACCGGACAGCACCGGCCGGACTCATAATGAGGTAACACCATGCATGCAGTTTCATCCATACCAGCCCCTGCCATTCCCGTAATCCGCGATGCCGTTTACCCGCGCGACCGCTTTATGCGCCTGCCGGAAGTCATCAGCACCTGCGGCCTGTCACGCTCGACCATTTACGACTTAATCGGCCGCGAGCAGTTCCCCTCACAGATTTCACTCGGCGGTAAAAACGTCGCCTGGCTGGCGTCAGAGATTGACTGCTGGATGCAGGCCCGTATCGCACAGCGTGCCGGAGGTGCAGCGTGATTTCGCTGAGTTTTGGCACGAAAACCTGTCCGCTCACCCGCGAAGAAGCCGCCTTTGTCGCAGAAAGCCTGACGGCAGCCCTCAGCTGCAGACCAGCAACCGTACTGGCCTTTACCAGCGGAATGCACGGTCACATATCCGTTATGAGTAAAAAAGCGAAGTCTGCCAGGCAGCGGGCGAAGAAAGAGAACGGGGAATTCCGATCAAATCCGCCGCAATCCGATCACGTCCTGACCGGTTGCTGAGGAAATAGCCCCGATGTTTAAAAAAAGACTTTTCTCTGGCGAGCGGACGTTATACAGTTTTTGTGCTGCCGCAAAATCGGCAGCCGGGCGTAGGAACCCGAGTTACTTATTGGCGACACAACACGCGCCATGCGTGTTTTTTTACGTCGTTGCCTCAGTGCGCCATTTTTCAGCGCAGCGGTTCTTATTCCGTTGCGTCGTTAAAATAATGGTGGCTCAGGCGGGGCAGCCTTCGGGCTGGCCGGTTTCCAATAAGGCCGGTATTCCTACCCCCGTCTGGGCTACCACCCATGAGCGTAGGAACTCCGGTGGTAGCAGTAACCGCTACTTATTGGAGATTGTCCTCATGACAACGGTCCTTACTGCCGCCCACTCTCAATTCACCTTTATTTTTGCCGCCGTGCGACGCACCGATGCCGATGCCCGTCCCTGCATGTTGAGTACTGTGGCAGGCGATGAGCGCAGCGCCCGCGCCAGCCTCGCCCGTGATTATGTCCTGTCCTTTGCCGGTCGTCTGTCTGTTAAGGCGGTGGCGGCATGAATACCCTTTCTCAACACCTGAATAACCATGACACCTATCCCATTCCCCACGCTGACTACCTGCGCCTGCTACACGCGCACACGGTCGGCGTGACCGTGCTCGATATGTTCGACTCGGTGAACTGCCTGAGCGCGCGCGGCTGCGTGCCGGACGGCGCGGCGCTTGCCTCGGTCGTCGCCCTGCTCACCGACCAGCTCGGTAAAGTTGTTGAAACCTGTGAATCCCGCATGTTGGCCACGGAGGCCCGCCATGATGACCGTTAATCACTCCTGCCTGCCCGTTGAGGTACGCACCGCCGTTTACCGCCGCGCGCTGGCGCAGGGCTATCTGAATGCCTGCAAAAACTTCGGAATTACCGTGTCAGCCACGCTCGATGAGCTTCAGATGACCATCGCCCTTGAGCTGGAAGGCTTTTATGTGCACCGTCACGGCCCGGATGCGGGTATGGAGATGGCCTGCACCATGCTGGGCGATATGGTCGAGCCGGACCTGCTGACCGCACCGCCGCGCCTGACGCAGCTCGGCGTCACCATGATGGATGAACTTTTCCGCAGCCAGCTTGCAGCCGCCAGCCGCATCACGCTGCACTGAGGGAGCATGCACATATGAAACATATCGTCTCTGAAACAGTTAAGGCGGCCACCGGATTCTGGCCGCAGCTTCTGCCCGCCCTCGGCATCGGCGTGCACGCCGGCGGTCGGCACGGTGCCTGTCCGGTGTGCGGCGGCAAAGACCGCTTCCGCTTCGACAATCAGAATGGGCGCGGAACGTGGCTGTGTAACCAGTGCGGGGCCGGTGACGGCCTTAACCTGGTGGAAAAGGCGCTCAGTATCAGCGCTAAAGAGGCTGCCATGAAGGTGGCCGGAATGCTCGGCACGCTGCCGGAGTCAGCCCCGGTTATGCATGATGAAGCCACAGACAAAAGCCGCGCACAGGCAGACGCCGCCGCACGGGCGCATGCACTTATCGCCGCCGCCGTCAGCCGCACGGACAACACCTACCTTTCAGCCAAAGGGCTGCACGGTACGCAGGCGCTCACACTTGCTGATGCGCTGCGCTGTGGTGGCATCAGCTTTGCCGCCGGGGATGTGCTCATCCCGCTGACCGGTGAAGACGGCACAGCCGTTAACGTGCAGCTCATCAGCGCCGCTGGGGACAAGCGCACCCTGCCCGGCGGGCAGGTAAAAGGCACATACTGGCTGGCAGGAGAGCCGGATGGCAAAACACTGTGGCTAACCGAGGGATACGCCACCGGCCTGACCGTGCACCGGCTGACCGGCCAGTCGGTTTACGTGGCGCTGAGCGCCAACAACCTGCCTTCACTGGCAAAGCGGCTACGTGAGTCACACCCCGCCGCGCTGATGCTGATTGCCGCCGACCGCGACGACAACGGCACCGGCCAGTTAATGGCAGAGGAAGCGGCAAAAGTCTGTGGCGGGAAAATCGCACTGCCGCCGGTTACGGGTGACTGGAACGACGTGTGGCAGGCGCAGGACGATATCGCCACGCTGGCGCAGCTCACCGACTTCACGCAGCCGCAGCCGCTCAGCCCGTTTGAATCCGTCAGCGAGGCCGACCTGAAGGCCATGAGCGCCAGCCAGAAAGCCGAGCTGCTGGTCGCCCATTACGGGGAGGCGCTGGCCGTGCCGCCGGTCGGGGAGGAAATCTGCCGCTATGAGAACGGCGCATGGCAGGTGATGGAGGCGAAGACGCTGCGCCGGGAAATCGCCGCGCTGTTTCAGAAAGTGCGCGCACCGTTCTCGGCCGCCGGTATCGGCAGCGTGCTGGACACGCTCAAGCTGATGGTGCCACAGATGGGTGAACCGTCCCGCCGCCTGATTGGTTTCCGTAACGGCGTATATGACACCACAACAGGCACCTTCAGCCCGCATCGCCGCGAGCACTGGCTGCGGACCGTCAACAGTGTGGACTACACCGCGCCACGTCCTGGTGAAAATCTCGTAGACCACGCCCCGGCTTTCTGGCGCTGGTTAACACGGGCCGCCGGGCATAATCACGACAAGCAGGAGCGCATTCTCGCGGCATTATTTATGGTGCTGGCAAACCGCTATGACTGGCAGATGTTTCTTGAGGTGACCGGCCCCGGCGGCAGCGGTAAAAGCGTCATGGCCTCGATTGCCACTCTGCTGGCCGGAAAAGACAACACCACGTCAGCCACCATCGACACGCTGGAATCTTCCCGCGAGCGCGCCAGCGTGGTGGGCTTCTCTCTGATTATCCTACCTGACCAGGAGAAATGGAGCGGCGACGGCGCGGGCATCAAGGCGATTACCGGCGGCGATGCGGTAGCAATCGATCCGAAATACCGTGACGCTTATTCAACGCATATCCCGGCGGTGATTCTGGCGGTGAATAACAATCCGATGCGCTTCAGCGACCGCAGCGGAGGCGTTTCGCGCCGCCGGGTTATCCTGACGTTCCCGGAAGTGATACCGGCAAAAGAGCGTGATCCGCAGTTGCTGGACAAAATCAGCACCGAGCTGGCCGTGATTGTTCGTCACCTGATGCAGCGCTTCTCATCACCAAACGAAGCGCGCGAGCTGTTGCAGGCGCAGCAGACTTCCGGTGAAGCGCTGGATATCAAACGACAGGCCGATCCGCTGGTTGATTTCTGTGGATACCTGATGCCGCTGAGCACGCCAAACGGGCTGTTTATTGGTAACGCCAATATTCGCCCGCTGAATCCGAAGCGCTATCTCTATCATGCCTACCTGTCATTCATGGAGTCACGCGGCCATCAGCATCTGCTGAGCCTGACCGCATTCGGCCAGGCGGTGCCGCAGACGCTGAAGGAGTATGAGCGGGTGCTGCTTAAGCGCAGGACGAATAACGGTATACAAACTAATCTCACGCTACATGAAGACAGCGAAGCAGATTGGTTGCCCGCATGTAGTGTCTGATAACATCATTACACTTAAACCGGCTTAGGCCGGTTTTTTATATTTGATGAAATTAATAATGTCAGCCAAAGTCCGCTAAGAGCGTGAAGCTGACATTAGAGAAAAATCATTTACATCGCTACATATTGTTAATCAAAATTTTTTTAATATATTCAACAAAGAAATTTTTATTTTCGCCATTCTTTTTGCTTATCACGCAATTCGCGATGAAGATCAAACATTTTCAATACAACTGGCCTGCCAATCTCTCTTAGATCAGCACTTTCGTTATCCTTAACTGCATTTATTATCTCTGAAAATAATATGTTTGCGGTTGAGGAGTTTTCTTTTTTTTCTTGATACGAAAATTTAATTTTTTCGTTGTACCTTGAAATGCCGATCATGGCTAGTTCGTCTTTATCAATTTCTTCCACGACTAGATTTACTGCTGAATCTCCAAAGTCCATTTTAAAAGTGACAAGATGATTTTTTTTTGTTTCATAACAAGAAAAGGCTACTATGAAGTCGCTTAAAAACCATTCTGGCTCAAAGAATTCATTAGTATTTATATAGAAATTATCCATAACCCCCTGAATGCAATGCTTAAACAACCTAATAAGAAAATCTTTACTTATTAGCTCACTTGCTAACTCAGCAGGTGTATTAAAAATATCTTCATCCCAAAGTGTTTTCTCAACTTTATCATTGTTTTCACAATCCATTATAAGCTTATAGTGAGCACCTTTTTGACGCCCCTCTGAATAATCATACTCGCCACTATCATAGGTATATTTAACTCGCCTTAAATGACCTTGTATACTATTAATTATATGTTGCGACACCAAAGTACTTCCTGCAAAGGCAATAATGCAACGATGTGAAGAAGTAGTTTCTACATAGCGAATGATTGTACCATCTGGACTAAAATCCGGCACACGTATAATAATTTCAAGTGGGATTATTTTTCTAAAGGATGATGTTAACTTCACCGAAATACCACTAAATTTAGTAGTTATTAATGAGTCACCACAAAAAACAATACTTCCATCTTTTTCAAATCCTGCTACAACTAATGTCATAAGGTCCTCTGCAATCTCATTATATTTCCACGCGCTTTAAGAAATTCACTAAGCCTTTCTGAAGCCAGAAAAATTTTAGAATATTTCAAGGCGTATAATCGACAACGGTTCATATGATTTATCATCTAAAATCAGCGATTCTCGGAGCTATAAAAAGATCATCACAATTGGCTGTTGAAATGATTTCGTAAATATCCAAACCGGCTCTCATATAAGCAGGACTTAAATTAGGCGTGTCTACACACTCACAAAAAATTTCAAAATCAGAATCAGATAGAAGTCCATATTGTAAACTTCCACCTACATCTGGCCTTGTTTGATCATTAATTACAGCCTTTAATGCTCTTGCTGGATCTGAATTAAGAAGTGGATGCAAAGAACTGGCGTTCTTTCCGCTCCCGGACAATTCAATATTATTGGTTTTGCTAGTTAGAACTTCAATGTATTGATGAGTATTATTAGAACTGGTGGAAAATTTGAAAGCTCTTTGTTTTTCTGTTTTTGGGCAATATCCGATAATAAATAGCTCACAAATTCCATTCTTACCAATGCTAGTTGAACAAACCTTTTTACTCAATTTTTCATATGCGAAAAAAGCAATTTTACAAATCTTATCCATCGAAAACTCTGTTTTGTTTGGTATATGACAAAGCCTAGATAATATTTCAACAAGAGTTTCTTTAATGACATATGCACATATATGGCTGCCAGCGAAAGCCATGCCTAGAGGTATTTTCTTACCAGTTCCTGCTATTACTTTAGTGCACGGGGGGAAAATTTCGCAAGGGATTCTTGTGATTTTTACTGCCACATCCTCAAAAGAATTTTGTGCAACGGTAACTCTAGAGTCTGATGCCAAATTTATATTACCACTTTCATCTCGCCAAGCTATGCATAAAGTCATTTTTATAATCTCCTTAAGTAAATTAATTTCATCAAAGATAGGTATAAAAGTTTAAACAGTTATGAAGAGCACAGGCACTATATTAAAATCGCTCCCCATAAAATTCGCGAAAAAATATTTACACTATGATTGAGAGTTTTTAATTTTTCTTAAAACATATGAACATTTTTATCATACATTGAAGGGTGTTAAAACTAAAATCTAATCTAGGCGCAGGCTGTGGGAAAGCTGTTTAGAGAGTTTAAATTGTCAAAAAAGCTAAATACAGCGTCCATAGATAAAATTTGACTCAGTTAACCTGTTGAGCAGTCAGAGATTTTGCGTAGATGCGCGCACTTCATTTTGGGTTAAAATTTCATACAGCCTAGTCACAAAGCGGACTATTGACAACAGCAGCGCCTATTAACATCACATTACGCATAGTGGCTCAAGTCGCTTTTTGTCATCTTGGCTAAAGTGATCACCAAAAGTGTACACTAGTGAACATCCCGCCTAAACAATTCACTACCTAACAAATTGAAATTAATACATAAAAGTCAAAGGTGAACAGTGTGAACACTTTTCTCTAAAATCAATTTATTTTGAATCTAGCGCCGAGAATTCGTAATCCTTGCCGTGCTGCTCCGGAGTGTGAGATCCAATAATTGGTACACGTTTAAGTACACGATACAAAGTTGAATTGAAAAAAAATAATTAATTTCATATGGTTGAGTGACATATTCAGACTCCGCCAGCTTCGCAAGATAAAATCTTGCGGCCTTTCCTGTGTCTGCGATGTTCCTTAAAACATACCTTCTGACTGACGTAATGCCCGCTTCATCGTCTGACTAACCCCATAAACTAACGAAACTGGCTAGCGCCCTGCTGTGTGAGTTAATCCCCATAGTTAGTGACCTGAGTATATTATTTTAAAAACAAACAATGAATAATTCAGATAACGAAGATTTAGAGAAACAGTGTTTATTCAAGGTAGATCTAATCAAGGCACATACCTGCCTGGTTTAAAAAGGATGTCGCTCACACAGATGGAGTTGAATCATGGATGATGGGTTAAAAATAGTATTGTCTCCTGTCCAGCTTGCTGCTGCCCTTTCTGACAAATCAGTCACCGAATCTGAGACAATGTCTAACCGTCTCATGGGTGGGTTGGGGCTGGTAATGGGAACGCTGGAGCTGGCCGGGGCAACTGCACTTTGTATCGCTCCCGAGCCTACAGGTTTAACAAAGGCGGCCTGCATCGTTATTGGCGGGCACAGCATGGACAGTATCAATACCGCAGCAAATCAGGTTCTGAGCGGCAAGAATGTTCGTAGTGCAACATATCGGGCCGCCATTGAGATGGCAAAACAGTTTGGCGCTGATGAAGATACAGCGTGGAAAGTAGGCCTGACCGTAGATGTGGGCGTGCCGATAGCTTTTTCTCTTGGACTTGGCGCGGCGAGAATTGCTGCCGTTCGTGTTGGACGAATCAAATTAATTGAGCATGAATCTGTCTCTGGATTAAAACCAGGCGGGCATACGCTTTTAAAGCATATTGGAAAATCACCCCAGGAACTTCATGAAAGAATTATCCAATCCAATGGGGTATTGGATCTATCTGGTTCGTTCTCGTCGCTGGAGATTGCCGAAGCAGCCATATCAAAGGCACTTCATAATAATCGGGAATGGATAAAAGTATGGGCTGCAAGTAAACCACGACATAACATGACGATAAGTTACGATGTGGGTAAAACCGTTGGTTATGTTGTTCAGAAAGGGAGCAACACTGCGTATAAAGCAACTAAAATCAGAGTTGCGCTGAAGTATCAGACTTACAATAACAAACCTTATTATATAATTACTTCTTTTCCAGATAAGTGAGTTGATCATGAGCCGTGCACCTCTTGCCCCAAACTTAGATTTATGCATTGTTGGAACACTGAATCAGGACTTCGACATTATCACTGGCGCTGATACGATGGATGGTGCCATTGATGTAGTCGTTGACGAAGCTTCTCCAGAAGAAAGATGTGATTTACGTAAAGAAATTACTGACTTTCTCAAGCTGTCAGAAGAAGAGATAAAGGAAGAGTTTTCTCAGCGCTGGCCAGATATTTCACCTGATTACGCCAGCAGTTTTTTGCTCTATTTCCTTGAAAGCATCAAAAGATACGATGAAAGATGATGTTGCGTGCACGCCCATTCGTGAACTGATTGGTAGGTTTAACCTTCGATGTTGCTGTACCTGTTGCTCTTTCTCTGGGAACAGGAGCGGCGAGAGTTGCAGCCATTCGCACAGGACGCATCAAACTTATTCAACATGAATCAGTAACTGGTAACACGCCCGGAGGCCATGCAATTTTAAAGCATATTGGTAAAACGCAGCATGAATTAGCAGCCCGGTTAAAAAGCACAGAAAATATGGCTCGCCCGCCAAATGCCATTAGCTCTTTCACCAATATAGATCTGGCCGAAAAGTCAGTATCCGATGCCATAAAAGTAAATAAAGAGTGGATAAAGATTTGGGCGGCAAGCAGACCAGGACATAATTTAAATATCAAATATGACACCGGGAAAGCCATTGGTTACTCCCTGTTCAGGGGTAGTCAAAAACTGACTCCGGCAACGAAAGTCAAAGTTGTTCTTAAATATGAATTGTACAACGGCAAGCCTTACTATATTCTGACTGCATTCCCGGAGGTGTAAATTATGCTACTCACTACTAATATAGATATTCTGATTGAAGGGACATTAAATCAGGACTTTGACTTTATTACAGGTGCTGACACCATTGATGAAGCTATTGATATTTACACAGCTGAATTAACACTCCAG
>LIDZ01000138.1_pt4 | contig 14873 bp, 17 predicted proteins | sample 644651 | NCBI WGS metagenome assembly LIDZ01 (sample SAMN03856242, study PRJNA289617) | food metagenome | isolation source: wine grapes on drying loft during traditional withering process | host: Vitis vinifera cv. Corvina | place: Italy: Gargagnago di S. Ambrogio di Valpolicella | collected 2014-01 | reverse complement strand
TAAATCTGTCCACTCTTCATTCTCACCAGCAGCTGCTGCTAAAAGATTTGATTTTGTATCCCCAAGACTAACAGGATAACCGGCATCATTAATAACTACTGCCTCTCCATTTAAATCACTATCAGCTAAAAACTTAAAAAACCTTTTAGCGTGTTCCTTTTCATTATCAGCAGTTTCAATAAATATGTTTTGAATTTGAACATACCCTTCTTTTTTAGCTACAGATGCATAATAAGTATATCGATTCCTAGCCTGTGATTCTCCAGCAAATGATTTTAAAAGATTTTCAGCAGTTTTTGTTCCTTTTAAATTATTCATAAAAGCCTCCTATTAATAAATATCTCGTATGCACTAACTATATCACTACATTTCTAATTTGTAAAGTCTATCTTTTAATAATAATTATTCGTTAGCTGTTGGTCCCGCTTATTAGAGTTTCCTACATAGGATATTATTATATCAATTTTTACCAGTTTCTTTCACATACACCCATGTTGTTCCTTTATCTTTTGATTGGTATAAAGCTTTAGAACCACCATTATAATCCCCATCAGATCCTTGTCCGACTAAAATATTAAGGCTTCCATCTTTCTCAGAAGGCATCCCAGGTAAATCAAAAGGATTATACGTTCCTGTGCCACTTAATGCTACTTTTACGTCTGGAAAATCCACCATTTTATAAGATATACCTCCGTCTTCTGTACGATATAATTGTCCCTTTGCTCCTCCGTTATTAGATAAACATAAAAATCCAAGTTTATCATTTAAAAAAGTTATTCCCGCTGCAGATCCAAGCTTACTGGAGAATGGATCTGCATTTATTTCATTCCATGTTTTTCCACCATTTTTCGTAACATTTAATGAATAAGATCTACTGCCCGCTGCGGCTGCCGTTACTTCTAAACGATACCCAACCTGCTTTGATAAATAAAATTCATCTGTAGCATTATAGGATTCATCAAAAATAGGTTTATTTACTTTTGAAGGCTCTGCAGTTTTAATATTATTTGGACCATCTGTTAAGTTATATCTAACAGGAGTATATTTATTTTCTTTACCTGGCACATATACAGATACAGTGTATCCTATTATTTCAGAAGAGGTATTAAAAATTGAATTTGTAATTCCTTTTGAATTAATATTAACAATACCCGCTGAATTATATCCAAAACTTCGTTTTCCAGAATAAAGAATACCATACTGTTTTTCATTCCAACCGCTTACAGTTTTTTTAAGTGGGATTACCTTCATTGTCTTAATTAATGGTTCTAAAAGCTTGTCTTCACTATAATTAGCATTTACATAACCATTTAAATATAAAGTAATATTTTTTGACTTATTACTGTCATAACTAATTAAATAGCTTTCCAATTTGCCTTTAGTATTTTTTCCGTAAAGATATGTATCAAATGAAGTAATCTTTCCATAAGAATCAAAAGTAAGACTAAAGTTACTTGAAACATATAATTTTTTAGGCATTTGGTTTTTTTTATTAATATCTGTAAATATCCCATCTATGCCGTTTTCATATATATTATTATGCTGAAATTCTACACTTCGTTTATTTTTTAAGTCACGTAAGACCCATGATAGTTTTCCATTAAAATTTATTGAACTATTATATATTTTTACTCCATAAAAACCTGTTATAAGAACTATAATTATTATAACTGAACAAGTCCATATAGTTTTCTGGCGAGAATAGGACTTATTTTCATCCACGCTCTGATCTTCTTCAACTGCTGGTTTTTTCACAATTCTAACTATTAGAATTACTAGCCAAGCCACGAAAAATACCAAACAGCCTAATAATACAGCTATATTATTGTGGACTCTGCCCAATTTACATAAAGTATATAATTCATAAAATGAAGTCCAATATACTAATATAAATATTGAATAGGTTACTATTGATAAAATTAGCCCTCTTTTTGTAACTTTTTTATGTTTTTTCATTTTTCTCTGCACCCAACCTTATTTTAACATTATTTTAACATTTTTTTATTTCTTCATTAATTAGTTTATTTACAATCTGAGGATTAGCTTTTCCTTTTGTCTCTTTCATTACCATACCAACAAGGAAACTAATCGCTCTCGTTTTACCGTTTTTATAATCTTCAATAGATTTAGTATTACTATCTAATACTTTATTAACAATCTCTAGTATATCACCTTCATCACTATTTTGTATTAACCCTTTTTCATTTATTATTGTTTTAGGTGATATTCCTGTGTTAAACATATCAATTATGACTTTTTTACCAATATTATTTGAAATTGTACCATCATTAATAAGCTTTATAAGCTCAGCTAAATGTTCTGCAGTAAATTTTAAATCTTCAACCATAGCATCATTTTCTTTCATTATCTTTGAGATATCTCCCATTAGCCAATTTGATGTCGACTTAGCATCGCCAATAATTTCAGTAGCTTTTTCTAATGATTTAAAAGAATTCATATTTTTAATTTCACTTCTTGTGCCAAAAACCTTAGAACCCTTTTCCATAACCGAGACGTTAGCATCACATCTTAAAGATCCTTCCTCCATTTTACAGTCAGAAACACCTAAACAGATCAGAATGCTCTTTAATTTTTCAAGGTATTGAACTGCTTTTATTCAGTATTCTACTACTTTTTTATTTAAATGTGGAAACAAACTCATCCATATTAAGCTTACCAAGTATAATTCCATTATTATTTTTAATTCTTTCTGTTACTGTAGCATCAAAAGGAGATAAATATTGTTTATTTATTTTGTCTCATGGCTCATTTGGATATGAATATTTTATCTGTTTTAAAAGATGTTTCATCATATTAATCCAATCATCTGGATGGAAAATAAGAGACTCCTCATGATGCATGCCTCCAAGAGCAATCAGCTCTGCATTTGGAAAATGCTGAAAATAGCGTTTAGTCAAAGTCTTTGTATCCTCTTCAGTACCATAAGTACAGTATATTTTGGTGTTTTCCGAAACTATATTGTCTGCCACAGGAGTTAATAAATCCGTATAATATACATTGAATAATGACTTGAATGAAATGCCTCTATACATCACTCTAAGCACTTTTTCAGAGTCACCATACATATTGTCCAGAAACCTTCTAAGAATTTTTATGGGATGCCTTGCCTTAACTAAATAATAAAAAAGCGGAGTAATGAGTATAGCCCATATGGCTGCCCACGGATTAGCCTTTTGATCAAAATCTGTACTACCCGTTATGGCGATATCAATTTGTACATTGTTTCTTTCCAATAGTTTTCCAAGAACAGATCCCCCGAGAGACGATCCATACACACCATATAAATGACCATTATAATTTTCTTTTATATATTTTTCCGTCCCACGTATCTGGTCATTAATATTCCTAAACGTATTATGATCGTTATCATCATGCCCATCAAAACTAACACAAATAATTTTATAAGCTTTTGTAAGTCCATCAATTACTGCCGAGAATTCACCTTGCCAACTACAGCCTGTTCCAGGTATCAACATAACCACGGGATTTCTATTTTCACCGAATTCATGAAACTGCATATTAACACCAGCCTTTTTATTTTATTTTATTTCATTTTTCAAATTTCCTATTCCTTCGATAATGCATTCAACTATATCACCTGGTTTCAAAACCTTTGGTGGATTGTAAGCAAGCCCCACGCCAGATGGTGTACCTGTAATAATAATTGAACCCGGAAGTAAAGTAATTCCTCGGGTTAACTCCTCTATTATTTCTGGAATTGTATGAATTAACCTGTCAGTCCTATTATTTTGGCGCAATTCCCCATTTACTTTACACTGCAACCAAAGTTTTGGTGGAAATGTGAATTTATCAGCAGTAACTAAACTTGGTCCCATGGGTGTAAATCCATCTAAACTTTTTCCGAAGTACCACTGTTTATGTTTTAGCTGAATTGTTCTGGCACTTACATCATTGACAATCGTATATCCAAATACATAATCTAAGGCGTGTTCAGCTTTAACATTTTTAGCTTTCTTGCCAATAATGACAGCAAGTTCACATTCATAATCAAGATCTTTTACTATGTCCAAATGACTTTCTATGTAACCTCCAGGTGCCACTGCGTTATTTACACGTTTTGAAAAATAGATGGCCGGATCTTCATCTTTAAAATCAACATCATCTAAAGACCTATTTGCTTCATTCATATGATCCATATAGTTAACTCCCAGACAGATCAAATCTTGTGATGGTCTTGGAATTGGTGCCATTAATTTTACTTTTGTAAGAAGGATTTTCCCCAACATACTAGTACTCATTTTGTCCTGAATCATTTTCTTTTCATCTGACGTAATATTTTCAATCAATTCTAGCATTGTCCTAAAGTTAAGCCCAAATACCTCTATAGGATAGAAACTATTCTCACTTGTAGTTAATACACCAACTTTCTCATTTTCTCCAATACAATACGTTATTAATTTCATAATAATGCCTCCAGTTCTTTAATCAATTCACAAGGTTGCATGTTGATTAAAAGAGTATAAATATGATAAAAATATCATATTTAACCTGTATATTAACATAGCATTATACGCCTGTCAACAGTAGTATGATATTTTTATCATGTTATTGTTGACCAAATAAAAATCATCCTATATAATAAGGTTAACATTTAACAAAACACAATACGAAAAGTAATAGAAGCATCCATTAATTATGTACAAAGGGAAGTTAAATTATGACTAAAGCAGAAATCAGAGAGCCACGTCAAGCGCGTTCCATAGAAAAGAAAAAGAAAATTGCTGAAGCAGGTTTTAAGCTCTTCTGCGAAAAAGGTTTCCATCATACTGATACCAATGAAATCGCAAAAGAAGCTGGTGTCTCCATCGGCATTGTGTATCATTATTTTAAGGATAAAAAAGCAATTTTTTTAGCAGTCATGGATCAAGCTAGTCCAAAGATTGACTCTGAAATTATAAAACAATTACACTTATCCAAATATAAAAAAGAGTTAGAATCTTTCTTGTCTGATATTATTGATAAGGATATTAGGCTTCACACAATAACTAAATCGCCCCATGAAGAATTTCAAGCTATGTGTCATTCTGATCCAGATGTATCAGAATATATGAATCATTATAAAAATCAGTTTTTATCTACAATTGTAGATGCTTTACCATCACTTGGTTTTTCTATTTCTAATCCCGATGAAAAAGCAGATATGATATATCACATGATAGACCAATACTGTGATGCAGTAGCCTTAAATAAACGTGATAGAATTAACTATGATGATATGAAAGTCCTTCTTATACAAACTATATTAAATTTATTAAATTTTGAGATTTCGAATTAACCTTTATTTTAAAAAACTGTGAAAAATCACGTAAAAACAGCCAATTATGATGAAATTAAAACATCATAGTTGGCTGTTTTTATTATGAAAAATGGAAATATTAGAGCTAAAGATTAATTTTTAAGTTCAGTAGTCACATTTTTATTGATATCTTCTTCATTTTTCGTTTTTGATTTAAGTATCTTATAAATCACCCCTAGCATTATAAACCATAAAGGTGTTACAAATAACGCTACACGAGTTTCCTTATTAAGTGCCAATACAACTAAAATAAAAGCAATAAATGCTAGGATTACGTAGTTAGCTATTGGGTAAAATGGCATTTTAAATTTGCTCTTAGACGCAAGGTCCGGCATGGTTTTTCTATATTTTAGATGGCATACAACTATGATTGCCCAAATTACGATAAAGCAAAATGTTGATATACTTGTAATGAGTACAAATACCCCTTCTGGCATAATATAGTTCATAATAACTGAAATTAAGATCACAGTTGCAGAGAACATTAGACCATTAGAAGGTACTTGACGAGAAGTTAATTTTTTCATTGACTCAGGTGCATTATTCTCTTTAGCAAGAGAGTAAACCATACGGCTTGTGCTGAAAATACCGCTGTTACAAGCTGATGCCGCTGATGTTAGTACGACAAAATTTATAATACTTGCTGCTGCTGGAATTCCCACAGCAGAGAATACCTGTACAAATGGGCTTTTATCTGGATTAATTGAATTCCATGGATATATACTCATAATAACAAGAAGTGCCCCAATATAAAAAATAATAATTCTAATTGGAATATTGTTAATTGCCTTTGGAATAACATGTTCTGGATTTTCAGTTTCACCAGCTACTAACCCAACTAATTCGATTCCGGTAAAAGCAAATACAACCATTTGGAATGAAAGAATAAAACCACTTACCCCATTTGGGAACCAGCCGCCATGTTTCCATAGGTTTTTAAAGCTAGATACACCTACATCTGTAGAAAATCCTTTAATAATCATAAATGTACAAATTATAATTAGTGATACAATTGCAACAATCTTAATTAAGGCAAACCAGAATTCCATTTCACCGAATAACTTTACTGTGGTAAGGTTCATAATTAGTAAAATCACAAGAGCTATAAGGCTTGGAACCCATTGAGCTATATGTGGGAACCAGTATTGTACATAAAGTCCGGTAGCCGTTAAGTCCGCCATAGCAAGTGAAATCCAGCAGAACCAGTAGGTCCAACCAGTAATAAATGCTGCTCCGTCTCCTAAATAATCTTCTACAAAATCCATAAAGGAATGATAATTTGAATTAGAAAGCAATAATTCCCCTAAAGCACGCATAATAAGAAAACAGATTACACCTGTTATCATATATGCAAATAAAATAGATGGACCTGCCAAGTGGATGGACCTACCTGAACCAAGAAATAATCCAGTACCAATTGCGCCTCCAATTGCAAGTAATTGAACATGACGATTTTTGAGTCCTCTTGATAAATTTTGATTTTCTGACATATGTATTCCTCCATCTTAGTCAAAAGACATGTACTGAAAAATGTCTTTCCCTATATAAGTATTTTGTTATTGGAGAAACAAATGGGATTAGATAAGATCTAAAAGAAGTAATTGCTAATGTATTACTTATGTAAGATATGTACCTGTCCCTTGTCCTTTTACCTGAGAGTTTCGCCTTTACGGCTTTCTCCTTCGGTGCTCATTTAAGAGTCTCTCCAAGGGTTCATCAAATAGCGGTCATCTCTAAATAAATAGGTACCTGAAAGATTTACTTCTTCGGTGAATGGCCATAGCCATAACTCTCCCACTATCTTCATCTGAACTATTAAATTTTACAACTACATAGTAATGCATATTTGATAAATTTGCAACATTTTTTAATTTTTGCTTAAAGGATTTACTTTTAATAATGATGATCCCTTACATTAAAAAGATGCTTTAATCCTATAGATTAGAGCATCTTCATGTTGCCTGAATAACGATTTCTAAGCATCAAAGATGCTTAGAAATCTGTTTATATTAATATACTAGCTATAAGTACACCCATGGCTAGTATTGCTAGACCGCCTTGCTTTATAATAATCTTCTTATTTGATGTAATTGAGCCATATATAGCAGCTATAATTACACATCCTAAGAAGAAAATCCTTAATGGGGTTACCATATTTTCTGTGGCAAAAAAACTCCAAAACAATCCTGCTGCTAAAAAACCATTATATAATCCCTGATTAGCAAACATTACAACTACTTCTTTTCTCTCAAGAAGTTTACTATCTAAACCGAAATTTTTTTTTGCCATTGATGATTTTATAAAAAACATTTCAAGTAGCATTATAAAGACGTGCTCAAATGCTACTGCAAGAACTAAAATTTCTATCAGTATTTCAATCATAAAAATGCTCCTTTTATAGTCTCATAATCTTAGTCGCTTCTAAATTTACAATTCCTTCTGGAGTATGAGTAGAAATATAAACAGTTTGGTTGTTTTTTATGAACTCTCTAACCTTTTCAAGAGTAAATTTTGCAGCATCTTTATCTTCAAATACAACAGATAATTTTTCTTCTAAAAGTGCAGCATCTGTATAAGTTACATCTCCATGAATCATATAAAATATACCATCTTTCTCAACTATAACAATACTGTTTCCCTTAGTGTGTCCTGGAGCTGGAATTAAGTATACTCCATCTGTAATTTTCTCACTACTGTCAAAGTTATAATAAGCACCATCTTTAAACCCGACTCTTACAATATTTTCTCCATTTAGATTTAATGCATCTGCTTCTGCTGAAGAAAGATAAATTTTAGCATTTGGAAAACTTCTTAATTCACCTGAATGATCTGGATGCTTGTGAGTTAATAATATTTTAGTTACCTGCTCTTTCTTATATCCAAGTGAATTTAAGGCAGATAAATAATCTTTAACCCTATGTCCAGGATAAATCTTTTGCCCCTCTTTAGGTTCACTGTCTGGTGCCTCTGCTGGAATCCCTGTGTCCACCAAAATAACTTCTTTCCCTGTATCAATAAGATAATTCTGAAGGCTAGATGGATAAGTCTTATTTGAATCTAAATTAGCTTTATCCTCACTGCCACCAAAAGCAAAATCCTGCGTCATAAATCCACCTTCATACAATTTAACTGCTTTAATCTCCATAATTAACTACTCCTCTCTAAATAAACATTTTAATAGTCTGTAATTCAATTGTATACAATTTAATTTAGTTTGTCAACCATCACCTTATTATAGTTTAATCTTTTTATATTTCTAAGGGCTTTGCAAAGAAAGTGTCTTTGCCTATATTTTTAATAGCTTTATTTTGAATTATTCTTCCACCCAAACGATATATTATGGGAGACATGAATGGCTTTGAAGTTAATTCAAAGACTTCCTTAGAAATTTCTCTATCACTACAGAGGTCTTCTGCTATAAGATTTAAGGCTGAGATTAGTTTTTTATATGTTTTTCCTAGTTTTCCCCCATCTATAAGTGTTCCTGGAGCTATAGTAATTCCTCCTAACCATTTAAAATTCATATTTCTCGCAAATAAACTACAGGTTGTAATTGCACTTTTACTTGCTTCAATCTCAGGAAAGCCACTATTGGTTATAACAAACATTTTTCTGCTTTTCGTAGTCATTCTATTTTTATTTTCATTAATTGTTTCAAAAAATTTCAATACCATACTCGGTAGTGAATTTTCATATATCGGTGATATAAGTATTATTACATCTAATTTATTAATATTATCGATGATTGTACCATTTTCATTTATTATTTTTTCTAAATAAATTTTAGAAAAATTCATGTTTTTGTTAATTAATTTATTTACTAAATTATTACTGATAACATCAGAATTACTTCTTTGAGATCTAGGGCTTCCAATTACAATTAATACATTTTTATCCATGTTTATTTCTCCTTTAACTATAAAAATTTAATTTTTTCTAAATCTAATTTATTCTTAATTGTCTGAACACTTATTTTATTACTTGCAGAAAACAAATTACATTTGATAAAAGTATCCTTAAAGACTTCAGTTGAATTAGTATCAATGTTATCATCAATACCAATAAAAATGATATCAGGATATTTATCATATCTGTTTTTCATAATAGTCTTTCCTTGTTTTGAAATCTGGTATGGTAAAAAAAGAGGTTCTGTTCTATCAATAAAATTTTTGGTGATAGAATTACATGTGCCAAACTTAATGGATGTAATTATAATAGCAATATCACTATTTAAATATTCCTTTAAGATGTGATTAATGCCATCATCAATAGCACAAAGACCTGGTTTTATACTTTGGCAAGAATCACAGCCTGTACAACTCTTGAGATTTAACTTATTTAAATCATTTATGTGATACATTACTTCCTCTTTATTTATATATTTACATATATTTTCAATGATTTCATTATAAAAAGTATTATTTATATCACATCCATTTATTAATGTAATCTTCATATTTATCCTCCATATAATAGTAGTGTTTATATATAATAGACATTATTCCTTACTTTTCATCAATTTAGTCCAGTCAATCATTGTATCAAGACAAAGTTTTAGATTGCCTAAATTACAATGTGCTTCTCCATGCTCCTGCTTAGTAAAAATTCTGACTGTAATTGATTTTGCATTAGTCAGAGCATTAATTTCAGATCCCACAGTACGATAATCTATAAAATGATCTTTCGTTGCACCAATGATTAAAATATCCTGCTTAATTTTATCTGCTATATTATAAATCTGATACTGATCCATCTTTTTAAGATAATCAAAAGGGGTCTTTGCTTCATAGGCATACATTCCATGAAGGAATCCCCATTTCACCATTTCATCACCATTTTTGATTTTTCTATTGATGATGGCATTTATAATAAAGGAAAAGTTGTGCTTCATACAAAAATTAGTGATTTTCTGTACTTTTTTAGGCCGTGTTCCAATGAGCACATCAGCAAAATTAGGGAATATTGACCATGCAATAACTCTTTTAATTCTGTCATCAAAAGCTGCTGCACGTGGTGCAAGCATACCTCCAAGTGATGCTCCAATGATAGTTACTTCATCCAGTTTCAGATAGTCCAGTACTGCCTTTACTGGTTTTTCCCATTCATAGGTAAAATGTTTTCCCTGAACACGTATTACGCTTCCTTGCCCTGGTCCTTCAAAAAGATAGATATCATATCCTTGTTCTGCAAAATAAAGCATTGAAAAAAAGAATTCCTCCATATATGAATCATTTCCGCCATGAAGAAGTATTATATCCTTTCTTTCGCCAACCGCTGGTACAAACATCACTGGCAATTCCACATCTTCGTAAGGCACTTTATATTGTTTTACTTTTCCACTTTCAAAGTAATCTGTGTAATATTCATAGAACATTTTTGTTGCTAAAAGATAATATTTTTTCTTGTCAGAATCACCGTCGTACATAAAGAATTCACTCATCCTATAATAAGCAATAGCATTTTCTATTCTTCCTTCTTCATTCGCCTGGTCACCTATAGCAATCATATTGTTTTTCCAATCTTCGCTACTATAAATCTTCTTCGCAATATTCTGCAGGTCTTCTAACCTTCCACCATCCCACATGATTGTACGATTTAACTGAAAATTAAAATTTGCTTCATCATTTAAGTTATAATAACCTACCTTAAATTTAACCATATAAAAGTACCCCCATTTCTTATCTTTATTCTACAAGAAATAGAGGTATATTACTTTCAATTAGTTGCTATTCTTTTACTGTTTTATATACATCTCTTAGTGATATGCCAAACATTCGTTTACAGGTTGATGAACAATGTGATGAGCTGTCAAACCCAGCTAACATACATGCATCAGTAATATTCCTGCCTTCACAGAAGTATCCATAAGTCTTATGTAACTTTTCAAATGCAAGATAGCTGTGTAATGTCATTCCTGTCTGTTCCTTAAATAAATGTGATAACCGACTCTTAGATATATATAACTGATTACATAAATCATCAACAATTGAATGTTCAATTGTTTTTAACCCATTAATATAAGTGAGGATTTTTTCTATTCTTTCTTCATATTCATTATTATCTGAATTATTGACTCCACACTGAGCTAACAATTTCGCATCAAGTATTTCTTTACCAGCATCAGGCTTCTGATATTCCTTAACCATTCTATCAACAACATCATCATTTAGAACCACATAAGGATTTCCTTCAAGATATTTTTTCTTTATTGAAGCAGCATATCTGCTTATTTCGGTAAATAAAAAAACTATTGAACCCTCTTTTGACATTACTCCTGTATGTATTATATTTGAATCAATACAAATTCCCCGACACTTTACATTTTCCTTCTCAATCTTCCATTCCATTTCCCCACCTAAAGAAATAATAATATGAGTAGCAAGATGTTTGTGTGGTTCGGGATTTTTATAATCAGCTAATATCATCATGGAATCATAAGATTTGAAAATCTTTGACATTAATTTATCCCCCTCTTTAATATAATCCATGTTAATATTATTATAATTCATCACTATTCATTTTAGTTGGTTTTATGGTAGAGGCCAACAGTCCCACTCCTCCATATAAAAATCTAAGATGTATTGCTAACATTTTTCTTGTTTTTTAGCATTCAACTGGCTATTATATGGATAATGGGAAGTTACATTAGGCTTTCTTAATCCCATTATTCATTTAGGTATTATGTCATAATTTAAGAATAATGTGTAGTAACTTCATGTACTCATAATATAAACTATAATTTCAACATTTATATTATAAACATTACTACTATAAAAGGAAAAGCATATTTGGGATTTTTGTGCATTACAATATACACTAAACCAAATGCAACTCCACTTAAAACTGATAATAATCCAACAATAATATTTTTAGTGAATATGTGCATTAATCCCCATGATAAACCTAATAATATTCCACCCCAAGGTATTTTGGAGGACTTCCAAAATTTTTCTCCAAACTCTTGCCCAAAAGCAATCAATAAATAGATGAGCAAACTTTCAAATATGTAATATATATTTTGAAAAACAAAGGCTATCCAAGCATTAGAGCCAAAATGCTTTACTTTATTGGCAAATTCAGCAAAAGGCTTAAAGTTTAAGTCCCATGAATAAGTCATAAAAACACCATATAATATTAATAAAATTACAGTAATCAATATGTCTGTTACACATGGTTTTTGCTCATAAGTTTTTATATTAAAGGCTAATTTTTTCTTAGCCGATTGAAATAAAAGCCATGAACATGACCCCCATGCAATACAAGTTATTGTCCAATGCATCAAGTGTTGCCACAGGTCAAGTTGACTTAGCGTGTTTCCGTAAATAAACTGTTCCACTGTAACTAATAATATTTCCAGAGCAAAGACAGCAAAACAATACAATGCAAGATAAAAATACTCCAAACCTATTTTTCTTTCAGTAAGCATTAATAACCCCCCCATCTAATATAAATAACAGTTGTTTCACATTTTTTTACTATTATGTCACTCAATAAATTAAACCTTCAAGGCATTGAACTTCCAATTATTAGCCTAATGTTAAGTTCTACATCATGTCCAATTATATACATTATAAGAAGTTAAAAAAAGTAATTTAACTCATTCTATTCATTCTAAACTTATGTAATGCTATATTCAACATATTTTGTCAATATATGTTTATTTCCCCTATAATATTTCTTTTTACCATATGTTTTTAAAATCTTTCTTTTTGATTAAATTTGAATTTACTCAAGAAGATAATACTAATTTGCATGTCTACGTCTTTTCTATTATCTACTGCTAAAGACGTTCTAAGTTTTGCTTTATTGAATAGGGAATATCAATTTATACATACTGATTAATCATAAATCTGTGTATAAGAAACTCCACCTATACGCACAGTACGGGTGGATTTCCTTTTTATTATATAAACCCTGAAAATGAAAAATAGCTTTAAAATTTTACTACTCTCCATCAACTATACTACTTTTATAAAAACTAATTAATGAAGCACAATCCTTATTGCTACTTGAATAACAAATACCATATAATATCTGCGTAATCTCTCTTAATTACCTTTTAAAACACCAATACCTTTTTATATATCTCGTTTTTGAAAAACAAAATATCCTAAAAAACAGAACAGTACAGTATATACAAGTGACACTATAATAGAAAAAGAAAGACTGACGCCTTGAATTGGCACTCCGCTAGATATAAAGGTTGAAAAATTTGTCACTGCCAGGGGCAAATATTTTCCCCATGTGAAGATTATAGCTAATAATTCAATAATTCCTGCTCCAACAAGAACCAAAAATAATGAAAATCCTGTTGCTATTGAACGAGATCTAGATACTGCTGAAATAACAAAAGCTACTATTATATATACAATAGCTTCAAGAAAATCAAGACCAAATATTAATAATGTTTTTAGTGCAGCAGGCGCATAAACTATTTTATCATTTATCCAAATCATCTCCTTGCCACTAAACCCATCAAAACCGAAAAATACTCCCGCCGATAACAATATTAATACAAATGCTACTAGCACAAGAACAAAACTATAAAGTATTATGGAAATTAATTTTGCAGTAAGAATTTGGTAGCGGCTGTAAGGGCGTGATACCATCATTTTCATGGTTCCTTCTGAAAATTCACCAGCTACTGAAGCTGTACATACAATTACGCCGAAAAGTATAATAAGTGCATCAAAACCTGCTGTATAAAGCTGAGTTACCACTGTCCAAATACTCACCTTGGATTCTGGCTTCATATTATTATTAATTCTATATTCAGCCTCAGCTATAGTCTTTTGTGTAGATCCTATGACTAATTTATCTGCCATAGCTTTAGATTTTTTTTGTTGTGCTAGCTGAATTTTTTCAGCGGTAACCGTCTTCTGTAAATCCTGTTTCCAACTTCCTGATGCGGTTCTATTATTTGAAGAACTGCTACTTACAGTGTAGTATTTAAAAATACCAGCTGCTAAAATTATTAGTGCAACCATTATTATTAACATTACTTTTGCAGAAATTCTTTTCCATAACTTGATATTTTCTATTGAAACAAGTGCAAAAAAGTTTCCCATGTTATTTGCCCTCCCCTGTAAGTTTCATAAATACATCTTCAAGTGATTGTGCATCTTGTTTATCCATACCATAAACAGAAATACCTTCTGTTGTTAATGTTGTAATTATCTCAGGTACACGTTCATTTGTAGTTTCAACGTGTACTCCGTCACTCATAACACTACTGCTTATATTAACCGCTGAAAGAAGTGAGGCTGCTTTTTCATTATCATCAGTCTTTACTAGTAGCACAGTTTTTCCATCAGTAACCGTCATATTAACAATTTCATCTACTGTTTTCACAGTTATAATCTTTCCTTTGTTAATTATACATACCCGGTCACATATCTGCTGCATTTCACCCAATATATGGCTAGAAATAAGAACTGTAAGTCCGGTTTCTTTTGCAAGTTTTTTCAATAGGTTACGCATGTCTTTTATTCCTGCTGGATCAAGTCCATTTGTAGGTTCATCAAGTATAAGTAGT
>LIDZ01001417.1_pt3 | contig 14893 bp, 28 predicted proteins | sample 644651 | NCBI WGS metagenome assembly LIDZ01 (sample SAMN03856242, study PRJNA289617) | food metagenome | isolation source: wine grapes on drying loft during traditional withering process | host: Vitis vinifera cv. Corvina | place: Italy: Gargagnago di S. Ambrogio di Valpolicella | collected 2014-01 | reverse complement strand
GAGCAATCCTCTTCAAATGCATAGTCTTTTTTGCGTTTGGTGAAGAAAAAAACAGGAAAGAATCGAGAAATAATGATGGCTAAAGCAAGGTGAAAGAGAGCATGTATTTTCAACTGATACCGCGTCGGCGACATCCACGAGCACAAAGAATGAGGTGAATAAGGCTCCTTTTGACACGACTTTATTTTGCTGATACATCAATGCTTTCAGAGGTTTATATAAGTTTTAAATTAATATAAATCAAGTATGAAAAATATAAGAAAATACAAAATGTCACCCATTTGTCAACGACGAAAAAATCGTCAACGCATTTGGTTGATATTATTTATATTTCCTCGCAGGTGCTAGTGCATCTTCAATGCTCCAACCTCGGGATAATCTTTTAGAAATCAAATGTCTATCGATTTTTAATGCTTAAGCATGATGCAGGATTCGGAAAAACTTTATATACAGAACAAGCACTGATAGAAGCAACGGTAGCAGGAAAGAGATCTATCCTGTGTAGAAAGTTTATTGAAGATTGTACTGATAGTGCAAAAAGAATAAATAAAGATTATGGTATGGATATTGCAATTGCTATAGATTCAGAAAATGTAGCGAAAAATAAGCACTTAGCGATTTTAGTGGGAAACTTAGGAAACATCCAAAAACCAGAGAAGCATATGAGGAATGTACTAAGGAAATATATGAGTTTCTTTTAACAAATAAAAAGCGAATATTTTATAAACCTTCTAACAATAAAATGGAAAAATTAAGAGAATTAAAAGTAGTTATTGATTCTAATATTAATACAAAATATAACTCTTGCAGGACTAAAAAGCAAAAAAAGTTAAAGAATTTTCTTTGAATATGGAATATAAATAAACTAATGCTGCCATATTGCACTCTATTTAAAGATTGTAAAAGAAAAATTAATGAAGATACTTATTTAAGATTAATATGAAAGTTATTGATATACTATATAATCTTAAACATAGTAGACGTATTATTACATGAACAAAATAAACATTGTTGATAGAAGTTCATATAATTATATTAGATGATGAAATTGCAAGAACAAAATTATGGAAATTAATACTGTTTTTATTTAACTTTTTTATACCAAATTTAATTAAAAAAGGTATAATTAGTATAGACGTGCTGGCTTGTTTTTATAAGTTGTGAAATATAAATATATAAATTATTTAAGTTATATACGAGTTAAATTACAAGGAAAGTGAGTGAATAAAATGATACAATCTATTGTTCACATTGCATTAGTAGTAAGAGATTATGACGAAGCCGTTGAGTTTTACACAAAGAAACTTAATTTTACTTTAATTGAAGATACATATCAGCCAGATCAAGATAAAAGATGGGTAGTAGTATCGCCACCAGGTTCAAATGGAACAACAATATTACTTGCAAGAGCGTCTAAACTAGAGCAAGAGTCTTTTATAGGAAATCAATCAGGGGAAGAGTTTTTCTTTTCTTAGGAACTGATGATTTTTGGCGTGATTATAATGAAATGATAAAAATAGGAATAGGATTTGTTAGAGATCCTAAAGGACAGGATTATGGAACGGTTGCAGTATTTAAAGATTTGTACGGTGACTTATGGGATTTAGTTCAATTTAGAGAAGATCATTCAATGTTAAAAAGAGTTAAATAAATAGTAGATTATTATCATAAATATTTTGATATATTGGAGGAATATAAGATGTTTCCAAATAAAGAAATAGCAGAAGATGAATTAAAGATAGTAGTACAATCAAATCAAGGCCCATGGACAGAACATTCTAAGAGGGTGTTACAATTAAAAACTTGTAACGGCTATCCCAAAGTAGATAACTGTGTAGTATTAGACAAATGTAATTTAGCGAGGTGAAAATTATGGAAATAGTATTCAGAAAACTAATTAAAGATGATTTGGATATATTTATAGAAATGAGAATTAACCAGTTACAGGAAGAAGGCGCAGAACCGATCTTAGATTTAAAACCACAGTTATATGAGTATTATACAAAGCATTTAAAAGATGGCACTTTTGTTTCATGGCTGGCAGTAGATGATATAAAAATAGTGGGAACAAGCGGAATGTCCTTTGTTGAAAAGCCACCATATTATAGCAATCCGTATAGTAAAATCGGCCTTTTATCAAGTATGTATACTTTGAAAGAATATAGGCGAAAAGGCATTGCCAAAGAATTATTGCACAGGGTAGTGAATGAAGCAAAAGATTATGGCTGTGGTGTAGTACAAATTACGGCTTCCGATATGGGAGTCCTTCTATATACAGATTATGGTTTCAAGAAAAACAAGAACTTCATGCAATATACATTTGAGTCAAAATCCTAATTTAAGATTGAGTATTATAAATGGTGATTTGTAGATAAATTAGAAATTAAAAATTATTCATATGTGATGGAGGAATGAAATGCATTTAGGTTCAATTTATTTAATAGTTAGAGATTTTAACAAGTCAATAATTTTTTATGAAAAATTGCTAGAAATGAAAGTAACTTCAAAGAATATGGAGCGTTTTGCTCAATTTGAATTTGAAGGTCATAACATATCTATTATGAACGGTTATTTTGATTATCAAAATCCAGAACTAACAATACATAAGGGAGAATATATTGAGAAATTTGATAATCTTGTTGCTATAGCAGATTCAAAAAATACAAACAAATTCGTATTAAATTTTGGGGTTGAAGATTTAGAAAAAGAGCGAGAAAGAATAATAAAATTAAATATAAGTGATTTAGTAACTAAGGTTAAATATGTAAAAAATGTGATGCCATATTATTATTTTCAAGTAGCAGACCTAGATGGTAATACGATAGAGATTACAGGAAAATTTATTCCTAAAGAGGTGGATTGCCTTGAATGAAAACACTATTAAATTGGCTAAGCAGGAATTTGTTATTTTAGAAAGTGGTATTTCAAATGAAAGTCATATAAAAACAGGAGATGTTAGAAAATTGTTTGCTAAATTATATAAAATTAACTCCAATAAATATATAAGCAAATTCTAAAAGTTTATATGTGAGGTGAAGTAAAGTGATAAAGAGTTCTACTAAAAATAGAAAGTTAAATGAAGAAATAATTAGGATGATACAAAAAGGGGTAGGGAATATTTCAGTCATAAAAATAGAAGAGTTGACAGAAGGATTTTTTAATATTGCTTACCTCGTAGAATTGGAAAATGGAGTTGACGTTGTTTTAAAAATAGCACCACCATTAAATTCATTAATTATGACACATGAGAAGAATATAATGTATAGTGAAGCAATGTCAATGCAGATGGTTAAGGAATTAACAAATTGTCCAGTAGCAAAGATAATATATTATGATAATAGCCATACCATTTGTGATTCAGATTATTTTATAATGGAAAAACTTGAAGGGAAAAGTCTTAATTCAATAATAAATACTCTATCTGAATCTGAAAAAGATAAGATAAATTATCAAGTTGGTGTTTATGATAAACAATTAAATTGTATACATGGCGAAAAGTTCCGATATTTTGGACAGCCTACTAAACAAGGAGAAAATTGGTTTGAAGTTTTTAAGAACATGATTATGGATGCTATTGATGATAGTGAACGACTTAATATTGATTTAAAAATTTCAGGTGAGCATATTATAGAAATTTTGAATAGAGATAAGAACTATTTTGAAGATGTAAAGATTCCTAGATTTGTTCATTGGGATATATGAGATGGAAATATTTTTGTTTTGAATGGCAAGATTACAGGTATTATAGATTTTGAAAGGTGTTTATGGGCAGATGAACTCATGGAAGTTGGGTTCAGAACTTATTCATATAATAAATATTTTTTCAAAGGATACGATACAGAAAATTTAGATAACAGACAAAAAATAAGGGCTAAGTGGTACGATATTTATTTGTTCTTAATTTGTTGTTTAGAGGGTAAATATAGGAGTTATGAAACAATGGACACATATAATTTTGGTATAGATATGCTTAAAAAATGGATTACTGAATTTGAGGAAAGGATATAAGCGGAGGTAAAAATGATTTTTTTTGATATAGATGGTACATTGTTAGATCATAAAAGTTCTGAAATACTTGGAGTAGGAGCATTTTATGAAGAGCATAAAGATTACTTTAGAATTGGAAAACAAATATTTTATAAGTTTTGGTGTCAAATATCAGATAAGCATTTCAATAGGTACTTGAATGGAGAAGTGACATTTGACAAACAACGTATCGAAAGAATAAAAGAGTTATTTGATTATTCAAATGCCAAACTTACAGATGAAGATGCTATGATTAAATTCAAGAAATATTTAAGTAACTACGAAGATAATTGGAAGCCATATAATGATGTGATTTCTTGCTTAAAGTATTTAGCCCCCAAATATGAACTTGGAATTATTAGTAATGGAGATTTGAAGCAACAATCACTAAAGTTAGAAAAAATGACAATCAAACAGTATTTTACTGATATTATTACTGCAGGAGAAGTTGGTATTTCAAAACCAAATATAAAATTGTTCAATATTGCATGTGACAGAGTTAATAAGCAACCACAGGAATGTTATTATATTGGTGATGATTTGCAGACAGATATCATTCCATGTAAAGATGTTGGTATGAATGGGATTTGGCTGAATAGAAATAGAGAAAAGTTGAGTGATAATAGTATACAGATGATTTATGATTTAAATGAATTAAGAAGAGTTTTATAATCACAAGATGTATTGTCCAATATTATTATAATATTTAAAGGAAAAATTATTTAAATATTATAGAAAATAGTAATTTAAAGTTCAGTAGTACAAAGTGGAATTTATATGGGAAGTGATTTTTTTGATGAAATGGTTGTTTATGGATATAGGCTCCACATTTGTTGATGAAGAGCAATGTGATAACTACAGAATAATGAAAACTTTACAACAAGAAAAAGCACCTACTAAAGATGAATTTTTGAGGAGGATGAAGTTTTACGCCCAACAAAATAAAGATGCATATAAATGCACTGTAAAAGAATTTGGATTAAATAAAGTGAAGTGGCATTGTGAGTATGAGAAGTTATATAGGGGTACACATGAAGTATTAGAGTCACTACATGAAAGATATAAATTAGGAATAATAGCAAATCAAGTATCAGGTACAGAACAAAGACTTTCTAGTTTCGATATAAGGCATTTTTTTGATGTAATAGCAACTTCAGCCGAAGAAAATATTTCAAAACCAGATACAAGACTCTTTCAGGTTGCATTAGAAAGAACAAATTCCTCTCCTAATGATGCATATATGATTGGAGATAGACTAGATAATGATATTATACCAGCAATAAAATTGGGGATGAAAACCATATGGGTAAAGCAAGGCTGGGGAGGAATGGGACGTATAGATTTATTAGAAAAGGAACTTGATAGTATAATTTCAGATTTCATAGATATTATTAATTATATATAAATAAACTCTAAATTTGAGATTGAGTATTGTAATCTGTCTGATATTTCACAAGAATAGTATATATGTTTTGGAGATTATTATGGAATATATAAAAATAGAGAGCGAAAGCCTTAGTATGAAATTGTTTGCTAACTTTAAGCGTCATCAAACAGTAACAAAATGTTGGAGAAAAATTGATGGGAAATGGTGTATAAAAGAAATCACCTTTATTGATGATTGGACGGAAAGAGAATATACTGAACTAATTGCTTACTTAAAAAATACGGTGATAACTGGAGGAATGCTACTAGGAGCATTCTATAACAAAGAATTAAAAGGATTCATATCAATAGAACATAATCTCTTTGGGAAAAACAAAGAATATTTGGATTTATCAAACATTCACGTTTCAGAAGATATGCGAGAAAAAGGGGTCGGTAAAGAACTATTTCAATATGCAAAAAGATGGGCAAAAGAGCATGGAGCGAGGAAATTATATATTTCAGCACATTCAGCAGTGGAGAGTCAAGCGTTTTACAAAGCGATGGGATGTGTTGAAGCAGAGGAATATAATCAGGAACATGTGGAAAAAGAACCATGTGATTGTCAGTTAGAATGTAAAGTATGAGAATAAAACGTAATTGCTAAATTGTAATTTGGAGGTGTGTTATGAGTTTAAAATATAGTGAAGCAATAAAAGAAGATGCAGACATGTTAATAAAAATTTATAATGCATCATTTTATGATGATTATATTAAATGCGGAGAATGTCCTGCTTATGGTAGGACAAGAGAAAGAATGGAAGAATCCATCAACAAATTTACTAAACTTATTATTTATTCTGATGATATTCCAGTTGGAGTTATTTCAGTGGAAAATAGAGGTGATGGAGATTACTATCTTGGATGTCTTTGTGTGATTCCCCAATATCAAAATAAAGGTATTGGGACACTAGCAGTTAAATATATGTTGGATTATTATACAGATTGGAGAAGAATAACATTGATAACACCTGAAGATAAAGAAGAAAACATAAATTTTTATACAAAGAAGTGTGGTTTTATAATAGATAGGACAGATATGGATGGAAATGTAAAAGTAGTACATTTTCTATTGGAACGGTAAAATTTTAGTTTATGGATGTATTACAAATAGTAATTTGAAAAGGAGAATAAACATGGATAGTGTATATGTAAGTTGTCCAGAATTTGAAAATGAAAGATTCAATTTAAGATTTATATCTATAAATGATTGTGATGACTTGTTAAAAGTATATTCTGATAAAAAAGCAGTTCCTTTATTTAATAGTGACAATTGTAATGGAGATAATTTTTACTATAATACATGTGAAAGAATGAAACAGGCTATTGATTATTGGAAATTTGAGTATGATAGAAAAGGCTTTGTAAGATGGTCTATTATAGATAAAAGAGAGAGTATTGTAATTGGAACAATAGAATTATTTCATAGAGACTCTAAAGATTATTTTAATGATTGTGGGCTTCTCCGTTTAGATTTAAGAAGTGACTATGAAACAAAAGCCAATATAATAGATATTTTAAAATTGATTCTTGATAAAACTTATTCATTGTTTGAATGTAATATGATAGCAACAAAGGCATCTTCTTTTGCAAATGAAAGAATCAAGGCTTTAAAGGAACTAGATTTTTTACCTACTGAAAACAAGTTGATTGGTCATGATGGTACAGCATATTCATCATATTATTTAAAAAAGAGATAAATTCAAATTTAAGATTGAGCATTACAAATAGTAATTTAGTCAATTCAGAAGGGGAGATATCAGGTGGATGGAGTGGCAAAGTTAATAATTCTAAGAGGTAATTCTGGAAGTGGTAAGACTACTACAGGCAAGGCTTTACAAAGAAAATTTGGACATGGTACAATGCTAATTTCACAAGATGTTGTTAGAAGAGAAATGCTATTTGTGAAAGATGGACTTAATCCAGAATCAAGTCAGTTATTATTGGAACTTTCACTATACGGGAAAAGCTATTGCAATATAGTAATTTTATAAGGGATTTTAAATTCAAAGTGGTATAAAAAATTATTTGAAAATTTACTAGACGAATTTAATGACCAAATTTTTGCATATTACTTTGATATACCTTTTGAAGAAACTTTAAATCATCATAAGCTAAAGCCTAATGCACATGAATTTGGAGAAAAGGAACTTAGAGAATGGTGGAATGAAAAAGATTTATTAGATATTATTCCTGAAGTATCTCTGCATAAAGAATTAAGTTTAAGTGAAATAGTGGATATAATCTATCAGGATGTTGTAAAGTAAATAACAAACTCAAATGTGCTTGATTGAGATAATTCATTTAATGAAAAAGGAATAAATAAAATCAGAAATTATAAGATATATGATTTGGAGGAAATGGCTGTGATTAATTTTAAACTTGATAATGGAGTATTCAATTTTCGTGTGGCAGGTCTTTTATTTCATGAAAATAAAGTTCTTGTACATAGACTAATTAAAGATGACTTCTATGCCTTTCCAGGTGGTAGAGTTGAAATGTTTGAAACTACTGAAAATACTATAGTCAGAGAAATGAATGAAGAATTGGGTATTAACTTCAGCAAGATTTTTTAGAAAAGAAACACCCATCAAGAAAGGAAAAAAAGGTGGAGTAATAATAGTTGGTGGTGGGGATGGAAATATTGATAATGCTTATAAAACAGCGTGTATTCTTTTGCACCACATGAATTCAAGAGATATTGCACCAGTTGTTTACAGCCATAACACAAATAATATTTCCTCTAAAGATGATATAAGAGCATTGGAAGGTTCAAAGAATTTAGCATTATTTTTTAATGATAAGACGTAGAATTTCAATATAATATCTAGATTAAGTAGTACACGTTTTTTTATAAAATATAATAGTAAATTATTGAGAAGTAAAAATTATTTACATTGAACGAGATATTTATATTTGATTTCCTCGTTAGATTGAGAGGACATATTATGAATAATATAGTTAAAAGACCATATAGAAGATTGGTTGATTTTATGAAGGTGTATCAATTTATGATTGACAATTACTCTGTAGACTGGAAAAATGGTGCTCCAGCAACGTTTTTTGAATACGCACAAATGTTGTATTGGACTGACAACTCACAAAGTCACAGAAATGCTATCTGGGAGGATAATGGAAAAGTAGTTGGATTCTGCTTTTATGAATCTCAGATTGGTAAGGCATATTTTAATTTGAACGATGGATATGAAAATCTTATACCAGATATGATAAGACATGCAGAACAGCGTTTAAGTAAAGACAATGGGAGTTTAGAACTTAGTATATTTTTGAGCCAGAAAAATGTGGTAGAAGTCGCTAAAAATATGGGCTATGAAAAAATCAACGAATGGGGCTGTGGTATTTATGATTTTTCTAAAGCACCTTTGAACTATCAATTACCAGATGGCTTTTCATTTGAAGAACCTGGAAAATTTAACATGCAGAAAATGATAGAGGCATCATGGAAAGGTTTCGACCATGATATAGAACCAGAGGGTGGAGTGGAACGTGGATATAATTTAATTTCAGCACCACATGCAACACCTGAATTAGATGTTATTATTAAAAATCTACAAGGTGAATACGTTTGTTATGCAGGTATGTGGATGGTTCCTGAAAATAATCTCGCATATTTGGAACCATTGTGCACTGTCCCAGAGTATAGAAAAATTGGACTTGCTTCTGCTGCATTATCAGAGTTATATAGAAGAACTGCATCTAGGGGAGCCACACACATGACTGGCGGAGGAAATGAATTTTATTTTGCGATTGGGTATGAACCTATAGTGAAATGGTCAGTATGGAAGAAATTAAGTGAATAAACAAATAAATGAGTATACTTTGATTTTGGTATAATTCATATTATTCTTTTGGGAGGTATTAAGTATGAATGTTAAAGATATTACTCCTTGGGAGTTATTACAAAAGAGAATGACATGGGAACAGTTAAAGCATATACATAATAAAAAAGTTTTGGATTTTGGAAGCGGAAATGGTATGACTGCTAATCATTTTGCTATTAATAATAATGTTATAGCAATTGAACCAGATGAAAAGATGCTTGAGGATAGATTTAGAGAAAATGATTATACACAAATACAAGGGGATATAAAGGAACTTAAAAATTTTGAAGATGAATCCTTTGATGTGATACTATGTCACAATGTTTTTGAATATGCAAATGAACGAGAAGAAATTATAAAAGAATTTGCAAGGATATTAAAGAAAAGAGGATATCTTTCTATTTTAAAGCATAATAGGGCTGGAAGAGTTATGCAGATGGTAGTTCTACTTAATAATTTTGAACATGCAAATGAATTATTAGAAGGTAAAAAGGGACATGCAGAGAAATTTGGAACTATTAATTACTATAAAGATAAGGAATTGTTGGAGTGGTCAGATGAATTTGAATTAGAGAAAACCTTAGGAATTAGAACTTTTTGGGATCTACAGCAAAATCAAGAGATTCAAAAAGATAAAGCATGGCAGGAGCGGATGATAGAGATAGAATTAAAGGTAAGTGATTTAGAAGAGTACAAATCAATATCATCCTTTCACCATGTGATTTTAAGAAAAAAGTAATTAGGAGTATGACAAATTCACAAAAAAGGGGGATGTTATCTTAATATGGAGAATGATATAGATGTTGTATTTTTTGATCTATTTTTTACTCTTGTAACACCTAAATACAGTGATTTAAGAAATGAAAATGATGTACTTAGAATAACAAAAGAGGAATGGGAAAGATATGCTGAAGATGATGAATTATATCTAAAGAGAGCAACAAGTAAGAATATAAGTCCTGAACAAATAATTGAAGATATTATTAACAAAATGGAGATAGATGTTAATGAGAATGGAAAAAAAGAAATTTTAAAATTGAGAGAAGAAAGATTAAAGAAATCCTTAATTGATATAGACTCTACAATTATTGATGTGCTTTTAGATATAAAGAAAAATGGAAAGCAAATATGTTTGATTAGTAATGCAGATATAATTGATGTGATGTATTGGAATAAATCTCCTTTAAATAATTTATTTGATAGTACGGTATTTTCATATGAAGTGGGATATTTAAAACCTCAAATAGAGATATATAAAATTGCTTTAGAAAAAATGAATGTTAGCCCTCAAAAGAGTATTTTTATTGGTGATGGTGGCTCTGATGAATTAAAAGGTGCAAAAAAATTAGAAATGAAAACCATACAAACAGGATACTTATTAGAAAATAAAAGAAAAGATCCTAATTCAATAAAAGATTTTGCAGATTACTATATAGAAGATTTTAAAGAACTTATTAATATAGTAAATCAGTAATTTAATTGGAGGATATAATGATAAGTTATAAGAGAATAGATAGTAATTATTTTGAAGAATATGATTCAATTCCCATGCGAGTTTATGTAAATAGTCATTATGAGTTAGATAGAATCAATAATGGACTTGGAGGAATTCTTTTAAAAGAAGTACCAGTTAAAAATTATGTGAGAGATTTTTCAAAACATGCAAAGACAACAAAATTTAGTGAAAAGTTTGATATAAAAAACTGGGTGTTTTTCATGGCATTTGATGATGAAAAACCTATTGGGGCATTAACAATTGTTTCAAGAACTGAGGGGATACATATGCTTGATGGAAGAGATGATATGACTGTGTTATGGGACATACGTGTGTCTGATACATATAAACATCAAGGTATAGGAGAGAAATTATTTGATTTGGCTGTGGCGTGGTCAAGAAGCAATGGTTTTAAACAGATGAAAATTGAATGTCAAAATAATAATGTACCTGCTTGTAAGTTTTATTATAAACAGGGAGCAATTTTAAGAAAGATTGCTGAATATGCTTATATTGATGATTTTGATAGTAGGGATGAGGTACAATTTATTTGGTATCTTGATTTGTAGGAGAGGATATAAATTAGATGGAGGAAATGATTTATGAAATATAATCCTGAGTTTTGGAATGCATTAGATAGCCTTGTGCAGCAATCTGAAGTTGTCATTGACAGATCTAAAGGAACAGTTCACCCAAATATTCAGATATTATTTATGAAGTGGATTATGGTTATTTAAAGGATACAGCATCAATGGATGGTCGCGGAATTGATATTTGGAGAGGAACCGATAAGGAACAGAAGATAGATGCAATAATTTGTACTATAGATTTGATGAAAAGGAATTCAAAAATAAAAATATTAATTGGATGTACTGAGGAAGAAAAAGAAAATATTTATCATATTCACAATGATTCAACATATATGAAAGGGATTTTAATTAGGAGATTCTAAGTATATATTTAGAATAATTTGGATAAATTCCATTGTATTTAAGCAATTTAATATGTTTAAAGAAAATCATTATTTAATATAATAAAAGTGAAAGGGCTAAGCCAATGATAATTTATAAAAATGGAGAATTAACTTTTCGTAGTTTAGAATATAGTGATAAGTACCTAATAATTAAATGGATTTCAGATAACGAAGTCCTTAAATATTATGAGGTAAGGGATAATTCATATGATGAAAAGATGGTTGAAGAAAAATTTTATAAGAGGAATGTAAATAAAACAAGGTGCATAATTGAATATTCTCGAACACCAATAGGATATATACAATTTTACTCTATTAATAAAGAAGAACGTGAAGAGTACGGATATAATAATTTTCAAGATACTGTATTGGGTACAGATCAATTTATCGGTGAAACTAAATATTGGGGACAAGGAATAGGAACGGTATTAATTAAGTCAATGGCAAATTTTCTAATAACAGAAAAATGTGCAAAGAAGATAATACTAGATCCTCAAGTTTGGAATGAAAGAGCCAGTAGTTGTTATGAAAAGAGTGGATTTATAAAAATTAAAATCCTTCCTAAGCATGAGTGGAGATTTTTTTGAAAAGTTAGAGGAACAAGTTGTAAGAAAAGAGATTTTTGTATTGTATTCTAATGATATTTTACTTGGAGTAGGTGTTATTCAAATGGTTTTTCAAGGAATGAATTATTATGATATTGGAATGATAGTTGATAAGAATTATAGAAATAAAGGAATTGGAACATATATTATAACAAAATTAAGAAAGGTTTGTTGTCAGGAAAATTTAGTTCCTATTTGTGGTTGCTGGTATTGTAACCATGCATCTAAAAGAACTCTTGAAAAGTCTGGATTTATTTCAAATCATAGAATTATAACATTCAATTTTGAATAAATACTTAAGAAGTAAATTAACTCAATGCGATTGTGATTAAATATTAGTTATATACATAGAAGGAGGATATTTTGTGAAAAGTTATCAGAGATTAATTTTTGAAGAAATAAATGAAGAGGATATTAATATTCTTACACCTATAATGAAACGTGCTTTTGATAATGATAGCAGTATTCATCTTGGAAAGGAATTTGGAGGGCCACCAGGATATGATAATGGTGATTTTTTACGTAAATATGCATTAGATAAAGAGTCAATTTCATATAAAATTTCTATGAATAAAAATGTAATTGGGGCAATTATTCTTTGGATTAATAATTTAACTAATCAGAACTTCCTTGGTAATGTTTTTATTGATGTTGAATTAGAGAACAAAGGAATTGGGAAAAAGGTTTGGGAGTTTATTGAACTTGAGTTCCCTAATACTGAGGTCTGGAAAACAGAAACACCCATTTTTTCTAGTAGAAATCATAATTTTTATGTTAATAAATGTGGTTTTCATGTTGTGAAAATTGAAAACCCAAAGAACTTGGAGGAAGGGTGCTTTATATTAGAAAAAATAATGAAATAGCATTGGAAAATGAGTTTAGATGTTTCTTTAAGTGTTGTAATAATTAAAAAATTTGAAGTCAATCAGAAATGAAAATATTAATTGTTTAAGAGGTGATATATTTGAGAGTATCATTCTTTTTTGGATTAGTTATTGCAATCATAGCACCTCTAATAGGGTGTTTGTTAAAAGATTATAATATAACATTCAAAATAACAGGAATTGTTAGTGTTAGTTATATCGTTATATGTGGCATATTAAATGGTTCATTTATTAGTGGGGATAGATTCATATGTTTGCATAGATTTGTGAGAAGGTATTTAAAATATCGAGGTACCCAACGTCCTGATATTACCGAAGGTTGTTTAGAGAAAATTGATATTAATATTGTGAAATATATTTTATTTGACTATCCCAATAAGAAAAATGAAAGGCAAAAATTATTTAATGAGTCTAAGAAAGATAAAAAAATGTAATTATTCTAAGTGGAAGAAAAAACATAAGGGAGTGGCTGGCAACATTATAAATTAACTTAGCAACTGATACGGAGAGATTACTTAAAATATAATTTAGTTAATACACAATGTTCTTATTAGGCGTAATAATTAAAACTTTTAGTTAATCACCAATGTCATTTATGACGAAGGGAAAGTTTTAACATATGCTTTTGGGATATAAAGATAAAGGTGGAGTTTTTATGAAAAATGTAAAATTAACCAATGTATGTCCAGTATTAATTTCAGAAGATATAGTAAAGACGGTAAACTTCTATGTTGAAAAACTTGGATTTAAGTATGCAAAACATTATGATAAAATTGATAAATTTGCAACTCTATACAGAGATTCTATTGAATTGGTAGTTGTGCAATCAAAGTTTGGAAAAGTGGAGTCAAATGCAAAAAGATATGGTTCAGGATATGATATTTACATAGACCCAGATACTATTGATGGTGTAGATGAGATTTATCAGGAGTTTTTATCAAATAGCGTTAAAATGATAGAAGAGCCAAGAAAAACAGATTATGGTTCTTATGAATTTGTTGTTGAAGATATTGATGGAAGATTGATAGGAATAGGACTTATTTCTAACAACAAAATTTACTTTGAAAATTCAGATTATATAGAAAATAAAACGTTATGAAGTTCGTAATCTTCTTTGAGGGTGTTACAATTAAAAACTTGTAACGGCTATCCCAACGTAGATAAATGTGTAGGATTAGATAAATGTAATTTAGCGAGGTGAAAATTATGGAAATAGTATTCAGAAAACTAATTAAAGATGATTTGGATATATTTATAGAAATGAGAACCAACCAGTTACAGGAAAAAGGTATTGCCAAAGAATTACTGGATAAGGTAGTGAATGAAGCAAAAAGTTATAGCTGTGGTGCAGTACAAATTACGGCTTCCGATATGGGAGTTCTTCTGTATACAGATTATGGTTTCAAGAAAAACAAGAACTTCATGCAATATACATTTGAGTTAAAATCCTAATTTAAGATTGAATATTATAAATGGTAATTTGTAGATAAATTTAAAATTAAAAATTATTCATATGTGATGGAGGAATAAAATGCATTTAGGTTCAATTTATTTAATAGTTAGAGATTTTAACAAGTCAATAATTTTTTATAAAAAATTACTAGAAATGAAAGTAACTTCAAAGAATATGGAGCGTTTTGCTC
>LIDZ01013989.1_pt2 | contig 14898 bp, 11 predicted proteins | sample 644651 | NCBI WGS metagenome assembly LIDZ01 (sample SAMN03856242, study PRJNA289617) | food metagenome | isolation source: wine grapes on drying loft during traditional withering process | host: Vitis vinifera cv. Corvina | place: Italy: Gargagnago di S. Ambrogio di Valpolicella | collected 2014-01 | reverse complement strand
CTGCCCGCGAAGCTTCAAGAGCTTCAAGAGCTTCGCGGGCAGAGCCCGCTCCCACAGGGTTTAGCGTGTGGCCGCGCACTTGTACGCTGCTATTGCAACCAGGCGCTCGCGTTTGATCGCTTCGCCTAGCGCCTGGCCGGTATAGCCTTGCGCTACCAGAGGTTGGGCCACCACCGCACGGGCAGCGTCGGCCGCGCCGCGCAGGTAATCGGCTTGTGGATAAGTGGGCTGGCCGCTGCCCAGTGCATCCATCTCGCAACTCATCACAAATTCTTCGAAGCGCTGTGGGCGGCGGTACACGTCAAAGCTCTGCAGCAAGGCCAGTAACGACTCGGGCTGCAGTTCCTGCGCCCGATGGCCGTGGGCCTGATATTGCCCCACCAGCAGGGCCAGCTCCTGGCAATCGCGCGGCACCTTGAAGCGCTCGCTCACCCCTTTGATCAACTTGAGCCCTGGATTATCTGCGGTGATTCGCGGTGGCCACTCGTCCTCAGCCGTCGGGCCTTTGCCCAAGTCGTGCAACAGGCCAGCCCAGCGGACGGTCAGTGGCTGGCCGTGCCGGGCCGCCTGCTGCAGCACCCGCAAGAGATGCGGCTGCGCAGTGGGTTGCGAGGCGTCGAACAGCGCGTCCAGCTCGGGGATCAGTTGGGCCAGGGCCCCGCAATCGCGCAGTGCCTGCACGAACACCTGGGGCTGCTCTTCCATCAGGGCGCGGGAAATTTCTTTCCAGCTGCGTTCGGGCGTCAGGGCCAGCAGCTCGCCGGATTCGCTGAGTTGGCGCATCAGGGCAAGGGTTGGCTCAGCGATAGTGAAACCCAAGGTTGCATAGCGGGCAGCAAAGCGAGCGACACGCAGGACGCGCAAGGGATCTTCGGCGAACGCCGGCGAAACGTGACGCAATATGCGCTGCTCGAGGTCGGCCTGGCCGCCGTATGGATCGGTCAGATTACCCTGAGCGTCCTCTGCCATGGCGTTGATGGTCAGGTCGCGGCGGATCAAGTCCTGCTCAAGGGTCACATCCGGGCTGGCATAAAAGATAAAGCCCCCGTAGCCCTGGCCGCTTTTGCGTTCAGTGCGCGCCAAGGCGTATTCCTCGCCGGTATCGGGGTGCAGAAACACCGGAAAATCAGCGCCCACCGGACGGTAACCCAGAGTTTGCATCTGCTCGGCACTGGCGCCGACGACCACGTAGTCGACATCAGTCACTTCGCGTCCCAGAAGACGATCGCGCACTGCGCCGCCTACTTTATAAATCTGCATAAAAAAGCCTCCGTCAGCGCCACAGGATACCTGCTGTATGGGCTGAGGGAGAGCTTGATGGTGCGGTGGAGGAGTGGGAACCCTACGCGAGCAAGCTCGGCTGCTACAGGAGCGGAGCTTGCTGCGGGTTTTCAGAGGTGAACGACGGCGAGGTCCAGGCGCCCGTAATCGCCTTCGGCGTGTTCGTGCCGTGGCGGTACGTGGTGGGTTTTCATGATCTGATCGCCCTGCAGCGTCTCCAGTTTGATATCGAAACCCCACAGCCGATGCAGGTGCTTGAGCACTTCGTCCGTGGATTCTCCCAGCGGTTTGCGGTTGTGTTGCTGATGGCGCAGGGTCAGCGAGCGATCGCCCCGGCGGTCGATGCTGTAGATCTGCACATTAGGTTCACGATTGCCAAGGTTGTACTGCGCGGCCAGCGTTTCGCGGATGGTTTGGTAGCCGGCATCGTCATGGATAGCCGGTACTTCAAGGTCCTCGCGCTGGTCGTCGTCCATGATGCTGAACAGCTTGAGGTCGCGGATCACTTTGGGCGACAGATACTGCAGGATAAAGCTCTCGTCCTTGAAGCTGGTCATGGCGAATTTGATCGTCGAAAGCCAGTCGCTCCCGGCTATGTCCGGGAACCAGTGGCGATCCTCGTCATCCGGGTGCTCACATATGCGGCGGATATCCCGGTACATGGCGAACCCCAGCGCATAGGGGTTGATGCCGCTGTAATACGGGCTGTCAAAGCTCGGTTGAAACACCACACTGGTATGCGACGTCAAAAACTCCATCATGAAGCCGTCGGTGACCAGTCCCTCGTCATACAGGTCGTTCATCAGCGTGTAGTGCCAAAATGTAGCCCAGCCTTCGTTCATGACCTGGGTCTGGCGCTGTGGATAGAAATACTGAGCGATCTTGCGCACGATACGTACGATCTCGCGTTGCCAGGGCTCCAGCAGCGGGGCATGCTTCTCGATGAAATACAGGATGTTTTCCTGCGGCTCAGCCGGGAAGCGCGCGTTGTCTTCTTCGCGGTTCTTGTCGGCGCTTTTCGGAATGGTCCGCCACAGGTCGTTGATTTGCCGCTGCAGGTGCTCTTCGCGGTCCTTTTGCCGGCGCCGCTCTTCTTCGGCTGATATCGGGTACGGGCGCTTGTAGCGGTCGACGCCGTAATTCATCAGGGCATGGCAGGAGTCCAGCAGATCCTCGACTGCATCGATGCCGTGGCGCTCCTCGCACTGCATGATGTACTGCTTGGCGAACACCAGGTAATCGATGATCGAGCTAGCGTCTGTCCAGGTGCGGAACAGGTAGTTGCCCTTGAAAAAACTGTTGTGCCCATAGCACGCGTGCGCGACTACAAGGGCCTGCATGCAGATGGTGTTTTCTTCCATCAGATAGGCGATGCATGGGTCGGAATTGATCACGATCTCGTAGGCCAGGCCCATCTGCCCGCGGGTGTAGGATTTTTCGGTACTCAGGAAGTGCTTGCCGTAGGACCAGTGGTGATAACCCAGCGGCATGCCTACGGACGCGTAGGCGTCCATCATCTGCTCGGCCGTGATCACCTCGATCTGGTTGGGGTAGGTGTCCAGCGCATAGCGCTCGGCGATGCGGCCGATTTCTCGGTCATACGCCTGGATCAGCTCGAACGTCCATTCCGAGCCGGTGGAGAGGGGTTGGCGTTTCTGCTCTCTAGCGGTCATGTCACTAACCTGCGCTGGAAGAGTTCACGAAAGACCGGATAGATATCACCGGCCGTCACCAGCTGTTGCTGGGCGAACGTATCGGCGAAGCTATCGCTGATACGTTCATATTCATACCAAAGGGCCTGGTGTTCGCGCGGCGTAATCTCCACGTAAGTGTAGTACTGCACGAACGGCATGATCTGCTTGGTCAGGATCTCGCGGCAGATCGGCGAATCGTCGTTCCAGTTGTCACCGTCCGACGCTTGCGCGGCATAGATATTCCACTCACTGGTGGGGTAGCGCGCGGCCATGATCTCTTGCATCAGCTTGAGCGCGCTCGAAACGATGGTGCCGCCGGTTTCCCGGGAATAGAAAAACTCTTCTTCGTCGACTTCACGGGCGCTGGTGTGATGGCGGATAAACACCACTTCGATCTTGTCGTAGTTCCGCTTGAGAAAGAGATACAACAGGATGAAAAAGCGTTTGGCGATGTCCTTGGTGGCCTGGGTCATGGATCCGGACACGTCCATGAGGCAGAACATCACCGCCTTGGAGCTGGGGTTGGGGTGCTTGACGAGCAGGTTGTATTTGAGGTCGAAGGTATCGAGAAAGGGCACGCGGTGGATGCGGGCACTCAGGCGCTGGATCTCGCCTTCGATTTCCTGGATATCACCGAAGTTATCCGGCTCTTCGCGCTTCAGGCGCTCCAGCTCGGCTTTGGCGTCCTTGAGTTTGGCCCGGCTGCTGCCAGATAGCGCAATACGACGCGCGTGGGCTGAGCGCAAGGTGCGGATGATGTTGATGCGCGACGGGTTGCCCTCGTTGGACACGCCGGCACGTACGGTCTTGAAGGTATCGGTGCCGGTGAGGTTGCGCTTGACCAGGTTAGGCAGCTCAAGATCCTCGAACATGAATTCGAGAAACTCTTCTTGGGTGATCTGGAAGGTGAATTCATCCATGCCTTCGCCGGAGTTACCGGCCTTGCCCGCGCCCTTGCCACCAGCTCCACCGCCCTGGGGCCTGGCGATGTGTTCGCCTGCGGTGAATTCCTTGTTGCCCGGGTGCACTACAGTCTGCTTGCCACCGCGGCCATGGTGCAAAACCGGTTCGTCGATATCACGCCCCGGAATGCTGATCTGTTCACCGTGCTCCATATCGGTAATGGAGCGCCGGCCTACGGCCTCTTCGACCGCTTTTTTGATGTGATCACGGTAGCGTCGCAAAAAGCGCTGACGGTTAACCGTGCTCTTGTTCTTGCCATTGAGACGTCGGTCGATCACATAGCTCATGACTGCTCCTTAGAAGCTGTCTTGAAAAATGGTCGTACGGGCTGCACGCACACCGAGCCTGGGCATTGCACTTTGCCTTGCCCGGGGACGAATTGATGCGCAGAGCCTCGTCGCCGCTTTTTTAAAACACCTTCAGAGAACCTGTGTAGCAGAAAACCGCCACACAGGCTCCGGGCTGACGACAACCGGTGTACCCGGCCGCGGATTACTGGGATTTTCTGACCCGCAAGTACCACTCGGACAGCAGTCGTACCTGTTTGTCGGTGTATCCGCGCTCGACCATGCGTGTGACGAAGTCGTTGTGCTTGAGCTGATCCTCTTTGCTGGCTTTGGCATTGAAGCTGATGACCGGCAGCAGATCCTCGGTGTTGGAGAACATTTTCTTCTCGATCACCACCCGCAGCTTTTCATAGCTGAGCCAGGTCGGATTTTTGCCGTTGTTATTGGCGCGTGCGCGCAGGACAAAGTTGACGATCTCGTTGCGGAAATCCTTGGGATTGCTGATGCCCGCAGGTTTTTCGATCTTTTCCAGTTCCTCGTTGAGGGCCACGCGATTGAGAATTTCACCGGTTTCGGGATCGCGGTATTCCTGGTCCTGAATCCAGAAGTCTGCATACAACACGTAGCGGTCAAAGATATTCTGGCCGTACTCGCTATAGGACTCGAGGTAGGCCGTCTGGATCTCCTTGCCGATGAACTCGATGTAGCGCGGTGCCAGATACTCTTTGAGATAGCGCAGATAGCGCTCGCGTACTTCGGCCGGGAACTGTTCCTGTTCAATCTGTTGCTCAAGCACATACAAGAGGTGCACAGGGTTGGCGGCAATCTCGTGCGGATCGAAGTTGAACACCTTGGACAGGATCTTGAACGCAAAGCGCGTGGACAGACCATTCATCCCTTCATCCACACCGGCGCTGTCGCGGTACTCCTGGATGGATTTGGCCTTGGGATCGGTGTCCTTGAGATTTTCGCCGTCGTACACCCGCATTTTCGAGTAGATGTTCGAGTTTTCAGGCTCCTTGAGTCGCGACAAGGTGGTGAATTGCGCGAGCATTTTCAAGGTGTCTGGCGCGCAGTGGGCCTTGGCCAGTGAGCTGTTGAACAAAAGCTTGTCGTAGATCTTTATTTCGTCGCTGACCCGCAGGCAATACGGGACCTTGACGATATAGATCCGGTCGATGAACGCCTCGTTGTTCTTGTTGTTGCGAAAGCTGTGCCATTCCGATTCGTTGGAGTGAGCCAGCAGAATGCCGGAATAGGGGATGGCGCCAAGGCCTTCCGTGCTGTTGTAGTTACCTTCTTGAGTGGCAGTCAGCAGCGGGTGCAAGACCTTGATCGGGGCCTTGAACATCTCGACGAATTCCATCAGGCCCTGGTTGGCCCGGCACAGTGCGCCCGAGTAGCTATAAGCGTCGGCGTCGTTCTGTGGATACTCCTCGAGCTTGCGAATGTCGACCTTGCCCACCAGCGCCGAAATATCCTGGTTGTTGTCATCGCCCGGTTCGGTCTTGGCGACGGCAATCTGATTGAGGATGGAGGGATAGAGCTTGACCACGCGGAACTGGCTGATGTCGCCGCCAAACTCCGCCAGGCGCTTGGTAGCCCAGGGCGACATGATGGTGCTGAGGTAACGGCGCGGGATGCCGAAGTCTTCTTCGAGGATCGCACCGTCTTCGGTGGCATTGAACAGCCCCAAGGGGGATTCGAATACCGGTGAACCCTTGATAGCGTAGAAGGGCTCTTTTTCGATCAGTTGCTTGAGTTTTTCAGCCAGCGACGATTTACCGCCGCCTACCGGACCCAGCAGATAGAGGATTTGTTTCTTTTCTTCCAGCCCTTGGGCTGCGTGGCGGAAGTAGGAAACAATCTGGTCGATGCATTCCTCCATCCCGTGGAAATCCTTGAACGCTGGATAGCGGCGGATCACCTTGTTGGAAAATATGCGCGAGAGCCTGGAGTTGGTCGACGTGTCGGTCAACTCGGGCTCGCCGATCGCGGTCAGAATCCGTTCGGGCGCAGACGCGTAGGCGCTGCGGTCAGCTTTGCAGAGCTCGAGATACTCCTGTAGCGAGAGCTCTTCCTGACGCGTGGATTCGAAACGTTGTTGGAAGTGGCTAAAAATACTCATGACGTCACCTCGCTCGATACGTGGAGCCGACGCCGGATCAATCAGTTTGATGCTGGAAAACAACCGGAACCGGCCGCCTTTACCCCCCAGAACACCCCTAAGTCGCTACCGATGACCCGCGCGTCGGTGTACCGGCTCTCCCCTGATTTGGATGGCCTGCACCTAAGGATAGTTGGTTATGGGAGACTTCAAGGCGAGATGAGCAATTAGTTGCGTGCTGGCGCTGGCTGCCAGCCCACAGCCCGCATGACACGGGCGATGGACGGTGTTAATTTTTTTTATTGCGGTGGTCAGACTGCAATCTGTTCAGGGTAGGTGGCGCGCCACAGCTCAAACCCGCCGTCCATGCTGTAGACGTCGCCAAAGCCTTGGCTGACCAGGTACGCCGCCGCGCTTTGGCTGGAGTTGCCGTGGTAGCAGACCACCACGACCGGGGCGTCCAGATCGGCGGCGCGGATGAACTCGGCGATTGATTGATTATCCAGGTGCCGGGCTTCTGGAATGTGGCTTGCAGCGAAGGTTTGTGGGTCGCGCACATCAACCACCACCGCGCCTTTTTCACGCAGGGTTTGAGCTTCGGCAGGCGAGATGCGTTTGAATTCGGTCATGGCAACGGGCTCCATTGAACAACAGTAATTAACGGTGTGCCGGCTGCGCCTCGACAACCTGGGAGGGTGCGCTCCGTTCCAGGCGGCCGTGCTCGTCGCAGCTGCATTCATGGCGATTGCCATGGTCGATATTGTACAAGGTCATGGCGCCGCCCCATACGCAGCCGGTGTCCAGCGCAATGATGTTCGGCTCGCTGACCTTGCCTTCAAGCGCTGCCCAGTGGCCGAAGATGATCTTCACGGCCTTGGTACGGCGCTCCTTGTGCTTGAACCAGGGGGCGTAACCGGGTGGCGCTTTGTCGGCGCCTTCCTTGCCCTTGAGGTCGAGTTTGCCGTCCCGGGTGCAGAAACGCATGCGCGTGAAGTAGTTGGTGATGACGCGCAGGCGCGTCACCCCTTGCAGGTCCTTGTCCCATTTGTTGGGCTCGTTGCCGTACATGCCTTCCAAAAAAGGGATCAGCAACTGGTCGTCTTTAAGCACTGCCTCTACTTCGCCTGCATGCTGCAGGGCCTTGCCCAGGGTCCACTGCGGCGGAATGCCCGCATGGACCATGGCCACGCCGCGGGGCTCATCGTAATGTACGAGCTTTTGCTGGCGCAGCCAGTGCAGCAACTGCGGGGCATCGGGGGCATCGAGGATTTCGCTGAGTGTGTCGCCTTTTTTCAGACGCTCGCGGTTATGGCTGGCTGCCAGCAGGTGTAGATCATGGTTGCCCAACACACAGACCAGCGCGTGGCGGATGCTGTAGAGAAACCTCAGGGTTTCCAGGGACTGCGGGCCACGGTTGACCAAGTCTCCAACCAGCCACAGTTGATCGCAGGTGGGGTCGAAGTTGACGCGTTCGAGCAGGCATTGGAGCGGCTCGAGACAGCCCTGCAAGTCGCCGACCGCGTATGCCGCCATCAGTGGAGGGCCCCAGGCACGGCCAGGCGGAAGGGAGCAATCACTGCATCGAAGCGCTTACCGTCTTCGGCCTGCATCTGGTAGGAGCCCTGCATGTTGCCGACCTTGGTGGTCATCACCGTGCCGCTGCTGTAGGTGTGGCTGCCGCCGGCTTCGATACGCGGCTGTAGGCCGACGACGCCCGCGCCGCGGACCTCTTCGACGTGGCCGTCGCCGTCGGTGATCACCCAGTGGCGGGACAGCAATTGAGCAGGGATTTCACCTTTATTGTGCACGGTGACGGTGTAGGCAAACGCATAGCGCTGCTGGTCGGGTTGCGACTGTTCTGCCAGGAAGCGAGTAACTACGCTGACGTCGATCTGGTAGCGGGAGTCGGTCATGCAAAGGCGCCTTTGAACAAATACGGGTAAACCAAAAGAGGCGGATGGGATCAGTCTAGGTCATCTAGGCGCCGTTGGGCCAGATGTCGTGGGGGTGATCCCTACAGGTGCACCGGAGGAGTCCTGCTTGCTGGCCAAGGGGATGGTAGCCGTTGTTCAGTTGTTGTGCTGACCATGCAGACGCCTTCGCCAGCAAGCTGTGCTCCCACAAGAGCGGTGGGTCAGGCCGCCGGTGGCAGTTCGTGGAGCTTGTCGGCCAAGCGCACAAAGGCGGCGAGGTCGAGTTGCTCTGGACGCAGGCTGCCGTCGACCCCGGCGGCTTCGATGGCCTCGTTGGGCATCAGCGCCTTCAATGTATTGCGCAGTGTTTTGCGCCGCTGATTGAAGGCTTCGCGCACTACGCGCTCGAGCAGGCGGTGATCCTTGGCCGGGAATGGCAAGGTCTCGTAGGGCACCAGGCGTACGATCGCCGAGTCGACCTTGGGCGGCGGATTGAACGCGCCCGGGCCGACATTGAACAGGTGTTCAACGCGGCAGTGGTACTGAACCATGATCGACAGCCGGCCCCAATCGCCACCGCCGGGCCCCGCCGCCATGCGCTCGACCACTTCTTTTTGCAGCATGAAGTGCATGTCCTTGATCAGCTGCGCGTTGTGCAGCAGATGAAAGATCAGCGGCGTAGAGATGTTATACGGCAGGTTACCGACCACCCGCAGGGTGCCAGCTGCTGCGCCGAGGGTCTTGAAGTCGAATTTCAGGGCGTCGCCCTGATGCAGGCGGAAGTTATCGCGCGTGCCGAACTGCTGGTTGAGGATGGGTACCAGGTCCTTGTCGAGCTCGACCACGTCAAGCTGCGCGCCGCTGTCGAGGATGCCTTCGGTCAACGCGCCTTGGCCTGGGCCGATCTCCAGCACGTGCTGGCCGGGCTTTGCATGGATGGAGCGCAGAATGCGGTCGATCACCCCTGCATCGTGCAGGAAGTTCTGGCCAAAGCGCTTGCGCGCCTTGTGTTGGTATTGCTCGGTCATAGTCGGTTCTCGGCCATCTGGTAGGCGGTGGCCAATGCAACCTGCAGGCTGCCGGTATCAATGCGCCCGGTGCCGGCCAGATCAAGCGCCGTGCCGTGGTCGACAGAGGTGCGGATGATCGGCAGGCCCAGGGTGATATTGACCGCAGCACCAAAGCCCTTGTACTTGAGTACAGGCAGGCCTTGGTCGTGGTACATCGCCAGCACTGCGTCGCAGTGCTCCAGATATTTGGGGGTAAATAGGGTGTCGGCAGGCAGCGGACCACGCAGGTCCATGCCCTCGCTACGCAGGTGTTCCAGCGCAGGCTCGATGATGTCGATTTCTTCTCGGCCCAGGTGGCCGCTCTCACCGGCATGGGGGTTGAGCCCGCACACCAGGATGCGCGGCGCGCTGATGCCGAACTTGTTGCGCAGATCGGCGTGCAGGATGCGCGTCACGCGCTGCAGCCGCTCGGTGGTAATCGCATCGGCGACTTCGCGCAAGGGCAGGTGAGTGGTCACCAATGCCACGCGCAAGTCGCCGGTTGCCAGCATCATCACCACTTGTTCGGTATGGGTCAGCTCGGCCAGAAACTCGGTATGGCCAGAGAAGGCAATCCCGCCATCGTTGATCACGCCCTTGTGCACTGGGGCGGTGATCATTCCGGCAAACAAGCCGTCCAGGCAGCCCTGGCCCGCGCGGGTCAGGGTCTGGAGCACAAAGCCCGCATTGGCCTTGTCCAGCTGGCCGGTGCGTACGGGGGCCGCCAGCGGCGTGTCCCATACATACAGGCTGCCCGCCGCAGCAGGTTGGTCAGGCAGTGCGTCAGGGCTGACCCGCAGCAAGGTGACAGCCACACCCAGTTGCACGGCCCGCTCTTGGAGCAGGTCGTGGCTGGTAATGGCAATCAGGGGGTGCGGCTGGCAGTGCGCGGCGAGCAACAGGCACAGGTCTGGACCTATGCCAGCCGGCTCGCCGGGTGTCAGCGCAAAACGCGCAGGTTTCACTGGGCTGCCTGGTCGACGCCAGGGAGCTTGATCTCTACATAGGCTTCGTCGCGGATCTGACGCAGCCAGGTTTGCAGCTCTTCGTCGTACTTGCGGTTACGCAATACGTTGAGGGCCTGCTGCTCGCGCGCCTGTTCGGTGCTGTCAGTGGCGCGGCGGCCCAGCACTTCAAGGATGTGCCAGCCGTATTGGCTCTTGAACGGCTTGGACACCACACCTTGTGCCGTCTCGCTCATCACATCGCGGAAAGCCGGTACCAGCGAGCTTGGATCGACCCAGCCCAGATCACCACCGTTCAGCGCCGAGCCCGGGTCTTCGGAGAAGTTCTTCGCCAGGGTAGCGAAGTCTTCACCGTTTTTCAGGCGCTCGGCAACGCTGTTGATCAGGCGCTGGGTTTCGGCTTCGCTGCGGATCTCGCTAGGCTTGATCAGGATATGCCTGACGTGCACTTCGTCACGCATCTGCGCCTGGGCGCCGCCGCGTACTTCGAGCACTTTGAGGATGATGAAGCCACCTGGCGTGCGTACCGGCTGGGTGATGTCACCCACTGCCAGCGAAGCGAGCAGGGTATCGAAAGGCGGTGGCAATTGAGCAGACTTGCGCCAGCCCATGTCGCCGCCTTCAAGGGCGTTGTCGCTTGACGAGCGGGCGATTGCGGTCTGGGCGAAATCTGCGCCCTTCTTCAATTGCGCGTAAACGTCTGCAGCCTGGCGCGAGGCGCTCTGAATCGCTTCGGAGCTGGCGCTTTCAGGCGTGGGGATGAGGATGTTGGCCAGGTGGAATTCCTGGGACAGCTGCATCTTGCCAAGGTCCGAAGCCAGGAAGTTTTTCACTTCCTGCTCGGAGACCTGGATGCGCTCGGCGACACGACGCTGGCGCACCCGGCTGATGACCATTTCGCGACGTACCTGGTCGCGGGCGTCGTCATAAGAGACACCATCGCGAGCCAGCGCGGCGCGGAACCTGGCCAGATCCATGTTATTGCGCTGGGCAATGGTTTCCATGGCCTGGTTGAGTTCTTCGTCGGTGATGCGAATGCCCGAGCGCTCGCCGATCTGCAGTTGCAGGTTCTCGACGATCAAACGTTCGAGCACCTGCTGCTGCAGTACGTTGAGCGGCGGCGTACCGCCCCCTCGCTTGGCGATGGTCTGCTCGACATCATGAACGCGCTGATCGAGCTGGCTTTTCATGATGACGTCGTTGTCGACGATGGCGGCAACGCTGTCCAGTGGTCGAACTTCGGCGTGTGCTACGCCACTCAGTAACACCGCGCCCAACATCATGGGGCGCAGTCGATCAATTAGCTTGGTCTTCACGTTCACGATAACCTTGAATGCCCTTGTCGAGGAACCCCTCAACCTTGTTGCCTGTCACGCCACCGAGCCCTTTGAGCACGAATTGCAGGAACAGACCATGGTCGCCTTTCTCGTTTGCAGGCGCGTCTTGGCTGTACTCGTCGTAGTCGACCCAGTACCGGCTGATGAAGCGCAACTTCCAGCAGCAGTTGTCGTATTCGAAACCACCAAAGGCGTCGAGGGTACGGCTGCGGTTGTAGTCGTACTGCCAGCGGCTGATCAGGTTCCACTGCGGGACCAATGGCCAGATGACCGAGAAGTCATGCTGCTTGATCTTGTAGTAGTCCTTCACGTAGCCAGGCTGGCCCGGGGTGCCATAGTCACCGCCGCCCACTTTCCAGGTACCGGTGGCGTTGTCGTAACGCACCAGGTCGTTGCGGTAGCGATAGCCGAAGTTGACCACCTTGTTGGGGTTGTCTTCAGGCTGGTAGTGGAACATCGCACTACCCGAACGCGGGCTGTGGCTGTCTGGATCCCAGTTGTATTCTGAGTTGAAGCGCCAGTCGCGGTCGAAGCGCAGCTGGTACTGCAAAGCATACGGGGAAACCTTGGCAGTGGCGTCGTCGCGGGTACGGTAGTCGATGCCAGGCAGCTGAGCCTTGCGATCTTCCATGTAGTACGCCTGGCCGACGCTGACGCGTTGGCGCTCGAAGCCGTTTTCTTCGATCCAGCGGCTGGTCAAGCCGAGCGAGATCTTGTTCTCGTCGCCGATGCGGTCCGAACCGCTGAAGCGGTTGTCGCGGAACAGCGAGTCGTAGTTGAAGGTGTACTCGGAGGTGTCGAAAACCGGGATGTCATCCTGATTTTTGTACGGCACGTAGAGGTAGAACAGGCGCGGCTCGAGGGTCTGGCGGTAGTTGGTACCGAACAGGCTGGTATTGCGGTCGAAGTACAGGCCGCTGTCGATGCTGCTGATCGGGACGCTACGGCTTGGGGATTTGTCGTAGTCGCCATTGGGCAACTGCGACTTACCACGGCCATCGAGATCCAGGTCGTACTGGGTGTAAGCGTACTTCAGTGTCGGACGGATATAGCCGTAGCTGGTCGCCATCGGCAGGCTCATGGTCGGCGTGAAGTTCAGCCGGGTACCGTTGGCGCGAGCCAGACCGCTGACATTGTTGTCCAGCCGCGTCGAGACATTGCCATCTTCGTCGGTGAAGTTGCCGGTTTCCAGGCTACGTTCGAAGCGTACTGCCTCGGTGCCGTAGGTGAAATCCAGGCCGCCGGGATGGTACGGCAACGTACCGTTCAGGGTGAGCTGAGGCAGACGGTTATACGGCGTAATGTCCGAAACGGTCGCCAGCTTGTAAGCCTGGACGTTCAAGCCTGCCGTATAAGTGTCACCGCGCCAGGTCAGGCTGCCCTGCTGGTTGATGAAGTCACGTTTCTCGACGCCGATCTGATCGGATTCCAGATCCTGGAAGTAGTACGGATCGCTGATATCGGTGAAGTCCACTTGCGACACCAGACGCGAGCCGAGGCCGCCGCGGTGTTGCCAGTTGATCATCCAGCGGTCTTTCTCGTAGTCGGTCTGCTTCTCGCGCTGATCGTCGCTGTCATTCAGGAACGCGCCGCCGAACTGACCTTCACTGGTGTTGGTCAGGTAACGGAATTCGCCTTCGAGCATGGTGCCGCGTTTAGCCATGAAGCGCGGGTACAACGTGGCATCGTAGTTGGGCGCCAGGTTGAAGTAGTACGGGGTGACCAGCATGAAGCCGGTCTTCGTGCTGCTCGAGAAACTCGGCGGCAGGAAACCCGATTGACGACGATCGTCGATCGGAAAATAGATGTACGGGGTGTAGAGGATCGGAATGTCCTTTACACGCAAGGTCGCGTTGGTCGCCGTACCAAAGCCGGTCGCCGGGTTCAGGGTGATGTTGTTACCCTTGATTTCCCAGGCGTTGCTGTCTGGTTCGCACGTGGTGTACGTACCATCCTTGAGGCGAATGATGGCGTTTTCGGCACGTTTGGCGTACAGCGCGCTGCCGCGAATGCGCGAGGCGTGCATCACGTACTCGGCGTTGTCGACCTGAGCGGCGCCGGTGTCGAGCTGAACTTCGGCGTGGTCGCCGACGATCAGTGCGCCATTGTCGCGCATCTTGACGTTGCCGGTCAGTTCGCCGCGGTTCTCGGACTGATGCAGGCTGGCCTCATCGGCTTCAAGCTGCATGCTGCCCTGACGCATGACCACATCGCCAGCGAGGGTAGCGACTTGCGTCTGCTGCTCGTAGCGCGATGCCTTGGCGCCCAGGAACGTCGGAGCGTCCTTTTGCGAGGTCTTGTCGTTCATTCCGGGGCGCACAGGCTCGATATAGGAGCCGGAGCAGTAAGGGCCGGTTTCCGCCAGCTGCGCAGGGGTGAGCTTTTCTCGCGGGACCCAGTCGAGGTGACTGTAATCGGCACTGCGGGATTTAAGTCCTCGGCCCTTGCTGTCGATAACCTGAGTGTTAGCCGCTGGCTTGCCCTTTTCGGCAGACGCGCTGCGTCCATCCGCCATGGCGCCATCCTGTATCGGACGCGGTGGCAGATTGGCAGTGCTCGCCTGGGGCTTGCAGTCCCAGGTGCCGGCAGCAGAAACTGAACAGTCGAACTGTTCCGCTGCTATTGCATGCGGGATGATCAAGGGTTGCATCGCCAGCAGACTGCCGGTTACGAGCAACGGAAACTTTCTACGGAACGCGGGGGATTTCAATGCCATCTTATTAGTCCGGGCTTCCTGCGTGCCATCTGCCCGCGGTGGGGCCGCACGCCTCTCGATGGTCTGAAAAAGATGCTGGATAATAAAGCATGACCCGCTTGACGGCTAGCGCCGTCGGAGACCCTTGTAATGCCTGAGCAAGATGTACGCCTGCAACACCTCGAAGTCTGGCTTTCCGAGCAGCTGACAAACCTCTTCAACGCCCAAGGCTGGGGGACAGTACCCCCGGTTTCATTGGTCGCGGCCAGTAGTGATGCGAGCTTTCGGCGGTATTTCCGCTGGGCCGCCGACGGCAGAAGTTTCATCATCATGGACGCACCACCCCCCCAGGAAAACTGCGAACCGTTCGTAAAAGTTGCTGAGTTACTGAATAAATCGGGGATAAACGTCCCGCAAATTCATGCTCAGGATCTGCAGCGGGGTTTTCTTTTGCTCAGCGACCTCGGTAATCAGACCTATCTGGACGTGATCACGGACGAAAACGCCTCGGCGCTGTTTGCCGACGCCATCGATGCCTTGATTGCCTTGCAGACCTTGCCGATGGACACCCCGCTGCCCAGCTATGACGTCCCTTTGCTGCGCCGCG
>LIDZ01015588.1_pt25 | contig 14908 bp, 12 predicted proteins | sample 644651 | NCBI WGS metagenome assembly LIDZ01 (sample SAMN03856242, study PRJNA289617) | food metagenome | isolation source: wine grapes on drying loft during traditional withering process | host: Vitis vinifera cv. Corvina | place: Italy: Gargagnago di S. Ambrogio di Valpolicella | collected 2014-01 | reverse complement strand
CCATCGCCAGCAAGCTGTGCTCCTACAGGGGCGGGGTCTTCGAGATCGCCATCGCCAGCAAGCTGTGCTGCTACGGGGCGGGGTCGCCAAGATCGCCATCGCCAGCAAGCTGTGCTCCTACGGGGGCGGGGTCTTCGAGATCGCCATCGCCAGCAAGCTGTGCTCCTACGGTCAAATTTCTAGACGAAGCACCGCAAAAGCTGAGAAAAATTCCCCTGCCTCCCCGGCGCACCGATTATCATTTTCGCTGTCCTACCCCCGGCGCCTGATGAAATCGAAATCGTCACCCCAATCCGCTACGCTTTTTGCAAGCCAGCGACCAGTGCTCTCTGTCGAGGGCAAGCCCATACCTGCACCATCCGGCCACCAAAGCGAGTGAACGCCAATGTATTCTCCGATTCAGACCCGTTGCTTCAAGGCCTACGATATCCGCGGCCAGGTCCCCGCCGACCTTAACGACGACATCGCCTACCGCATCGGCCGCGCGCTTGTCTCCGAGCTGCACGGCAAATCCTACGTCGTCGGCCGCGATATGCGCCTCGAAAGCCCAGGCCTCGCAGCCGCCCTCATCAAAGGCCTCACCGAAGCCGGCGCCGACGTCCTTGACCTTGGCCTGTGCGGTACCGAAGAAGTCTACTTCGGCACCAGCCACCTCAAAGCCGACGGTGGGATCATGATCACCGCCAGCCACAATCCCAAGGGCTATAACGGTATGAAGCTGGTGCGCGAACAATCGCGTCCGATCAGCGGCGATACCGGCCTGGACGCCATTCGCGCCCGCGTTGAAGCTGGCACCTTTGACGACACCGCCACTACTGCGGGCAAAGTCATCGAAGCGTTCGACAAAACCGCCTACATCGAACACCTGCTCACCTACATCGATGTCAAAAACCTCAAGCCCCTCAAGGTCCTCGCCGACCCCGGCAACGGCGCCGTCGGCCCAACCATCGAGCTGCTCAAAAGCAAGTTGCCCCTGGAGCTCATCGTCATCAACGGCGAGCCCGACGGCAACTTCCCTAACGGCGTACCCAACCCACTCCTGCCCGAAAACCGCGAGCTCACCCGCAGCGCGCTCCTCGAGCACGGCGCTGACCTGGGCATCGCTTGGGATGGCGACTTCGACCGCTGCTTCTTCTTCGACGGCAAAGGCCGCTTTATCGAAGGTTACTACCTGGTCGGCCTGCTCGCCGAAATGCTCCTCAAAAAGCACCCCGGCAGCAAGATCATCCACGACCCACGCCTGACCTGGAACACCATCGAACAGGTCGAAGCAGCTGGCGGCGTTGCCGTACAGAGCAAAACCGGCCACGCCTTCATCAAAGAGCGCATGCGCCTGGAAGACGCCGTGTACGGCGGCGAAATGAGCGCCCACCACTACTTCCGCGATTTCGCCTACTGCGACAGCGGCAATATCCCGTGGCTGCTGGTGGCCGAACTGATGAGTGTCAGCGGCAAATCCCTGGCTCAACTGGTGGACGAGCGCATTGCCGCCTTTCCGTGCAGTGGCGAGATCAACTACAAGGTCGACGACGTCAAAGGCTCGATCGCCAAGATCCTCGCACACTATGAGAGCCAGAACCCACAAGTGGACCGCACTGACGGCATCAGCGTCGAGTTCGCTGAGTGGCGCTTCAGCCTGCGCGGTTCGAACACCGAGCCGTTGCTGCGCTTGAACGTCGAAAGCCGCAAGGATGAGGCGCTGGTCGCTGCAAAGGTTGCGGAAATTGAAGGTTTGATTGGTGGTGAAGCTGCTAGTCATTGATTTATAGTAATCACACAACTTCCATAACGAAATCGTCCGATCGTTTGCGCGCTACATGCGCAGGTGAACGGGCGATTTTGGTTCGATATCATTTATAGTCTAAAGGGTTCTCATACATGGATTTGATTCCAGTAATTTTGTCTGGTGGCGTCGGTAGCCGCTTGTGGCCGGTTTCACGTGAAGCGCATCCAAAGCCCTTCATGACCCTGCCAGATGGCCAGAACCTCATCCAGAAGACATTTCAGCGAGCGGCAAGTCTGCCAGGTGTCTCTGAAGTCCTCACCGTTACCAACCGTGAGTTGCTGTTCAAGACCGAAGATGAGTACCGTGCTGTCAACAAGGCCGGTCACGCTCAAGGCTTCATTCTCGAGCCTTTCGGCCGCAATACCGCGGCGGCCGTCGCTCTCGCTGCACTGCAGCTGCAGGACGCCCATGGCCCGGAAGCACACATGCTGGTGCTGGCAGCTGACCACCTGATCAAAGACGAGGCCAGCTTTGCCGCCGCCGTACAGGCCGCTGTAAATCTGTCGTCCCAAGGCTGGCTGGTCACCTTTGGCGTCCAGCCTGAGTACCCTGAAACCGGGTTCGGTTACATCGAAGCAGGCACCGCGATCGATCAGTCCGGTGGCTTGAAAGTCGCCCGCTTCGTCGAGAAGCCAGATGTGGAAACTGCCAAAGGCTATTTGGCTGCTGGCAATTATTTCTGGAACTCGGGCATGTTCTGCTTCCAGGTCGGCACAGTGCTGGCTGAGTTCGCCAAGTACGCACCAGACGTTCTGGAGGCTGCTTTAGCTGCCCAGAAGGCATCGCGCTTTACCGAAGCTCCAGGCCACCGCTGCCTGACCGTTGACGCCGATGCTTTTGGCAAAGTGCCAGACATCTCTATCGACTACGCGCTGATGGAGCGTTCGGACAAAGTTGCCACAGTACCGTGCGACATCGGCTGGAGCGACATTGGCTCCTGGAATGCCGTAAGTGAATTGACCGGCCCAGACGCTGATGGCAACCGCTTTGAAGGCGAAGTGCTGTCCCATGGTGCCCGTAACAACTTCGTACACAGCGAAGACCGCTTGACCGCTCTGGTGGGCGTAGAAGACTTGCTGGTGATTGATACTGCCGATGCGTTGATGATTGCTCACAAGGATCACGCGCAAGACGTCAAGCATATCGTGGGTCAGCTCAAGGCTAGCGGACACACGCTGCATCAGATCCACCGCACGGTAAGTCGCCCATGGGGTACTTACACCACGCTGGAGGAGGGTGAGCGTTTCAAGATCAAGCGTATCGTGGTCAAGCCAGGCGCTTCGCTTTCACTGCAGATGCACCATCACCGTAGCGAGCACTGGATCGTTGTGAGTGGCATGGCTACGGTTGTGAACAATGACCGCGAGTTGATGCTCAACACCAACGAATCTACTTACATCCGCGCTGGCCATCAGCACCGGTTGAAGAACCCTGGTGTGATTGATCTGGTGTTGATCGAAGTGCAGAGCGGTGATTACCTGGGTGAGGACGATATCGTTCGCTACGAGGATATCTACGGTCGCGTTGATAAGTAAGCATTAGCACGCTCGTGGGGCTTCACAAACAGTCAGGGATTGTATGTGGAGCTCCGCGAGCGCGTCGTTGGTCCCCCGGTGTTTCGCACCGCGCTTTTCCCTCTAGTCTGCCTCTTGCATGCCGTTCGGTATGTACCTTTTGCTCACCCAGAATGATATTGGGAAGAGTGTCTCTACGAGCATGGTGTATGCTCCTGCGATTCATTGCCATTTAGCCGCGTATACGAGCTTATGGTGTTTTCACGTGTGAACCAACCCTCTGACGAATCAGCCAGCAGTATGAAAATCCTCCTTTTAGGCAAAAATGGCCAGGTCGGCTGGGAACTGCAACGAGCACTCGCTCCCCTTGGCGAACTGGTCGCGCTCGATCGGCACAGTGTTGAGCACTGTGGCGACCTCTCGGATCTGGATGGCTTACGTGCCACCGTGCGAGCCCTGCGTCCCGACGTGATTGTCAACGCTGCGGCCTATACCGCAGTCGACAAGGCCGAGTCGGATCGTGATGTGGCGATGCGCATCAATGCTCAGGCGCCTCAGGCCCTAGCTGAGGAGGCGGCAAGGCTAGGTGCTCTGGTGGTGCACTATTCGACAGATTACGTGTTCGACGGTGGTGGTGTCGTGCCTTGGGTCGAAAGTGTTCGCGCAATCCCGTGTAACTACTATGGCCAAACCAAGTTGGCCGGCGAACAGGCCATAGTCTCATCCGGCTGCTCTTATCTTATTTTCAGAACGAGTTGGGTGTACGGGGCACATGGAAACAACTTTGCGAAGGTCATGCTTGGCCTCGCGGCTCAGCGAGAGTCGCTAAGCATCGTCAACGATCAGATAGGTGCGCCCACGGGGGCGGAGCTACTTGCCGACGTGGCAGCCCATGCTATCGCTCAAACTCTCTCGAATCCCGGCCTCGCAGGTACTTATCACCTCAGCGCCACAGGTGAAACGTCGTGGTACTTGTATGCGTGCTTTGTCATCGAGCGCGCCAGGCAACTGGGGCGAAACCTCATTATTAAAGACGTGCAGGGGATCGCATCCGCTGCCTACCCCACCGCGGCAGTTCGACCACTGAATTCGCGCTTGGATACGCGCAAAATACAGACTGCTTTTGGCATAGCGCTGCCGCGTTGGGAGGAGGGCGTGTCACGGATGCTGACTGAGGTTTTAGCACCGTGAATCTGCGCTAAAGAAGATAAGGAACAAGCCTGGCGCCGCATGTCCTTATGCGTAATGTCCACGTCCGATGGGCGGGGTAGAAAAATGTTTGAGGTAGTTCGACAGCTTTCACTGTAGGTGGGCCGGCGCGAGCATAGGTGGCGATTTGCCCCCGTATTGCGGTGATTCTTAAGGTATTTCCGGGATAGTCTTGGGTCGCTCTTCTCTGGTATTCTCGGCCGCATCGGCAGGCTGTCGGCAGGTGACGTGAAAGCTTGATTGAAGCGGCTTTTCAGGGATCGCAGGTTACCTTGGACGATTGGAGGACCACTTGGCTCGTTTTGTGGTGGAATGTGATAGCCATTAGTGAGGCTGGTGTATGGATGTGAATTTGATTCCAGTGATCTTGTCCGGCGGCGTCGGCAGCAGGCTTTGGCCGGTGTCTCGAGAGGCGCACCCCAAGCCGTTCATGACGTTGCCGGACGGGCAGAATCTGATTCAGAAGACATTCATGCGCGCTTCCAGGTTGAGCGGAGTCGCAGAAGTAGTCACCGTCACCAATCGTGATCATCTTTTCAAGACTGAGGACGAGTACCGTGCCGTAAATGTTTCAGGGCATGCGCAGAGCTATATCCTGGAACCTTTCGGCAGGAACACCACAGCCGCGGTCGCTCTAGCCGCATTGCAGTTGCATGGGCAGTATGGCGACGACGCGCAGATGCTCGTGCTGGCAGCTGATAGCCTGATCCAGGATGAAGCAGCTTTCGCCGAGGCCGTGGCACGTGCATCGCACCTCGCCTCGCAAGGTTGGCTTGTCACCTTTGGCATCCGCCCCCAATATCCAGAGACTGGCTTTGGTTACATAGAGGCCAGCGTCAGCACTCCCCTTGATGGCGGCTTTCAGGTTGCCCGTTACGTCGAAAAACCAGATATCGGTACCGCTCAGTCATACGTGGCAGCCGGGAACTACTTCTGGAGCTCGGGGATGTTCTGCTTTCGCGTTGGCACGGTACTCCAAGAGTTGCACACGCATGCGCCAGCGGAGCTTGCGGCAGTCCGGGTATGCATGGAAAAGTCTCGTCTCGCCAAGGCCCCAGGGTACAGTTGTCTGACCATCCATGCAGACAGTTTTGCCGGCGTGCCTGACATTTCGATCGATTACGCTTTGATGGAGCGCTCCAAGAATGTCGCGGTAGTGCCTTGCGAAATCGGCTGGACCGACATTGGTTCCTGGAATGCTGTCAGCGAACTGACAGCTGAAGATGCCAATGGAAACCGTTTCGAGGGTGAGGTTGTCTGCCACGATGCGCGGAATAATTTCGTAAAAAGTGAAGACAGACTGACGGCGCTCGTCGGTGTAGAAGACTTGTTGGTCATCGATACAGCAGACGCGCTATTGATTGCGCATAAAAATAGTGCCCAGGATGTGAGGCAAATCGTTGGGCAACTGAAAAGCGCCGATCATGAACTGCACAAATTGCACCGGACCGTTCATCGCCCTTGGGGTACCTACACCACCTTGGAAAACGGTGAGCGGTTCAAGATCAAGCGCATCGTTGTCAAACCGGGCGCGGCGCTTTCGTTACAAATGCACCACCATCGGAGTGAGCATTGGATAGTTGTCAGCGGGATGGCAGTTGTCGTCAATGATCACGCCGAATTGATGTTGAATACCAATGAATCGACTTTTATTCGCGCGGGCCATCAACATCGGCTAAAAAACCCAGGTGTTATCGATCTAGTGCTCATCGAAGTACAAAGCGGTGACTACTTGGGAGAGGACGACATTGTCCGCTTTGAAGATGTGTATGGGCGGGTGAGTTAAAGCTTTGATTGCTTGGGTGACCTTACCGCCCGGTATGTAAGTCAATACAGGGCTTAACGTTTTAAAGAACACTAGATTACTGCTGAGGGATTGAATTTTGACTAAGAAAAAAGCGCTGATTACGGGGATCACTGGCCAAGATGGTGCATACCTAGCCGAGTTTCTATTGGCCAAAGGCTATGAGGTCCATGGTATTCGTCGTCGCGCCTCGATGTTCAACACCCACCGCATCGACCATCTTTACACCGATCCTCACGCAAAGGGCTATGACCTGACTCTGCATTACGGCGACTTGACGGACTCTTCCAGTCTGATCCGTATTGTCAAACAGGTCCAACCGGACGAGATCTACAATCTGGCCGCGCAGAGCCACGTTGCGGTTTCTTTCGAAGAGCCAGAATACACGGCCAACTCTGATGCGCTGGGCACTCTGCGTCTGCTCGAAGCCATCCGGATTGCCGGCCTCGAGAAAAAGACCAAGTTCTACCAGGCATCGACTTCCGAGCTGTACGGCTTGGTTCAAGAAACCCCGCAAAAAGAAACCACTCCATTTTACCCGCGTTCGCCATACGCTGCCGCCAAACTGTACGCCTACTGGATCACGGTCAATTATCGTGAATCCTATGGTATGTACGCGTGCAACGGTATCCTCTTCAACCACGAGTCGCCTATCCGTGGCGAAACGTTCGTAACCCGCAAGATCACGCGTGCACTGGCCCGTATCAAGCTTGGCCTGCAAGAGTGTTTGTATCTTGGCAACATGGATGCTCTGCGCGATTGGGGTCATGCACGTGACTACGTCGAGATGCAGTGGCTCATGCTGCAGCAGGAAGAAGCGGATGATTTCGTGATCGCTACCGGCGAGCAGCACTCAGTTCGCGAGTTCGTAGAACTGGCTGCGAAAGAAATTGACATCCAGATTCGTTGGGAAGGTAAAGGCGTAGAAGAAAAAGGCTACGACACCGTCACAGGCAAGTGCATTGTCGCCGTTGATCCGGTGTACTTCCGTCCTGCAGAAGTCGAAACGCTGTTGGGCGATCCGACCAAAGCGAAAGACAAGCTGGGCTGGACTCCGACCACCACGTTCCACGAACTGGTTCAGGAAATGATGCAGTCCGACATGAAAGAAGCGCAGCGTGATGAACTGGTAAAAAAACACGGATTCAAGTACTTCAATCACCATGAATAAAATCAGCCAGAACTCAACAGTTCTGGTGACAGGCGCGGCGGGTGGCTTGGGTAAAGCCCTCACCGCCGCGTTGGCGCGTCAGGGCTACGGCAACGTCTTGTCCCCCACTAGGCAGGAGTTGGATTTGCTCAACTCCGCTTCGGTGGATGCTTACTTTGCGCATCATCGTCCAGATGCAGTATTGCACTTGGCGTCGGTCGTATTCGGCCTGCAGGGCAATCTAGACAATCAGATGCGATCGCTGATGGAGAATTCGCAGATCAATGCGAACGTCTTCGCTGCGATTAATCAGCATTTGGTGAAGTACGTATTTTTTGCCGGTACTGTTGCTTCGTACGCGTTTCCCTATAAACAAATCCCACTGGTTGAGTCTGATTTTTTTGATGGCTTACCTCATGGCGGTGAGTTTGGATATGCGATGTCGAAACGCCATGCGTATGCCTATCTCAAGATCCTCAAAGATACCCAAGGTGTGGACTTCACCTATGGTGTATTTACGAATCTTTATGGTGATAATGACCGGTTCAATGATAATTCCGGGCATGTTATCCCTTCATTGATAATGAAGGCGCATAAAGCCAAGCTGGAAGGTCAACCCTTCATGGTGTGGGGGGATGGTTCAGCTGAGCGTGACTTCCTGCATTTTGATGACGCCGCAGCAGCAATTATTCTGTGCATGGATACAGGGGCTACGCCTGCGCTGGTCAATATATCGAGTGGGCAGATTACGACGATTAAATATCTGAGCGAGCTGGTATGCAAGGCTGCCGGCGTTTCGGATATTGAGTATCAGATCGATAAGCCTGTCGGGATTAGATCCCGCGTGGTTGACAACGCCAAGTTGCGAGAATTAGGTTTCAGCCAAAATATCAGCTTGGAGACCGGCATTGCCCGACTCTATGATTGGTATTCAGAGAATGTGATAGGGGTGCGTGGGTGAGCAGCAATATGAAGATGGCAATTGTTTCAAGTTATTCTGAAAGTTGCGGTAACGCCGCGTTCACCCGCATCGTCCATGACAGCGTAGAGCACTTTCACCCTAATATCGAAGTTGAAGTGGTTGAGCTGGATCTGAAACTGCTTCAGTCAATAAACAGTGAAGTCCGTGCCAAGGCAGAGGACCACATCACCGATATTTGCGCGCGATTGAAGACTTTTGATCTGGTTAATATTCAGATGGAAGCGGGTCTTTACGGAACGTTGCCTCGAGATATTACCAAGCGTTTCAAGAAATTAGTCTCTGCAAACAAGAATACATCGGTAACGTTGCACTCTCCACGATTGTTGGGGTCTGCGCAATCCGGGACTCGCTCCGCTATCAAAAAATTTCTGCACTTTGATATCAAAGGTGGATTCAAGGAGCTAGTGGGCGATAAATACTCGCAAGTCCACATCAATATCAACAAGAACATTGTTAAGTCGGCCGTACGTTGTAATGCCCGACTGATTGTGCATACACTTCGTTCTGAAAAGCAGATTCAGGATTTCTTCTCCTATAACAATATTGACGTCCATCCACTCAAGATGGTGCCTTTTAGTTATCAGAAGAACCCGAGCACATACGACAAAATCGTTTACGACGCCGATTTTATGGAAGGTGATGTCCTCATCGGTATGTTTGGGTACATCAGTGCCTATAAAGGGCACGTAGACGCCCTCAAAGCGCTTGAGCAACTGCCGGCTAATCATAAACTTCTAATCTTCGGGCGCCAGCATCCTCAAACGCTAAAATCCAATGGCCACGTGGATGGCTATCTGGATATGCTGCAAACTTTGGTCAGGAAAAGTAAGCTATTGAAGGGGCGCGTCTACTTCATGGGCGAGCTGAACGACAATGACTTCCTGGATGTGGTGAGCAGCGTCGATATTTCGTGGCTTCCGTATTATGAAAATGGCCAGGATGGCTCTGGTATCGCGTCCATTTGTCTAGACCTGTCTCCGCGGGTACTCTGCTCGGCGTCCTTTGCGTTCGATGAGCTGTTCAGGCTGGTTGAGTACAAAAACGTAAGACGTTTTGACATTGGTAACACCATGGAAATGGCACTTAAAACAAAGATGTTCCTTAAGTCAAATAAAACAAGTGCGCCGTTTTGTGATGAGTCCCGTTACAATATCAAGTCGCAGGCAGACAACTATGTGAAAGGTGCCAAGGCTTGATGACTGATAGCCCTCGTGTGGTTACCAAAAAGGTGTCTCCGCTCCAAGAAGGTTTCCAAGATGTTTCGCTTGGATTAAAAAGGCTGGCAATGGCTTTTTTCTTCGCGTGGGGCGATACGAAAGCCCGATACAGGCGGAGCGTGCTTGGGCCTTGGTGGATGGTGCTCAGCACGGCGGTGAGCGTTGCAGGGCTGGGTTTCCTTTGGAGCATGCTCCTGAAGGATGACCCAGTGAAGCTGGTCCCCTCGCTGACCGTGGGCTTGGTTGTCTGGCAGTTCTTGTCTGGATGCATCCTCGAGTCGCCATCCATTTTCTCGAGGAACGCGCATTTCATAAGAAACATCAAGATTCCGTTTTTTGTATTTCCGCTGCAGCTGTTGCTCCGGCAGATGATAAATTTCGGTCATAACGCTGTTGTGATCCTGGCGGTAGTTGCTTACTTCGGCGTTAAACTCTCTGTGGTTCATCTGCTCGTCATTCCAGGGCTGTTTCTGGTCATTCTTAACCTGGCCTGGATCAGCGTACTGCTTGCCATGGTTGGCGCAAGATTTAGAGATGCAGAACAGATCATCGGTGCGCTCATGCCGCTGATGTTTTTCCTGAGTCCCGTAATCTATCGTCCGAGCCAGTTGCCTATGGCGCAGGAAATAGTGTGGATGAATCCATTTAGCTACTTCATCACGTTGGTGCGTGATCCGATCATGGGTTCAGTGCCGCCAGTCTTCGTTTATCAGGTGAGTATCGTGGCTTTTTGCGTTGGGAGCCTCTTCACTCTTTACGTATTAGGCAAGCACCGCCGACACATCTCTTTCTGGATTTAATCATGGCTCACCTGATATTTGACGATGTGACAATCAAGTACCCTGTCTACAACGGTGCCGCCAAGTCCCTGAAGAAAACGCTGGTGAACGTCGGAACTGGCGGGTTGCTTTCCAAAGATCCCGGTGAGGTAATGACAGTTACAGCGCTGGATCGGGTCAGCTTCACTCTTCAAGATGGAGACTCAGTCGGGCTGGTTGGCCATAACGGAGCAGGTAAAACAACGCTACTTCGTACGATGGCTGGTATTTACTCTCCGCATCATGGAACCATCTCTAGCGAGGGTAAGATCTCGACGATTATTGAGCTTGGGGCAGGCTTGGATTCCGAACTTTCCGGGTACGAGAATATTTACCGATTGGGCCTGCTGCTCGGGATGTCGAAAACGGCGGTGGATAAAATGATGCCGTCGATTGAGGACTTTACCGAACTCGGAAACTTCTTGAACGCTCCGGTGCGCACCTATTCCTCAGGCATGCTGATGCGTTTGATGTTTGCGGTCAGCACCTCAAGTCAGCCGGAAATCTTGCTAGTTGATGAGATGTTTGGTACCGGTGATAAGGGGTTTCAAGAAAAAGCCAAAGCCCGTATGGAAGGTTTGATCTCGTCTGCGAAAATATTTGTATTTGCTTCCCATTCTGATGATTTGATTGCCAAGTTCTGCAACCGCATTTTTGAGCTGAATCATGGTGCAGTGAAAGAGGTCACCTGATTGTTCACAGCAGATACTCCAGAATCCTGCGTAGGTTTGCTTCCCCGTCCACAGCAAGGTCAGCCATGATTAAGGTGCTGCATTTTTTCAAAACCTACTATCCCGACACCATGGGTGGGATAGAGCAGGTTATCTGTCAGCTGGCGGAGGGGGGGATAGAGGAAGGTATCGAGTCTGAGGTTCTTTATCTCAGCGCACGAGGCGCGGCGCGCGATGAGCGCTATAAACACCATCGCACTCACCGTGTAAATCTTGATTTGAATGTAGCATCTACAGGCATGTCGCTGTCTGCGCTTAAAAGATTCGTGCAACTGGCCCGTCAAGCTGATGTGATCCACTACCACTTTCCCTGGCCATTTATGGATATAATTCATTTCTTGGCCAGGTTGAAAAAGCCTACTGTCGTTACCTATCATTCAGATATCGTTAAACAGAAGACATTGCTGGCTCTTTATTCTCCCCTGATGCATAAGTTTTTATCCAGTGTCGACGTTATTGTGGCTTCATCTCCCAACTATGTGGCAAGTAGTAGCGTGCTCGCTCGCTTTGCAGAAAAGGTTAAAGTTATTCCTTTCGGGTTAGATCGAACGGCATTCTCAAAAGTCAATGCAGCCCGTTCCGAGTACTGGAGGGATAGACTAGGTGGTAGATTCTTTTTATTTGTCGGTGCACTCAGATATTACAAGGGTTTAGAGTTCTTGGTAGAGGCAGCTGCTTTGACCTCTTGCCAGATTGTCATTGCCGGTGGTGGGCCTCAAGAGGAGACGCTTAAGGCGCGAGTTGAAGAGCTTAATCTATCGAACGTCAAGTTCGTCGGGCTCGTATCAGACGACGACAAAGACACGCTTCTGGAACTGTGCACTGGCTTTGTTTTTCCATCCCATCTGCGGTCGGAAGCATTTGGGATATCGCTTTTGGAAGGCGCTATGTACGCAAAACCAATGATATCCTGCGAAATAGGTACTGGCACCTCGTATATAAACATCGATGGGGAGACTGGATATGTCGTTCGTCCCGAAAATCCAAACGATTTGGCAAAAGCAATGGATCGATTGTGGTCGGATTCTTCCCTTTGCGACCAACTGGGGAAGAATGCCTTAGCGCGTGCTGAGCAATATTTTGGCGTTCGCGAGATGGTTAAAAGCTATTCAGATATCTACAAGAGTCTGGTAAGCCAGACTCATTCGTAGGCGGGTATATGCGCTCGGGCTCAATAGGTACGCTGTAGGAGCTCGTCAAACACCTGTCGAGTGAAAAGTCTCAAGTTGCCTGGCCATTCATCAACTGATTTCAAATCCAGAATGAACCAGTCTAGAAGATTATCGGAGCCTGGCAGTAGCAATAAGGTGTAGGTATGTCCATGTATAGACAGATCCACCCGAGATCTGGACTTGTGAATGCATCTTTTCCCAGTAGTCAATCTTATTTCATAAATTCCCGAATTTTTGCTTCTCAGCTTCGCGCTTTTTCGTCGAGAATTGGAGCTGTTTGTTTCTATTGGGGAGCTGTCATCGGTCGTCAGGCTTTTTAGTGTAAATCCATTTTCTTTATAATCGGTTATCCAGTTGCTTATTTTTTGATGAAGGTTGAAGCTTGTGGGCGAGAGTTGACGGCTTTGATCTAAGTTGTACGGTTGTAAATCATTTGAATCGTTATAGTTGAGCTCGGTGGTGTTAATCATCGAAATGCGCTCCCTTGCTTTTTAGTGGTGCCGGTGGTTGCCAATACTCTTTGATTATTACGGAATGTCGGCCTATTTACGCTATGTGCGGTACTATACACTCATCGCAATTGGGGTCGAACTTGAAAAATGTAACGTAGAAGTTACATTTTACCGAGTGGAATTGTCTGTCACGTATTAGCAGTTTTCAACATCACATGCTGAGTTGTTGAGATGAGCGCCCACTGTAAGGGGCACTTGAGATTCGCCAGCTTCGCTCGACGCTGCATTGTTACTTGGCGTGATACACTCGCCCCGGAAAGTACTGATGGTTGGCAGCGGTCCGTTCAAGTTGATGGCTTTTGGCCTCTATCGCTGATTCCTTTGCTATTCGCCAAGACCCGCTAGGGCAAATTCAAAACTGAGTGAGGCCTGTGATTTGAGCAAGTGCTCTACGACCGTACTACTGACCGGTGCAACTGGTTTCTTGGGCAAGTCGCTTCTGCAAGCTTTCCTGCAAGACACCTCGCTCGCGGTGGTAGTCGCTACGCGTCGCACCAATGGTTTTCTAAAAAATGTTGTGGTGCACCCTATCGCCGATCTCGACGCAAGCACCTCATGGAACGAAGTTTTCCAGTCGCCTATCGATATTGTGGTCCACAGCGCTGCCCGTGTTCATGTTATGGAGGATTGCAGTGCGGATCCTTTGGGCGAGTACCGGAGAGTTAACGTAGAGGGCACTTTGTCTTTGGCTCGCGCAGCGATCGAGGCAGGGGTAAAGCGATTCATCTTCATTAGCTCAATCAAGGTCAACGGTGAAAGTACCGAGCCGGGTTTTGCGTTCTCGGCAGACGATGCTGCTTCGCCTCTCGATCCGTATGGCGTTTCCAAGATGGAGGCTGAACAAGGATTGCAGGACCTCGCTCGAAATAGCGATTTGGAGGTCGTCATCATCAGACCAGTCCTCATCTATGGTCCTGGAGTGGGGGCGAATTTTCGCACCATGATGAAGTGGATTAGTCGCCGGCTGCCGCTTCCGTTAGGTGCCGTAGATAACAAGAGAAGTTTGGTTTCTATATTCAACTTGGTTGATTTCATACAAGTGTGTCTCACGCATCCGGAGGCGGCAAACGAAGTGTTTCTGGTCAGCGATGGTGAGGATATTTCAGTTTCTGAACTGCTGCGCCGCATCAGTCATGCACTTGGAGTATCAGCGCTGCTGGTCCCCGTACCGGTGTCATGGATGTTGCCGGTGGCCAAAATGCTAGGGAAACAAGCTTCATCCCGACGCTTGCTATCCTCCCTTCAAGTTGATATAGCAAAGAATTATCGGCTGTTAGGATGGAAACCGCCGGTCCCAATGGACAAAGCACTTCAACTGACGGTTCAGTATTTTAATGAGTCGAGTAAATGAACTACCTTCTTCTTTGGGCGATGATCATCTTTACCCTGTCACTGATAATGACGGGGCTTTTACGGCGAATCGCACTATCGCGTCAGCTCCTTGATGTACCTAATCACCGCAGCTCACACAGCGTGGCTACCCCCCGCGGGGGAGGTGTTGCTATCGTCATCGCGTTTCTCGCTGCTCTGGTCCTGATGCATGCGTTCGGGTTCGTTGGTGCCGACTCTTTTATCGGCCTCGCCGGTAGCTCCCTTCTAGTTGCGATCATCGGTTTCATGGATGACCTCGGACACGTTGCGGTTAGATGGCGCCTGCTGGGGCAGGTCTTTGCCAGTGGTTGGGGCCTGTTATGGCTGGGTAGCCCTACGCTGGAATTCGGCGGATGGGAGTTCAATCTAGGGGTTGCAGGATATGTGATCTTCACTGTCTACCTGGTATGGATGTTGAACCTCTACAATTTTATGGACGGGATCGATGGTATCGCGAGCGTGCAAGCGTTATGCGCCTGCGTAGGCGCCGGTATCCTCTATAGATCGCTTGGTCTCGATGACCTCAGTTACCCTGTGTTCGCTTTAGCCTTTGCGACCCTTGGTTTCCTGGCTTGGAATTTTCCGCCGGCCAAGATCTTCATGGGTGATGCCGGTAGTGGATTCCTGGGTATCATCCTGGCT
>LIDZ01007730.1_pt12 | contig 14914 bp, 16 predicted proteins | sample 644651 | NCBI WGS metagenome assembly LIDZ01 (sample SAMN03856242, study PRJNA289617) | food metagenome | isolation source: wine grapes on drying loft during traditional withering process | host: Vitis vinifera cv. Corvina | place: Italy: Gargagnago di S. Ambrogio di Valpolicella | collected 2014-01 | reverse complement strand
TGAATGGTTGACTGATTCCATTTGCCTGAACCACCTTTGAAGTTAGGTGTATCATCATTGTTCAGTTCTTTAGAAATCAAAGCCATAGACAAGCCATCAACACGAAGTTTGAAAACTCGTTTAACTGTCTGCCAGTGTGGTTCAACTGCATCGAATCCAGAGCGGTCAGGTTTAACTGATAACCAAGCTGGACACATACGGGTCATTACGATCCCTGACTGAGCTTTAACCCGTTTACGTTCCCAATTATCCAGATGTCTGAGAGATTTCTTTTCTGACTCATCTTTAGCCATGCCTGCTTTAATGGCGATGGTGATAGTTGTTAGTTCATCTTCAAGATCAGCCTCTGTGTAAATCTTATCAGGGTTGTCCTGAAGCAATACCATGCTCAGGCCAGTGGACAGAATACGGTCAACAAGTTTCTGAGTAGCGCGGTTGCCCTGCCTGCTAAGCCTATCCAGAGCCTCGACGAGTAATACCGTACCTTTTTTGTACAGCCCCTTCTCAGCATCACTGATTAGTTTGAACAGTGCACCTGTCCCTTTAAGATGATCACCTTTATAGGCAGACACACCATCATCAGCGTATTCGTTGACTAAAGTGTAAGCAGGGTGATCCTTGAGCCAGTTGGCAACCTTATCACCCTGACGTTTAAGAGTGTTACCCCCCATTTGCAGATCTGAAGAGAAGCGCACATAGCTAATCGCTTGTAGTGACATGATTTTATTATTCGTTTCAGTCATTGGATGCGCCATTTTTGATCATACTTAGGACTATTGACAATGTCAGATCATTATTACACATGTACCATGACCAACATGCGTACGGTACTGGGATCGATGGATCTGGATGAGATGCTGTCGCAGCGCGATAACATCAACACCCGCCTGCTGCGCATCGTCGATGAAGCGACCAATCCGTGGGGTGTGAAAATCACCCGTATTGAAATCCGTGACGTGCGGCCGCCGGTTGAACTGATCGCCTCAATGAATGCGCAGATGAAAGCCGAACGAACCAAGCGGGCGGGCATTCTCGAAGCTGAAGGGGTGCGTCAGGCCGCAATCCTGCGGGCTGAAGGCGAGAAACAGGCACAAATTCTCAAAGCCGAAGGCGAACGCCAGTCGGCCTTCCTGCAGGCGGAAGCCCGCGAACGTAGTGCGGAAGCGGAAGCCATTGCCACCAAAATGGTCTCAGAGGCCATTGCCGCCGGTGACATTCAGGCCATCAACTACTTTGTCGCGCAGAAGTACACCGATGCGCTGCAAAAAATTGGTTCTTCCAACAGCAGCAAAATCGTCATGATGCCGCTGGAAGCCAGTAGCCTGATGGGTTCCATTGCGGGAATTGCCGAGTTAATGGGCGAGAGCAAAAAGGAACGGGGGGTGAAATGATCACCGAGCTGTTAGCGAACCCCTGGTGGTTATGGCTGTCGGTAGGTGGCGTGCTGCTGGCGGCGGAAATGCTCGGTGCCAGCGGCTACCTGCTGTGGAGTGGTGTCGCAGCCCTGTTAGTCAGCCTGCTGGTGTGGCTGGTGCCGCTGCCATGGGAATGGCAGGGCGTCAGCTTTGCGCTGTTAACGGTGCTTTCGGCACTGTGGTGGTATCGCTGGCTAAAAGGCAAAGATCGCCAGCAGCCGCCCTCTTCGCTTAATCAGCGCGGCATTCAGCTGATTGGCCGCGAACTGACGCTGGACGAAACGCTGGTCGATGGCTTTGGCCATGTGCGCATTGGTGACAGCGGCTGGCGTGTGCAAGCCGCTGAGAACTTCCCGGCGGGAACGCCGGTTACGGTGGTTGCCGTGGAAGGGGTCACGCTGAAAATCATCAGGCGCGCAGAAAATCCTGCCAGCGTCTGACCAGATAGTTGTGTTCATCCATCACTGAGTTCCAGACGCCAATATGGCTCATCCGCTGTTCGTAACTGCCGCCATCTCGGACTTCGCCTTTGGCGATCAGCGGTTGCCCTGAGGCGTCTGGCAGCACGTCACTGGCCGGTTTTCCGCCATACCAGAAATCCCATTCCGCTTCCGACAGATGCTCACGCGTACGTTGCGGATTGGAGATGTAATAGCCCTGACGGGCCATAATGGCGCCCGGCCAGCCCGACTGCCACCAGTTGAGATAGGCGTAGGCTGCATCCTTAATTTTCCCGGTCGCGCAGCGCGACAGTGACATGCCGCCGTACCAGGCGCGGTAACCTTCTTTTGGCGTCGCCAGCTTGTAGCCGCTCTGACGGAAATGGTGGCGGAAATAGGTGGGCGCCCACAGGCTCTGCACGCCGACCTGCTGATTCTCAATCAGCGCACAGGCCTCATCCTGCGTAGACCAGAAGGCGGCGAAATGCCCCTGGCGCTGCAAGCCCGCCAGCACGCCGGTCAGGCTATCAATCTCTTCCAGCGTCAGATTGCCGACGTTGCTGAATTCGCCCAGCCCGGCGCCCTGCACGGCCAGCACCGCATCCAGCGCGCCCATGGCCGCATCATCCTGCAATGCCGCCTGGCCCGAGAAAGCCGGATGGAGTAACCAGCCCCAGCTCTCCTCTTCGCGGCTTAACGCGGCGGGTAGGCGGTCGGCATGGTAAGCAAAACTGTCGGCATTGTGTGTTAACGGCAGCATGCTGATCAGGTCAGTCGGCTGGCCGCCAAGGCTGCCATCATGCTGCACGTACAGACGGTTGACCGGGACGCTGCCGTCGCCCAACTTGCCGCCGGGGATCAAGGTGCCCTGCTTCGGCAGCGCGTTGATCTCATCCCAGTATGTCAGTCGGCTGATTTCCAGCGGTTGAATGGCGCGGGCTGGCCAGACGAAATCGATATTGTGGAACCACTGATCGTAAAGATCGTAGCTTTCAGGCTCCATCACCGCGATGCGCTGAGCATCTTCCACGCTGCGTAACAGGTAGACAATTTTGATGCCTAAATCCTGTTCGGCACGCAGACGAAGGCGTTCAAGCAGGGTTACCGAGGTGCCCAGTACGCGCAGAGTGATTTGATTGGTCGCCACGGCCGCGGAGTTCATTACTTATCACCGATGATAAAGGGCTGCTGAAAACGCAGGAAGGCGCTCTGCAACCGCGAGGCACTCAGACCCCGAAGAATAAATACCAGCTGGGAACTTTCAAGTTCACCCGGCCAGTCTGTCAGATGAACCGGCGGATGCAGGCTGTGCTGAACGCCGTGGATCACCACCGGCGTACTGCTCTCCTGGACCCGTAATATGCCTTTCATCCTCAGTATTGCACTGCCATGACAGTGTAATAGCATCGACAGCCAGACCGCAAAGGCCGCCCAGTTAAACTTCTCCGTCAGGGTGATAACGCAGGTTTCCGTTTGCGGATGATGGGTGCCGAGGCGGGCGACAGCGCTACCGTCGGCAGCGAGCGCTACCGTGGCCGGATCGCCGCTGCTGACGCCGACTTTTACAGCCGCCAGATTGCCCAGCCAGCGAAAACGCTGCTGAGCGCTGCCCTCACTGATAGCGGCTTCAAAAAGCGTATCGGCCTGATGCAAAAAGGTGGTGGTTTCAGCAATTTCGGCCAGCGGGTTGATCTGATGAAGATACGCTTCAAGCTGATGCCGTTGCGCCGTGCTCACCCGATCGCCTTTACTCACCGCCAGCTTATCTGCCGCCGTCACCTGCGCCAGCCATTCCGGCTGGTTTTGTGCCTGCTGCCAGCCGTGCTCAGCATCGACCAGCGTCACCAGCACGCCCTGCGCAAAGTGATACTGCAGCTGACGATCGTGCAGCAAGGTAGAGAGGATTGGCGAGGGATCGGCCAGCCCGGTGGTTTCAAGGATTACCTTTTTAAACGGCGGCAGCTGTCCGCGCTCACGCCGTTCACTCAGATCCAGCAGCGCCTGCTTCAGCTCTCCCCGCACCTGACAGCAGACGCATCCGCTGGGCAATAACACCGTATCCGGCGCGACTTCGCCCAACAGCAGATGATCGATGCCCACCTCACCAAACTCGTTAACCAGCAGCGCAACGTCTGCCAGCGCCTGTCCGCTAAGCCAGCTTTTGAGTAGGGTGGTTTTACCGCTGCCCAGGAAGCCACTCAGCACGTGAACCGGGATCTTCTGCCCATCCTGCATTTGCTACCTCGTCTGTTCCAGTGCATCCAGCCAGTCATCATCCAGCGGATCCAGCGGACGCTTTAACAGTGCTTCCGCTTCCTGCCAGATTTGCTCCAGGCTGCTGACTATCACCTGCTGCCCGGTCGGACTGGCCAGCACCCAGCTGGTGTGAAAATCCGTCAGCTTCAGGCGGAAAGGGGCCAGCGCATGGTTTAACATCGCCATTTGCTGCAGCCGCAGCTGTCGGCGCGGCAAGGTATTGTGCAGCGGATCGCTCCACTGCGGACCGCTATCTAACAAACCACATACGCCACACATGTTGCGCTCCTTATTTCAGGGCATGACGTCGCCGGAATTTGGCCCCAGGGTCTGTCCGACAAACAGGTTGCCGCCCGGTTCACTTGCCAGCAGCAGCGCCACCGGCGCAATCTCCTCTGCCCGGCCAAAACGGCCTAAAGGCAGTTCGGCGGCTTTGGCTTTCTTCCACTCGCTGTTCAGGCCATCAATCAGCGGCGTTTCGATCGGGCCAGGCGCAATGGCATTCACCAGCACGTTCTGCGCGGAAACTTCCAGCGCCAGCGATTTGGTAAAGCCAATCACCCCCGCTTTGGCGGCGGCATAGTGGCAAAGTTCTGCCCCCCCCTTGATGCCGAGCTGTGATGCCACGTTGATAATGCGCCCCCATTTCTGCGCCAGCATCCATGGCAGCGCGCGTTGTGACGCGAGAAATACGCTGCGAAGATCGACCGCCATCATCTCGTCCCACATCTCGAGGCTGATATCCGTGCAGCGCGCCTGGCTGAGCATCCCGGCGTTGTTGACCAAAATATCGATGCCGCCGAACTGTTCGACACAGGCATCAACCCCCGACTGCGCGCCCGCCACCTGGCCGACGTCCGCCACCACGCCGATGCATTCAGCCCCCCGTTCACAGCAGGCCGCTACCGCGTTTTGCAGGTTATCCGCATGACGATCGGTCAGCACCAGTCGCGCACCCTCGCGGGCGAACAGGCTGGCGATGGCCAGGCCAATTCCGCTGGCAGCACCGGTGATCACCGCTCTTTTCTGTTCCAGTTGCATAATTGTCTCCTTCAGTCGGGCCAGCGCACGGTCAGGCCACCGTCGATAATCAGACTCTGTCCGGTGAGATAGCTACTGGCATCGCTGGTCAGAAAACTGATCAGGTTAGCCACTTCATCAGCGCGGCCGGGACGCCCTAACGGGATCACCCGTGAGGCTTTCGCCAGCCCTTCTGGTCCCAGCGAGTTCTCTTTATCCAATGACTGTGGGGTTTCAATCAGTCCTGGGATCACCGCGTTACAGCGCACGCCTTTAGGCGCAAGTTCCACTGCCATCGAGCGACAAATTCCGGGAATGCCGGCTTTGGCCGCCGCGTAATGGGCGTGATCCTGCCAGCCATAAACGCCGCCGGCGATGGAGGACACCGCCACCAGGCTGGCGCCCTCACCAAGGTGTGGCGCCGCCGCGCGGAAGCAACGCATCACGCCGGTCAGATCGACATTCAGCATCTCATTCCAGCGATGGTCACTCATCTCAGCAATCGGCGCACGACGCAGCACGCCCGCATTGGCAACGACATAATCAATGCGGCCAAAATGGGCAATTGCTGCGGCGACAAACGCATTAACCGATTCCGTTTCCGCCACATCCAGCGGCAGCCAAAGCGCGTCGCCTCCCAGCGCCTCCACTTCTGCGGCGGCGCGTTTCGGGTCGTGAGGATCGGCGGGATAAAACCCGCCAACCACCTTCACGCCACGCCGGGCATAGGCTTTTGCCAGTGCCAGCCCGATACCACTGGCTGCGCCGCTGATCAGCGCAACCAGGGTTGTTTGTGTTGTAGTCACGGTTTACTCCTGAATCTGAATAGTGGCGTTATGCGCTGCGTTTTGCGCTGCAGCCGCTTTTTCCGGCACATGGCGAGCCAGTAAAATAATCATTCCTGAGATAAAGCACGGCAGTGCGCCAAACCATAAGGCCGCTTCCTGCCAGTGGCCGCCGTTGCTGAGGATTGAGGTGGTACCGACGCCAGCGATAATGGCGCCGACCGGACCCATCGCACCAATCAGCGCACCCGCGGTGGCGCGGATAGCGGTGGGGAAGCTTTCACTGATAAAGAACAGCGCGGCAGCGTAAGGACCAATCAGGAAGAACAGGCCAACGCTGTACAGCGCCACGATGATGGCAAAGTTATCCGGGCAGAACAGCATGCCGGCGAAAGCCACGCCGCCCAGCATCCAGCCTACGGCGATGGTGTTGCGACGACCAAACCGATCGCCTAACCAGCCGTGCGCCAGATAGCCGCAGTAACCCACCAGGTTGGACATAATCAGGATCAACAGCGAGTTATCAAAGGACACGGCATGCGTTTTGGTGATCACCGTGGTGCCCAGCACGCTGAAGATCTGAATCGCAAACCAGTTCAGCAACACCGCGCCGCCTAATACCAGCGTTGCCCGCAGTGAGGTGCCGCGAAACGCCGCCGCGAGGCCGGATTTCTGCTGCTCCTCATACGGCATGTCATAGTCCTGCGCCACCTGACGCGCATCGGTTTCATTGCCGGCGGCCCGCAGCTGTTTGATATGCTGATGAACCTGAAACTGCGGCGTCTCTTTCAGTTTTAACGCCATCACCGCAATCACCAGAGACGGGACGGCGGCAAAGATAAAGCTGCCCTGCCAGCCGATAATCGGCATCAGGATCGCGGTGAGCGCCGACGCCACCAGCGCGCCGACTGGCCAGCCGCCCTGCACCAGGCTGTAGATAAAGCCTTTACGTTTGTTCAGTTTCGGATCGTCAATCGCCGCATACAGCTCGGACAGATAGGTGGCGTTAACCGTCTGCTCGGCATAACCGAGGCCAGCCACTGAACGAATGGCGGTGAGCGCACCTTTGCCCCACGCCCCGCCGATGGCGGTCAGCAGCGAACAGAGCGCGGCCCCACCGACGGTAATCACGATGCCCATTCGACGTCCCAGTCGATCCACCAGCGGACCAATCGCCAGCGCAATCACTGCGCCGCCAACCGCCACCCAGGTGGCAATTTCAGCCTGCTCCACTTCACTCCAGCCGAAGTGGCCGCCAATCGCCGGCAGCAAGGTGCCGAATAAAATGAAGTCATAGACCGCGAACACCCAGGCAAAAAAGGCAATCCAGGTAGCAAACTTCACATCTTTGATGCTCAACTGCTGTGGAAGCCAGCCGTTAACAGAGGGACGTTTAAACAGGCTCATAGTGCGCTCACTCATCAAAAGGTAATGGGCTTAACCCTTGCGCGGATTGCGCTTCAGGTGGTCATCAGCGATTTCGTCGAAGGTGACAAAACGCACGCCTTCATGGCTTTGAATGTATTTGATCAGGCGCTCGAGCATCAGCAGCACCTGTGGGCGGCCGGACACGTCCGGGTGAATGGTCATGGTGAACACCGCAAACTCGTTTTCGCGATAGACCCAGTCAAACTGGTCACGCCACATCTCTTCCAGATGGCGCGGGTTAACGAAGCCATGGCTGTTGGGGGATTTTTTGATAAACATCATCGGCGGCAGATCGTCGAGGTACCAGTTGGCCGGGATCTCCACCAAATCGGTTTCCACGCCGCGCTCCAGCGGTTTCATCCAGCTGTCAGGGTGTTTGCTGTAATCAATTTTGGTCCAGCTGTCACCGACGCGAACGTAATAGGGATGGAAGTCGTTATGCATCAGGCTGTGGTCATACTTGATGCCTTTCTTCAGCAACAGTTCATTGGTGACGTTGCTGAATTCCCACCATGGTGCCACATAGCCGGTCGGGCGCTTGCCGGCCAGTTTACTGACCAGCTCGATGCTGCGATCGAGAATGGCTTCTTCCTGCGCCGGGGTCATGGCGATCGGGTTTTCATGGCTGTAGCCGTGAATACCAATTTCATGGCCCGCGTCAGCCACGGCCTGCATCTGCTCCGGGAAGGTTTCGATTGAGTGGCCGGGAATAAACCACGTGGTTTTTAACTGATGTTCGGCAAACATCTTCAGCAGACGCGGCGCGCCCACTTCACCGGCGAACATGCCGCGTGAGATATCGTCGGGAGAATCTTCACCGCCGTACGAGCCCAACCAGCCGGCAACGGCATCCACATCAACACCGAACGCACACAGGATTTCTTTCGCCATCTTTCACTCTCCGTATCTGGGCGGCGTCGAAATCAGAGGGATTCAACCCGCTCACTTTCTCGCCTATAAAATGGATATTAAAAATAAATGTACATTTTTAAGGTAGCAAAGAGGATGCCAGGTTTTGGTGATACGCCTCGCAAATCCGGCCAAGGTAAAATTAAGCAATTGATTATAAATCAAAATTAGTTTTGTTTATTGTTTGGATAGCGCGATATGAGTGGCTAAGGCGTATCGGCGAGGTGGGAAATTAATAATGACTATTGTCTTTTAAGATCCATTATTGTGCAGCCTGCACCATGGCGATGCGCACGGCTTTGCTCCCCTGAAACTGAGGGGATATGTCATAATGGCGGTCTGTTCAGCGGGAGTGTGGGATGAAGGATGGTTAACGACAGTGACAGTTTGAAGGTTGAGGCCAGAGCGCCCGCGCGCTATGAAACTATCCGCCAGGTGCTTGAAGATGCCATTGCCTCCCGCAAGGTTCCCCATGGCCTGGTACTGGTTGAAGGCCCGCTGGCCCAGCTGTTTGGCACCAGCCGTGTGCCCGTTCGCCAGGCGCTGAGTTTGCTGCACGATCAGGGTCTGATCACCCGTTTTGAGGGCCGTGGCTTTATCGTTGCCCGGCAGAATGAAGAGGTTGAACCCCTGCGTATCGCCCTGACGCGCAGCGTGCTGGGACTGGATCAGCAGCGGGAACTGGTTGATACCCGCAGCACCGGCGAGAAACTGCTGCAAAGCCTGCAGGAAGCGCTCTCTACCTGCATGGTCTTCGGCCACTACCAGCTGAATGAAGCCCAGGCCGCCGAATTCTATAACGTCAGCCGCAACAGCATCCGCGAAAGCCTGATGCGCCTGCGCGACAAAGGGCTGGTGGAAAAAGAGCCCTATTCCCAGTGGCTGGCAGGCCCGTTAACCGCCAGAGAGATCACCGATCATTATGAGATCCGCGCCAGCCTGGAATCCGCCGCGCTGCGTAAAGCCGCACCCGATTTGCCGCCGCAACAGATCCTCGACAATCTGCGACGGCTGGATCAGGTTGAAGGCAAACGGGTCAGTTCCGCCGAGCTGGAACAGGTCGAAGACGATCTGCATCTGTTTTGCCTGGAGCCTGCGGGTAACCGCACGATGATGGAGATCCTGCGACAGAGCCAGTCACCGTTGATCGTCACGAGGATTTTTTATGAGATGCTGGCGATCCCGATCGATGACGCGATCGTCAAAGAACACCGTCTGGTGTATGAGATGCTGTTAAAGGGAAGCTGGGATTTGGCGGCGATGGGGCTGCGGGAGCATCTGGAGCGTTCACAGATCCGCACATTACAGAAGCTCAAGGTGCTCTCTGTGTTACCGGTGCCTGAACTGCCGCCCTATCTGCTGCGGGTAAGCTGAGACTCTGGCCGGGACTTAGCCGGCCTTTTTGCTGTGGCAGCAGCCGGCAAGATCGTTAATGATCGGGCAATCGGCGCTGTCGTCGCCAGGGCAGCTTGCCGCCAGCGCCAGCAACCGCTCACGCATTCTGGTCAGCTCCGCAATATGCGACTCAATTTCCGCCACTTTGACCAGCGTTCTGGCCTTCACATCCGCGCTATGCCGCTGTGGATTATTGAACAGCGTTACCATCTCGCCGCACTCTTCCAGATTGAAACCCACCTGACGGGCCTGGCGCAGTAGGGTCAGTTCTTCCAGGTGCTTCGCCGTGTAGCTGCGGTAGCCGTTTTCGCTGCGCAAGGGCGCGGTCACCAGACCTTTCTCTTCGTAAAAGCGAATCGCCTTGCTGGTCAGCCCGGTTTTTTTCGCCACATCGCTGATATTCATCTTCTCTCCTTGACCTTCCCCTTGATGGAAGGTTTAACCTTCATTACTACTGTAAAACCCCATTGGGGTCAAACCGGATAACCAGGAGCTTACACCATGTCACAGACCACGTTATTGGCGCTGGATGGCTTAACCTGCGGCCACTGCGTAAAACGAGTTAAAGAGGCGCTGGAGCAACGTGCCGACGTTGAACAGGCTGAAGTCTCGATCGCGGAAGCCCGCATCAGCAGCAGCGCTGAGGCCAGCGAACTGATCGCCACGGTTGAACAGGCCGGGTATCACGCCAGCCTGGCGCAAGACAGCTTCCCAAAGGCTGAACCGCTGACAGAATCAGAAACCCAGCCGGAAGCGCTGACAGCGGTCCCCCACCAGCTTCCGGCGTCACAGGCCTCTTCAGCTGAAGAGGCTCCGCTCGCTCAGGCCATCACCGATCCTGAACCGCTGACGACGACAAATGCATCGGCCGGGAGTTTTCACCTGCTGATTGATGGCATGAGCTGTGCCAGTTGCGTCAGCCGGGTGCAGAATGCGCTGCAACAGGTGAGCGGCGTCAGCCAGGCGCGGGTCAACCTTGCCGAGCGCAGTGCGTTGGTGATGGGCGATGCCGCGCCTGAATTGCTGATTGATGCGGTGAAAAATGCCGGTTATATGGCAGAAATTATTGAAGATGACGTCGAACGGCGGGAAAAACAGCAGCAGACCGCCCGTCAGGCCGTTCGCCGTTTCCGCTGGCAGGCCGCCCTTGCCCTGACGCTGGGCATTCCGCTGATGCTGTGGGGAATGGTCGGCGACAATATGATGCTGACCGACAGCAACCGCAGTGGCTGGCTGGCCGTTGGCCTCGCCACCTTGCTGGTGATGGTGCTGGCCGGTGGCCATTTCTATCGCAGCGCCTGGCGCAGCCTGTTAAAAGGCACCGCGACCATGGATACGCTGGTCGCGTTGGGCACCGCAGCCGCCTGGCTCTATTCCATTTCCGTGAACCTCTGGCCGGACTTTTTCCCGCCTCAGGCGCGCCATCTCTATTACGAAGCCAGCGCGATGATAATCGGCCTGATCAACCTCGGCCATATGCTGGAGCAACGCGCCCGGCAGCGCTCCTCAAAAGCGCTGGAAAAATTACTCGATCTGACGCCGCCCACCGCGCGCGTGGTGACGGCAGACGGTGAACGCGTGCTGCCACTCAGTGACGTTCAGCCCGGCATGACGCTGCGTCTGACCACCGGCGATCGCGTCCCGGTTGATGGCACGCTCACCGAGGGTGAAGGCTGGCTGGATGAAGCGATGCTGACCGGGGAAGCGATGCCGCAGCAGAAGGTGGCGGGCGACGAGATCCACGCGGGCACGCTGATGCAGGATGGCAGCGTGCTGTTCACCGCCAGCGCCGTCGGCAAAAACACCACCCTAGCAAGAATTATTCACAGCGTGCGTCAGGCACAAAGCAGCAAGCCGGAGATCGGTAAGCTGGCTGACCGCATTTCGGCGATCTTTGTCCCGGCGGTGGTGGCTATCGCCCTGATCAGCGCCGCCATCTGGTACTTTTTCGGCCCGGCCCCGCAGGTGGTGTACACGCTGGTGATTGCCACCACCGTGCTGATTATCGCCTGCCCTTGTGCGCTGGGTCTGGCCACACCGATGTCGATCATTGCCGGCGTTGGGCGTGCTGCCGAATTTGGCGTGCTGGTGCGGGATGCTGATGCACTGCAACGCGCCAGCACCCTTTCTACGCTGGTGTTTGATAAAACCGGCACGCTGACCGAAGGCGCGCCGCGCGTTGTCGACATCATGCTGTATAACGGTGCCGAAGAACAACAGGCGATCGGCTGGGCCGCCGCGCTGGAACAGGGTTCTTCCCATCCGCTGGCCCGCGCGTTGCAGGAATTAGCCGACGGGCAAACGCTGCCGGCCGTTGAGCAATTCCGCACCCTTGCCGGTAAAGGCGTCAGCGGTCAGGTCGACGGCGTTCAACTGTGGCTGGGCAACCGCGCGCTGATGGATCAGCAGCAGATCGATACAGCAAGCCTGAACGATCAAATCGATCGGCAGGCTGCCAAAGGCATTACGCCCGTGCTGCTGGCCGCCAATGGCCAGGTGGTCGCGTTGTTCTCAGTGCGCGATCCGCTGCGCAAAGAGAGCGTATCGGCGCTGAAACGCCTGCGTGAACGTGGCTATCAGCTGGTGATGCTGACCGGCGATAGCGAAATTACTGCCCAGGCCATCGCCAGAGAAGCCGGTATGGACCGGGTGATCGCCGGGGTGTTGCCGGAAGGCAAAGCTGAGGCGATTCGCACGCTGCAACAGCAGGGGCAGATTGTGGCGATGATTGGCGATGGCATCAACGATGCGCCCGCGTTAGCGCAAGCCGATGTCGGCATTGCGATGGGCAGCGGCAGCGACGTGGCGATTGAAACGGCTGGCATCACCCTGATGCGCCACGATCTGAATGCCGTGGTTGATGCGCTGGCCATCGCCAGGGCGACGTTGCGCAATATGAAGCAGAATTTACTCGGGGCGTTTGTCTACAACGCTCTTGGCATCCCGATTGCTGCCGGTGTGCTTTACCCGTTGACCGGCACCCTGCTCAGTCCGGTGGTCGCAGGTGCCGCGATGGCATTATCTTCCATCACCGTGGTCAGCAATGCCAACCGGCTAATCCGCTACCAGCCACCGGCGGAATAACGGAATTATCGCACGCCAAATGCGCCGTTTTTACCTGTTACTCAGCCAGTTAAAGCGTTAGCATGGCTGGCTAACTGACAAGGCGGAAAGTATGGGAAAACTATTGCGTAAGGCGGCATCTCTCTGGCGATTACTGTCGCCAGTGCGCTACGCCTACCCGGCACAGGATGTCACCACAGATCACAGTCAGCTGCATCTGGTCGGCAGTATTCATATGGGCACCCAGAATATGATGCCGCTGCCAGCGGCCCTGCAGGCACAGCTGGCGCGGGCGGATGCGCTTATTGTTGAGGCGGATATTACCGGCAGCGCGTCCCCCTTTAGTGAGAGCGAAACCTGTCCACCGCTGGCGGAACGCCTGACGTCAGAGGAACTGACCCGACTGCATCGCCTGTGTGAAGAAGTGGCGATCGGCCCCGAAGCGATCGACACGCTGCCCGCCTGGCAGGTTGCGCTGATGCTTCAGGCGCAGCAGGCCCAGCGTCTGGGACTGCGGGCGGATTACGGCATCGACTTCCAGCTGCTGAAAGCGGCCCGCGCCTTACAAAAGCCGGTGATTGAACTGGAAGGCCCGGAAACGCAGCTGGCGCTGCTGAGAGCCTTGCCGGATAACGGCCTGACGCTGCTGCAGGACACCCTGATCCACTGGCACACCAACGCGCGCCTGCTGCAAACCATGATTAGCTGGTGGCTGGAAAGCCCGCCAGGTCAGAAACAGACGGCGCTGCCGAGCACCTTTAACAGTGCGCTGAATGATGTGCTGATGCTGCAAAGGAACCAGCGCTGGGTGCAGACGTTACGGGATTTGCCGCAAGGCAGGTACGTGGTGGCGGTGGGCGCACTGCACCTGTATGGCGAGGGCAATCTGCCCGATCTGCTGAAAAAAAGATAAAAAAAAGGCCAATATTGCTATCGGCCCGTCAAAGAGGAATTTTTTATGATTTTAGTTATCCGGTAGCAATCAGGTTGCCAGCGGGGGGCAGATTGTCGCTCAAAGCCTGGATTTTCGCCACTATTATTGTAGATATTGGGTCCAGCCAGACGCTTACAGAAGGACGTGAAGTATGACACCGGCAGTAAAACTTCTCGAAAAACAAAAGGTCAGCTTTCAGCTGCATGCCTACGAACATGACAGCAATGACACCCATTTTGGTGATGAGGCCGTACGTAAACTCAATCAAAATGCCGAGCAGGTGTATAAAACCCTGCTGGTGTCGCTAAACGGCGATAGCAAAACGCTGGCGGTTGCCGTTACGCCAGTTGCCAGCCAGCTGGATTTGAAAAACGTGGCGAAAGCGCTGGGTGCGAAAAAGGTCGAGATGGCCGATCCGCAGATTGCGCAGCGCACCACCGGGTATCTGCTGGGCGGGATCAGCCCGCTGGGGCAAAAGAAGCGGCTGCCAACGGTGATCGACAGCCTGGCGCAGCAGTTCCCGACGATTTTTGTTTCCGGCGGCAAGCGTGGGCTGGAAATTGAGCTCTCACCGCAGGATTTAGCCCAGTTGCTGAGCGCCACTTTCGCCGATATCGCCCGGCGCGACTGATCGCCGGTTAGTCCGCCGTCTGGGCGAGCAGCTGGTCAATCATCCATTGGCCTGCCGGTCCGGGCGGCGAACGCCGTGACCAGGCCACATCCACCGAGATTTTTTGCGGCCAGCCGGTCACCGGCAACTCGCTTAACACCTGATGGCCAAACTGCTCCACCAGCCAGCGCGGTAAAATACTCCAGCCAAATCCCTGCTCAGCCATCTCCAGCAGCAACAGGTATGACGGTGCCGACCAAATCCCCTTCCCGCCCTGATAGCGTTCATTCTCCACCCAGGTATTCAGACAGAGTTGACGAAGGGTTTTCAGCTCGGCTTCGGTGACCTTCGCTTTGCTGGCCAACGGATGATCCTGATGCAGATAGATCGCCATCTGCGCTTCAACCTGCAGCCGCGAGGTGGCGATCTCTTCCGGGTAATCAGGCTGCACGCGGATCACGCCAATATGCGCCCGACCGGCCTGCAGCAGATCGATCACGTCCGCATCTTCGGCGATCATGCACTCAAACTCGATATCCGGATAGCGGGCGTCCAGCCGTTTAAGCAACGACTCGTGATAATCCGCCTGCCAGAAGTCCGATATCGCCAGACTGAGGCACGGCTCCACCTCGCCCGCCAGCCTGACCGCCAGCTCATCC
>LIDZ01014889.1_pt16 | contig 14916 bp, 14 predicted proteins | sample 644651 | NCBI WGS metagenome assembly LIDZ01 (sample SAMN03856242, study PRJNA289617) | food metagenome | isolation source: wine grapes on drying loft during traditional withering process | host: Vitis vinifera cv. Corvina | place: Italy: Gargagnago di S. Ambrogio di Valpolicella | collected 2014-01 | reverse complement strand
TGCGTAATACAGCTGCAGGCTTGCGTTATGTCCTCTATGCCTTCTTGTCTGATCTAAAAGAGCCTAACAAGATAACCCACTCCCCAGGCGGCCACTTCATCGCTCCTGATGGTGAAGAGCGTGTCGGCGACGTTTCGAACGTTGTATTCTGCAACGGTGTGATTGCCCGTGACAATGGTGATATCTATGTGTACTACGCTTCCTCTGACACCCGTATCCATGTGGCTACAACCACTGTGGACCAGATGCTCGATTATGTGCTGAACACACCTGAAGATCCACTTCGTTCTTATGCTTGTGTGCAGCAGCGGATTTCTTTGATTGACCGGAATTTGCAGCTGTAGACTGAAATCATTCCCTTTCAACTACTTTATAAAAGGCGTCCTCCAGCTGCGACCAGCTGGGAGAGCGCCTTTTCTTTTTTGCTCTGCTCCCTGCACCTTAGCTAAACTATAAAACACTTCTCATGCTCGGGTAGGAGTCCCCTGATGAAAGAACATCTGCCAGCCATTCTGACCGTATTTCCAGATTGAACTGCGCAAAGTATGTTGCAATGTCTTTTCGTTGAATATTCGGTACGTGGTTAATACTGCCTCTTCGGACAACTGATGGATTTCAAAATGGCTTAATGTCATTCTGACCAAACCTATCCCCCCATCACTTATCCCCTCATGTTTATGCCATACGTGTCCAGAACTTCCATATTCAAAAAAATCGTCTGCCAATAACTTTGAAATTTCTTCCGCGGAAGTACGGATTTCTGGCTTCAACAGCCTTTCCTCCAACTCACGCAAATGCTCTTTTAATGAAAATTCATACTCCACGTTTATGTCCCTCCCAGAAATCAGACTATTAACTTCCCTCTTTGGTTCAGATATATCTACCTCCATCTATGGCTGTTTAACAATGGGCAATTCAGTTTAAAAATAAATCATTGAATATTAAAACTCCACGGAGGTGTGAATATTATGTTCAAACGTATGGATGAAATCATGATCGAAATCCCTGAAGTTGAGAAGCCAGATCCCAATGCTGCAGCTGCTGTACAAGAACTGTTAGGCGGGAAATTCGGTGAAATGTCCACACTGAACAATTACCTTTATCAATCATTTAATTTTCGTTCAAAGGAAAAGCTTAAGCCATTCTACGATCTGGTAATGAGCATAACAGCCGAAGAACTTGGTCATGTCGAGCTAGTATCGCATGCTATCAACAAATGCCTGAGAGGTTCAACCGACTATAAACAGCCGGATAATACTCCACTTGGTTCGGTCAAAGATGCGAGGCTGTCTTATCACTTCCTGGCTGGCGCTCAAGGTGCAATGCCGTTCGATTCCATGGGTAATCCCTGGACCGGAGCCAATGTGTTTAACAGTGGCAATTTGGTGGAAGATTTGCTGCATAACTTTTTTCTTGAATGTGGAGCCAGAACACATAAGATGAAAGTTTACGAAATGACGGATCATCCGGCGGCACGCGCAGTCGTGGGGTTCTTACTTGTCAGGGGTGGAGTTCACGTTGTTGCCTATGCCAAGGCACTGGAAATAGCCACAGGCGTTAATGTAACTAAGCTGGTACCCGTTCCTTCCTTAAGCAACAAGTCATTTACCGAAGCCAAGAAATATGAAGAAAAAGGGGTTCATACGAAGCTGTACACATGGAGTGACAGCGACTTCAATTCGATCGATCAGATCTGGAAGGGCACGCATCCTGAAGATAACCTTCCACTCCAAGTCATCCAAGGTGCTCCAAAAGGTTTCCCGATTCCTGAAGCGCCTGCGGTCAAAGAAGAGTTCGCCCCCGGAATCTCCGCAGAAGAGTTTAAGGAAATCGCTAAAAGGCTGAAAATGGCTGGGAATATTAAAGAGTAATCAGATAGCCTAGTTATATAGAGGTAGCTTTTCATAAAGCGAGCTTTAGCTGTACTTTGTGCAATTATTAAGCCATATATCACTTTGAAAATGAGTTTAGTTGTATTGTGTGCAGTTAAATCTACGAATTTCTGCCTCATGAGGCATTTCGATCATTTTTAACTGCACCGAATACATTTAAAACTATTTATATAGCGAAAGTGAACGATTTAACTGCACGAAGTGCAAATAAACTCCTTTTACCACATGCTAGGTACATGAAAAACGGTGTGATAGGGTGTGTTGGATTAGCTCCGCGGTTCAGCTACAGTTTCACGGTGTACGATATCAGCGGAGATGAGGATCTTTTCCAGGGGGGCAGAGGGATTATGGATGCGGCTTAAAAGCTTTTCTACCGCCGCACGGCCCATCGCTTCTTTAGGTACATGCACCGTCGTAAGCGGGGGAACTCCACGTGAGGCATCCTCTATATTATCGAAACCAGTGACAGAAATATCGCCCGGAAGCAAGAATCCTTCTTCCTTTAAAACCTCGCTAATCGTAAGCGCAATGAAATCATTGGCACAGATTAGGGCTGTCGGCAAGGTCTTTGCTTTTTTCCTTTTGTTGATCCAATTCTTAAATTCATCGCGTAATGATCCGTCATCCATTCCCTCCAGAAACAGCATCTCATCATCTTCCATTGGCAGCCTCATCCCACTCTCTTCAAGTGCACTGCGGAAGCCGATCCAGCGGTCACGAAAGCTGCGCGAATAGCGGATATTGCCGATAAAATGCAGTTGGGTATGACCGATTCCCATCAAATGATTGCTAAGCCGGGACATAGAATCCACGTTATTGGCAAATACGGTATCGCTCGGGATTAACGGGTCCTCATGATCGATTAGGACCATCGGCAGACCGATGCGGTGTACCTCCAGCAGCAAGGAAGTAGAAATCTGACCTACACCCACTAACCCAAGAATCCCATTTGGATTCAATATATTCACAAAATTGTCCGCACGATGCTCTGACACAATAACCATACCCAGCCCTTCACTGTCCAGAGCAAGCGCGATGCCATCCACGATCTTGCCCCAATAGAGAGAATCCTGAGTCTGGGAACGGATATTAGGCATAAGAACAAGCACCGATTGCTTGTTCCGGTCGCCGCCAACTCCCTGCACGGTACGCTTTATACTTTGGACGTACGCGTTCTTTTGCGTAAAGTAGCCTAGCTGTGAGGCTGCCTGAATAACCCGTTCTCTGGTGGTTTCATTGACTCCACCCTTGCCGGACAGCGATTTGGAGACAACAAACTTGGACACACCGAGATGATCGGCTATTTTTTGCATCGTAACCTTTTTAGCCATATGTAATTACCTCCAAAAATCTCTTGAATAGCTATATCTCAGGGCGTAGAAGATTACTGCAACTCCACCCACATTTCCTTTACATTGATGAAGCAATTCCACCTAACTTGTTATCAAATCATAACAAATACCTAACAAAATTATTATACGGGGTAGTGCTTCATTACACAACAATAAACCGCTTCTTCACAAGGAAGAAGCGGTTTATTGGGCACAACTAGCTAACAATTATTCCTGTTAGTTATATTAAATGGTGAATAGTGATAGCTTGTCTTTCAATTGACTAGAAGCGCCCTCAAGCTTGCCGGATAATGCAACGAGATGATCACTCACACTTTGTTGCTCATTGCTGAGTGAAGCCACTTCTTCCGATGTCGCCGATGATTGCTGCGCTACCGCACTGACATTACCCATTGCTTCAGATAATATACCCTGCGAATGATTCAGGCTGCTAATCGCTGTAGTCACTGACTCCAGACTCGTAATGAAATCATTCATCTGCCCTTTTACGGATATAAAGATATCACTAGTACTCTTCACAGAGGTCATCTGCTGTTTAAAGAGTGGTGCGACCTCTGACAACGCGACTACAGTAAGATTCATTTCTTCCATAATCTTATCTGTAATACCAGCGACAAGGGCAATAGATTGTTTGGACTGATCAGCCAGCTGCCGGACTTCGCCTGCAACTACCATAAAGCCCCGACCTGCTTCGCCTGCTCTTGCGGCTTCTATCGTCGCATTCAGTGATAAAATGTTGGTCTGCTGCGTAATGTTCTTCATAACATCCAGCACCTTGATGACCGAGAAGACCGTTTCTTTCAGATTGTTAACCCGCTCTACAAGAGCACCCGTCATTTCTCCGGTGCGGCCTGTCTGATCCAGCAGCACTTCCAGCTGTGACGCTCCCTGTCCACTGGCTTCTCCTACGCTGCGTGCAGCTTCGTCCATTTCTGCGTTAGCAGAAATCACTGTTTGCATTTGCGTTCCGATCAGATCCGTCAGATCGCTGCCACGTTCGGCCTCAAGTGCCAAGCTACCGGCTCCATTGGCGATTTCTTCCGTCGCGGAAGCAATTTCCCGCGCGGATATCGCTGTCTTGCGTGAAGCATCGCCAAGCTCGCCTGCGGTCTCAAGCACTTCACGGGCTGTTTCCGTCGTCTGAGATACAAGCTCTGTTATACGCCCCATCATAATATTAAATGAAGTGGAAAGTTGGCCTATTTCATCAGAAGATGTATATTCCGTACGTACGCTTAGATCACCCTTTGCCCCCTGAACCATCAGATCCTTAAGACGGGACAATGGACGCGCGATCATGCGTACCATCCAGATTCCAATCAGAACAGCCAACAGCGCAGCTGCACCAGCGGCAATAAAGGTAGTCATCAGAATTGGACGAGCTTCCTTCACAAGTTCACCCGTTGGAACTACACCTGCCAGTTTCCAATCGGCTTTCTGCATCGGATTAAACACAGCCAGCAGAGCTTTCCCATCAGCATCCTCAGTCTCTTGGCTGTTGTTGTTGGTCTTGCTATCCTTAATAAAACCATATACTGATGGTTTACCATCCGCTTCGGTAGAATTAGAGGCTACTACCGTTCCATCTGCTGTGACAAGCTGAATATGGGAACCATCTCCCAGCTTGACACTTGTGAAGGCATCTTCCAGTACTTTATTCTTCATCTCAAGCAGCACCACATAACCTGTGTTTTCGCCGAGATTCTTGAGCGAGCGCACCATAGCAACGTTCTTCTCACTATTGCCTTGAACGGCTGTCGAGAACCAATAGTTCAGGGCACTTTTCGATTCCTCTGAATAATAAGGCTGATATTCTTTTGTATTTGCCACAGCCTGTTTATACCAGGCCTGATCTCTTATGCCATCCAGTTTAAGACCCGAGCTGCCACTTGTAATAATATCCAAGTCAGCGCTTTCGGGAACTAGTGTAATGCTAACTATATTAGAGTCCGCTGTTGTCTGGCTGGTAAGCTTCTTGCTGATTGCGTCCGTAGCTACAAATATATCGTAATTGCTTTTTGCTGCCTTCAACTCAGACAATTGAGATTGCACCTGAGGATCGAAAAACATTTGCAGCGCCAGATTCTCATACTGCTTAAGCATGATGTCCAGCTTCTCAGAGGTCTGAATAATGGTCTGGCGGTTAGCCTCTGATACATTATCCTTGATCGTATTCTTTGCTTTCGTGTAGGACAAGATACCAAGCGACAGTACTACGATAACGATTGAGCTTAAAAAGATCAGAAATAACTTCACTCCAACCGACTTCACTGGATTGACTTTCTTCATCTGCCCTACCGAACCGCGAAGCGTATTTTTATAGTCTAGCTGTGATATCTTTTGAAACCCCTTTTTCAACTTACCATTGTTTGCTGTAGGCACTTCGCCCTGAGCATTAGTATCCGCTTCCTGTACTATCGCCGACTTCTCATTCTTCTTAATCACTCTAATCCTTCTTTCTTTCTTCTCTTCCTTCTTACTCTCCTGTCTAGGAGTCGCCATTAAGATCACCTGCCAGTTAGTTTAAGGATGTATGTAAGCGTTAACTAGAATATATATCGGCACACGGACTCTTTTTTCTTAGATTTTTGAAGAATTTCATGTGATTTTTTATATCTTTTAGCCTTTCTAGCTAGTTTTCCAAAAAAATAGGAAGGTCCTATTAATAAAAGACCCTCCCTAACGATTAAGAAGACTTTCTCTTGCGCATCATATCAAAATAGGCTACTGGCTGATCCACTTTCAGTCGTACACGCTGCAACGGATGGCGGGCGGCATCAAGCGCATTGCCTTCCTCATCCCAAAGTTCCCCCACAGTCTGTTTGAACAATGTATTATTCGGACCAAAGAACTCCACCTGTTGCCCTGGCTTGAAATTATTGCGCTGCTGAATCAGTGCTGTACCGCTGTCTGCATCATACTCTAAGACCAATCCTGCAAAATCAAAAGGAGTCGCCTTTTCTTCAGGCTCATAAATATGATCCTCATGATCCGGGGTATCATAGAAAAATCCCGTATTCAGCGGACGGTTCGCCGCCTTGTTCAGCTCATCCAGCCATTCCTGCTTCAGTTCATAGCCTTCAGGGTCTGCCATGTAAGCATCAATAGCCTTACGGTATGCATTGACGACCGTAGCCACATAGTGAATGGACTTCATCCGGCCCTCAATCTTGAAGCTGTCAATCCCAGCTTCGATCAGCTCAGGGATGCTTTCGAGCATACACAGATCCTTAGATCCCATTGAAAAAGGATTATCCTCCGGTTGATGCAGCGGCAACTGAGTCACACCCGGCTGCAAGGGCTCTGGAGATTGTAACGCCTCGGCCTGTTCTTCCTCTGACACCCATGGACCTTCAGGACGTGCATCCTCGAACAGGTCATATTTCCAGCGACAGGATTGACAGCAGCCGCCGCGGTTGGAATCGCGGTCTGTGAAGTGGTTGGACAGCGTACAGCGTCCAGAATAAGAGGAACACATCGCGCCATGAATAAAGCTTTCAATTTCGATATCGACATGCTTTTTAATTTCAGCGATCTCTTCTAGACTAGTCTCCCGACCCAACACCACACGAGGCAGACCTTCTTCCTTCCAGAAAGCCACAGCCTGCCAGTTCAATGTGGACTGCTGAGTGCTAAGATGCACCTCGAGCCCTGGTACCAAGCGACGCGCTGTATCCACGATAACAGGGTCTGCCACAATAATAGCAGCGATGCCGACTTCATATAAGTTACGCAGGTATTCTTCAATCCCGGCGATATCTTCATTGTGAGCATAAATATTCGTTGCAACAAATACCTTGGCACCATATTTCTTGGCGAATTCCACACCTTCACGCATTTCCTCGAAGCTGAAATTGTCTGCTCCTGAACGCAGGCCGTATTTCTGTCCTCCGATATAGACTGCATCCGCGCCATAATGCACGGCGAATTTCAACTTCTCCAAATTACCTGCCGGAGCGAGGAGCTCCGGTTTGTCCAGACGGTAACGTTTGCCCTTATGCTGCGGCTTTGTCATGGTTCCCATTCCTGTTCTCCCCTTCCAATTAAAATACTTGTTCTTTATAAAAGAATCCGAACGAAAGCTCCCGCTCCGGGTCCTGCAGACCTCTAATTCCGTCAAGCCACTCCTCCTGGAAAGCATAACCTTCCGGATCAGCTGCATAAAGATCAATAGCCTTGCGGTACGCCTTAACAACCGCCGCATTGTAGGCTATCGGCTTCAACAAACCTTCTATTTTGAGACTTTGCACACCAGCCTCCATCAGTATGTGAAGATCCTCCAAAATACAAATATCGTCAGAGCTCATAATATGTGTACCATTCTCATCCTCATAGATCGGGAACTTCTCATCCTGGCGTTCGGCCTCGATCAGAAAGAGACCCCGATCCTTGCCGAGACTCCCCCCATCACTAGGCCGGCCTTGATGAGACATATAGCTCTGTACAAGCTTGCGCTTGGAATGATAAATGTTCGTCATTCCGTGCACTTGAACCTGTGCCTCCACTTCCAGCAGCGGCACCATTTCCGTCATTTCCTCCATATTCAGCTCACGGGCCAGTACGACCCGAGAAGCGCCTTTACGGCCCCAATAGTTAGCTGTGGCATAATTGGTGGAGGTCATTTCAGCATTCCAATGCAGCTTCAAGTTTGGAGCTTCCTGCTTCACGGCTGCCAGCACGGCGGGATCACCGAATTCAACACCGTCGATCCCAAGCTCTCCAATTGCTTTTACATAAACAGGAAGTTCGTCCAGCAGACGGTTAGGCATCAGTCCTCCCAGACTGGAGTAAACTTTGCAGCCCTGGGCATGTGCCATGTCTATCAATGCCGCTGTATCCTCCAGCGAGAAATGACCAGCCAATCTCATCCCGAAACGGTCATCCCCGATTAGCAATGCATCCGCTCCAGCATTCAGCAATAAAGCCGCTTCTTCCAGAGAAGCTGCCGTCGCCAACAGCTCCGGTTTCTTAATCATTTGTAAGCACCACTCTTTATTTAATAGTTTATTGCGCAGATTGTTTGCTTTTTTCAATATTGGCTAAATGTTCCTTGTAAGTCTTGGCAAACAGATGGCCCTGAGTGCCGTCCTTTTTGGTAACGTAGTAGAAGTAGTCCGAAGCTTTAGGCTCTAAAGCAGCCTGGATAGACGCTAACCCTGGATTGCTGATCGGTCCCGGAGGAAGACCGGCATACTTATACGTATTATAAGGATTGTCGACTTTCAAATCCTTGTTGTATAATCTTGCTTTTTGCTTATCCAGTAAATACTGAACGGTCGCATCAATCTCCAGCTTCTTTCCCGCTTTCAGCCTGTTATAGATAATACCCGCTACAAGCGGACGCTCAGAGTCTACAACTACCTCCCGCTCCACCAGCGAAGCCACCGTCAAAAGCTCATGCAGAGAGATTCCCCGATCCTTCAGCATCTGGCGCCAGTCCGGAATCGTATCCAGCTTCTTCGTTAGCTGCTCCAGCATAGCCTCCACAATCTCCTGCGGAGTACTGTCCTTAGCCAACTCATAGGTTTCCGGGAACAAGTATCCTTCAAGGCGGTGCCGAAGCTTCTGATCCTGCGGGATCCCCAGAACATCGGCTTCTGTTAAGCCCGCACCTGAATTGAGGAGTCCCAGAAATACAGCAGCATCCTGATTCCAGGCAGTAGCCAGCTTGGCCGCAACCTGTTCAGCCGTATAGCCTTCAGGAATCGTGAAGTTGACCATTTCCGTCTTCACTACATCACCCTGGTTCAGCCTGGTAATGAGATCATCATAAGTGTCTCCTGGCCTGGCAGTATAGGTCCCTGCCTTGAACAACGAACCTTCCTTACTCCATTTCAAATAACCTTTAAAAAAAAGACTCTTGCGAATAATGCCATTATGCTCTAGCAGGTCAGCAATTTCCGCGCTTCCCATGCCCTTCTCTATCGTAAAGGTAACGGCTGGTCCTGCAGGCTCGACCGGCTGCATACCATTCCAAATGTACCATGCTCCACCTCCTCCTGCTGCTACCAGCAAAAGAATGAGAATAAGCACGGTGCGAATAACGGATTTCAAGTGTGTCTCCTCACTTTCCGAAACTAAAGTATAAAATTGAATTGTCTTAAATTCAACATATATTTCATGGGAAGGCTATAATGAAGCCTACAAGCTCCCATATATCCAGCAAAAAGAGAGCGGAATTCTCCGCTCTCTTCCGCGCTACACATAAATGTAAGATACATGTGGTCTTATTTACGCGTCATCGCCGGGAAAAGTCAGCTCATCGTACAGTTCTGAGATGTCTTCCCACTCTTCATCGTCCTCGATACTTTCGAGCTCCGGCAATCCATCAGGAGAGAACACAATATGCATGATCTCATCTTCTATATCTTTTCCGGGGCTACCCAGTACCGCATAACCACGATCACCGATCTCAAATTCTGCGATAATATTGTAAACGGAAGACTCGCCCTGCTCATCTTCCAGTTCTACTGTTTCTCCATAAGTTTCTTTGAGCTTGGACGACCATACCACTTGATCAGCAGAAAAATCAGTCATTATCCTCTTCTCCATCCAGCTCGTCTACCAGTGTGTTGAACGTCTCTTCGACGATCGCCCACTCCTCGTCGTTATCGATCATAAACAGCTGCAGATCGTCACCTTCTTCTTCATAACGGAACGCATAAACCTCATCCGTTTCCTCGTCCTCGGAATCCAGTGGAACCACCATCATATATTTGGCATCCGAACCATCAACCTCAAATTTCATGATGACTTCGAATTCCTCTTCATTGCCATCCTCATCAGGAATATAGATGATCTCCGGTTCTTCCTCTTGGCCAATCTGCTCGTTTGTCATATCCGCGCACCCCTCACCTTTTACTATTAGCATCCAAAAAATTTTGCAAAATCAGGGCTGCAGCCATTTTATCTACAAGCCCTTTGCGTTTCTTCCGGCTGACGTCCCCTTCAATCAATACCCGCTGTGCGGATACCGTCGTCAGACGCTCATCCCAAAGGTGTACGGGCAATTGTAATTCCTCCCGCAGCTTGTCAGCAAACTCGATGCAGATCTCACCACGGAAGCCTATAGAACCGTTCATATTCTTCGGCAGACCCACTACAATCTCTCCGATTTCGTGCTCCTTGACGAGTTCACGGATACGTACAAATTCATTGCCGTTACCACGCCGCTCAATAACTTCAAGCGATTGCGCAGTCCATCCGAAAATATCGCTTGTGGCGACACCAATTCTTCGGTCACCGTAATCCAGACCTAACTTCTTCATCATTTGGTGTTATCCACCCGATGATTGGCAAGATAGAAACGGACCAATTCCTCAATCAGCTCATCACGTTCTTTTCTCCGGACCAAACTTCTCGCATTGTTGTGGCGCGGAATGTAAGCCGGATCTCCAGAAAGAAGATACCCTACGATCTGATTGATCGGATGGTACTCTTTCTCCACCAGTGCATCGTATACGGCGAGCAGTATTTCCTGGGGAGAAGCTTCCTTTTCATCGCCCTTCACATTGAATTTGACTGTTTTGTCCATGGAGTCCATTTGTGACACCTTCCTTCTGCAAAATCACCCTTATGGGCGCCTTCGCAAAGTTGCTGCTGTACAGCTTACTTGCTGCCTTCATCATAACATATTCAGGGTCCAACGAGGAAATCCTGCCCGAAAATAACGCTTTTTTTGGCATTTTGTCCACAATAATAATGATTTTTTTGGTTTTCAAGCTATTGTCAAACGCGTATATTCGTGAAAATAAGACAAGCTGCTACGCTAGCGCAGCCACCAGTTCTTCAGCTTTAGCCAGTGCCTCAGCCAGCTTGGAAGCATCCTTGCCACCCGCCTGCGCCATATCCGGGCGTCCACCGCCACCACCACCACAGACAGCAGCAATTTCCTTCACCAGCTTGCCAGCGTGGAAGCCTTTTTTCACCAACTCTTGCGGTACAACTACGACAAAGTTAACTTTATCGTCCATAGCTGCGCCAATCACCAATACGGCATCAGGCAGCTTGGATTTCAATTCATCCACGGTAGTGCGCAGCGCATCCATATTTCCAGCTTGAACGGAAACAGCTAACAGTTGTGTACCCCCGCCTACTGTCTTCACGCTTCCGGTCAGTTCAGCTGCAAAGGTAACACTCAGCTTGGCCTGCAGCGATTCATTCTCACGCGAAAGCTCACGAACTTGAGCATGCAAGGCTTCAATCCGTTTCGGAACATCATTCAGCGACGATTTCAATAGTCCTGCCGACTGCTTGAGCAGATCAAGCTGGCTTTCTGTAAACTGATAGGCGTAACGTCCGGTTACCGCCTCGATCCGGCGCACACCGGAGCCGATTCCGCTCTCGCTAAGCAGCTTGAAGATGCCAATCTGTGCAGTATTTGCGACATGGCAGCCGCCGCATAATTCCAGGCTGTAATCGCCAACCTGAACGACACGGACGATGTTGCCGTATTTTTCACCGAAGAGCGCCATTGCACCCATTTCCTTGGCTTCATCAATCGGTTTGCTCTCAATGACAACATCCAGACCGCGCCAGATCTGCGCATTCACACGCTGCTCGATATCACTCAGTTCTTCTGGAGTAATGGCACCGAAATGCGAGAAGTCGAAGCGCAAACGTGCGCCTTCTACTAAAGAACCGGCCTGATTCACATGACCGCCAAGCACTTCCTTCAGTGCTTTGTGCAGCAGGTGCGTCGCGGTATGGTTCTTCACGATATCCTCACGCTGTGCACGATTCACCTCAGCGCGGACGGTATCGCCCACTCTTAACTCTCCAGCTTCCACAGTTACCAGATGTACATGCTGTCCGTGTGGAGCTTTGAACAGCCCCGTCACCTTAGCGGTCACAGAACCGCCAGTCAGCACGCCGGTATCGCTTACTTGTCCGCCGCTTTCTGCGTAGAAAGGTGTTGTGCCCAATATGACTTGGCACTCTGCACCTTCGCCAGCAACATCTACCAGTACACCGTCAAGCACGATTGCCAAAATTTCCGATTCTGTTACCGAGTCATTATAACCAACAAATTCGCTTTTAACCGTCAATTCACCCAGAACTCCGCCCTGTACCTTCATGCTTCCGCCATCATGGCGTGCGGCTCTGGCACGTTCCCGTTGCTCCTGCATCGAAGCATCAAAACCCTCGCGGTCTACCGTAAGTCCTTGTTCAGCCGCAAAGTCTTCCGTCAGGTCGAACGGGAAACCATACGTATCATACAGCTTGAACGCATCAGCACCAGCGATTGTGCTAAGTCCATCAGCTTTAGCTTTGGCACTAATCTCGCCCAGAATAGCCAGCCCGTCAGACAAAGTCTCATGGAAACGTTCCTCTTCCGTCCGGATAATCTTCGCGATATATTCACGGTTCTCCACTACAGATGGATAGTAGACGCCCATAACTTCTCCAACAGTTTCAGTAAGCACATGCAGGAATGGACGGTCGAGTCCCAACGTCTTGCCGTAACGAACAGCACGGCGCAGCAAACGGCGGATGATATAACCGCGTCCTTCATTAGAAGGAAGTACACCATCACCCACGGCAAAAGTAACCGTACGCACATGGTCAGCGATCACTTTAAGCGCGATATCCTGTTCCAGATTATCTTTATAGGTTATGCCAGCGAGCTGAGCAGTCTTCTGGATAATTGGTTGGAACAGATCCGTATCAAAGTTGGAATCCACATCCTGCAAAATGGAAGCGAAGCGTTCCAGACCAGCACCCGTATCAATGTTCTTGTTAGGAAGCGGTGTATAGCTGCCATCCTTGTTATGATTAAACTGTGAGAATACCAGGTTCCATACTTCGAGCCAACGCTCATTTTCTCCGCCGGGATACATTTCCGGATCACTCAGGTCACTGCCATAGGCATCGCCGCGGTCATAGAAGATTTCCGAACAAGGACCGCAAGGGCCTTCGCCAATATCCCAAAAATTATCATCTGTCAGCTTAATGATCCGTTCAGCGGGCAGGCCTACTTTTTCATTCCATAGCTTAAAGGCTTCTTCATCCTCATGAAACACGGTTACAGAAATACGCTCTGGATCGAAGCCAATCCACTCTTTGCCCGTCAGGAATTCCCAAGCCCAGGTAATCGCTTCTTCTTTGAAGTAATCGCCGATGGAAAAGTTGCCCAGCATTTCAAAAAAGGTATGGTGGCGGCGTGTCTTGCCGACGTTCTCGATATCATTGGTGCGAATACATTTCTGCGAGTTGGCCAGCCGCGGATTCTCTGGAACTTCCCGGCCGTCAAAGTAGGCCTTCAGCGGTGCCATCCCTGCGTTAATCCAGAGCAGCGAAGGATCGTTATGGGGAACGAGCGACGCGCTGGGTTCAATCTTGTGACCTTTACTTTCGAAAAATTGCAGCCATTTGGAACGGATTTCACTTGCTTTCATAATGTACAGCCCCCGTCTACATATTTAATGCGGCACATGCGCCGAAAAACAAAATTACCCCACAAAGTGAAGCGTTAGCTCCGAAGCTTATTCCTAATACTTTGCGGGGACCCCAAAACAAAAAAACGCCCCTGAGAATTCAGGGACGATTAATATCGCGGTACCACCCTGGTTATCGCCTTGACCCGTATCTTAGTACGAGACAACTGCAGACGATCGCCTTGTCGCGGCTGTTAACGGGAACCCCCGGTGAGCTTGTCCTCACACTCCGAAATCAGCTTTCCGCCAGCCAGTCTCCAAGGTTCTCGCAGCCATTACGAATTCTATCGTAAAGGAACCTGTTCTCTGAGGAAGCCATTCTCTTGGCGTACTTCATTTCATCAACGTTTTGTCCGATTTTCATTTTAACATTTCAAGTATAGCCAGCGGCTTTATTTCTGTCAATCTTGGGGATTGACCATTTCGTTTGTGGATCAAGTTGCATATCTATGAAATTCATTATGTACACTATTATATTTCGGCCTTCCTTTTAGAGTTAGTCTGAAGAATTTCTTCTGAAAACACACCCTTGTAAATTTCATCATCTAAAAACTTAAGTAACTGTTTCAATTCCTTACGGTCATTCGGGAATTTTAATTTATTCCGATAAGTTAATACGGTAATGCCAAGACCTTTAGCTTTCTCTTTTATTTTTGTAGCACTATGTTTCTCTAGAAAACCAGAATCTAGAATTATAGCAAGTTTTCTTCTTACCAAATTATCTGCATTTTCATTAAACACTTTTGCATCTTCAATTAAGATACTTTTATGATTGGTGAAATTCTCGATATCTTTATTAGTAGCCTCACGATAATATTCTGTAAGATCAAACACTTGGCGTGCAAAGTAGAAAGAAGAAAACTTCAAACTACGGCCTTCATAAATACAATCCACATTTGGATTTATGCTAAAGCCAAATCTCTTTTCTGTTGTAAACGTATCTTTGTCATGAAAAAGGTTTATACCCATTTTAGAAAGATATTGTTCTTTTCGAAATTTCTGGAATGCTATTATGAAGTTTCCATTTTCTTTTTTTTGTCTCCCCATAAAAAGAGCTCGTATCCTTTTAATATCATTTATTTCAGGAGCGAACTTTTTGATTCCAAGAGGATTCTTGATAGCATCAAAGATTGACTCATTCAATAAAAAATCTTCGATGATTAATATTTCATCCGAGTCAGGTTTATAACTACCATTAAAAATCACACCTTCTGTATTATCTAATACGAGACTTGT
>LIDZ01013972.1_pt3 | contig 14937 bp, 9 predicted proteins | sample 644651 | NCBI WGS metagenome assembly LIDZ01 (sample SAMN03856242, study PRJNA289617) | food metagenome | isolation source: wine grapes on drying loft during traditional withering process | host: Vitis vinifera cv. Corvina | place: Italy: Gargagnago di S. Ambrogio di Valpolicella | collected 2014-01 | reverse complement strand
TGCCAGGCCGAGGATGTGCAGATCATCCTGGGGCCAGCCGTGAACATTAAGCGTTCCCCATTGTGCGGTAGGAACTTTGAGTATTTCTCGGAGGATCCGTATTTATCTTCGGAAATGGGTACACACCATGTGCTCGGTGTACAGGGAGAAGGAGTAGGAACTTCGGTTAAGCATTTTGCAGCGAACAACCAGGAGACCCTACGTAACTCCATCAATACGATTGTGGATGAGCGGACTCTGAATGAGATCTACCTTCGCTGCTTTGAAGGTCCGATTACCGCAGCTGATGCGTGGACAGTGATGTGTGCTTACAACCTCGTGAACGGAGATTTCTGCTCTGAGAATGAGTACCTGTTAACAGATGTTTTGAAAGAGCGATGGGGCCATAACGGCATTGTCATGACGGATTGGGGCGCAATTAATGAGCGTGTGAAAGGACTTAAGGCGGGGCTTGAGCTGGAAATGCCATTTGTCGGTCCAGAACATGATCAAATGATTGTAGATGCAGTCAGATCAGGTGAACTGGATGAAGCGGTACTGGAAAGTGCAGTAGCAAGACTGCTAACCGTGATTTTTAAAGCGTCAGACGCTCGGAAGGAAGGATTCACTTACGACAAAGATACCCATCATCAGCTGGCACGCCGTACGGCTGCGGAATGTATGGTATTACTCAAGAACGATGAGAACCTACTCCCCTTAAATAAAAGCCAATCCGTTGCCGTCATCGGGGCTTTCGCAAAAAATCCGCGCTTTCAGGGTGGCGGTAGCTCGCATATTTCACCAACTCGACTTGATGCACCACTTGAAGCAATAACGGTGTTCGCAGAAGGTGACGTATCCTTCGCAGAAGGATATCGAGTCAATGACGACACTGTCGATGAAGCGTTGATCGCGGAAGCCGTGGCGCTTGCGGCAAGCAAGCATGTGGCGGTGATCTTCGCAGGATTGCCGGATTCTTATGAAACGGAAGGGTTGGATCGTACGCATCTGGATATACCTTCTTCCCAAATCAAACTGATTCAGCAAGTAGCGGCTGTACAGCCGAATACGGTCGTCGTCTTGTCCAATGGTTCGCCTGTGGCGATGCCATGGTTGGTGGATGTGAAAGCCGTACTTGAAGGCTACCTCGGCGGTCAAGCGACAGGCAGTGCTGTGGTAGATGTCTTGTACGGTGAAGTGAACCCGAGCGGTAAACTTGCAGAGACATTCCCGGTAAGACTGGAGCAGACTCCGGCGTATCTAAATTTCCCTGGAGGCAAAAGTGAAGTGTATTACGGCGAAGGATTGTTCGTCGGATACCGCTACTATGAAGCGAAGAAGGAGCAGCCGTTGTTCCCTTTCGGTTATGGCCTAAGTTATACCACATTCGCTTACGAAGATATTCTAGTAGATAAGACGCATCTGAAGGATACTGAGACGACCACGGTAACGGTGACGGTTCGCAACACCGGAACACGTGCCGGCAAGGAAGTTGTGCAGCTGTATGTTAGACCGCTCGAAAGTACGGTCGTCAGACCGCTGAAAGAACTAAAAGGGTTCACAAAGGTGAGTCTGCAGCCAGGGGAAGCGACTACAATAAGTTTCACTTTAGATAAACGTGCCTTTGCCTACTATAATACTGAAATTCATGACTGGTTCGCAGAGACTGGCTCATATGAGATTGTTGTCGGCCCATCATCCGTGGATACGCCGTTGAGCAGCACTGTCCATGTGGTCTCTACCCAATTTCCATTTAAGAAGGTTACCCGGAATACGAAGTTCTACGAATTGCTTGCGATCCCAGAGACGGCTATCTTTGCTCAGGAAGCGATGGATAATAGTATTGAAGGTCTCAAACATATGGGTGCAATGTTTGCAGAAAGCATGAATGATGGGGGAATTGCTCAACTGTTCGAAGCTATGTTGGCATGGAAGAAATATGATGGATTGCGATCATTGTCAGGCATGATGGGAAGCGGAATGACGGAAGCGAAGCTGGAACAGATCATAGATGAAATGAACGCCAAATTGGGGCTTAAATAATCGGATATCGGGGGATAACAACATGATTGATACACAAAACAACGATATAGAAGAGAATGTACAATACATTAGCAACCTGGGAGGCCCTACAATTGGGTACTCCACAACATCCGGGGTTACGATTCTGGAGCAGGATGGGTTGTTCTTCAAAGACTTGAATCAGAACGGCACGTTGGATAGATATGAAGACTGGCGCTTGTCACCGGAGGAGCGGGCGAAAGACTTAGTATCCAAAATGACCATCGAACAAATAGCGGGTCTAATGCTCTACAGCAGACATCAATCAATTCCTGCATTGAGCCACGGCTGGTTCTCCAGTACGTATGGCGGTAAGTCTTATGAAGAGAGCGGGGCGAAGCCTTGGGATCTGACGGATGAACAGCTTGCTTTTCTGGCCAAAGATCATTTAAGACATATCCTTATGACCGTGGTTGAGAGTCCAGAGGTTGCGGCGCGTTGGAATAATCAAGTACAGGCATTCGCTGAAGCTGCTGGCCTTGGTATTCCCGCCAACAACAGTTCTGATCCACGTCATGGGTCTGATTCGAGCTCTGAATTCAATGCCGGTTCAGGTAGCCAGATTTCAATGTGGCCAGAAACGCTAGGGCTTGCGGCTACCTTTGATCCCTCAATTACGCAGAAATTTGGCGAGATTGCTGCGAAGGAGTACCGGGCGCTGGGTATTGCAACCGCTTTGTCCCCACAGATTGATATTGCTACGGACCCACGCTGGTTTAGATTCAACGGCACCTTCGGGGAGGATTCCAAGCTCTCAGCGGATATGGCTCGTAATTATGTGGATGGTTTCCAAACTTCGGAAGGTGAGAAGGAAATTACGGAAGGCTGGGGCTATGACAGTGTCAACGCGATGGTTAAGCACTGGCCGGGCGGAGGCTCGGGTGAAGGGGGTAGAGATGCACATTATGGTTGCGGAAAGTATGCGGTTTACCCGGGGAATAATTTTGACGAGCATCTAATTCCTTTCGTGGACGGTGCATTCAATCTGTCAGGCAAGACAGGCAAGGCTTCAGCGGTGATGCCTTACTATACCGTATCCGTTGATCAGGATGAGGTGAATGGGGAGAATGTCGGTAACTCCTATAACACGTATCTCATTCAGGATCTGTTGCGTGGCAAATACGGTTATGACGGTGTAGTATGTACGGATTGGCTGATTACAGCAGATGAAACAGCTAGTAAAGATAGCTTTTTGAGCGGTAAGCCGTGGGGGGTTGAAGGCCTCAGCGTGGCAGAGCGGCATTATAAACTTCTTATGGCAGGCGTCGATCAGTTTGGTGGAAATAATGAAGTGGAACCGGTTCTGGAAGCTTATCAAATGGGTGTGGCTGAACATGGTGAGTCTTACATGCGTAGCCGTTTTGAGCAGTCAGCGGTGCGTCTGCTGAACAATATTTTCCGTGTAGGTTTGTTCGAGAATCCTTATCTTGAGATCAAAGAAAGTGCGCGAATTGTTGGAAGCCCGGAATTCATGAAGGAGGGCTATGAAGCTCAGCTGAAGTCAATCGTACTTCTTAAGAATAAGAATCAGGTACTGCCTCTGCAGCCGAAGAGCACCGTCTACATTCCGAAGAGATTCACTCCGATCGGGAAGGACTGGTTCGGCAATCCAACACCGGAATCGTTTGAACATCCAGTCAATCTGAATATTATAGCGAAATACTTCAATGTGACGGATAACCCAGATGAGGCAGATTTCGGGTTGGTCTTCATCAGCAGTCCTAAGTCAGGGACTGGATTGAGTCAGGAAGATGCAGACCAAGGCGGAAATGGGTATGTACCGCTTAGTCTTCAGTACAACACGTATACAGCCGAACATGCGCGTGAGGTCAGTCTTGCCGGTGATAGAAGAGAAAATGATGTGCTTAATCGGTCTTACAAGGGTAAATCGGTCACTCCGCACAACATGGTGGATTTGAATACAGTTCTGGAGACCAAGGTCATGATGAAAGGCAAGCCTGTTATCGTCTCAATGCTCTTGTCTAATCCAACCGTCGTTGAGGAATTTGAGTCAGAGGTGGATGCCATCATCGCGAACTTTGGCGTACAGGATCAAGCGATTATGGAAGTCCTAACAGGGGCTGTTGAACCTTCCGGACTGCTACCTATGCAGATGCCTGCGAATATGAGAACGGTTGAGGAACAGTTTGAGGATGTGGCCCATGACATGGAATGCCATGTGGATTCCGAGAATCATACCTATGACTTCGCTTTTGGGATGAGCTTTGATGGAGTAATTGAAGACGACCGGACTCGGAAATACCGTAAAGTCCGCTAATATTGTAATTGGATCGAATTTAAACAAGTGTAAAATAAGAAAAACGGAATAATTAGAAAAGACATCCGAGAGGGTGTCTTTTCCAAATTATTCATATACGCCTAAATGGGTATCTTAATGACCTTAACTGTGCTATACCTATCTTATTGAAATAGCGCCTAACGAATTCACATAGCGTAGAGGGTTATTCTAGAATTAATAACCTTGTACCATATGTGAATTTTTTATTTTTTATAGAGATATGAAAGTCATGTAAATTAAATTAAGGTGGTAATTAGTATGGAAACAGGAACAGTGAAATGGTTTAACGGAGAAAAGGGTTTTGGTTTTATCGAAGTTGAGGGCGGCAATGATGTATTCGTACACTTCAGCGCAATCGTTGGAGACGGTTATAAATCTTTGGACGAAGGTCAACGTGTTGAATTCAACATCGTACAAGGCAACCGTGGTCCACAAGCCGAGAATGTTGTAAAACTCTAATATAAAGCCCAGTGCCCCAAACAATATGTTTGGGGCATTATTATTAACCCTACTCTATTAGAACCCCATTAACAAACGTCATGGTTTTATCCTTAAATTCTATAACCAATATATTTGTATAATTTGTTTGACTGGAAAGTTCAGTTCCGAACATAACTTCATTTCCTACATCGTCCAAGGGATTATGAAACAATCTCAGGGGTTTGTAATGTTGTTCGTTACCAATCACATTCTGATTCTCATCGTAAATGAATTTGCTTTTGCTTGAGAATATCAAATCCTGACCATTTTCTAATTTTAAATTTACTTCGAATCGTCCATTTTCCTTATGATAATTCAAGGTTACATCATTGGAAGATACCGGAAGATTAATTGCGAGAACAACCATTGCTATAATGACAACCAGTAGTATTGTAGAAATCGAAATGACTAGTGTCTTTCTATTTTTCTTTCTCACTTTCTTTAGATAGTCGAGTTTTTCTATTTCCTCACTATTAACGATAGGTACATCGCTATTAACAGCCCCTGTCATCTCCTGATAAATGCTGCTACACTTCTCGCAAGATTTGAGATGGCTCTCAATTTCCTCGTTACTGCTTTGAGAGGTTAGTTCGTCAATATATAAAGGTAATAAGTCCGTTACGATATCACATTTCATTGAACTCTTCCTTTCATTATTTTTTGTTTGCCACGGTAAAAAGTTACCCTAGCCCAAGTCTCATCTCTTCCCAGTATTTCAGCAATTTCCCGAAAGCTAAATTCGCCTGTTAATCGTAGGTACATCACTTCTTTTGTATTAGGATCAAGTAGATGAAGTTGTTTAAATAAATCCATTTTATCTTGTGCAAAGATCATATTAGATTCCGTTGAGGTTGTGTCAATAAGTGAAGTTTCGTTTAATTCAACCGTCTGTCGTTTTTGTAGCTTATCTACTTCCTGATACCATACATGCTTTGCAATTTGACAGAGCCATACATAGACCTTACAGGTCCCGTTATACTTATGTATTGATTTCACAGCTCTATAAAATGTTTCTTGTGTGATCTCCTCAGCTAGGATGTGATCATGACAAAAACTAAAAATAAACTTATACACTTGAGTGGAATAATCCCGATAGAGCTCTTCCGTGTCCTGCATTCATTCACCTCCTCATGTATATATCCGAAAAAGACTAGTTCGTTACACAGAAAATTATTTTGCAATCGAACAAACTTTTTAACCCCGTTGCAACGTCTGTACTATATCAAGAAAAAACATCTCATCAATCATAAAAAGAAAGTAGGAATTAACATGAATTTCAAAACAGTCCTCACAAGCACTATGATCGCATCGCTCGCACTCAGCGGAACCGCTATGGCCGCAAGCAATAATAGCTTTAAGCTGCCATCCAACATGCACAAGCTGGTGCAAAAACAAGTCGACGTGACCGGTGACAAAAAAGCAGACGTTATCACGCTCTATGGCAAGAAGGCAAAGGGAAGCGATACTTATAATGATGAATTGCTGCTTGTTATTAATAATGGAAAGACAAAGAAAACGACCTCTTTTCCGTTGCGTGACGGCGGGTATTCTCCCGTACTCCTCGTTCCGGATCTTAACTATGATAAAGTAGCTGATATCATGGTGACTGCAGACGATGGTGGAAACGGCGGTTATAAGACAAGCCATATTTTCGCGTTGAAAAACAACAAGACTGTAGAACTTCCACAGCCAGGGCTTGCCAAAGGTAAGATCGGCGTGGAGGGAAATGCCTTCACTGAGCTAAAACCAATCGCTTTGAACAAAAAAGGTGCTTACGGTTTGCAGGGAGTTGAGCGAGTTGGAACTACCGCTGGGGATACAACAGCTTACGTGACTTCGACCTGGCAATGGAACAAAAGCAGTTGGAAACTGATCGGTAAAAAAGTTACAAAGACGAAGAACGAAGCGAACACGTCCAAGGACACTGTGAAAAGCACGGTTTACAAAAATGCCGAAGCAAACTTTAGCGTAGAAATACCTGCTTCTTGGAATGGTCACTATAAGGTACACGACGAAAAGTCCGACATCATTTCCCCTTCAGCTAAGCATGTCGTATACTTTGACTATACAACGAAGGATAAAAAAGATTACCAAACGCTAATTACAATCTCTGTCTTCGCACAGAACGATTGGAAGAAGCTTTCGGATGCTGATAAGAGTCAAACGGGAGGTGTAATTGCTGAGGCCAACGGTATGGTATACGTATTAACAACACCTCAATCTTACCCGTTTGACCCTCAGACAGCTGACGGCAAGAAGTTTAATCAAATGTACAAGGATCTGAACCTGAAAAAAGGTTTTGCGATTATAAAAAAATAGCCCTATGAACGGTTAAGTTTGCCTCCACCTAATTAACCCGACCTTATGAGGTCGGGTTTTTATCTTGAGCTTGTGCTACTTTCAATTATTTCGGTTGAAATCTATGAAAAATTTATGAATCTTATGAAAATCTTTCATTTTGTTACTTTCATAAATTGACATTCATATATACATGGTATATATTGGTTGTATATTTTATATACTATTTTTCGACATCTTCCGTGTACTCTATTATTTGGGGTATATCTGCATTAACGACAATTACATAAATTTTGGCACACTAATCGAAAGGTTAGCTCGCAAAGTTTAGGAATCTAAGAGTCTATGACTTATGATCGTCCAGCTGCAAATAACAACGTTATTGCAGTCGGGCGTTTTTTGCGTTGATTGGAACTAAATATAAGATGAAAGAGGGAGATTAGAGAAGGGGTTTACAAGGAAAGAAGAGGGGGTGAATGGGTAGATGAGTAAAAAAAATACAGCGATCCTGCTGATCGTTGTCGGAATCATGCTCATGGTATTTCCAAAAATGACGGAGATGTATCGCGATTATCAGCAGGAACAAATATTAATGGAATGGCAGGCGAGTCTTCATAATATTGACAGCACGGAAGAACCTATGGAGCAAACGCAGACAGGAGCCGTGAAGCTCACAGCTACCCTCCCCACAGCTCAAGGCAGTGAAGACGATAAAACAGTCAATTCTCAAGAAGATGACGCTGCAGAAGGAATTCTGACGATTGGAAAAATAGATTTAACGCTTCCCATTCTTCAAGGAGCAACGCAAGAAAACATGAAAAAGACCGTCGCCAGTATCGTAAATACGGGTAAGGCTGGTGAAGTCGGAAATTATGCGGTAGCCGGTCACCGAAGTCGGACATATGATAGAAATTTCAACAGGCTGGACGAACTGACTTTGGGGGATCACATCGAGGTTGATGACGGAAAAGAGCAGTTCGAGTACACAGTAACAGAAAAGCTATATGTCAATCCAGATGAGGTTTGGGTACTGAAACCAAACGGCAAGGATAAGGAAATTACACTGGTCACTTGTGATCCGATTGTAAACCCTACCCATCGTCTGATCATTAAAGGAAAAATAGTAGAGTAGACTCAAGGCAACTTGGGAGAAAACACAATATTCGGAGGTTAGTATGAACATACAGTTAAAAAGAGTATTTTCAACTTTTTTAATTCTTATGATTTTTATGTTTACTTTAGGTCAGAGCATTGTTCCTTTAATAGTAAATGCAGAAGAATTAAATACAACAGGATTTGTTGATAGTTTTAAGATTGACAAAACAACACTAAATTACGGTGAACAGACTACAATAACGGTGAAATTCAGTGATAAATCCGGCAATCAGATGAAGGCTGGAGACACACTGACCTTAACGTTACCTCAAGAATTACAAGGGTTTACTGGATCAATCCCATTAAAGAATGAAGAAGGGACTGATTTTGGTACTTGTGAAGTTACGACATCGGATGTGGTATGTACATTCAGTGATACAGTTGAAAAACTTGATAATATTAGAGGACACTTTTATTTTAAAGTTATGGCATCTTATGTAGCAGCGAATGAAACGAAAACCATCGAAACCGATCTGGGTACATCTTTAGCTAAGCAATTGGTAACCATTATTGGTCCAACTGGTGGCGGAACATCTTCGCGGTTTTTCGGAAAAGTTGGCGATATTCTACCGAACAATACTAATGAGGTGCGTTGGGCCTTATATATAAATAGTGCACAGAAATATTTGGATAAGGATATTGTTATATTAGACAATTTACAATCAGGACAAACACTTAAGGAAAATAGTTTTTCGATAGCAATTAATGATGATTATATATCAATGGACCAAATCCAAAAGTATGGAATCCATATTAATATTACTAGTGGTACCTCATTTGAGGTTGTGATTGATAAGGATCAAGCCAATGGTAATAAATTTTTAATTAATTATAAAACGGATATCACTGCAGATGGAAAGAAACAAGATGCTTTCTATAATAATTATGAGGTCGATTACCAAATTCGGCATGAAGATCGGGTAACTGATAAAGGCGATACCAAAGTTAAGAATATTGATATGGGTGGCGAAGCCGACGGTGATTTACCTCCTAAAGGAACACTGCGAATTGTTAAGCATATTGCAGGGAATGAAGAAAAAGGTATTCCGAATGTTTTGTTTAAGTTGTATACAGAGTCAGGTCAGCAAATAGGAGATACCTACACAACAGATGCAGAAGGTAAAGTTGAAGTTCCTGACTTAAAAGTAGGAAACTACTATGTACAAGAATTTGAAGCTCCAGACTATCTGGATTTCGATCCTCAGGTTCAGGTGAAATTTACTATTGATGCGAATGCTGAAAAAGGTGTAGAGCTTAAGATTCCGAATAAAGTGAAAACGATGTCTGTTTCAGGTACAAAAACATGGAATGATAATAATGCACCAGATCGTCCAAGTATCATTAACGTAGACTTGCTACAAAATGCTACTGTGGTCCAAACCCAAGAAGTAACAGCAGCAAATGGTTGGAGCTATTCATTTGAAGATGTACCTACGTATGATACTGAAGGAAATGCATATACGTATACCGTACAAGAACAACCAGTAGCAGGATACACATCTGAAGTACACGGGTATAACATTACAAATACAAAAGTGGTACAAACAACAACCGTAGAAGGAACGAAGACGTGGAAAGATGGGGACGCGGCAGATCGCCCAAGCAGTATTAAAGTAGACCTGTTGCAAAATGGTAAAGTCATTGATACGAAAGTAGTAACAACAGAGAATAATTGGAAATATGAATTTACGGATTTAGCAGCTTATGATGCAGATGGCAAAGCTTATACGTATTCGGTAAAAGAACAATCGGTAGCAGGATACAAATCTGAAGTACATGGTTATGACATTACCAATACAAAAGTAGCGCAAACATCCGTAGAAGGAACAAAAACGTGGAAAGATGACAATGCCGCAGATCGTCCAAGCACCATCAAAGTAGACTTACTGCAGAACGGTCAAGTCATGAAAACCCAGGAAGTAACAGCAGAGAATGATTGGAAATATGCATTTGCAAATTTGGCAGCGTATGATGCAGACGGTAAAGCATATACGTATACCGTACAAGAACAGTCGGTGGCTGGATATAAATCCGAAGTAAATGGCTATAACATCATCAATACTAGAGTTGGCCAGACTACCGTAGAAGGAACGAAGACGTGGAAAGATGACAATGCGACAGATCGTCCAATCATCAAAGTAGATTTACTGCAGAACGGTCAAGTCATCCAAACCCAAGAAGTAACAGCAGCGAATGGTTGGAAATATGCATTTGTAGATTTGGCAACGTATGATGCAGATGGCAAAGCATATACGTATTCGGTAAAAGAACAACCGGTAGCAGGATACAAATCTGAAGTACACGGTTATGATATTAAGAATACAAAAGTAGCACAAACAACCGTAGAAGGAACAAAAACGTGGAAAGATGACAATGTGTCGGATCGTCCAAGCACCATCAAAGTAGACTTACTGCAAAACGGTCAAGTCATCCAAACCCAAGAAGTAACAGCAGCGAATGGTTGGAAATATGTATTTGCAGATTTGGTAGCGTATGATGCAGACGGCAAAGCATATACGTATACCGTAAAAGAACACCCAGTAGCAGGATACAAATCCGAAGTACATGGTTATGACATCACGAATACTAAATTAAAGAATTCAGGCGGAACACCAACAGATCCAGGCGAAAAACCTAAGGATCCAAGCGTACCACCAACAGATCCGGGTAAAAAACCGACGGATACAGGGAAACCTCCTACAGGGAAACCTCCTACAGGGTCTGAAGTAATACCTACAAATCCAGTAGATCCACTTCCACCTACTCCGGTCCGTCCGACAACCGTAGAAGGAACGAAAACGTGGAAAGGTGATTATGCGGCAGATCGTCCAAGCATGATCCTAGTAGACCTACTGCAAAATGGCAAAGTCATTGGAACACAAAAAGTAACAGCAGAAAGTGGTTGGAAATATACGTTTGCAGATTTAACAACTTATGATGCAGACGGCAATGCTTATACGTATTCAGTACAGGAACACCCAGTAGCAGGATACAAATCCGAAGTACACGGTTATGACATTACCAATATAAAGGTGAAGGATTCGAAACCTACGGATAAAAAACCTACAGGAACAAAAACGAATGATTCTACACCGAATAAAGGTAATGACAAGACAGTATCGCTTCTTCCTAAAACGGGAGAATCGTCTGCAGGAACGATCTTCAAGGTTGTAGGTATGTTATTGCTAATCTTTGGAGTTATCCTATTCTTTCGTCCTAGAACTCAATAATTACCAGTTATCCGGAGGAAACGTTTGAACCGAAACGTGTATATCCCTAAGCAATGAATAACAGGCTCCACTCAAAAACTGAGAGGAGCCTGTTATTATTTATTGAAGAGTTTGTCCATATAATCATAAGTTAATGGCGGGGGATGGGGTACGCTTATTCGACTCCCCTCGCCTCCATACTGAAAACCCGCTCAATGAGCGGGTTTTCGTTTATTTTTTGATGAGCGTAATTGTAGACATTATTTGTAGTTCTTCGCTATACATTTAGGAACATCTTTCGTTGGTAATCGATCGTCCTTCTTGTTGAATAAGAAGTATCAAGATATTCAGCATCCTTCATTTCTCAATTAGCGAATTCTCCAAGCTAGAATACCGGCGTTCATACTGCGGCATGCATTCATCGCAGCTTCAGGCGTATGGTATTGTTCTCCCCAAGCTACGAGATATCGGAATTCATAGAATCCGCCCAAGGTGGCTGCGAAGTTCGTCTCCCAATAATTATTCATCGCCCAAGAATATAAATGACCGGGATCTTGCTGTAGCTTGGCATCTCCATTCAGTAGACGGAACTCATGATTTAACGAACCAAGTTGAATGAGAGGCGTATCTGGCATGGCAATAGCTACGCCATCATTGACGGTTACATAAGCGGCGCCTTCGCCCAGGCAATAGTAATCTGCCAAGCTGCCCGTCAATTGATCTTTGCGAGGGCGGGTTAATGCATCCATTTTATCGATCCATAATTCCTCAGTTTCACTCGTTGTTGGACTTCCGAAAGGAAGTGAAATATATAAGTTCTCTGGATCCCATACGCTGTCCTTGTGCATACGTACGGCCACATCCACCCGAGGCTGATTTGCATAAGCCGTAACAAGTAAAGAATAATGGGAGCAACCTGCTACCTCGAATGTCAACTGAACCGTACCATATACATCGCCTTGTGAAATGACTTCTGCTTTGGTGAGAACACCGGTAGAAATAACCGCATCGGGGCCTTTTCGATTACGTCCCATTTTCCGACGCACTTCATACATATCTTGAACATTGGATGCATGGGTCACATCATACACCGGTGAAAAGGCATTGTGATTACGATCCTGCCGCAACATGTCCTTCTTCGTGCGTTTATCGACCCAAGATGTAATGCCTGCTCCTTTAGTCCATTCGATTCTTACGAATGGGGTATCGATATAAGTGGATGTAACCTTAAATGGTTGCTCGTCGCTGGTCACATCCAGATCCATCATGCGGTCCGATCCGACATAATCGTTACGATACGCGGTTTTGAAGTTGTTCGATTTAACGGCCTGAATATGGATGGTTTTCTCCTCTCCGGCTTGGAGTGTAACAGGAAAGCTTACAATAACGCCGCGCGGTGCCAACTTGAGTTGAGATATATATAACTCACCGCTGTCTACATCGCGGACTTCAAATCCGTCTTTAATTAGATCGTAGTGCCAGCCTTCCATAATGAGCTGAGCGAAATCCTCTTGAACGTAATCGAATGGATTATGCAGCTTAAATTTCATCGGTCGATCCGGTGATAGAAGTGCGTCGCCCTTGTGCTCAAGAATGTCATATAATGCGCGATGCGCGGCAGTACTTGCATTTGCCGCAAAGGCTTCCTTTCGCAGTCCTAATTCTTGGACAAATGGATTCCAAGGTTCGGTAACCGATGAATGATAACCCCATGTATGCTCTGCAAAGAGCGTTAGTTGATATTCTATATCTTTAATGGAATCTGGAGATACGATTTCACAATGAGGATCTAATCTTTTTACCTTTTGGTAAACACGCTCTGCTTCGCGATATACTTGCACATGCTTTGGCGTCGAACCTACGCCATCTGTCCACCAGTCCGGCCAATCTCCACGATGCACAGGAATGTCTTCGGGATGATTCGCAGCATGCTCACGGACTTCCGCAAAGAAATCCTCCAAAGTAGCAATTTCTATCGTGATTCGTTCCCCGTGCTTTTCGTTCCATTGCTGAATAAATTGCATCACTTGCACATTTGGTGAGCTATTGTCCGTTGGCAAGCCGGAGAACATGGCTGGCGCAAAACGGAATGCATAGCCATCTTGCTCTAAGCGGTCTACGTAACGCTGAATTCGAGCCTCTGCGATCTCAAAGGTAATGCCTTTGCTTGTATCAAATTCATCTTTAATCGTGTAGGATCCGCCAATACCCGGGATGAATCCCAGATCGTTACCGAAGACGTAATGCTCTCCATTCCATGTTAGTAACCGTTCTCCATTTGGCATTTCCCACCAAAATGGCTGTTGTTTCTTCCACAGTGGATACATAGAATGATGTGCATGAATGCAGGTTATCAAGTTCTGAATGCCTGCATCGAGTAAGACTTGACCATATCCCCAGCTGAATCCAGTAATATCGGCAGTCATGGCTGATGTCACAGGAACTTGAATGGATTGCCCATAACTTCTAACTCGCTCAATCATCGATTCTAGTAGTTCTTTTCTCATCAATTCACTCATATTGAGATAGGTGCCGGAAAGTCCGATATCACCTCGGCGAACGGCTTCTGCAAATTCCGTTTTTTCTTGCTCGCTAGCTCCCTTTAGAAAGGTTTCGATTGGCCAGAAGGTCTCGCATACCCACTTGAAGCCCCTCCATTCTGGACGACGGCCTGTTTGAATTTCACGTACAATATGCAGGACTTGACGGATAAAATCTACATGGTATTGCTGGATCTTCTCTTGACGTTCCGTATAGCCGATATCTGTATGTGAATGATGTATCGCATAAATTTTAAATGGTTTTTGGACTGTCATTTTAGGTCTCCCCTTTTTATGTTGTTGATGGTATATCAGGCATGATCGGGCTCTTGGCTTTATTTTTCAAGCATACGCGAAATACCTATGAATGTCTTCTCCAGCAAGTTTTCCGAAGTGTAAATTTGAACTTGTTGTGGCTTAATATGATCCTGAAGGGCATTACCAAATAAATCATAACTTTTAGAAATTTGTCCTCCGAGAACGATGAGGTTTGGTTCATATCCCTTAATATACGGAACGAGCATTTCAGCAAGACGTTTACCAAACTCGGAGAAAACCTCCTTGCAGGGAATATGTCGTTGCATCTGTGATCTTGGGGCTTGGCTTCGGTTGCTTCGGTGCCGTAGATATGGTGCTTGTTGCACGGATTCTACCACGCAAAGAAGATGTAGTCAAAGACTTTGGCATTATGAATGTGGCGAACGCACTGCCACAATCCATCGCGCCAGCCATTGCGCCGCTCTTACTGGGTATTGGAGGATGGTCCTTCTTCTATATCGCCCTAGCGGCATGTGTAGTGCTTGGGTTGATTGCCCTTAAACCGCTACCGGAGCTGGGGAGCACACATACAGCGGAAGTAGAATTAACGACACCTGAAACCGCTGTGAAGTTCTAAATTCATAGAGCTATAGACATT
>LIDZ01001126.1_pt1 | contig 14952 bp, 19 predicted proteins | sample 644651 | NCBI WGS metagenome assembly LIDZ01 (sample SAMN03856242, study PRJNA289617) | food metagenome | isolation source: wine grapes on drying loft during traditional withering process | host: Vitis vinifera cv. Corvina | place: Italy: Gargagnago di S. Ambrogio di Valpolicella | collected 2014-01 | reverse complement strand
TTAGCTTGACGCATTTTTCCGCTGATGTAGCGTTGTCCCAGCAAGCCGTCGATGTTGTTTATGGTATACTCCATCCCCGACTGATGCAAGACATGGGCCGCCTTATGAATAGTCAACGAAGCCAAGCCATAATCTTGCGTAATTAAAATGTCTTTCGGTTGAATCAATGAAACAATTTTGTAATCTGCTGCATCCATTCCCCGATCTACATAAACAAATCTCACAAATTCAGGATACTCTTTGGTGGAGTAATGGTCAATGCTGGTGACGATTACTACCTCCAACCCGAACTGCTTGGCGATCTCGATTGTCGTATCTTTTACTGGAGAGCCATCTCCATCAATGATCAAACGCATGTCGTCCCATCCTTCCAATAACTGCCAGCCAAATCAGCAGAAAAATACTTGAACCGTTTTTCACGAGGTTCATTACCCCAATTAACGCTTGGTTGCTCTGATGCAAGTTAGGCAAAACAAATAATTCGTCCGCCGGAAAATGCGCATACCTTAACACCAGCAGCAGAAAAACCATTAAGATAAATTGATGAGCAATACTCCCCTTATTGGAAGTAGCATACTTCGTAATAATCCGCTGTTCAGTTTCAATAGTTTCCTGCTGGTAATACCAGCGGTTCAGCCAACTGCCAGTACTGCTTTTGAAAAAAGACAGTACGCCAATCGCCAGTGGAAAAGTCGGTTGGTAAAACAACAGCACTAAACCTAATCCCATCCCCCACAACTGAGTCATTAACGGATTCACCGTTTTTTTTCGCAGCTTTCCGCCAAAAAGCATCGCCCCAATCAGGCCTAGTGAATAAGGTAAAAACAGATACAGTGACAGATTGTCCTTACCGTAAACAACTGCGGCATAAAAGGTGCCAAATAAGATCAGAAAGTTACCAATCATACCGTTGTAAAAGGTCAGTGTATTCACCCATAAAGGCAACCGCCAAGTCTGTTTTTTCACCTTTACCCAATACACAGAAAGAATAAAAATCAGGCTGAACACCAGAATAGCCGCATTCAAATATACTTCATTAAAGAGCAAACGTCCACTCCGCAAAAGAAAAATAGCGACAAAAAACAAGCCAAACCAGACCAGTTCTTTCGTTGAAAAAACATTTTTAGACAGATCCTTAAAGTCTAATTCGTAATGCGGATAACGGCGAATTGTCGCATAGGCAAAGACAAAATACAACGTATAAAGACCTGACACAATCACCATTTGATCTTTAATCGGCAAACTCAACCCAAAAAACAACGGCGCCAACAAAAACAGTCCGAACAAATAGGTTTTTCCGCCAGAAATTTTACTGCCTTGTGCTCGTTCAAAATAATTCACACTGACATTCGCTGGCGGAAACAGCGCAGCACTCAAGCCTAAGAAAATACTGCCTACCAAGAAGAAAGGAAAGGCTACCGCCCCCAGCAAGCTCAACAATGAGCCAATTCCGCCTAACAGCAGCGCTACAATCAGTAACGTATATTTCTCTATCGAGCGCTCCAAACTACGAATTAAAAAGACCCCCGTCATGCGAAAAGTATAGAATAACACAAAGGGCAGCACACTGACGCTTTTAGAGCTGTCGATTAAATGAATGTACAGTAAATAGGGAACAATAATTAATGTATTGGATAAAATAAAGGGTGTCGCTTGAGCAAAGCTTCGCCACACAGTTTTCATCTTTTCCATCCAAATGCCTCTTTTCTTAATAAGCGATCACGGTCATCGCCTGTTGAAATTCTTGTTTCAAGTGTAACAGTTTATAGCTTTGAAAAGCTTCCTGATGCTTGCGCAATACTCCCCGTAGTTTCATAGGATTATATTCTTCCACCAGCTGATTTTTTATTACAAAATCCCGCGTTAAGCGCCACTCATAATAGTAACCTAAAGGGCGGCAATGATAGCGAGTTCCTTGAATCATCTGTTCTTCAAAGCGACGATGGGTGTGTCCAAAGACAACATCTGAAATGTTATCATATTGATCCAGTAAATGCCCCATAGAAGCTGAACCTAAAAAAGCGTTCAGTTTGTTCCAGATTTGGTAACGACCTTCTAAACGCACGATAAACTGATCTTGCGGAACAAAGTGAGTGGCTAAAATCACACGGTAATTTTTTTCCTTTAAATCCCTTAACACCATGTCTAACTGTTCCAAAATTCGCTGGTTTACGGCGGGATCATCTCCCGATCGTTGAATAATCCGATCATACCAATACAAATTTTTCATGGAAGCAATCTTTTCTTGGTCCGTTAAATCAGAGAATTGATAATCATACCAGCCATTCACTCCCAGCAGTACCGTTGATTCATTTAACGGCAAATAACGAAAGTTCAAAAAATGGCTGTCGGGATAATGCTCAATCATCGCTTCTCCGACAACGCTGCCCATCTCGTGATTCCCTAGATTAAAGGTGGTTTCAATACCTTGCTTGCGAAAGTACGCATTAATCTCCAGCGTCTGCTGAATCTGATTGGCACTATCGCCGGCAAAGTGCAGCCGCGTAATCGCTCTTTCCTGCAAAACCTCCAGCAAAATCGCTAATTCTGCTTCTGCTAAATGATTAATATCGGCATGAAGATCGCTAATAATCGCCAATTTCCCCATCCAATCATCTCCTTTTATTTTACTCCTGAATGCCCATTAAAAAAATCCTAAACTCGTCGATAGCCTGCGTAAAGATTATGCTATACTAAAGATACTAAGTAAAGGAGGATCGCCTATGATTACCTATGAACAGTTAAAAGAGGATTTGCTGCAAGCACTGGATTTGCACATTGATATCCTTAAAGAAGTAGATGATATTTGCCCGGAACAGCTGCCAGGCTTCCTATTTATGATGCGCAGCTTAGGCTTTATGCTGGATCGCGCACCTCGTGTGTTAGCCCAAGACGATCTTGAAGAAATGTACTACATGATGTTCCAATACTACAGTCTATTGCATGAACTAAAGTACAATTTAACTCTGAATTTTCCATATGCTACCCTTCAAGGCGCTCCCTTGCTGGATGTGGTTCGTCAGTTCCCAACTACTTATGAAAAAGAAATGAAACAATGGTGGGAAGAAAAAACCGGTCTAGTCATCGAAGAAACCAAACAAACGATTGAAATTAAAGAATTTGACTATTAAAAACCTCAGAAAATAAGCTATTGAAGCCCTATGCCTCAATAGCTTATTTTTTATGCAAACAATTTACGCTCCTTAGAAAATTCACTGATCCATTGTTGATAATTTTTTGTGTCCATTTCAAGGTGCCCTTCTGCTATAATACTGAGTAAAAAAGAAATGAGGCTTTCTATGAATATAGCTGTGTATTGTGGTGCAAGTGTTGGTAATGAGCCGGTCTATAGCGAAAACGCACAAACCTTAGGCACTTGGATTGCTGAAAATAATCATCATTTAATTTATGGCGGCGGCAAGGCTGGCTTAATGGGGGTAATCGCTGACACGGTTTTAGCCAAAGGCGGCAGCGCCACTGGTATTATTCCCACCTTCTTGCAAAAACGCGAATTAGCGCATCCCAAATTAGAAGAACTGATCGTCGTTGAAACGATGTCCGAACGGAAAAATAAGATGATCGCAGCAGCAGATGTCTGTATTGCTTTGCCAGGAGGTCCTGGTACCTTGGAAGAAATCAGCGAAGCCATCTCTTGGACCCGTGTCGGTCAGAATGATAGTCCTTGTATTTTCTACGATACCAATGATTATTATCGTCCCCTGCAAGATTTTTTTGACAAAATGGTAGAGACCGAGTTTCTATCTGCCAGTGATCGCGCAAAAATGTGTTTTGCCCATTCCATCCAAGAAATTGAAGACTTTATTGCAGCCTACGAGCCGCCTCAAACCAGAAAATATTAAACACAAAAAGGGCCGCTCTCGCGATGAGGGCGGCTTTTCAAGACTTACAACTCTTTTTTCTTAACGATTTTTACTGACATAAGATAGGAAATTACCACAGCGGCTACTGCAACTAAGATACCGATAGCAGTTAGCAGCCATAGAGGTTGAGCCATAATAGTGTTTATCCGCCCCGCTATGTTAAAGTTTGTTTGCTGGATCAAATAACCTCCCGCGAAAGTGAGGAAAAAAATTACACCTATAATTAAAAGTAAAATTAAGCGGCTTTTTTCGGCACCGAATTTGAAATAAATCGGCAGCATTAGGCTCATGTAGATAAGTCCCAACAGAAAAACAAAGCCAAAAGTAAAGCTGAACAGTTCAACATTGACTACCTGACTTTTCATCGCATTCATAACCAGCACAATGCCGATCGACAGCAGCATAGCTAGAAGAATGATGGCAATTGACAACAAATATTTACCGGCAACATACTTCTTTCGTGAAATCGGCAAAGTGAACAAAAAGGTCAATCCATGGTCCATCTCGTCATAAGTAACTGTGGTAAATGCCAAGGTTGTCAGAAAAAAGATCATCAGAGCAGGAACAACCGCACTATTATTCAACTGGTACGAATTGAAGACGGTCAAAAGTATAAACACTAGCAAAAGAGCTTTTTGCTTCATTATTAAACGCAAATCTTTAATGTATAGGCCCTTCATTCGTTTCCCCTCCTATTTCGTTTTAAAGTATTTATTTTTTCTCTGAAAAAATAAATCTGATTCTCACCACGCACACTATTCTACTAAGTTCTTCGTTACTAGTATTGTCAGTTCATTTGCTTTCCAACAAATACTTACTGTGAAAAGTAGAACTAGCGCCCCATAATCATCAAAATGATTTCGTCAATATTGGTTTTCTCCACCACGATTTCTGGATAATTTTCCAAATAAAATTGCCGCTGTTTGGTTAAGCATTGGTAGCCAAAGCTGGCTTTCTTAGTAGCAATCACGTGTTCCTTGTCTACTCCATAATATTGCTCTTCTGTCATTTTAAGAATGCCGTATTCACCCAACAAAATATCTGTATCTTCCTGTAAAATAATTTTACCTTGATCAATGAAATATAGAGAGTCGCATAGCTGTTCCAAGTCTTTTGAAATATGAGAGCTGATTAGAATACTGCGATTCTCATCTTGCTCCAAGTACTCCTGCAATAGACTCAAAATTTCCTCCCGGGCAATCACATCCAGTCCGGCTGTCGGCTCATCTAGAATAAGCAGTGTAGCCTGATGACTAATAGCAATTAAGACTTTTAGCCGGGCTTTCATTCCAGTGGAAAAATCTTTGATTGTTTTGTTTGTTGGCAGCTGAAACTCGGAACATTTTTTAATAAAAAAATCCTTTTCAAAAAACTCATAGAAGGTATCCAGCATCGGTACAATATCTTGAATCGTAAAATATTCGCTAAAACCGGCTTCTGCTAAAGATACCCCCAGTTTTTGCCGATCCTCGTCAGTGATCTGCTCTAACGGCTTGTCAAAGAGAGTGATTTCTCCCTGTTCACAGGAAATCAGCCCCAAGGCCATCTTAAAGGTTGTACTTTTCCCAGCACCGTTGCGCCCCACCAAACCGACAATTTGTCCAGCGCCGATCTGCAATGAACAGTTTAAGCTAAAATCCGGATAGGTTTTTTGTACATTTTTTAGTGTAAGCATTATGATTCCTCCAATACGATGGTAAATAATTCCTGCAGGTCTTCATCACTAATTCCGGCTAAACGTGCTTTGTTGACAATCGCTTCCAGTTCTTCTTGAGTTGCTTTCAGCTGCTCTTCTCGTTTCAATGTCGGATTGATCGCTCGGACAAAACTGCCCTTGCCATGAACGGTAGCAATCATTCCCTCTTGATCTAACGCGTCGTAAGCCTTCTTTACAGTTAAGGCACTGATCTTTAATTCCTTGGCTAACGAACGGACAGAAGGCAACGGATCGTTCTCTTTTAAAGTTCCCTGAATAACAGCGGCTTTGATTTGTTCCACCAGCTGCTCATAAATCGGCGTCATTGACGAATGCTGAATTATAAGTTTCACTGAACATCCCTCTCTTCGCAAACAGCATATAACAGTGTATATCAGTTGTCAATCTGAACTGTATCTTTTGCTGTAAATTTTTCACAGAAAAAAAGTGCCAGTAGCTTGCCAACACTTGAAATTGCCTATCTGATTTTTTTAGAAAAACGACGCCTGAACAGCTTTGGTAAAACAGCACACCAAATCGCCGAACCGATAAAGCTAAGGCCAAAGTAAAGTACTAATAATTTTAGCGAAGCGGGATTTCCTGCTAGCACCAATGAACAGAAGGTTCCGGCTAGAAACCAATAGACACAATAAATACCTAATTGCCAGTATCGACCTACCAGCCATTTTCGTTCAAACACATAACTCAGCATGTAAAAGACCATCAGCAGACTCAAGCCCGCAGCACTATAAATAGTGAATTGGCCTCTAAGCCCTATCATCAGAAATATCACTAACGTAAAAAAAATGATCCGAGCAAAATAATTCGTATCCTGTTTCATTTCCCCCTCCTTATCCAGCAGCTAAACCGATAATTATCAATCAAGCCGCTAATACCATATTCACCGTAAAAGCATAGTTATTTTTCATATTTAGCCCATTGCCAAAATGCTGGCCTTTGATTACGAAAAAGCGAGGATGACCTGCAAAATAGGTGCCTATCTGCTGCTTATTTCGACAAAGTCCTGACAAATCCAGAAAATTAAGCCAAATATAGAAATCATCATTAGCCATTCTTCCTTCTCAACGTTCGCGAATAAATTGATAAAAAGCTACAATAATAGAAAAAACCGTCAGAACCGAGACAATCAATTGGGAAACATTGGTGGCAAACTCTGTTTGAGTCGTATCAACGATACCCAAGATCAAATAGTAAACCGTCCAAATCAACCCAATTCCTAACAAGATGAAGGTCACACTATTGATGTAAGGGTTAATTTGTTGCAGTAGTTTCTTTACTTGCTGAGCGTTTTGCGCTCTGTCACGTTTGTATTTAGTATTTCTGAGAATAATTCCTAAAATTATCCCTACTAAACACCCGACTGTTAAACCAATCGCAATACCAAAAAGAATTGTCATATTGAAGTTCCCTTTACTGCATTTACCAAGCTTTCAATATCTCGCTTGATTAAATGCTGCATACTTTCTTTATATTTATCTAAATTCAGCCGAGCCAACTTCTCTAACACGATCGGCTTCAAATCAGGTCGTCTCATCAGCAGTTCTTTTAAATAAGGAACACATTGGCGAACCACAATTGACTTTTCATCTTCTAGAATAGCCAAAATAACTGGCAAGTGTTGATCTATTTGCTGTTGTTGATCCCACTTGACTGTTTTCATCAGCAATTTAAAGCTCCTGGCCCGGTTGCAGGATGCTTTTCCCTTCAACCCTGCTAAGTAAAGGGGCCAATACTGATACATTTCATTACTCTCCTCACAGCGAGCCTCCAACTTCTTGAAGCGCTCTAGCGACTCCTTGGTATCCTTAGAAGCCAAAACTTCTTCAATCTCCTCTTCCAACCTTAACGCCCCTGTCCTTCTATTTATTCTACCTGTGAATTACGAGGTTGAAAAGGACAAATAAAAAAGCAACTGCTCAACTTAACTGGAAGAAGCACCTGCTTTTACACTTTTGATTTATTTTTTACAGCTAAACAAAATAGCACAACTCCTACAATCACTACAGCGGCCAGCGTTACCCAGCAATAGGGTTGAGGAATAAAAATATTTAACAATAGTGCCATAAACATTAAGTAAATAATTGTCTGGTTCTTCATCCTGTCTCACCTCGCCCATTGATAAGGAAAGGATAACAAAATATCTCATTAAATTGTCGTAAATGTCCGGAACGGCTGATAAACGATCCTAAACGACCTTTACCTTACCTCTTTTTTGTAAAACAGACCATAACTGATTAAGATCATAGCTAAGATAAAAACAAAGTCGATGACCAATCGTTGTCCAAAATAGTGATTACTGATGGCAAGGGTCATTTGATCCAAGTCTTTACCATAGGGAGTATAGGACAAAAGCTGCTGAGTAGTCTCATTCAGAGAAGCTATCGGTCCTAACAGCAGCAATATGCCATAAGATGCTGCCAAGACGGCTGCTGGTCGTTTCAGCAGAAACAACAATGGTAAAGCAATCATTAGTTGAGCTGACATATCAAGCACGGTTAAGCTTAACAATTTCACTACCCCAGCAATTGTCTGACTATCAGCAGCCAAACTTTGATTTTCAGCTGCTAACTGCAAAGGAACCGTAGGCAAATAAGCCGAAAAACTAATCGATGTAGCTGTTAGGATAAGACTGCCTAAAATGTAAGGCAGATACAATAAACTGATAAAGAATAGCAACACAAGAGCCTTCTCTAAAACAATTTTTCCTCGCGGTTTTCCGCTGGCAACAGCCTGCTCCATGATTTTCTCCTCAAAATCACGGCAAACATAGATTCCTACAAACACACAGCCTAGCAAAGAAACCATCTGAGGATCAGAGAAAAAAGAAGCCAAATTAATCATACTGGCTGCCTCCTCCGCTTTTCCAACATAATAGGCGGCGAAAAACATCAGTACGCTGCTGAGGCAGGCCAGCAGAAAGAGAACATACAGAATCCGAGAATGTCTAGCCTTGAACCAATCAGCTCTTAATAAATCCATCATCTTAACTGACCCCCAATCAAAGAAAAGTAATAATTCTCCAAGCTTTCTTCTTGCTCCACAAAAGTAGTTGGCCAAACATTACGAGCTGTCAGCTGTTTCAAAAGCTCCTCTTTTGATTCAATCTGGAACAGCTTGACTTCCCCATTTCGATCGATTTCATAATTTCCGATCGCAGCTGTTTCCGAGAGCACTTGAGCCAGGTGCTCTGGTTCATTGGCAGCAACCCGCAAATACTGCCGCGTTTGCTTCTCTAATTCCTGTAAACTCAGCTGTTTTACTACCTGACCTTGATTTAGAATAATGTACTGAGTTGCCACTTGATAAAGTTCAGGCAAGTTATGACTGGATAAGAGGATGGTTTTTCCTTCAGCCGCTAAATGGCGTAAAAGTTCACGAATCTCTACCACACCTTGAGGGTCTAGCCCATTAATTGGTTCATCTAAAATTAAAAATGTCGGATCGCCCAACAATGCAATCGCGATCCCCAGGCGCTGCTTCATGCCTAAAGAAAATTGGTGGGCTTTCTTTTTACCAGTATCAGCCAAATGAACCTTGGTTAACAAATTATTCAGCTGCAGGTCGTTGCAGGCTAAACCCTTCATTTTGGCAAAACAGCGCAGAACTTCTTTGGCGGTCAAATGGTGAATGATTGCCGGATTCTCAATCATGACTCCGATTTTTTGATTTGTGCCAAGCCTTTTCCCAACCGTTTGACCGAAAAGGTTTATTTGTCCCTCTGTGGGAAAACTTAATCCAGCAATCAGCCGCATGAAGGTGGTTTTCCCAGCACCATTGCGGCCAATCAAGCCATAGATTTCACCTTGCTCTAAACGAACTGTTACTTGATCTAACGCTTTAAACTTACCATAGGCTTTAGTTAAGGAGTTTGTTTCAAGAATCGTCGTCATCCTTTTGCCGCCTTTCTTTGAGCTCTTCTTTCATTCGTTCTGAAAAGCCTAAAAACAAATCTGCTGGAACTAACGCCATGCCAAAGGATTCCGGATCTTCATCGCCTAATAAAACTAAGTTGTCCCCTTTTTTAATATTGAAAATATCGCGAGCTTCTTTCGGTATAACGATTTGTCCCCGCTCCTGCACTTTTACCACACCAAACATATGCTTGCCTTTTGGCGGGATTTTGGTGGCTGAGGCTTCTTCATCAAAGCTCATTAAGTCATCAACTGTTACTTCATACAAGCTAGCTAAAGCCATTGTATTAATTAAATCAGGCATTGAATCGCCACTTTCCCATTTGGCCATCGCTTGCCGAGTAACACCGATTTTTTCAGCGGTTTCTTCTAAGGTATAACTATGCTGCTGTCGCAAAAAACGTAAATTCTTCTGAATGGTAATTTCTTTCTGATTTTTCATATCTTTCCTACCTCCCACTTTTATTTTAGCAGGAAACTTGCGGCAAACAACCAAGCAGAACAAACATAAAATGTTCGCTTTAGTTGCCTTTGCACTGGACAGTTTGTCTTAAGGTATTCATTGCAGAAAAAAGTAAGACTGACATCTACCTCTTTTCAAGGGATTTATTTTTCCAAAAACCGGAAAAATGAGTTCTATCTTCGTACGCATATCATCCTACTAAACTTCTCGTGTCGATTTGTAAGTGATTAACTGCTAAATATCTTTCTAATTTTTGCTAAACTGTGAAAAGTTGGACTGGCAAAAAAGCCCTACATATCTTGACGATACATAGAGCTTGAGCTTATTTATTTAGTTCTGGGAACAACAGATGCAATACTTCCAATGTCAGGCGACGGCCTTTGCCGGCGTAAGGATAGATGTGCATGTGCATCGCTGGGTTGAAGTTGGCTTCGATAATTCCGTAATCCATTTTATCTTCATATGGCTTATCTTTATCCGGGATAATCAAGTCGATCCCACTGATTTCAGCACCTAATGCTTCTACCGCTGCAATCGCTATTTCCTTGTAGCTTTCGTGCATCTCATCAGTAATATCGATAGAGTCGCCACCGGTAGAAATATTGGAGTTTTCTCGTAAGAAAACCTGCTGTTGAGCTGCTGGCACACTGTTAATCGTGAAGCCTTGTTCTTTCAGCATTAATTTTTCCAAATCTCCCAGTTGAATCAGCTCTAACGGTGAGCGGTGGTGAGTCCCCCGCAACGGATCTTGGTTCTTTTCTTCTACCAACTGCTTAATCGTTTTCTCACCATCGCCAACTACATTGGCTGGGATACGAAGAAGAACAGCTTTTACTTGGTGATCAATTACGAAGAATCGATATTCGGTTCCATCCATAAATTCTTCAATTAATACAGAGTCGTCTTCTTTAAAGGCAATCTTCAAACCGGCAATATAATCCTCCAGCGAAGCACCTTCTTTGAAAATGGTGATTCCTAAACCGTAATTAGTAGACTTAGGCTTAATAACAAAAGCTTGTTGGGCATAACGTGGGTATGCTCTGCGGGCCTTTTCAATAGAAGTGAAGGTTTCACCTAAAGGCACTCGGAAACCAGCTTGATCCAAGACCATCTTCGTTACCGTTTTATTTTCCATCAGCAAAGGTGAAATGTAGGTATCCTTACTGGTCATGTTGCCATTTTTCACATATTCTTTATGATCCCCATGTTTCAAGAAAACAAACTGGTCGCTGCGATCCATTACATCGAACTCCAAGCCCATTTGAATGGCGTCAAACAACATATTTTGCGTGGATAATTCCATTTCCGCAAAACCTGCCAGTTGGTAAGGATGAGCATAGGCGATGTCATAGTATTCTCGACCTAATTGTTTTCCTAAAACTGCTTGACCTTCTGCTTCATCCGCCTTCAACAAACGAGCTGCCAAGGTTAACTCTGGTTTTTCCAACCATTCTTGATAATTCGTTATCTGATCGTCAACCGGCAAATCTAATTCTTCCGTCATTTCCTGCATTTCAGCAAACATACGACGGCCTTCTTCGATATACGCAGTTTGATGATTAGGATGCTCCAAGGAAACTTCATCATTGATTTTATTTCCTGTTTCTACCCACTCATCCGCCGGAGCCTTTTCATCGGTCCACAGCAAATACAACATAAACAGATGGATAAATTCAACCGCCTCTTGATTGATCCCAATTCGTTCAAAAGGATTTAAGTCAATATTACGCAGCTCGACATAACGAATGCCAGTATGGAACAAGTCAGCAACTTTTTTGCCGCCCCGCATCCGAATCGGTGCATAAAATTCTTTTTCCTCGGATAAACGACCTTGAGCAACGTTCTCAGCTAAATCTTCACTGTATTGATCTAAGGAAGCGTAGGATACCTTCACATCTGGTTTATTCACATAACCAAAAGGACTAGTACGAATACTGCGAACCGGTTCGTTGGGACGCTCTTCATCCACGAAGTACCCTTCTTCACTAATCGGTGTTGCTCCAAATAAATAGGTCAATAACCAGCGATAACGTAAAAAGTTACGGGCAATCTTCATATATAGCTCTGTCTTGAAGGCTTCCGTGCATTGATACTCATCCTGGACTTGAAAGAGTTCTCTAACTAAATCCATTCCGTATTCAAAATTAAAATGGATGCCACTTACCATTTGCTTACGTTTGCCATATTCACGAGCTAAGAAACGACGATACAATACATCTTCGTGCCGTTCTAACTTAGCAATAACGATATCCTCTTCTTTTTCCGGTAAAGCTGGCGGCATAGACAACGGCCACATCATTTCATTTTCCGGCATACTGCGCTGGGCCACATCATGGACCGCAGTCAACGTAGCCAAGACTTCCTCTGCTGAATCACTCACCGGTGTGATTAGTTCCAGCTGCGTTTCTGAAAAATCGGTTTGAATATATGGGTGAAAACTACGATTGCCTAATTTGTCAGGGTGATCTGTTTTAGCCAATTGGCCATCTAAATCGACTCGCTGACTTTCTTTCTCTATTCCAAAACGCGCTTGCAACAACCACGGCTTAACTTTCTCTTGGCGCATCATTTCTTTGATTCTCATTTATGCAGGCCTCCTCATCACGCTTATTATATAGAATATTTAGTGGAAAAAGAATGGAAATGCTTAATTTATTTTCTTACTTTTTTCTATTAGATAGTATTACTGATCTTTTTGCGCCATAGCCTGCAAAATAAACTCAGCAAAAGTGCGGGAAGCATAGGAAAGAGTTGTCCAGTTACCCCAAGCCAAAGCCACCGTTCGTTCCGGCTGCTCTTTAATCGGTCGAATCGCCAACTCCTCCTCCATCCCAGTGAGAACCCGCTGATACATAATGGAAAACCCCAGTCCTTGACGGATCATTTCAATAATCGAATAATCATCGTATACTTCATACTCGATTTTGGGAACTAAACCACATTCAGCAAAGGCTGACAAGGTCACACTATAGGCCCCTTCATCCAATAAAATCAATGGCTCCTTTGTTAATTGCGTTAAAGAAACCGTGCTGCTCTTCGCTAATGGATGATCATTAGTGAAAACGGCCTGCATCACATCCTGATACAAAACCTTCATTTCAATATCCTCCACTGCTGCAGTGTGGACAAAGCCTAAATCTACCTGATTGTTGCGTACCCATTCTGCGATACTAGTATATTCACCTTGGCGAATCACAAAATTCACCTCGGGATATTGCTGCTTGAAGGCTTTGATTAACGGTGGCAACAACGTACGGCTCACGCTGGTGAAGGTACCGATCCGAATAGTGCTGTCCTTCAATCCGTTGATTTCCCGTTTTTTCTGCTGCAAGGCCTTTTCAGCAACAGCAATCGCCTGCAAGTAGGGAAAATACTGGTGTCCATCATTGGTGAGAGCTAGTCCATCTTTTTTGCGCTGGATCAACAGCGTGCCCAGCTCTTGCTCCAAGGCTTTAATAATTTGACTGATAGCACTTTGAGAATAACCTAAGTCTTCGGCGGCTTGGGTAAAACTGCCGGCTTCAATCACTTGGCAAAAAACCATATAGCGGGAAATCATTTGGCCACCTCCATTACATTTTCTTATGACTTCATTATAATCATTTGTTTTACTAATGTAAAAGTGCTTGCTATAATACGAAAAAATGAACATGAAGGATGTTACTGAGCTATGGAAGAAAAAGATTGGGGTTCATCCACAGAAAAAATGCAAACGGTTACTAATTGGCGTGTTTTTAGATCGGGGATTAAAGACGGCTTCCCCATCGGGATCGGCTATTTTGCGGTGGCCTTTTCGTTGGGAATTACGGTTAGAAATTCCGGTATGTCAGCTTTCCAAGGATTTCTAATGAGTTTACTGAACAATGCTTCAGCGGGACAATATGCAGCTTTGGTAGTTATTGCGGCTAAAAGCTCATATTTGGAGTTGGCATTGGTAACCTTAATTACCAATGCACGCTATTTACTGATGGGGTGTGCCTTGAGTCAGCGATTATCGCCGGAAATGCCTTTTATTCATCGCTTTTTTATCAGTTTTGATATTACTGATGAGTTGTTTGGCTTGATCATTTCTCGTTCCGGTCACTTGAATCCTTATTATATGTACGGCGCAGTCGCAGCGGCAGCTCCTTGCTGGGCGGTTGGAACCGCTATTGGTGTTGTTTCTGGAAATATTTTGCCGCTTCAACTGGTCAGTGCTTTGAGCGTTGCCTTGTACGGCATGTTCTTAGCGGTAATTATTCCGCCCACTCGTAAGAATAAAGTAATCGGCGCTTTGGTTCTGATTAGTTTTGCGGCCAGCTATGCAGCAACGAACATACCGATCTTTGCCGCGATTTCCAGCGGTACACGCACTATTATTTTGACCGTCGTCATTTGTAGCATCGCGGCCCTCTTGTTCCCAATTAACAAGGAGGGAGATATCCATGCCTAATATCTATATGTATATTCTGGTTATGTCTGTCGTGACCTACAGCATCCGCTTGCTGCCATTGACGATTCTGCGCAAACCGATTAAAAATATTTTCGTGCAATCCTTCTTGCATTATGTTCCTTACGTTACGTTGGCGGTGATGACATTCCCAGCAATTTTAGAAGTTACGCAGGTTCCCTTAGCTGGACTAGCCGCTTTATTAACCGGCAGCTTAACCGCTTGGTACCGCGGCAATCTCTTCCAAGTGGCGATCGTTTGTTGTGTTACCGTACTCTTAATTGAAGTTTTATTTGCATAAAAAAGCTTATCTGAACATTGAACTGTTCGGATAAGCTTCATTTTTATTCTTCTTTTAATAGTCCTTTGAACAATCCAAGCGCAAAATCGTTTGGATCAAAGACAGCTAGGTCATCAATTTTTTCACCGAGACCGACTAATTTCACTGGCAAATGCAATTCATTGCGGATCGCCAATACAATCCCACCTTTAGCTGTTCCATCCAGCTTGGTTAAAACCAAACCAGTGATATCAGTGGTTTCTTTAAATTG
>LIDZ01000630.1_pt1 | contig 15010 bp, 9 predicted proteins | sample 644651 | NCBI WGS metagenome assembly LIDZ01 (sample SAMN03856242, study PRJNA289617) | food metagenome | isolation source: wine grapes on drying loft during traditional withering process | host: Vitis vinifera cv. Corvina | place: Italy: Gargagnago di S. Ambrogio di Valpolicella | collected 2014-01 | reverse complement strand
CCGCGACCTAAATCCTTGGCCCCTTTGTAATGACTGTCCCGCAAGTGATCAGGAACATCGCCGGCTTTACCGGCCCGAATATCGGTAATCGCCGCATCCAGTGCTACGTAGGCGGAATTGGATTTAGGCGACAGGCATAGATCAACTACCGCGTTGGCTAAAGGAATCCGGGCTTCCGGAAAGCCTAGTTTTTCAGCAGCCTGCACCGCTTGCACGGTTCTAGCAGCTGCCGGCGGATTCGCTAAACCAATATCTTCGTAACCCATTACCATCAAACGGCGGCAAATAATCGGCAAGTCGCCAGCTTCAACTAATCGGCCTAAATAATGCAAAGCCGCATCTACGTCACTGCCGCGGACTGATTTCTGGAATGCCGAGATAACATCGTAATGAGCGTCGCCATCTTTGTCGTGGGTCAATGCTTTCCGCTGCACACACTCCTCGATAATCGACAAGGTGAGATGGATTTTTCCTTCGTCATTTTCTGGTGTAGACTTAGTTGCCAACTCCAAGCCATTTAAGGCACTGCGCAAATCGCCATTTGTCGCTTGGGACAAGAAGCGCAATGCTTCTTCGTCTAAGTCAACTGGATAAGTTCCCAGTCCTCGTTCTTCATCCTTTAAGGCAAAATTTACTGCAATTTGGATATCTTCTTCCGTTAAAGGCTTCACTTCAAATATTTGGGTTCGGCTGCGAATCGCCGGGTTAATAGTAATATAAGGATTTTCTGTGGTGGCACCGATCATAATGATCCGCCCGCTTTCCAAGTGGGGCAGCAGGAAATCCTGTTTGGTTTTATCCAGACGATGGACTTCATCCAACAGCAAAATGACCGTCCCGCTCATTTTGGCTTCTTCGGCGACAATTTGCAAATCCTTCTTGGTATCCGTTGCGGCATTCAGCATGCGAAAGGCGTAATTCGTAGAACCAGCAATCGCGCTAGCGATGCTGGTTTTTCCAGTTCCTGGTGGTCCGTACAAGATCATGGAAGACAGCATGCGAGCTTCTACCATTCGCCGGATAATTTTTCCGGGACCAACCAGCTGCCGCTGACCGACAACTTCATCTAAATTTCGGGGGCGCATGCGATACGCTAATGGTTGCTGCATGGTTTCCCTCCTTATAGTAGTCAAATTTTTATAAATCAGTAAACGAAACATTCGTAATTGGGAATGTATGTTCTATTATACCATTTTTTTCTGATAAATTATAGGAATCTGAAAGGGTGAACGTGGTATCTCTCCTTATTATTGTGTATGATGTAAGAGGTGAAATAAATGGAAAAAACGATCGAATATTTTAATACTCATTCAACAGAAGAAGTGGCGGAATATCTGTTAGGAATGTACGTGGAGCACGAAACACCTCACGGGAAATTAGGCGGTTATATTGTCGACTGTGAAGCCTATTTAGGACCTGATGACGAGGCCGCTCACAGCTATGGGATGCGGGACACTCCGCGGGTGCGGGCGATGTATCAAGAACCGGGGACGATTTACTTATACACCATGCACACCCATCTGATTTTGAATATGATCACACAACCAAAAGGGATTCCCCAAGGAGTAATGATCCGTGGGTTAGAACCAGCCGAAGGCATACCGGAAATGATCCGCAATCGCGGCGGTCAAACAGGTGCTGCCATTAGCGATGGACCTGGTAAATTGGTTCAAGCAATGGGAATCGGCAAGGAACTATATGGAGAATCAATTTTTACCAGCACCTTGCATCTCGTTCCGGAAAAACGCCGCTATTCAAAAGAAATAGAACGCCTGCCGCGAATCGGAATTCCCAACAAAGGAATCTGGACCGACCTGCCTTTGCGCTTTACCGTTAAGGGCAACCCTTATTTAACCAAACAACGAAAAAATCAAATTGATCCAGCATATGGCTGGCGCTAATTGAACTATAAAAAACGAACGGAGCAACAAAAATGGTTAAAGAAACAATGATTAGTTACTTAGATGCCTACTTAGGCAAAAAGATTCCAGAGTACGAATTGAATTTAGATTGGGACACTCGCAACCGTACCTTTGAAGTGGCTTTCCGCTTGTATGCTGAAAACAAGCAACAAATCGAACTGGACGACGTAGACGGTGTCGCTTCCGAGGAAGAAATTATCGAATTTGAGGATGCGATTCTTTTATTCGATCCAGAAAAATCAACCGTTGATCCTGAAGAATACTTGGCAGTCATTCCTTACGAAGGAAAAAAAGGCATGAAAAAAGCCCAGCTTACTGCAGTAGTTGATTATTTGCGAGAAGTAATCGAAGAAGGACAAAGTGATTTGTTGGACTTTTTAGCTGATGACAGTGACGATGCTGTATTTGAATTAACTTGGTCAGCAGAAGAATTCCAAAAACATAGTAAGACAAATGACGAAACCTATTTGCCTTATCCTAAATTTTAATTTGTTAATCAAGGAGGAACACCATGAAGTGGAATGAAGTAAAAGTAGCAACGGCCAGTGAAGCAGTTGAAGCGGTCTCTAATATTTTAATGGAGGCTGGCGCAACAGGTGTCGCGATTGAAGACGCACTGGATATCGCTTTTTATAAAGAAGATCAATACGGTGAATTGCTTGACCGGGAGACCTTTACGCAACTAGAGGAAGGCGCTGAAGTCAGTGCTTATTTCCCTGAAACCATCTTTTTACCGGAGATTTTACCTTTTATTACCGACAGTATTACTCAGCTGTCAGAATTTGGTTTAGCCATTGGTAAAAATGAAATCACCGTCAGTGAAGTGGAAGAAAGCGACTGGGCGACGGCTTGGAAAAAATATTACCATCCAGTACGAGTAACTCGCTATTTAACGATTGTACCAAGCTGGGAAAAATACGAAGCTCAATCAATGGAAGAAAAAATTATCACTCTAGATCCAGGCATGGCTTTTGGCACTGGTACTCATCCTACCACCAACTTGACTTTGCAAGCTTTGGAAACCGTCATTCGCGGCGGCGAAACGGTCTTGGATGTCGGTACTGGTTCCGGCGTATTAAGTATTGCCTGCTCGTTAATGGGCGCTAAAGAAATTTACGCTTATGATTTAGACGAAGTAGCGGTTCGTTCGGCACAAGAAAATGTCGATATGAATCAAGGAACTGAAAATATCACCGTGGCAGCCAACAATTTACTAAACGGTGTTGAAAAATCCGCAGATATTATTGTAGCCAACATTTTGGCGGATATTATCAAGCTGATGATTCCTGATGCTTGGCGTTTACTGAAATCAGACGGCACCTTTATTATTTCTGGCATCATTGAAGATAAAAAAGACATGATCTTAGAAGAGTTGTACAGCCAAGGCTTTGAAGTGGATCGGATTTTCCAGCAAAAAGACTGGTATGCCATGATTTTGAAGAAACCTGAGGAAGACTAATATGCAGCGCTATTTTATCAATGAAGCTTATCAGCCCGCTGTCCAATTGACCGGTGAACCCCACCACCACATGATGCGGGTGATGCGGATGTCGACAGGGGATGCAGTATTCTTGGTCTTTAACGACCAAACTGCCATTAAAGCGGAGATTACTGAGATCGATTCCGAAAGTGTTCAGTTGAAAGAACTGGAAAAAGAGACCTTCTCCCGTGAATTGCCTGTAGCTATCACCTTAGCCAGCGGCTTTCCTAAAGGAGAAAAGCTGGAGCTAGTCGCCCAAAAAGCTACTGAATTAGGTGCCCATCAGTTTATCGCTTTTCCAGCTGAGACCTCAGTAGTGAAGTGGGATCACAAAAAGCAGCAAAAAAAACAGCAGCGCTTGAACAAAATCATTCAAGAAGCAGCTGAACAGTCCCATCGGCAGTTTTTGCCCCAGCTGGAGTTCTTAACCAACGAAGCAGAATTGCTGAAGACCTTTGAGGAATATGATGAAGTTTTAATTGCTTATGAAGAATCGGCCAAGCAAGGCGAGCAAGCGCAGTTGGTTCAGACGCTGCAAAATTTAAAGGCAGGCAACAAATTACTGGTCATTTTCGGACCAGAAGGCGGCTTTTCTGGTAAGGAAGTCGAAGCCTTTCAAAAAGCGGGTGCTAAATTATGCGGCTTAGGTCCGCGGATTTTGCGAACTGAAACAGCACCGCTTTATGTCATGAGCGCGGCAGGCTTTTATTACGATTTACTTAATGATTGATTGAAAAGCCTTCAGCAACTCTGTATAATAGAAACAATTATTTAAAAATAACTAGGAAAAGTGCCAGACACAAGAAAAAATACGTCCCTTTTAAGGAGGATGTCTAATGGCGAAAGATATAGAATTAACAGGACCAGATGTGATTGAGCTGGTTTCCGGCTACATGAGCGAGGAGCATACCGCCTTTGTAAAAAAAGCCTACGAATATGCGTTTGAAGCCCATAAAGAACAAATCCGGAAATCTGGCGAGCCCTACATTATCCATCCAATTCAAGTAGCAGGAATCTTAGCAGATTTACATATGGACCCTCACACCGTGGCGACGGGTTTTTTACACGACGTGGTGGAGGACACTGAAGTAACACTAGCTGATCTGCAGGAAGAATTTGGCTCAGATGTCGCTTCGTTGGTCGATGGTGTCACCAAATTAGGGAAAATTAAATACAAGTCCCATGAAGAACAGTTAGCAGAAAATCACCGAAAAATGTTATTGGCGATGGCCCAAGATTTGCGGGTAATCATGGTGAAACTTGCGGATAGACTGCATAACATGCGGACGTTGCGCTATTTACGAGACGACAAACAACGCCGAATTGCCCGAGAAACCTTAGAAATTTATGCGCCTTTAGCGGATCGCTTAGGGATGAGCCGGATCAAATGGGAGCTGGAAGATACTGCGCTCCGCTATTTGAATCCGAAGCAATATTACCGCATCGTTCATTTGATGCAAAGCAAGCGGGAAGAACGGGAAGCTTACGTCAAGGAAACCGTCGAAGAAATCAAAGAAGCCACGCAGGAGTTAGACATTATCGGCGATATTTACGGCCGGCCGAAGCATATCTATTCCATCTATCGCAAAATGCGGGATCAAAAGAAACAATTTGATGAAATTTATGACTTGTTAGCTATTCGTGTAATTGTCGATTCTATTAAAGACTGTTACGCTGTGTTGGGTGCAATCCATACCAAATGGAAACCAATGCCTGGACGTTTCAAGGATTACATTGCGATGCCGAAAGCCAATATGTATCAGTCATTGCATACGACTATTATTGGACCTAGCGGCAATCCAGTCGAAGTGCAGATTCGTACCCACGAAATGCATCAAATCGCTGAATTCGGGGTTGCGGCTCACTGGGCCTACAAAGAAGGCAAAACTGAGAAATTAGACGCTGAAGCTGACAGCAAACAGCTGGACTGGTTCCGGGAAATTTTGGAGCTGCAGGATGAAAGCTACGATGCTTCTGAATTTATGGAAAGCGTAAAAGGCGACATTTTCAGCGACAAAGTTTACGTATTCACGCCAAAAGGTGACGTAACCGAGCTGCCAAAAGGTTCAGGTCCATTGGACTTTGCCTTCAGTATCCATACTGATGTCGGCAACAAAACCACCGGTGCCAAAGTCAACGGCAAAATGGTGCAATTGGATTACAAGCTGAAAAACGGCGATATTATTGAAATCATGACTTCACCGAATTCCTTCGGTCCAAGTCGCGACTGGCTGAGTATGGTAAAAACCAGCAAAGCCCGCAATAAGATCAAACGCTTCTTTAAGACTCAGGATCGCGACGAAAATATCGCGAAAGGGCACGAAGCCGTAGTCAAGTGTTTAAACGATATGGGCTTTACGCCAAAAGAAGTTTTAACCAAAGATAAGCTGCAGAAAACCTTAGACAAATTAAACTTCCACAGTGAAGACGATTTGTATGCATCAATTGGCTTTGGGGAATTAAGTGCGCTGACCTTCTCTAACCGTTTGACGGAAAAAGAACGCCGCGAACAAATGAAGCAGAAGAAACAAGATGCGGTTGATGAATTAGTTAACCAGCCGCAGAAGAAAGAAGCAGAGAAAATCAAGATTCGTCATGAAGGCGGCATCGTGATTCAAGGGATTGACAATCTGCTGATTCGGATCAGTCATTGTTGTAACCCGGTGCCGGGGGATCAAATCGTCGGTTACATTACCAAGGGTCGGGGAGTCTCAATTCACCGAAGCGATTGTCCAAATATTACTAATCAAAAGAGTATTCAAGAACGCCTGATCGAAGTTGAATGGGAAGACACCTCCAATATCAGCCAGGATTATAATGCTGACTTGGAAATTTACGGATTTAACCGTGATGGCCTGCTAAACGATGTGTTGAATATTGTCAGTGGCATGACCAAGCAATTGGTTAGCGTCGAAGCCAAGCCGACTAAAGATAAGATGGCGATGATTCGCTTAACGATCAAGATTCAAAATCTAAGCCATTTATATTCGATTGTTGATAAGATCAAATCGGTCCCAGATGTTTACAGTGTCAAACGGACCAAAGGATAGGAGACAAAACATGCGAGCAGTGATTCAGCGAGTAAGTCAAGCATCGGTAACGATTAATGAACAGGTCATAGGCAAAATAGATAAAGGCTATATGATTCTGTTGGGCATTCACGAAGAAGACACCCAAGAGGATGCCGATTATTTGATTCGTAAAATTCCCTTGCTGCGGGTCTTTGAAGACACCGATGGTAAGATGAATCAAAACATTCAAGATGTTGGCGGCAGTATTCTAAGTGTCTCACAATTTACTTTGTATGCTGACACTAAAAAAGGCAACCGCCCCAGCTTTATCAAAGCTGCCCGACCAGAAACAGCGATTCCGCTGTACGAGTACTTTAACGAAGGGCTTCGCCAACAAGGATTAACCGTAGAAACCGGCGAATTCGGCGGCGATATGGATGTAGCGCTAGTCAATGACGGGCCAGTAACGATTATTTTTGATACGAGAGATAAGTAGAACCTTCGAGGAGCATAGAGATGTGCTTCTCGAAGGTTTTTTGCTTGGATAAAATGATAACAATGGGTTGAAAAGTGTGTATTAAGAAAAAATAGTCTTAAAGAGATTTAATTAAATAGTGATACTTGAGGATAGGCAGATCAAAATTGACTATAAAATGAAATTTTAAGGAGAAAATCAATGGAAGGTATAGCTGTTTTCTTCTCTTATTGTTAAAATGGAGGCACATTTCAATTTAGGAGGAAAAAGATGAAAAACAAAAAATGGAAGCGCTTAGTTAGGGCGTGTCACGTATCTTTAGTAGCGGGGTTGCTGATGGGAACAGCAGCGCCAATGTTAGCTGCTGCTGAAGAAGCAGTCACACAAGAATCGACCCAAGTGACGTCATCAGAAAGTGCGACAACACAAAGCACATTACTAGACAAAATGTTACAAAGCAGTACTTTCGAAAGCGTAACGAAGGATTCTGCTACAAAGAAAACACCCGTGACAAAAGAGATTGTTGGTGAGCAAAAGGTAACTATTTTGGGTACCTCAGATGTTCACGGTCAATTGTGGAATTACTCTTATGAAGATGATAAGGAAACTGCAGTAGGGCTGGCTCAAGTGAGTTCCGCAGTCAAAGCTGCCCGGGAAGCAAATCCTTTTGGAACAGTCTTGATTGATAATGGTGATATGGTCCAAGGAACAATTTTAACGGATGACCTTTACAACACTCAAGCTGATTTGAAAGACAAACCACACCCGATGATCAAGGCAATGAACTATATGAAGTACGATGCTATGGTGTTGGGAAATCATGAATTCAATTTTGGTTTGCCATTGATTAAAAAAATAGAATCAGAAGCCGATTTTCCAATTCTGTCAGCTAATACTTACAAAAAAGCTGACAGCAGTAATTTTGTTGGCACTACTAAAATAAAAGAATTGGATTTAGACAACGATGGAACAAAAGATATTAACGTCGGCATTATTGGTTTAACTACCCCTCACATTCCAAACTGGGATGGAGATAAAGTAGCCGATCTAAAATTTGAAGCATTAAAAGATGGTGCTGAAAAAGCGGTTAAGGAATTAGAGGACGCGGGTGCTGATATTGTAGTCACTTCTATCCATGCGGGCAGACAAGACGCTGATCCGGCCGCTGCTGCTGATACTGTTATCAACAATGTTCGTGGAATTGATGCTTATTTGTTAGGGCACGACCATCGTTCTTATGCCGAAACAGTAACCGGTGTTGATGGTAAGCAAATTCCAATTGCCGGTCCTAAAGATACCGGAACTGAAATGATGCAAATTAATTTAGATGTTGTTAAAGAAGGCGAAGAATGGACAGTTAAAAAAGCAGAATCTCAAATCATTGATACAACTAAATATGAAGCTGATCAGACTTTGAAAGACTTAACCGTAGAAAATCATAATACGACTAGAGATTTCATTAATGATCCTATTGGAACAGCTGTTGGCGAGTTCTTGCCAGAAGATGATATTAAAGGTATTCCAGAAGCACAGTTGCAACCAACAGCGATGATATCTTTAATCAACAATGTTCAACGTTCGGTAACGGGCGCAGAGCTGTCTGCCTCTGCTCTATTTAAAGCCGACAGCAAATTACCGGAAGGAACGCTTACGTATTCCAACGTGTTTGATATTTACAAATATCCTAACACCTTAGTAAGCGCCAAAATCACTGGCGAGAAATTACTGGAATATATGGAAAATCAAGCAGCTTATTACAACGCTCCTAAACCTGCTGATTTAACATTAAGTTTCAATCCGGAAATTCGAGTGTATAACTACGATATTTTCTCTGGTGTTGACTACACGATTGATGTCTCGAAACCAGTAGGTGAACGAGTAAGTGCTACAATCGACGAAAAACCAGTTGATTTAACGAAAGAATATACGATTGCTATTAATAATTATCGTTATGAAGGTCTGGTTAGTGCTGGAATCTTGGCGCCAGACAGCTTGGTGATGAATACTGATCCACAAACCTTGCGTGGCTTGATTGTTGAATATATTAAAAATAAAAAGACCATCACACGCGATGAAGAGTTAGAGGATAATTGGGAAGTTATTGGAACTGACTTCGATAAACAATGGCGTGATCTAGCAAGACAACTAGTTGAAGAAGGAAAATTAGCGATCCAACCATCTGCTGATGGAAGAACACCAAATGTTGTTCCGATTACCAAAGCGGATGTTCGTCAGGCATTAGACGCAGAAAGTGCTGACCAGCCTCTTACTATCATGCATACCAATGATATTCATGGACGCTTGGAAGAAAATGAAGGAAACAATACATTAGGAATGGCAAAGTTGAAGTCCGTCAAGAATGTCTTTGCACCAACTCTAATGATTGATGTAGGTGATGTTTTCCAAGGCCTGCCAATTTCTAATCATTCCAAAGGACGTGAAATGGCGAAGGTATTAAACAGTATTGGTTATGATGCGATGGTGGTTGGAAATCACGAATTTGATTTCGGCTACAACGTAGCAATGGAATATAAAGACTTGCTGAACTTTCCAATCTTGTCAGCTAATACTTTCAAAAACGGCAGCCCAGCCTTTAATGCTTCTACGGTTGTTGAGAAAAACGGCAAGAAAATCGCAATTATCGGGGTTACTTCACCAGAAACAGCTGTGAAGACGCATCCGAAAAATGTTGTAGGTGTAACTTTTGAAGATCCGTTAGAAGTTGTGAAAGCTGAAATCGATCGACTAAAAGGACAAGGAATTGATGCATATGTTGTTGCTGGACATTTAGGTATTGACGAAACAACACCGGAAGAATGGCGTGGAGATTTTATCGCTAAAGAATTGAACAAAGCTTATGATGACAAAAATATTGTCTTTTTAGATGGGCACTCACATTCTGAAAGTGAACAACGCTTTGGCAATGTTATCTATGCTCAAACTGGGAATTACTTGAACAATGTTGGAGAGGTGACCATTGACACCGCTGATCCAGCAAACAATACTGCTAAGCTGCATTCTTATGCTGACTTAAGCGTATATGGAGCAGATGAAGAAGTAGCAGCCTTGGTAGCTGCGGCTAAAGCTGATTTCGATCTTGCGAACAGCGAAGTTGTAGTGCCTAACAACACAGTATTCTTTAATGGTGAACGGGAAAATGTTCGGACACGTGAAACAAATTTAGGAAATTTAATCGGCGATGCTATGTGGGCTTATGGTCAAGAAGGCTTTAGTGAACCAACTGACTTTGCCATGACAAATGGCGGCGGTATCCGAGAAAACATCAATGCTGGACCAATCACTAAAGGGGACATTATTGCCGTGCTGCCATTTGGTAACAGTATTTCGCAAATTAAAGTAAAAGGTTCGCAGATTAAGGAAATGTTTGAGTATTCTGTTCGCTCAGAGGCGCAAAAAGACGCAAATGGAAACATTCTTACCGATGAAGAAGGTCAACCATTACTAGGAGCTAATGGCGGCTTCCTGCATGTCTCTAAAACAGTCAAGTTCTACTACGATTCCAATAAGCGTGGTTCAACTGATAAACAAGTCGGAGAACGTGTGCTGCAAATTGAAATCTATAATCGTGAGACTGAAGAATTTGAAAAAATTGATAACAATAAAATGTACAATATGGCCACTAATGATTTCTTAGCAGCGGGTGGCGACGGCTACGATATGTTAGGTGGGTCTCGTGAAGAAGGTTCGTCATTAGACGAAGTTCTGATCAACTATCTGCAAAACGCGACGAAGCTGAGATTGCTGGACGAAAACAATGTTGACCTAAACGATTACCAAGTTGAATTGTCTAAAGACCGGATTATCCCTATTTCAGAAGCGAAATTCAATGAAATGAATAAACCAGCACCGGAGCCAGGAAAAGACGGCGAAGATGGGAAAGACGGTCAAGATGGCGCTAATGGTGAAAAAGGAGATAAAGGCGACAAAGGCGACACTGGAGCTACAGGAACAAGTGGTACTGATGGTAAAAATCAAGTAATCTCTAAAACTGGTACTACAACCTATACTACTCAACAAGCAGCTACCGGTAAAAACTTGCCAAGCACCGGAGAAAAAATTGTCTCTTATGGTTTAGCTGGGCTACTGCTTGTAGCAGGTTCAGCGGGTACTTGGATTTGGTACAACCGCAAAAAAGCTTCTTAGAATGGTGATAAGTAGAAAGCATATTTTTGAAGCTCTAAAATTTTGACCCTAGTAAAACAGACAAAAAAAGACTCGATTTTTGTCTGTTCGAAACCTAGACCCGAACTTTCTCGAAGGTTTCGGGTCTTTTTTGCAAGGAAAACTACCAAAAGGGAAGAAAATAGGTGATAATTGAAAAAAAGTCAAAGGAGCTAAGCTATGCAGACAAGAGTAGAACGAGATTCAATGGGCGAAATTGAGGTACCGATTGACGCATTATGGGGTGCGCAGACTGAGCGCAGCCGTCAAAATTTTAAAATCGGTGGAGAAAAGCTGCCGCAGGAATTACTGGAAGCATTAGTGATTGTGAAAAAGACGGCGGCAACCGCAAATCAAGTGACGGGAAAATTATCCAATGAAAAAGCGGAAGCGATTAAAACGGCTGCTGATCAATTGCTGCGGGAAAAACGCTGGGATGCTTTTCCATTAGTCGTTTGGCAAACCGGCAGCGGGACGCAAAGCAACATGAACGCCAATGAAGTGATCGCCCATTTAGCCAGTGACAGCACCTTGAAGGTTCATCCGAATGATGATGTGAACATGTCTCAAAGTACTAATGATGTTTTTCCGACAGCGATTCATTTGGCGGGCACGTTAGCGATTGAGAAACATCTGCTGCCAATGATCGAAAAAGCAGTCGCTGTGCTGAAAGATCTGGAAGAAGCGAATCGCGAAGTCATCAAAATCGGCCGGACGCATTTGCAGGATGCAACACCCGTTACCTTCGCCCAAGAAATCAGCGGATGGCGGGTAGGTCTGGAGCGTAACCGTCAAATGCTGATTGACAGCTTGACTGAGTTGAAGCAATTGGCCATCGGCGGGACAGCGGTAGGTACTGGATTGAATGCGTCACCAGCTTATGAAGAAGCATTTATTGGCGCTTTGCATGTGGAAACTGGGATTCATTTTATCAGTGCAGAAAACAAGTTCCATGCTTTAGCTAATCGTGATGCGGTAGTATTTACCAGTGGTGCTTTGAAAGCGTTGGCTGCTAACTGTATGAAGATGGCTAACGATGTTCGCTGGTTGGCCAGCGGTCCCCGCAGCGGGCTAGGAGAAATCTCAATTCCGGCCAATGAACCCGGCAGCTCCATTATGCCTGGCAAAATTAACCCAACTCAGTGTGAAGCCTTGTCGATGGTAGCGGTACAAGTAATGGGGAACGATACAGCCATCGGGATTGCAGCTTCTCAAGGGAATTTCGAATTAAATGTCTATTTACCAGTGATCGCTTTTGATCTTCTGCAAAGTATTCGTCTGCTTGGCGATGCATTAGAATCCTTTACCGACCATTGTTTAGCGGGAATCACCGTTAACAAGGAACGGATGGCCGAATTACTATCTAGTTCCTTGATGCTGGTAACGGCGTTAAATAGCCACATCGGTTATGACAAAGGGGCAGAAATTGCCAAGAAAGCCTTTAATGACGGAACAACTTTAAAAGAAGCGGCTTTGACTCTAGGCTATGTAACGGAAGAAGAATATGACCAGTGGGTACGTCCGGAAAAAATGATTGGGGAGAAAAATTAATGAATATCTACGAAGAGGCCTTAGAAGCACATAAACAATGGCGTGGGAAAATCGAGGTTACTGGAAAAGCCAAAGTAGTCGATCGTCATGATTTGTCTTTGGCCTATACGCCTGGCGTAGCGGAACCTTGTCGTGAAATTCAAAAGGATGTCAGTAAAGCTTATGACTATACTTGGAAAGGTAATACGGTCGCGGTGGTAACTGATGGAACAGCAGTATTAGGATTGGGCGACATCGGACCTGAAGCTGCCTTACCAGTGATGGAAGGCAAAGCGTTGCTGTTTAAAGAATTTGCCGATATCGATGCGGTGCCGATTTGCTTGGATACGAAAGATCCCCAAGAAATTATTCAGATCGTTAAAGCGATGGCTCCAACTTTTGGCGGGATTAATTTAGAAGATATTAGTGCGCCGCGGTGTGTAGAAATTGAGCGGGCTTTGATTGAAGCTTTGGACATTCCGGTGTTTCATGATGATCAGCATGGAACTGCAGTTACCGTAACAGCAGCATTGATTAATGCTTTGAAGATTGTTAAGAAGCAGCCGGAAGACTTGAAAGTAGTCGTTTCGGGAACTGGGGCTGCCGGCAGTGCGATTATCCATATGCTGGTTCATTTTGGCATTAAGCACATTACCGCCTTCAATAAATTTGGTTCTTTACATGAAGAAATGAAGGATGCCACGTTTGTGGAGCAAGAAATTTTGGAGTTGATTCAGCCAAAGAACTTCACTGGAACTATGGCTGAAGCCTTTGAAGGCGCCGATGTTTTTATTGGTGTATCTGCACCTAAGCTGGTCACTAAAGAAATGGTAGCTTCCATGAATCAAGGCAGCATCGTCTTTTCAATGGCGAATCCTGAGCCGGAAATTATGTATGAAGATGCGTTAGCTGGCGGAGCAGCGATTGTTGGGACAGGTCGTTCTGATTTTCCGAATCAAATCAATAACGTTTTAGCCTTTCCAGGGATATTCCGGGGAGCCTTTGTAGCTGAAGCGAAAAAGATTACTCCAAACATGCAGTTAGCGGCTGCTCATGCGATTGCTGACTCAATTGCAGAAGAGCGTTTAACCAGTGATTTCATCATTCCGTCAGTCTTTGATAAGCAAGTGGTTGAAGCGATTACTTTGAAAGTTTCTGAGGCGGCTGTACAGGATGGTGTAACACGTACGTAACAGTAAAAACCTCCTACTGTAAATAGAAGTTGTGGTATACTAGCAAAGAATGATTTGTGATCAAAGGAGGAGCCTCATGGCAGAGAAAGAAACATTTTATATCACTACACCGATCTATTACCCCAGCGGTAAACTGCACATTGGTAATTCGTATACAACAATCGCCTGTGACGCGGTAGCTCGGTACAAACGTCTGATGGGCTATGACGTATTCTATTTGACTGGTGTCGATGAACATGGTCAAAAGATCGAGAAAAAGGCCGAAGAATTAGGCGTTGAACCGAAAGAATATGTTGACAAGATGGCCGGGGACATTACAAAATTATGGAAAACCCTAGATATTAGTTACGATAAATTTATTCGTACCACGGATGAGTATCATCAAGCGGGTGTGAAAAAAATCTTTGATCAGCTGTTGGAGCAAGGGGATATCTACCTTGGCGAATACGAAGGCTGGTACTCAGTTTCCGATGAAGAATACTTCACAGAAACTCAGTTAGATGAAGTTTATCGTGATGAAGAAGGCAATGTGATCGGCGGGAAGGCACCAAGCGGACACGAAGTTGAATTGGTTCGCGAAGAATCTTACTTCTTCCGTATGAGTAAATACGCAGATCGCTTGTTGAAGTATTATGAAGAACATCCAGAGTTCATTCAACCGGAATCTCGCAAGAATGAAATGATTAATAACTTCATCAAACCTGGTTTGGAAGATTTGGCGGTTTCACGGACAACCTTCTCATGGGGAATCCCAGTGAACGCTAATCCAGAACACGTAGTTTACGTGTGGATTGATGCTTTGTCTAACTATATTACAGCTTTGGGCTACGGCTCAGACGATGACAGCCTGTTCCAAAAATATTGGCCGGCTAATGTTCATATGGTAGGTAAAGAAATCGTCCGTTTCCACACGATTTATTGGCCAATTATGCTGATGGCATTAGATTTGCCGTTACCTAAGAAAATTTTCGGCCACGGCTGGTTAATGATGAAAGACGGTAAAATGTCTAAATCTAAAGGCAACGTGGTCTATCCAGAAATGCTGGTGGAACGCTATGGCTTAGATGCTTTGCGCTACTACTTGTTGCGGGCAGTACCATTTGGTTCAGACGGCGTATTTACACCAGAAGATTTTGTCTCTCGGGTGAACTACGACCTGGCCAATGACCTAGGCAACCTGCTAAATCGTACCGTTGCGATGATCAACAAATATTGCG
>LIDZ01006725.1_pt41 | contig 15012 bp, 14 predicted proteins | sample 644651 | NCBI WGS metagenome assembly LIDZ01 (sample SAMN03856242, study PRJNA289617) | food metagenome | isolation source: wine grapes on drying loft during traditional withering process | host: Vitis vinifera cv. Corvina | place: Italy: Gargagnago di S. Ambrogio di Valpolicella | collected 2014-01 | reverse complement strand
CCATCTCGATGATCTGTTCACAGGTGGTACCGCGAACAATCGAGTCATCGACCAGCAGCACGTTTTTACCACGGAACTCAGCACGGTTCGCGTTCAGCTTGCGGCGAACCGCGCTGCGGCGCTGGTGCTGACCCGGCATGATAAAAGTACGGCCGACGTAGCGGTTTTTCACAAACCCCTGACGGTATGGCTTGTCCAGAATGCGGGCCATTTCAAGCGCGATATCGCAGGAGGTTTCCGGGATGGGGATCACCACGTCAATGTCCAGGTCTTCCCACTCACGGGCGATTTTCTCACCCAGCTTGGTTCCCATGCGAACGCGGGCGCTGTAGACGGAAATTTTGTCCAGGAACGAGTCCGGTCGGGCAAAATAGACGTACTCAAACAGGCACGGATTGCATTTCGGGTTCTCTGCACACTGACGCGTGAACAGCTGACCTTTCTCGGTGACGTAAACCGCTTCGCCCGGCGCAACATCACGCAGGAATTCGAAGCCGAGCGTATCCAGCGCCACGCTTTCAGAGGCAACCATATACTCATGGCGACCGTCTTTCATGCCACGCTTACCAATCACCAACGGACGGATGCCGTTCGGATCGCGGAACGCAACCATACCATGACCGATGATCATCGACACGCAGGCATAGGCGCCACGAACGTGCTGATGAACCGCTGCCACAGCGGCGAAAATGTTGTCTGCTTCCAGCGGGAAATGCTGAAAACGATCCAGCTCCTGAGCAAAGATATTGAGCAGGATTTCAGAATCTGAGGTGGTGTTAACGTGACGACGACCGCTTTCGAACAGCTGCTTACGCAGTTCGTGCGCGTTAGTCAGGTTACCGTTGTGCGCAAGCGTAATGCCGTAAGGTGAGTTCACGTAGAAAGGCTGCGCTTCAGAAGCACTGGAGCTTCCCGCAGTTGGGTAACGGACGTGACCGATGCCCATATTGCCTTGCATACGCTGCATATGGCGGGCTTCAAATACATCGCTAACCAGGCCATTTGCTTTACGCAGGCGGAAGCAATTCAATGCATCAATGGTTACGATGCCTGCGGCATCCTGCCCACGGTGCTGGAGCACCGTTAACGCGTCATAAATCGACTGGTTGACCGGCATAAATCCGGCGATCCCGACAATACCGCACATGTGGTTATTTCCTCATAAGCCGCAACCCAGGTTCTATTACCGGGGCAAAAAACTCGACGTGCTTTTCAGGTAGTCAAAAAACCACCTGATTATATAACTGAACTGGGGAACCAGCTGAGACTGTTGCCAGTCCGGACTTTTGGAAAATCCGGTGAATGTATCGAGGAAAAACAGAATGGCTGAGACTATCAGCACGCCACGTAATGCCCCGAAACAGACTCCCAACACTCTGTCGGTACCCGACAGGCCGGTTTTTTCAACCAGCGACCCAATAACGAAGTTGACGATAGCCCCGACTAACAGCGTGGCAACGAACAACACCGCAATGGCGATCCCATTTCGAACCAGTTCGTCTTCAAAACCGGTGAACCAGACCGCGAGGAAGGAGTAGTAATGACTGGCGACAAAAAATGCGCAACCCCAGGTGACGAGTGATAATGCTTCCCGAACGAACCCACGGATCAGGCTGACAAGAGCCGAAAAACTAATAACCGCAATAATGACGTAATCTATCCAGACCATGAACTCTTCCAGCGACTGTGCCCTTAAGGTCGCATCCCTCTGTTACACGTGGTGCCGCCGCTGCACCAAAAATCCGTTATCAAGGCGGAGGGTGCAGGGCATACCTGGTATGCGCAAACCCGAGAACGCAGAGAACGGGTTTTTTGGAGCGCGGCCCAGGGGCTGGGGCTATGTTTCTGTGTAGCTGCGTTACTCGCCGCTTATTTGGATCACCAAATCGCACGGCTCTCGCCTTGCTACACAGAAACATAGCCTCCAGCGGCATCCACGTGTAACAGAGGGATGCGACCTATAGTTCGGGGCGAATTCTAACAGAAAAAGAAAACGTTTGCGTAGGGTTTTCCTTTGCCAGTTTAATTAAAACAATTTGCTAAAAAAACCAGCAATCATGCGCGCTGGCGGCTATCCGACCGTGCCGGACAGCCCGGTACTGCAATCTTTTGATTTGCATCGGGTAAGCCGCCCAAAAGGCGGTTTAACCCGAGTGAAGCGCCATGCCGAAAATGGCCGTTGGCAAGGCGCAGACTCTTACAGTAATAGCGACAGGCTAACGTTAGCGAGCGCTATATGGTTTCACCACGCCGCCCAATCCTGAGATGCCTTTCAGCTCTGAGATTGACGCCTGCATTTTCGCTTTTGACGCGTCCGGCCCGACATAAATACGGGTAATTTCGCCCTGCACCGGCGTGGACGGCACGGTGAAGGCGCGATAACCGGAAAGACGCAGCTGGGCGACAACCTGGTTCACCTTGCTGGCATTCTTCAGCGCGCCAAGCTGGACGACGTAAGCCTGACCGGTTGGTGCGCTCTCTGGCGCAGCGGCCTGAGGTGCAGGTTCTGACTTCGGCTCAGGCTTCGGTTCGGCCTTCGGCTGCGCTTTCGGTTTCTCCACCGGTTTTTCAACAGGCTTCGGCTTCGGTTTTTCCACCGGCTTCGGCTGCTGAACAGGTTTTGACTCAACCATCGGCGGCGGTGAAATCACGCTGGGCTTATTAACGGATTTGGGTGCCGTTGAGCCACTTTCAGCCTGCGAGGTATTGCCCGGCGTTTTGCCTTCCACCGCCGTGGCTGCACCTTCCGGCGGCTGCGAAGGTAGAGACTGCGTTACCGGCGGAACCAGATCGTTCTCCTGCTGGTCGCCCGGTTTAGGCACCAGCGGGATCGCGGCAAACTCTTCTTTATAGTGCTTCTTCTTGCCGTCGAGCAGGCCTGGCAAAATGATGACGCCCAGTGCAACTATTATGACGGTCCCGACTAAACGGTTCTGAAACTTACTGGCCACTGCCGTTCTCCGTTTCCCTCGTTTCCATAACCTGTGCCACGGTGTGGAAGGATCCGCACACCAGCACAATATCCTGCGCTTCAGCCTGTTGCAGCGCCTGGCGATAAGCATCGGCCACGCTGGCAAAGGTCTGCGCCGTCGGCAAATGGGCCTTCAGCTGTTCAGCGCTGGCACCGCGCGGGCCTTCCAGCGGCGCGCAATACCAGTAATCCACTTCAGGTTGCAGACAGGCCAGCGTACCGGCAATGTCTTTGTCATGCAGCATGCCGACCACCGCGTGAACCTTGCCGTTTTTCGGCAGTTCACTGAGTCGACCCGCCAGATAGCTTGCCGCATGAGGATTGTGGGCGACATCCAGAATCACTCTCGGTGACTCCGCGACCGTCTGAAAACGGCCGGGTAAAATCGCCTTGTCCAGCCAATGGTAGATGATTGCATCATCCACCTTCAGCGAAGAAGAACGCAGCGCAGCCAGCGCGGTGGCCGCATTAGGCATCGGCACCTGCGGCAGAGGCAGTGCGCTTAGCGTGCCCTGCGCATCGCTGAAGGACCAGCTGCCGTCTTCAACGGTGTAGGACCAGTCGCGGCCTCGCTTCAGCAGCTGCGCGCCCAGATTATCGGCCACTTCGGCGATGGTGTACGGCATATCAGGTTCACCGACCACCGCAGGTTTACCACCGCGGAACACACCGGCTTTTTCGCGACCAATGCTTTCACGATCCGGGCCCAGCCAGTCGGTGTGATCCAGCGCAATACTGGTCACCACCGCGACGTCGGCATCGACAATATTAGTGGCATCCAGACGACCGCCCAACCCGACTTCGAGGATCACCACATCCAGCTTCGCGCGTTTGAACAGCCATAACGCGGAGAGCGTGCCGAATTCAAAATAGGTCAGTGAAGTGTCGCCCCGTCCGGCGTCAATATCCGCAAACGAGGCGGTATGATCGGCTTCGGGCAGTTCTTCACCCTGAATGCGCACCCGTTCGGTATAGCGCAGCAGGTGTGGGGAGCTGAACACGCCGACGCGATAGCCCGCGGCCATCAGCAGCGTTTCAAGGGTTCGACAGGTGGTGCCTTTGCCGTTGGTCCCGGCGACGGTGAAAACCACGGGAGCAGGCGTTAACAGGTCGAGCGACGTAGCCACGCGATGGACGCGTGTCAGCCCGAGTTCGATAGCTTGAGTGTGGAGATTCTCAAGATAATGAAGCCACGTGACCAAAGGCGACGTGGCTTGAGGAAGATTATCCATTTGTCCCGTTCACAGCGTTACGGTTCATTGGTAAAAGGGGCTGTACGCCCCTTTCAATCGTTGATCAGGCCTCATGGCTCTGCGACGCATCTTCGTCCTGAACGGCTTCTTTATGCGTATCTTCCACTGGCGCAGGGATATTCATCATCTTCGCCAGAATGCTGGCCAGCTTGAAGCGCATCACCGGACGGCGCACGATCATATCGATAGCGCCCTTCTCGATCAGGAACTCACTGCGCTGGAAGCCTGGTGGCAGTTTCTCACGCACGGTCTGTTCGATAACGCGTGGGCCGGCAAAGCCGATCAGCGCTTTAGGTTCAGCAATGTTCAGATCGCCGAGCATCGCGAAGCTGGCAGACACGCCACCCATGGTTGGGTCAGTCAGGACCGAAATATACGGCAGACCGCGTTCCTGCATTTTTGCCAGCGCGGCGCTGGTTTTTGCCATCTGCATCAGCGACATCAGCGCTTCCTGCATACGGGCACCGCCGGAAGCGGAGAAGCAGATCATCGGGCAGTTGTCTTCCAGAGCCTGTTCCACCGCACGAACGAAACGCGCGCCCACAACAGAACCCATTGAGCCGCCCATAAAGGAGAACTCAAACGCAGCAGCCACGACCGGCATGCCGTGCAACGTGCCTTTCATCACGATCAGCGCGTCTTTTTCGTTGGTCTCTTTCTGAGCCGCAACCAGACGATCTTTGTATTTCTTGGAGTCTTTGAACTTGAGCAGATCTTTCGGCTCCAGTTCGCTGCCCAGCTCTGTCATGGAGCCTTCGTCCAGCACGCTGTGCAGACGGTCGCGACCATGCATACGCATGTGGTGATCGCATTTTGGGCAAACTTCCAGATTACGTTCCAGCTCGGCGCGGTACAGGACCTGGCCGCAGCTGTCGCACTTGGTCCAGACCCCTTCAGGAATACTGGCTTTACGCGATGGAGTAGTGGTGCTTTTATTGAGAATTCGTTCAATCCAGCTCATTGATGACCTTTCTGTTTGAACCTGGTGAAACCAGTTTTCTTTTTTCCACGCCGCAGGCAGCGCAGACCATAATGTCGCTCATTAAACCATAACCGCCCGATGCTGTGGATAAAAATCTGGTATCCGGACGGCAGTTTAGCGATGTATTACTGCGATTTTTGCTGCTTAGCGGCCCGACGGTGACGCCAGACTTCAATCACACCTGGCAGAATCGACAGTACGATGATCGCCACGATCAGCAGCTTCAGATTCTCCTGCACAACCGGCAAGTCACCAAACAGGTAACCCGCGTAGGAGAATAGCAGCACCCAAAGCAACCCGCCCGAGATGTTATACAGGGCAAAGTGGCGATAGGACATTTTTCCCATACCGGCGACAAACGGCGCAAAAGTCCGGACGATCGGCACGAAGCGCGCAAGAATAATCGTTTTCCCGCCGTGACGCTCGTAAAATTGATGGGTTTTATCAAGGTGGCTGCGACGGAAGATTTTCGAGTTCGGGTTACTGAACAATTTATCGCCAAACAGCCGGCCGATGGTGTAATTCACCGCATCGCCGACGATAGCCGCCACGGCCATCAGCGCCACCATCACATGAATATTCAGATCGTTGGTCGGTAATGCCGCCAGCGCACCCGCGACAAACAGCAGAGAATCCCCCGGCAGGAACGGGGTGACAACCAGTCCGGTTTCGCAGAACAGGATCAGGAACAAAATGGCATAAACCCACATGCCGTACTGCGCAACCAGCTCCGCCAGATGAACATCAATATGCAGGATAAAGTCGACTACAAAACGAATCAGTTCCATACACCTTTCCTTAATTCGTAAGGCTGAAAATTAATCCTCGAGGAACAACGGTCCCATCGGCGGACGTGGTAATTCAAAATGGTCAGGATAATCGACTGACACCAGGTACAGTCCTTCAGCCCGTGCAGTTGCGGCCGCCAGCGTGCGATCTTTCGCCGCCAACAGCTCTGCTATCCAGCTTTCCTGCTGATTACCACAGCCTACTTCCATCAGGCTTCCGACAATATTGCGCACCATATGGTGGACAAAGGCGTTGGCTTTAATGTCCACGATCACGTAAGCGCCAAAGCGGCTGACGTTCAGGTGGAACACTCTGCGCCACGGCGTGCGGGACTGACACTGCACGGCGCGGAATGAGGTGAAATCATTTTCGCCCAACAGGCTCTGCCCGGCCCGCTGCATCCTTTCCACATCCAGAGGATGGTAAAAGTGCGTCACGCCGCCATGCAGAATGGCCGGACGCAAACGGCGGTTATAAATGACGTAACGGTAACGGCGTGCGGTGGCGCTGAAGCGGGCATGAAAATCGTCGCTGACCGGTTTTACCCAGCGCACCGCGATATCATCGGGCAAATTGGCATTCACCCCCAGCGTCCAGGCGGCATCTTTACGCAGCGAGGTGGTTTCAAAATGCACCACCTGGCCGGTACCGTGCACGCCGGCATCGGTGCGGCCGGCGCAGAACACACTGACCGGATGATCTGCCACTTTCGACAGCGCCTTTTCCAGCTTTTCCTGCACGCTGCGGACTTCCTGCTGCCGCTGCCAGCCATAATAGTGGCTGCCGTCATATTCAATGCCGAGCGCCAGCTTATGCGTTTGCTCCGGCAAGGCTGCTTCTGACATCAGTACATATACTCCTGAACCAGTTTCTCGGCCGTTTTCACCGCCATCAACGCGCCGCCGAAACGGACGTTGTCGGATACTGACCAGAATTGCAGCATTTCCGGCACGCCGTAATCGTTACGCACGCAGCCGATGCTCAGGTGATCGTTGCCGGAGGCATCGCCAACCTGAGTCGGGTAATCGGTTTCGTCAGACAGCGCGATATCTTCCGCCTGAAGCAGCACTTCGCGCGCCTCTTCGGCTGACATCGGACGCAGGTTTTCCAGGTGGATAATCTGCGCGTTACCGTAGAACACCGGTGCCTGCACGGTAGAAACCGAGACCGGCAATCCTTCGTCCTGCAGCACTTTGCGCACCTGATCCACAAGGCGTCGTTCCTGCACCACGCTACCTTCCGCATCCGGCAGTAACGGCAACATGTTAAAGGCCAGCTGGCGATCGAAGAAACCGGCTTCGACCGGCAGACCGTTCAACAGACGGGCACTTTCACTGGCCAGCGAATCGACCGCGGCTTTGCCGTGTGCCGAGGCGGCAATCAGGCTGGTGACCTGAATGCGGCTTAAACCCGCCTGATCGACCAGCGGTTTGATGGCGCACAGCAGTTGGCTGGTCACGCTGTCAGCAACGCTGATGATATTGCGATTGCGGTAATCGCCCAGTACCTGCGGATTGACATCGGGCACCACCAGCGGCACATCCGGCTCCAGCGCGAACAGGTCGCTGCTGTCAATCACCAGACAACCTGAGTTGGCCGCCTCTTCCGCGTAAGTTGCGGAAGCTTCGCGTCCGGCAACAAAGAACGCCAGCTGCACCTGCGACCAGTCAAAATCTTTCGCATCCGTCACCAGCAGCGATTTGCCATCAAAACGCAGGGTTTCGCCCGCGCTGCGTTCGCTCGCCAGCAAATGCAGTTCACCAACCGGGAACTGGCGTTCAGCCAGCAGTTCCAGTAAAGCTCGCCCTACTGCGCCTGTAGCGCCCAATAGCGCAATGTTCCAGCCGTCAGACATGTTGGTTAACTCCAGAAATGAAACAAAAAGAGAAGGCGATGTTCACACCGCCCGCAGAATAAGACTATGGACTAAGGCTTATCGTAACCTCAGGTTGCCGGCTGAAAAACGGCATTGAATCCGAGTTTTTTCAGCAACGCCGCGACCGGCTCCACGTCGCACTGCACCCGCAGTGACGACCATTCGCGACGTTCCAGATAATTCTTGCGCAGGCGATCAAATTCGCCAGGGATTGCGGCCACCGCTCGCAGCGGCGCATCATCGCGGCGCACATCATACACCAGATGCACCAGTCTTTTTAGCGTTGGCTGATCCAGCTCGCCATGCAGCGTGATCTGGCCAAACTCTGGCGCCGGCAACAGCGTCTCCAGCGCCACCTGCTGCGGCTTGCCAAGGAACGTCGTCCAGGCCTCAAAGACCTGCGTGGTGCCGCGCGCCTTACCTTCCAGCGTATAGCCGGCAATGTGTGCGGTGGCGATATCCACTTTAGCCAGCAGCGGCAGAGACAACTCGGGTTCCGGCTCCCAGACATCGAGGATCACGCTCAGATCGTCACGCTGTTCCAGCACCTTCAGCAGCGCGGCATTATCGACCACCGGGCCACGACAGGCGTTGATCAGGATGGTGCCCGGCTTCAGCGCCTTCAGCAACGCTTCGTCAGCCAGGTGCAGCGTTTTATATTCACCCTGCTTAAACAGTGGGGTATGGAAAGTCAGGATATCGGCGTCGGCCACCAGCGTGGACAGCGGCAGAAACTCACCGTCATCACCGCGATCGGCACGCGGCGGATCGCACAGCAGGGTTTTGATCCCTAACGCCTCAAGGCGAGCCTGCAAACGGCCACCCACGTTACCCACGCCGACGATACCCACCGTGCGGTCCTTCAGCAGGAAGCCGTCACGCTCAGCCAACAACAGCAGAGAAGAGAACACGTACTCCACCACGGCAATCGCGTTGCAGCCAGGCGCGGCCGAGAAGCCAATCCCCTGCGCCTGCAGAAATGCCTCATCAATATGGTCTGTGCCGGCGGTGGCGGTACCGACAAATTTCACCGGTTTGCCGCTCAGCAGTTCCGCGTTCACTTTGGTGACGGAACGCACCATCAAACCATCCGCATCGTCCAGCTCGGCCTGCGGCACCGGACGGCCCGGCACGGCAACCACGGTTCCGGTGCGGCTGAACAGCTCGCGGGCATAAGGCATATTTTCATCAACGAGGATTTTCACTATCGTGTTCCTGCTTGGGTCGGGTGGGGCAATATTCTGCCATAAACCCGCGGGCCGGATAACCCTCAGGTGCGGTGATTAGGATGTTGTCCGTGTAAAAGGCTGCAACGCGCGGCGTCGATAGCGCTCCGGGGTGGTGCCAGACTGCTGCTGAAACATGACAATCAATGCTGAGGCGGAGTTGTATCCCAGATCCAGCGCCGTCTCCTGCACGGTTTTGCCCTGCTCCAGCAGCGAGATGGCATGCAGAAAACGCAGACGTTGCCGCCATTCGCTAAACGACATCCCCAATTGTGCCTGGCAGCGCCGCGACAGCGTGCGCTCAGTGGTGAATACGCGCGAGGCCCACTGCGCCAGCGTGGTGTTATCCGCCGGATCCTGCTCTAACGCCAGCAGCACCGGTGAGAGAATTTTATCGTCGGAGGTGGGCAGATAACTCTCCTGCTCTTCCGCCAGCTTCAGCTGATCCAGCAGCACCCCGCACAGCCGCCGATCTTCTTCCGTGGCTGGTACCGTGACGTCCCGCTGCGCGAAGTCCTCCATGATTGCCTTCACTATCGGGCTGACGTTGAGCAGACAGGCGCTTTTGGGCAGACCGGCACAGAATTCAGCCGTCACGTTAAAGGTATAGAAGAAGGATTGTTTGGGGTTGTAGCTGGTGTGTTCAACCCCAGGCGGGATCCAAATCGGGATGGCAGTCGGCGTCAGCAGACGTTGTCCCGCCACCTGCATCTGCAAGACGTTACTCTGGACAAAAATCACCTGTCCCCAGACGTGGGTATGCGGCAAATATTCGGTATTGGCGTTGGCCTGCTCATATCGTAAGAAATACCGCAGGCTGCTGGCATCCAGCGGGGCGGTGTAAGTAATTTGCGCGTTCATTCTGTCCGGTCAGTAACGGTTATTGTCCGATATTCACTATCTGTCTTAAATGCGACAAGCGTACACTGTTTTAACTTGCTTCCCAACCGGGTTTTACCGATGAATTTTCTGTTTCCCCTGCTGGCCGTGCTGATCTGGTCAGTCAACGCCATCGTCAGCAAAGTGTCCGCTGGCGCGATCGATCCTGCGGCGATCTCCTTCTATCGCTGGCTGCTGGCGTTGCTGACCCTGACGCCCTTTGTGCTGCCTTCGGTCTGGCGCAACCGTCAGCAGATCCTTAAGGTGTGGTGGAAACTGTTGATCCTTGGCCTGCTGGGCATGGTGCTGTATCAAAGCCTGGCCTATTACGCCGCGCACAGCGTGACCGCGCTGTTTATGGGCATCCTCAATGCGTTGATCCCGCTGTTGACGGTGTTAATCAGTATTGTGCTGCTGCGGGTGGCGCCAACGGTAGGGATTGTTATCGGCAGCCTGCTGTCGTTTGGCGGTCTGGTGTGGTTGGTCAGCCAGGGGCATCCGCAACAGCTGCTGTCGCACGGCATGGGCAAAGGTGAACTGATGATGTTTGCCGCCTCGACCTCTTATGCGCTGTATGGCGTGCTGACCAAACGCTGGGCGATCCCACTGCCCAACTGGCAGAGTTTGTATGTGCAGATTTTGTTTGGCGTGCTGATGCTGTTACCGAACTTTCTGATGGCGAAGGACGTTTCGCTCAACCTGCACAATATTCCGCTGGTGCTGTTTGCCGGTCTGTTCGCTTCAATTCTCGCCCCGTTCCTGTGGATCCACGGCGTGATGCGGATGGGTGCCAACACCGCGACCATCTTTATGAATCTTGCGCCGATCTTTACCGCCATTATCGCCGTGCTGTTCCTGCATGAGCAGCTGCACAGCTATCACTATATCGGCGGTGGCATTACCCTGCTGGGCGTGATCCTGGCACAGCGTCTTCGCACCCCGTTACGGGTGAAGAAAACCGTAGCGATCGACCCCGTTTTGCCCAAGGCTGAATGAGCGGGTTAACCTCTGACGCATGACCGTCCCTGAAAGAATCATTGAGGCCGGAGATTTCCGGCCTTTTCTTTGCCTGCGGCGTAAATTATTTCCCGCTGCCATGCCCTCGCCACTACCTATCACCGGGCGGGATTGTTATCATAGCCAATCATACTTTCTCCGGCGTGCCCCGGATGTTGACCTTTCAGTGAAGGATTTTGTCATGCAACCTCTTAGCGGCCCCGGTGCGCCGATCCCCGGCGACCGGACGACGGTCGATGCCAAACCTGGCACCACCCGCCCAGGCCCGGGAGATCAACCCTTATCACCCGCCCAGCGCACTACGCTGGAAAGGCTGATCGTCAAAATCATGTCGCTGAGTTCGCTGAAGTCGCCAGAACTGTGGGCCGGTATGCGCCACGAAGTTGGGGTGAAAAACGATGCGGGTTTGCTGTCGCGCCATTTTCCGGCGGCTGAGCAGTTTCTGAATACGCGCCTGTCGCAGGTACAGAATACCCATGCGACCCGCCAGCTGTTCCAGCAGTTGACCGATCTGCTGCCGCAGGGAAATAACCGCCAGGCGGTCAGTGACTTTATCCGCCAGCAGTTTGGCCATACGGTGCTCAGCTCGCTGAACCCGGATCAGCTGCGTCAGGTACTGACCATGTTGCAGAACGGCCAGATGGCCATTCCTCAACCGCAGCAGAGCCGCATCTCAGATCGCACCCTGCTTCCGGCCGAACATCACAACCTTAATCAGCAGATTTCCCGCCTGGCTGCCGCCACCGGCGAACAGCCGGTTAAGCTGTGGGCATCGGCAATGAAGATGGTGAATCTGCACAGCGGCGATCCGATTCCGTCGCGCCTCTATCCGCTGCTGACGCAATATCTGCAGGCCAGCCAGACGCTGAGCCAGCATCCGGCGCCTACCCTGCCGATGCTGTTAGCCTCGCTGAAAGTGCCGCCGGATCATGCCGAGCAACGCATGCTGGAAGATGCCAGCCAGCAACGTTTCCAGCAACCCCCGCTGGCAGTGCTGACCACCTCGCAGGCGCAGGATCTGATGAACCTGCTGTTTGCCCGACGTGCCGAACGCCTGCGCGAACAGCTGCTGCCGGACAGCGAAATCAACCCTCAGCCGATTGTCGCTCCGCTGTCTGGCAATCTGCCGCCCGTGCTGCAACCGCTGGTCAATCGCCCGGTCTTCACCGCCTTTGCAGTGCTGGTGCTGATTGTTTTCCTGATGTGGATTTTCCTCTAGCCTTAGCAGCCACACTCCTCACGCGTTGCCTGCGCAGGCCATTCGCCTGCGGCTTCTCCCTGTGTGACCGGATGGCGGTCACGCAGCCAGAAATCCAGCCCGCCGATTAACTCTTTCACCCGAAATCCCGCCGCCGCCAGCTTCCATGCCCCTTTGGTCGATCCGTTACAGCCGATGCCATCACAATAGGTGACGTACACTTTATCGCTGTTCAGTTGTGACAAGGTTTCCGCGGTCATGGTGCGATGCGGAAAGCTCACTGCACCGCAAATATGCCCGGCCTGATACTGTTCAGCGGAGCGCATATCCAGCACCACGATGTCGCTGATACCCCGCGACAAATCCTGCGCCACATCCCAGGCATCGGCGTAATACGCCAGCTTATCCCTGAGCCACGCCTCGCTAATCGCTGCAGTGGGTGGCGGAAACTGTAAAACGGCTGATTGAGACATGCTAACTCCTGAGCATTGGGTGAATGCTGATGATACGATGAATGGGCCTTAGTAATAGTACCCATTCAGATGAGAGGATAAGACCATTATGCGGCAGGCCACGGTTGCCATTATTCAGCTGTTCGACTCGCTACAGGCCCAGACCAAACGGGAAAAGCTTTGCACCACCCTGCGCCAGCTGATCCGCAGCGGCATGTTGAACAGTGGCGAGCGCCTGCCTTCCTCGCGGCTACTGGCCAGTGATTTGGCGCTGTCCCGCATCACGGTCGAGGCGGCTTACGCACAGCTTGAAAGTGAAGGCTATCTGCAACGCCAGACCGGAAAAGGCACCTTCGTGGCGGTGAGTCTGGAAGATCATCCGCCACGCAAAAAACCACCTGAGCCGACGGCCGCACCGCTTTCCGCCCGTGGCAACCGCATCGTGGCCACCGGCGGTTGCCAGGATCCGCTTTTCCCGCAGGCGTTTGCCGCCGGTTCCCCTGACCTGCATGCCTTTCCTCATGCCATCTGGCGCAGACTGGTGGGTCAGCGCCTGCGGCATGCGCCGGAAGAGACGATGCGCTATGGTCATCCGCAGGGCTTGCCGCTGCTGCAGTACGCGGTGGCCCGCTACCTTGCGCAGTCACGCGGCGTGCGCTGCGAACCGGAGCAGGTGATGATCCTCACCAGCTCCCAGCAGGCCCTGCAAATGCTGGCGCTGCTATTGTGCGATGCGGGTGATGCCGTCTGGCTTGAGGAACCCGGCTACAGCGGTGCCCGAAATGCCTTTATCAGCGCCGGGGCCACTATCAGCCCAATGCCGCTGGATGAAGAAGGGGCAACCATCCCCGAGGGAAAAGCCGCAAAACTGGTGTATCTCACCCCGTCTCATCAGTATCCCACCGGCGTGGCGATGACGCTTCAGCGCCGCCTGCAATGGCTGGCTTTTGCCCGCCGCGAAGGCTGCTGGTTGCTGGAAGACGATTACGACAGCGAATTTTATTACCAGGATCAACCGATGCCCGCGCTACAAGGGCTGGATGACAGCAACCGGGTGCTGTATCTCGGCACCTTCTCTAAAGTGCTGTTCCCCTCGCTGCGGCTGGCGTATCTGGTGGTGCCGCCTTCGCTGGTTGATCCGCTGTCCAAGCTGCGCAGCGTAATGGATGGTCACAGTGCCCAACTGATGCAGGCGGTCACCGCAGATTTTATTAATAACGGTCATTTTCAGGCGCACCTGCGGCTGATGCGCAAGCTTTACGCCAGCCGCAGAGCATTATTACTGGAACAATTAGCCAGCAAGCTGGGTAATAACCTGGTGCCATTAAGCCATAGCAGCGGACTGCAGCTGGCGGTGACGCTGCCGAAAGGCGGAGAAGCGCGGCTGACTGAGGAGGCGTTGCAACGGGGGATCATCCTGCCGCGCCTGTCGCCGTTATATTCCGGTGACGCGCAGCAGGAAGGATGGATATTAGGCTTCTCTGCCCTGCAGCGGGCAGAGATTATTCAGGCGGTCGAGAAACTGGCGAAGCTGCGTTATTGATTGCGGGCAAAATTCAGCGTTACCGCAATGCCCAATACCGCGCAGACGGCGCCGGCCAGATACACCGAGCCGTAGCCCATCGAGGTGGCCAGCAGACCGGTTAACGGGCCGCTGGCACCGTAAGCGATATCCTGAAAGGCTGAAAATCCGCCCAGCGCCGTGCCGCGTACCTGTGGCGCAACGCGCTTAACCACCTCCACGCCCAGCGAAGGGAACACCAGCGAGCAGCCACTACCGGTCAGCGCCGCACCCAGCAACGCCATCCATGCCGAGGTGGATAAGCCCAGCACCAGCAGGCCAATCGCTTCCACCGTCAGTGAAATCAGCGCCACTTTCAAACCGCCAAGGCGGTCCGGCATCCAGCCAAACAGAATGCGCACCAGCACGAACGAAAGACCAAATGCGGTCAGAGCAAAACCGGCGTTACCCCACTGCTGACTGGCGAAATAGAGCGAGGTGAAGGTGCCGATCACCGCGAAGCCCACGCCCTGCAACGCCAGCCCAAAGCCTGGAGAGAGGATCTGACCCACTACCGTCCACAACGAAGGACGCTCGCCGCCGTGGGTGGGCACCGGCTTGACCCAAACGTTAAACAGTAGCGCGACAACGGGCAGGATCATGGTGGCAATGCCCATCGCCATAAAGCCCCATTTGTCATGCAGCATCAAACCCAACGGCGCACCCGCCGCCAGCGCGCCATAGATGGCCATGCCATTCCATGACATCACCTGGCCGGAACGTTTCGGGCCAACCAGCCCCATTCCCCATGTCAGGTTGCCGGTCAGCAACTGGCTTTCACCAAAGCCCAGCAGTAAGCGACCCACCA
>LIDZ01001144.1_pt13 | contig 15015 bp, 17 predicted proteins | sample 644651 | NCBI WGS metagenome assembly LIDZ01 (sample SAMN03856242, study PRJNA289617) | food metagenome | isolation source: wine grapes on drying loft during traditional withering process | host: Vitis vinifera cv. Corvina | place: Italy: Gargagnago di S. Ambrogio di Valpolicella | collected 2014-01 | reverse complement strand
CTTTTGTAGCTCTTCTCTCTTCTCTTTTCTCTTTTAACTCTTAACTGTTTTTTGAGGGGGGGTGTTACTGTTTTTTGATTTTTTCTGAAAGTTCATTCAGAAAGACCCAGCGTTCCATCTTTTTTTCAAGTTTCTTTTCTGATTTAGCCTTTTCGTCCATAAACTTTTCAATGGCAGCGTAATCAGTGGTTTCTCCTTCTATTTGTTTCTGAGACTTGGCTATTTTACCTTCAAGACTGGCAATAATTGCATCTATTTGATCATATTCAGTTTTTTCTTTGAAAGTAAACTTTAATGGTTTTTGTTTATCTTTATTAGGGATTTCCTTGATTTTATCCACAGTTTTCTCACTCAACTTATCCCCTTTGTGCATAAGTTCATAATTTAAATCTGAATAGTTTCCAGTATGGAAGGATACTTTTCCGTTTCCTTCAAATAAAAATATCTTTCCAACAGTTCTGTCAAGAAAATATCTATCATGAGATACTGAAACTACCGCCCCTGAGAAATTATCTATATAATCCTCTAAAATAGCTAGGGTAGCTATATCCAAATCGTTAGTAGGTTCATCTAGTAAAAGAACGTTAGGAGCTTCCATAAGAACTCTTAGTAAAAACAGTCTTCTTTTTTCTCCACCAGAAAGCTTAGATATTGGATCCCATTGCAAATCTTTTGGGAATAAAAACTTTTCAAGCATTTGGGAAGCAGTAACCTTAGTACCATCTGAAGTAGTTAGTATTTCTGCGCCTTCTTTTATATACTCTATAACTCTTAATTCTTCATTCATGCCATGAACATCTTGAGAAAACAGACCTATTTTTACTGTTTCTCCTGTTATAATTTCACCACTATCAGGTTTAAGTTTTTTACATAACATATTTATAAGAGTAGATTTTCCACTTCCGTTTGGACCTACAATTCCAATTCTATCTTTTCTCGACAATATATAACTAAAGTCTTTAATTAGATTTCTTTCTCCAAAACTTTTGCTAATATGTTCAATTTCAATAACTTTTTTACCAAGGCGGCTTCCAGCAAGAGATATTTCTACCTTCTCGCTAGAAACGGAACTTACATCGTCTTTTAATTTGTCAAAACGGTCAATTCTAGCTTTTTGTTTTGTACTTCGAGCCTGTGCACCACGTCGTATCCAAGCTAGTTCATTTCTTAAAAGGCTTTTTTGTTTTTTCTGAGTGCCTTGTTCTATAGTTTCTCTATCTAATTTTTGTTCTAAGAAACTACTGTAATTTCCTAAATAATTATAAAGGGTACCATTATCAAGCTCCACGATTTTTTTAGCAACTCTATCTAAAAAATATCTATCATGAGTTATCATGAGTAATGCACCCTTTCGTTTATTTAGATATTGTTCTAGCCAATCTATAGTTTCATTATCAAGATGGTTGGTAGGTTCATCTAAAATTAATAAATCAGATGGATTTAAAAGTGCAGAAACTAGAGCAACTCTTTTCTTTTGACCACCAGATAAGTTTCCTATTTTTTCTGTGAAATTATTTACACCAAGCTGAGTTAGTATTGATTTTGCTTCACTTTCAAGGTTCCAAAGGCCTTGTGAGTCCATTTCGCCAGAAAGCTCCATTAACTTTTCACTAGGGGTATTCATGTCAGCCATTGCAGCTTCGTATTCTCTAAGTAATTTAATGGATTTTGAATCACCTCTGAAAACCTGGTTAAGTACAGAAGCATCTGGAGAAAACTTAGGTATTTGAGGTAAATACTCAATGATTAGTGATTTTATCTTTATAATATTCCCTGTATCAGGAGTTTCAAGTCCTGCAATTATTTTAAGTAAAGTTGATTTTCCTGTTCCGTTTACTCCAATTACACCTATTTTATCACCCTCGTCTATTCCAAGGTTTAAGTTATCAAATAAGATTTTTTCACTGAAGCTTTTTGATATGTTCTCTATGCTTAATAAATTCATATTTAGTCCTTCCAACGTTAATATATTTTCTCTACTAATGATAACACAATAAGACATCTCTCGCAAAATACACGAGTATGCTATGGAAGCTTAATCCAAACAGATGCAGAGCATAGATTTATACTCTAATTGTGAGTTCTTGAGTGTAGAAAGTTTTTAATATTCACAAATAAGAATGTAATAGTAGGGATATATACTTGAAGAGGTAAATTTATGGCACCAATTATTAAATCTAGACCTATTTTTATATGCTCAGGGTAGTTTCTAGATATGGAGAGGCAAATTGTACACATTATTACTCCCAGAAGTACACATAATAATCCCCACCAACGATTATCTATTTTAAATAGCTGAGTTGCACCCAAGGTAGCAGCATATAGACACATACATACCTTATAAAAGCCGGCTGTCAATAATAATACAATAAATATTATATCTAGTCTACTCAAAAATTCACCTATATGTACGAGTCTTAAGGTTTCAAGTAAAGGAAAGTTGTTAGTAGTGGCAAAACTTACACCAAGGGTAACAATAAACAGTATATTAGTCATTGTTAACATAATACCTTCTGAAATGCATCCGAAAAAAAGAGCTTTTCTTATTTTATTTTGCTGGATAACAAAGGGATAAAACATGGTTAAAACTATGAATTCTCCATATGGAAAAGATATTAGTTTATAGCTTTTAAGGATAACAGGTAAAGCACCATCTTCTAAAACTGGTAAAAGGTTATCTGGTTTAACAATATCTCCAGATATAAGTATTAGAATCCACAAAATTCCTATGGAAAATGTAAGAATAACCAGAAAAATTTCTGAAAGACTGGCCAGATTCTCCAAACCTTTATATGCACCATATATTATTGGTATAGTTATGAATGACGCAGTAAAGAAAATAGGAGTACTCGGTAGAGTAAATGTTCTTATAAGCTCTATGTAATCTCTAAAAACACGACCTCCAAGATAAACAAAATATAAGATATACATCATACTTATAATGGATCCTAGTATTTTGCCATATATTTTAGGCATATAGGTAACAATACTATCTCCAGGATAGTTTTTATATATATTTGTATAGATAAATTGAAGTAGTAGCGCTACCACAGCATAAAACATCAGTGAAAACCATATATTCTGTTTTACTTCCGGGGTCAAAAAGAATAGTAAGGCACTTCCAAAGGGGAATAATATCGTAATTGAAAGTAGCTGATGTGCTGTAATTTTTTCTCTCATAGTTATCCTCCCTTTAGTTAGGATTGTGGTTTTGAAATAACGCCGGTATTGTGAATATTACAGTCAATGGTTATTTCAATAGGAATATTTGGAAATATTTCAGTCCAATTACCTTTAATTTTAGACCACTCTTTTGGGTATGTTCGGTAAACTAATTCACCAAGATTAAAAACATCCGCCTTTAAGGTCTTTTGGGAGGCGTGTATAGCCTGCTTTACTTCATTATTTACTGCTTCTCCCTGCCTTCTTTCCAGTGATAGAATTAAACTTGGATTTTTATTTGGGTCTGTAGTGCCAGACATATCACGAATGGTAGATTCTACTTTAATGTGAATATTAAAAACAATCTTCCCATTTTTCATGGATACGGTATTTTTACTGCTATTTCCTTTAATATCAAGATTCAAGGGATGGTTATCCGGAGTCATAATCTGCTGGTTTCCCCACCGAATCTTTCCACGTGTCCAGTTTAGTCCGCGTACCTCCTCTGCGTTCATATACCCAATTAACTTATCTTTTCTGAAAACCGCATTACCAGGAAAAGTGAAGCAGGTCTTACCTGTTTTATCTCCGTGCTCAAAATAATTGTTATCAATAGCAATTACACTACAGGAAGTTATGTTCGGAGGGGTATCTATAGTAGTTGTTATATCTAAATTTGTAGAAGAAGCACTATAACCTAATTTTTTTTGAACATCTAGAGCATTTTCAATGGAAAGTGATGAAATTGTATTATCCTTACTGCTAGTTTTTATTATGTCCGAAGCGTTACCCTTTGTTACGAGGAAGGGTACTGTAGGTCTTATTTGATTGAATCTGAGAGTTACATCTAGCGGCTGACTAATACTCTTCATTGCTAAACTTTCTCCGATTACATAACATTTAAGGTGGGAATAAAGAAACTTCTTTCCAACTTCACTTCTTATTTTATAAATAGCAGAATCAGCATCTGCGGCAGTTCCGGTATAAATATCAACTTGTGGAACATTTGGATCACTTTGATTTTTTAAGATTTGAGCTGTGACAGTGATGCCACTTTTAGATGCGTCAAAGCCAAGCGCTAGCACAATGGCAGTTTGCTCAATTTGGGATTTATCTCCACAACCAGTAAAGCCAGTACTTGACAATATAATCACCATAAATATTACTAGTTGTTTTTTTATAGAATTTACAAAAGTATTCATAAAAACCTCTTCTATCTTAATGGTCTATTTTTTTCATTTAATTTCCATAGAGGTATTCTTACCAGAACATCCCTGTTTTTTGAAAGATTAAATGGACATAGAGGGTACATATATGGAATACCAAAGGAACGCCTTGAGACAAGATAAAGTTCTAATAGTAATATTCCATATACAATTCCAATCATTCCAGCTAAACCTCCGATGACTAGAAAGGAAAATCTAAGAATACCTAAAGCAGTGTACATTTCCTCGCAAGGTATTGTAAAAACTGCTGTTCCTGAAAAAGCAACTACAACTATCATCAGGGCACTTACAAGGCCAGCATTAATAGCAGCTTCACCTATAATCAAGGTGCCAACAATACTTAAAGTTTGACCAAGTTGCCGGGGCATTCGAGCTCCTGCTTCTCGAAGGGTTTCATATGCTAAAAGCAAAATCAGACACTCAAAAAATGCAGGTAGTGGTATATGGGAACGTGCAGTTATTATTGTTATGGCAAGAGACGTAGGAATAAGTTCCTGATGAAAACTTACCATTCCAACATAAATACCTGGTAACATTGTTGCCACAAACAGTGATAAATATCTTATCCATCTGTTTAAGGTAGAAAAAAAATATTTCATATAATAATCTTCTGGGGATTGCATATATTCTACAAAAAGTGATGGTACACTGAGCACCACTGGGCTATTGTTCAAAATAATAATTACCTTACCCTCAAACAATTTCATGGAAGCTACGTCAGGTCTCTCAGTTCTAAATACCAAGGGAAATAGGCATAAGGTATCATCTTCAATAGATTCAACTATATAATTTGAATCTATAACAGCTTCTAAATCTATTTTACTTATTCTCGCCCTGAGTTCTGTAAGGATCTTCTCATCTGCAGTTCCTGATAAATACATAATGGCTAAATCTGTTTTTGTTTCCTTCCCTATATTAAAAAGCTCTGTTTTTAGTTTTGTATTTCTAATTCTAGTTCTGATTAGAGCTATATTTTGAGGCAGTGATTCTGTAAAACCATCCCTAGGACCTCTTAAAACTGTTTCAACCTTTGGTTCAGTTATAGTTCTTCCAAGTTGACTTTTTAAATCTATGGAGAAGGCTTTGTTTAAAGTATCAATAAATAAAACCACATTTCCATTCAAGATTGAATCTTTGCACTTATCAAGGTCAGAAAAAATATTGTTTTCTTTTATTCCTAAATAATATTTAATGGTCTCCTCCATAGTTCCCTCGTGCATAACTAAGGTAGGATTTATAGTTAACTTTGAAATAAGATCATTTTCTAAATGTTCCTCATCAACCATTTCATTTATATATACCAAAAGGCATCTTCCTAGTTTCAAATCAAAAAGGCTAATTTTTCGAAAGGTGATATCAAAACAATTAGAAAAAATTTCTCGTAAATATTTTTCGTTCTCCTCTATAATATTTGATATATTTTGTGGAACATTGTTAATATCTGCTGTATTGTGATCTTTATTTAAATCAACCTTGCTATCATTTAATGAAAATATAGATTTAAGTATGTTTTTAATAATTACCACCTGATTTCTAAAAATAATATATAATAAAATTATAATTTATGACTTTAGTATTTAGTGTTTGCAGATTCATAAAATTTATCCCATTAATAGTAGTTAAAATATTTTCTGCTTCTTCAAATAAATTGGTACGGATTGATGAAATACAAATAATATGTAATAATAAATTGTAGAAATTCAATAGATGCATTACTTTGGTCAAGCAATGTATAAGATATATAAAAATAATAGTGAAAATTGATTTTTAAGCATATATTTATTGATTTTATTGGACAATATATAATAAGCTACTTACTTTTATTAAGTTAATATGATAAGATGTACTAAGGAGTTGATTTAAATGGATAAATTTCAAATGTGTCCTAGATTTGAAGCTGCCTTTGGACTTTTAGGCAAAAAATGGACTGGACTCATTATAAGGTCACTATTAGATGGGGAAAAGCGATTTTGTGATATGCAGACCATTATTCCAGCATTAAGTGCTAGAATGCTTACCGAGAGATTTAAGGAATTAGAGGAGAAAGGTATACTAAATAGAAAAGTATTTCCCGAGATGCCTGTACGTATAGAATATTCACTTACAGAAAAGGGCAGGGCATTAGGTAAGGTTATGGATGAGATTCAAAAGTGGGCAGAAGAATGGAATTAGTAGATATGAGGCATCTGAAATAAAAAACTAGCATAATAGCTAGTTTTTATGCAAGATGCCATATTCTAGTATAAGCACCTACTAACTTAATTTTTAAATATATTTTAGAGTGCTGCAGTTTGCCAAATGTTATCTAGAAGTATATGTTGATACTCATATTCAGCGGCCTTTAAAATAGAGGTTGCTTCATCAAAATATGCATTAACATATTGGGGATTATGAGCATCTGAGTTTAGGATCAATGGAATGTTAAGTTTTTTGCACTCTGGAAGTATCCAATTACTTGGATAAAAATCATCAGTGTAACCTCTAACTTTTCCACCAGTGTTCATTTCTAAAATTGTATTATATTGAGATATAACTTTTAAAGTCTCCATGATTTCGCACTTGTACCATTCTTCACTTTCATCAAAATATTTGTTTTTTTTGTTATGTTTTTTAATTAGGTCCAGGTGACCAACTATGGATGGAGTTTTTTCTTTCACCATTTTCCGAATTTGCTCATAGTAACTATGTACAAAAGCCTTAACATCATTGTGAAATGCAGAGGCTATAAGTTCTATATATTCGTCTTCATCTCCATCAACTGCCAAATATTTGCCTGTAGTTTCATTTTTAAGCATATGTACAGAACCAATAGTATAGTCTAGGTTTAAACTTTTAAACTTATCATCAGTTGGGCCCATTAAATGTGAAATATAGTCTATCTCCAAACCAATGTAAATTTGAATTTTATTTTCATATTTTTTTCTTAAATGCAGTATAGTGCTCAAGTATTTATTTACACTACTATTTTTCATGGTCCAAGAATTAGGAAAAGGAAGAGGCGCATGGCTAGAGAACCCCAAACAAGTAAAATTATATTTTATTGCGTTTTTAACATATTCCTCTGGATCTCCGTGTCCGTCACAAAAATAGCTGTGAGTGTGAAAATTTGAAAAACTCATAGTTGTAACCACCTTTACTTTAATATGCAAATTATAACATAATATTTAGAAGTACGAATCTGTCACCATTAAATTACTATAAAGGATAAATGATGTACAAAATGTAAACATTAAGTATTAATTCTACATTTTTAATAATTTTTAGAATAATGTATTGTCATAATGGAATAATATATGTATAATACTGTATGTTACATGATTTTACCATAAGGTGTTAAAAGGAAGTAGGTTTTTATGAGTTTAGAAGAAGAAATAGAAGTTCTTAGGGAATTATTGAACGAAGTGTTAAAAAACGAGGAACAATTAACCAAGTCTAATGTTGTAGGTATTAGTCAAAAATTGGACGAGCTTATAGGAAAATATTATCAGAACAATATGAATATAATATTATAATAGAAATTTCTATTTAACGTTTATATTATGGATCCCATAATGTTAACGTTAAACTTTTTTGTAATAATATAGCAATGACGAAAACAACAAGTAAATGCCAAATGATAATTATTGATATATAATAGAACTATATAAGAATAGAGGTGAATCAATGAAATTTAATATTTTTGACCATGGGCATAATCAAGCACGATCAGCATTGAACATTTTAAAATATATTGGGCCAGGTCTTATCGTAACTGTTGGATTTATAGATCCAGGTAACTGGGCGTCTAATGTATCAGCTGGTTCTGATTATGGGTATAAACTATTATGGATTGTGACATTGTCCACCATAATGCTTATAATACTTCAGCACAATGCTGCTCATCTTGGAATTGTAACAGGTGATTGCCTTTCAGAAGCAACCACCAAGCACGTAAATCGTTATTTGAAAGATGTAATACTAGGAACTGCAGTTTTAGCTTGTATACTAACGGCTATGGCGGAACTTTTAGGTGGAGCAATAGCTTTAAACATGTTGTTTCGAATACCAATAAAAATAGGCTCCATCATTATGCTTGTAGTGGTAGCTTGGATGCTGCTAGGTAATGCTTATAAAACTTTGGAAAAATGGATTATAGGTTTTGTATCCATAATAGGAATATCATTTATATTTGAATTGACACTTGTACACGTGCAATGGAGAGCTGCGGTAATGGGAATAATTACGCCAACTTTTCCAAAGGGTTCAATGCCAATAATAATGAGTGTTCTTGGAGCAGTTGTTATGCCTCACAATCTGTTTCTACATTCTGAAATTATACAGAATAGACAATGGAATTTAAAAGGTGAAACCACAATTAAAAAGCAACTTAAATATGAATTTGCAGATACGCTTTTTTCCATGATAATTGGATGGGCAATAAACTGTGCCATGATTTTATTGGCTGCAAGTACATTTTTTGCTAATAAAATTTCAGTGTCAGCAATTGATCAAGCACAACAAATGCTAAAACCACTATTAGGCAGTGGAGCTTCAGCAGTGTTTGCACTTGCGCTTTTGTTTGCTGGGTTAGCGTCCACTGTAACCGCGGCAATGGCGGGAGGAAGTATTTTCGCAGGGATATACGGAAAACCCTACGACATAAAAAAGCATCATTCAAAAGTTGGGGCATGTATCACTTTATTTGTAGCACTTATTATTATATTTTTTATAAGTGATCCTTTTAAAGGATTGATATATTCACAGATGTTTTTGAGTGTACAGCTCCCAATAACAGTGTTTACACAAATATATCTTACATCCTCAAAAAAAGTCATGGGCAAATATGTAAACTCTAACCTGGACAAAGTTGCGCTATGGGTTATTGCGATTATTGTTACGGTGATGAACGTTGCACTACTTATTAGCTACCTTTAAAAAGCAGTTAAGAGAGAAGAGTTACAAACAGTTAAGAGAGAAGAGAGAAGAGTTAAAACACATTAAAGAGAAAAATTAAAAAAATCTGCGAATAAACATATAGGAAATACTTTCGTAAAATAGTGGAAAATGGATAGAAATTACTATTTATCCTGCCTTTTAAATTCATGCAAATCTATTTATGTTCTCCAATAGCAGATTTAAATTGTTCTTTAGTATCATTTTTTGCAGTTAGATACCGAAATCACAGGCTACGCCTAAAAGAATCATGTGCGAAAGTTGAGTTAGTAATAAGCTAAGAAAAATTGCTATAGTAAAATTTTACCATAGCAATTTCCAATTAAATTTCTTGTTTTTTATACGTGTTTTGTTCTTACTTTATAATCATTATCCTAATGTCCCACATCTTGTGTGTTTTAACTCTTCTCTTTTCTCTATTAACTTTTAACTGCTTGTAGCTTGTAGCTTGTAGTTTGCAGCTATTTTTCAATCTTTTCAAAACTTTCAAGCAACTTAGTAATTTCATCTTTGAGAGCCATAAGTTCTTTGATTGAGTGGTCTGGAATGCAGGACATTTTTTGGGGGATTTCTAAAGCCTTATCTTTTAAGTTAAAGCCATCTTCTGTAAGTGATACGTACACATTTCGCTCATCTTTTATATCGCGAGTTCTGGTTACTAAGCCTTTTGTCTCCAATTTTTTTAATAAGGGGGTCAATGTGCCAGAATCAAGACGTAATTTTGTGCCAAGTTCTTTAACTGTAATATTATCTTTTTCCCATAACACCATTAATGTGACATATTGTGTATAGGTGATTCCAATTTTATCAAGTTCTGGTTTGTAATGTTTTGTAACTTCACGGGAACAAGCATATAAAGCAAAACATAGTTGATTATCTAGTTTTAACATATCGTATTTCATAAAACACCACTTCCTAAATCGTATAGTTTATAGTTTATCAAAAAATGGTGTATATTGAAAGTATTAATATTACAGTAATTTAAGTATTTCGTCTTCCATATCCATTGGTTCAGTAGTTGGTTCAAATCTCCCTACAACTTCTCCATCTCTATTTATTAAAAATTTTGTGAAGTTCCATTTAATACCGTCACCTACTAAAATATCTGGGAATTTCTCTTTTATCATAGCATTAAGAAGTTTACCACTTGGATGATTTAAATCTAGACCTTTAAATGCTTTTTCTGCAGTAAGATATTTAAATAGAGGTTGTGCATCTTTGCCGCGTACATCACCTTTCTCAAATAAATCAAAACTTACTCCATAATTGATTTCACAAAAGTTCTGGATTTCACTGCTGCTTCCAGGTTCTTGTGCTGCAAATTGATTTGATGGGAAACCTAAAACATTAAATCCTCTATCTTTGTATTTTTTGTAAAGTACCTCTAAATCTTTATATTGAGGAGTGAATCCACATTTGCTAGCTGTATTTGCTATTATTAAAACCTGACCCTTGTATTTGTCCAGGGATACCTCTTCTTCATTAATTGTTTTAGCTTTAAAATCATAAATTGACATTTTTACTACCTCCTAATATTTTATTTTAATAAATTTACTATAGTACTTTCAAGTTTTTTTGGTGAAGTAGTAGGTGCAAATCTATCTACCACATTGCCTTCTGCGTCAATTAAAAATTTTGTGAAGTTCCATTTAATGCTGTCACCTAAAATACCAGAACTATTTTTTCTTAAAAATTTAAATATTGGATCAGCCTTATCGCCATTAACATCTATTTTAGCGAAAACAGGGAAGGTTACTCCATAATTGATTTCACAGAAATGTTGAATTTCTTCGTTACTTCCAGGCTCTTGACCTAAAAATTGGTTACAAGGGAAAGCAAGTATTTCAAATTTTTCATTTCCAAATTTCTTGTATAAGTCTTCTAAATCTTTATATTGAGGTGTAAAGCCACAATTACTAGCAGTGTTTGTTATTATTAAAACTTTTCCTTTGTAAGTGGAAAGGGGAATTTCAGTTTCAGAAGAAGTTTTTGCATTAAAGTCATAAATATTCATTCAATCATCTCCATATAAAATTAAATTAACTGCGATTAAATTGTATACAATTTGTCTGTGTATATAATTTAACATAAAAAAACATCAGTGTCAATACAAAAAAACAGATTAATAATATAAATTATAAATATATGTATGTAAACGTTAATTATTACTCTTTATTTTATATGGATTTGGTAGTATTATGTACATGGTGATAAAAATCATCAGTTCACGTAAAATTAAAAAATAGTTAACTTAAATTAAAAAAACTATTGTTATAATGGATTTGTGACATAAACTAAAGGGAATAACAATTAACTTGATTATCAATGAAAGTGAGGCTACAAGTATGAATATAGCATTTTTTTTAACTCCTAAAAGTGAAGTGGTGTGTGAAGCGCTTACTTCAACTATGAGACAGGCATTAGAGCGTATGGAATATCATAGATACGCAGCAATTCCAATATTAGATTCAGAGGGAAAGTATATAGGTACATTAACTGAAGGAGATTTGCTTTGGAAATTAAAAAACACACCAAATTTAAATTTTAATAATACTTCAAAGGTGCATATTGGGGATGTACCAAGACGTGTAATAAATACACCAGTGCATATAGACTCAGATATTGAAGGTTTGCTTTCAAAGGCAGTAAATCAAAATTTTATACCAGTGGTAGACGATAAAAATGTGTTTATAGGAATAATAAAAAGAAGTGAAATAATAAATTACTTTTACGAAAAATCATTTAAGAAAATTAAAATTCAGATTCAGGCTTAAAAGTAAATTACCAACCATTCAAAAGGTTGGTAATTTTTTTACAAAAAAACCATTGATTTACATTTAATTAGTGGTAAAATGTTAAAATAAATATTAAATTAATAAATTTGAGGCTCTGATTTAAATAATTGTAAAGTTTTAAAAGGAGATTCATATAATAATAGAATGTAGTATTTCAAAATTCGTTATAAGAAAGGTGGGTTTTACAATGAATTTATTGCCTAAGGAAATGGATAAACTTATGCTTCATTATGCAGGAAGTTTGGCAAAAAAAAGAATGGCAAGAGGATTAAAGTTAAATTATCCTGAGGCTATATCTCTAATAAGTTCAGAACTAATGGAAGCAGCAAGGGATGGAAAAAGTGTAAGTCAACTTATGCAGTTAGGTGCCAAGATTCTAAAAGAAGAGGACGTAATGGCTGGAGTTGCCAGCATGATAGATGATGTACAAATCGAGGCAACTTTTAAAGATGGAACAAAGCTTGTTACAGTTCACAATCCAATTAGATAATGTTATTGCTAAGTCCATTAAATTATGTTATTGTTTTTTGCAAAACCTTAATTATATAATAATTGATATTAAGTTAAGTTTTGGAAACAATCAAACGATAATAAACCGATTGTATATATTTTAGATTGGGGTATTGGATTTGATAATAAATCATAATATAAATGCATTAGTTGCTAGCAGTAAACTTAATGCGGCGGGAACAGTGAAATCTGATGCTATGGAGAAACTTGCTTCAGGAATGAGAAAAGCTAAACCAGCTGATGATGCAGCTGGTTTAGCTATAGATCAAAAGATGAAAGCACAGATTATGGGACTTGAACAAGCAGGTTCAAATATTCAAGAGGGAATATCTCTTATTCAAACAGCTGATTCAGGACTTGGGTCTATACAAGATCCTAATCTCTTGAGAATGAGGGATCTTATAGTACAATCACTAAATGGAACTCTGAATAATGATGACAGGTCAAAAATTCAAAATGAGATTGATAGCTTAAGAGATGGTGCAGCAAAACAATTTATTCTTGTCACAGATGCACTTGTACATGATAGTAGTTCAGATACTGGTGGTGATGGTTAGTCAATTTATACCATAGATGATGTGTCAACTGAACTTAAAAATAAAGGCATTAAATTTACTGCAGTCAGTGGAACTGATAGTGCTGTAAAAACCCAACTTGAAAGGTTGTCAAAACCTACAGGTGGTGAGATGCCTCTGCTAAATCTTCAAGTAGGTGCAAATTATGATAATTTAGGTAGTTATAGCAGTAATTTAACAGAAGCTGATTCCAGAATAACAGATGTGGATATGGCAAAAGCAACAATTGAATTGGCTAAAGGTAGTATATTGGAGCAATCAGCACAATCCATTATAAAACAATGTGTAACTATAAATATAGTGGACTTCAAATGTACACCTCTAAAGAAGCTATACTCAAGTTATCATCTCACAGAAGATAAAACAGGTTATAGGCTTACAGATATAATTGAAGTTCACTTTTTAGAAATCCCCAAATTATTGGATGATGATATTGAAATACATGAAAATGATCCAGTAGTTCAGTGGATGGAATTCTTAGACGCTAAATCGAAGGGAAAAATCGAAATGTTAGCTGAAAAAAATAAGGATATAAAGAAAGCTTATGATTTGTTGCAAGTAATTAGTAACGATAAAAAGGCCAGAATGTTATATGAAGCTAGGCAGGCAGAAATTAGTGATCAACTTACAAGGATGAAATCAGCAGTAGAAAAAGGATCAACTGAAAGAGCTATAGAAGATGCTACAAATTTTCTAAAACTTGGAGTTAGTGAAGATATAGTAGCAAAAGGAACAGGGTTACCAATAGAACAGGTGATAGAGTTAAAAAAGAAATATCAAAACTAAAATTAATAAAAGTTACGGAAAAAATGCTGAACCGTGGAGAAAGCAGAGAAGCAGTTTCCAAGTACCAAGTGTCAAATAGCAGTTAAAGGATGCTTTTAACTGGTGTTTGGAACCTGGAATCTGGAAACTGCTTGTATGTCTGCTTCTTTGTCTGTTTTTTGCTTTTCTATTTCAATTATTTTGCTGTAAGCAAAATTTCCTTAACTCTTAACTTTTATCTCTTAACTGGGGAAGCTTAACGAAGCTTCCTTTAGTTTTAATTTCTAACTTTAAGGGATTAAATAAACAAATTCACATTTGCGTCCTCCGCTTCCCCTAAGTAGTATCCAACCCCTGCAATTTTAACGCCATCAATAAGTTCTTCTTTTTTAATTCCCATAACGTCCATAGACATCTGGCAGGCAACTATTTCTATGCCACTGTCTACTGCGGAAGTTATTAGGTCTTCTAAAGAGGAGATGTTATTGTTTTTCATAACCATTCGGATCATTTTGGCACCCATGCCCATCATATTCATTTTTGACAGCTGTAATTTTTTACTGCCTCTAGGCATCATAAATCCAAACATCTTGCCTATAAAATCCTTTTTAACTTCAACTTTTTCAGTCTTTCTTAGTATATTAAGTCCCCAGAAAGTAAAGAACATAGTAACCTTTTTACCCATGGAAGCAGCACCGTTTGCAATTATAAAGGAAGCTATTGCTTTATCTAAATCCCCACTGAAAACTACCATTGTTTTATTGTCTTTTACAGGAACCGATGATAATTCAAGAGTTTTTTCTTGTCCTTTTTTTATAAAAGCGCTTGTATTAGGACCTTGTCTTTCAAGGTTTACCAAGGTATTTCGTGTTTTCGAGCACCAAGCCTTTATATCTTCATAAAAACCTGGGTCAGTAGCGGTTACTTTAAGTATTTGCCCACCTTGAAGTTCATCTAGAGAAGCTTTAACTTGCATTAAAGGTCCAGGACAGCATAAACCGCAAGCGTCCAAAGTCTTATCAAAATTGTTTGTCTTTTCTGTGGTTACGG
>LIDZ01005815.1_pt3 | contig 15037 bp, 14 predicted proteins | sample 644651 | NCBI WGS metagenome assembly LIDZ01 (sample SAMN03856242, study PRJNA289617) | food metagenome | isolation source: wine grapes on drying loft during traditional withering process | host: Vitis vinifera cv. Corvina | place: Italy: Gargagnago di S. Ambrogio di Valpolicella | collected 2014-01 | reverse complement strand
TTTATCTACAATATATTGCGGTTGTTAAATTGTAAAAATGAGTTTTCGCACAACCTGCCGGGGTACTTCTAAAGTCCGAAGGACTAAGGTTACTAATCATCTTTAATAATATCTAAAAAGTTTCTAGTATAATAAAAATTAACAACTATTATTTTTTCATGTGCCTTAGCTTTTTTTCGTAACAACACCCATACTGCCGTTAACAATTACAAAATCACCTGTTTTTAGTTCCGTAGTTGCAATTCCACATCCTACAACTGATGGAATCCCTAGCTCTCGTGCCACAATGGCAGCATGGGATAAAGGCGCACCAAGATCCGTAATAATCGCAGCAGCTTTGGGGAACAGAGGTGTCCAGCCAATATTTGTCATGGTAGTTACAAGTATTTCGCCCTTTTGAAAATCTTTTGCTTCATCAAAATTATGCAAAATACGCACCCTTCCTTCAACTGTTCCCGGCGCACCGGCAAAACCTTTAATTGAATTTTTGTCAAGTACCAGCGTTTGAGCGCTGGGGTCGTAATAATCCTGCCTTTTATCCTTAGAGTTAATCCACTCTTTTGGATTAAAACTACCTCTAATTAACTGTGGGAAAACAGGCATCCTTTGATATTCTTCAAAATTTTCACGCCTTTTAGAGAGCTTATCAAGCATTTCAGAATCTCCTTGCAAGAATTTCGGAACTTCAAAGCAGTACATCATAAATATGTCATCGCCAATCCCTGTAATAGCGCCAATTTTTAGGAGTAAATGCCGCATTACTCTAAACACCTTAACAAACTCATTTCTCAGAGACTCACGGTTATTTGCATCCTTAGAAATTTGTCCAAGTTTTTTCTCAAGCCATTTTTGCTTTGTAGGAAATTTTTCTGCAAAAAGCTTTTTACCTTTCATAAATTCATTTTGTTGTTTTTTCAACAACTCAGTGGCACTTAAATTTGTGTCTTTGTATCCTTTAATTTGGTTATCAACAAAGGAAGAATCATCTGCGGGGTATTTATAATAAACTTCAAATTCGTGAGGACTTCTGTGACCATAGAGCTCCAGATACTTTTCTGAGGTTAAGCTGCTATTAATCACTTGTTCTATTGCAAGAAGCGGCTTCATGCTTACAAGGGTTTGCTCACCGCTGAAATTAGAACACAACAAATTTGCCAATTCTTCCCCGCACATCTTTGAAAGTTTTCTTCTAAAGGTTGCTAAAGTTGCGCTTCCTGCACCGCCAAACCAGATATTCCATAATGAGGATAAAAACGGTCGTGCCTCAGATATCCAAAGCTTCAATACATCCTGCTTGGTATTTGCATTTTCTATTCTTTCAAGCATTTCCACATACCACACAGGTGTATATTCTAAGTAGTAATCCTTTTGTTTTTTTGAATCCGACCTGCGTTTTAAGCTCTTTTTCGCCCTCTGGAACATCTCCTTGATTAATTCAGCTGTTCCAAAGGGATAGATAGGTACCTCTAAGTTATCAGGGATATATCCAAATACATCACTAATAAGTTCCTTTGCCTTTGGAACATTATATCCAAGAACTTTTAAGGAAGAAATCATAATACTGATATTTGAATAGGTTCTACCGCAAATATTGCCGAACATGAAATACCCCGGCACTTTCTGACATTCCAAATCCATCTCATGAAGAAGACTCCAGGTAAATGGACTCATTACGTCTGGTACAGCCTCACCTACATTATTACTGCTCCATAGCGCATCGGTATCAACGCTTTGATTAATTTCATAGGTGTCATAATCAATTGTTTGAAGAGTGGTGATCGGGCGTGCTTGAACAATATAAAACTTTCCATCATCAACAACCCATTCAATATCCAGCTTGCAGCCGAAAATTTTCTCTGCTCTCAATGTGCCTTTATACAATGCCTTAGCATAGGTTTTCAATAACTTATCACCCTGGTATTTTCCGCCTAGTCTTGTTATAGTAAAAGGATACGCGTTTTTCGACCCTGACACAAGCTGTTCACCTGCACCAAAAACAAAGTTTCCTACCATATTTACATGGCTGCCTGTAATAGGGTCCGCAGAAAAAAATACCCCTGCCATCTTTGCATTTATCATGATTTGAACTACAACTGCAATTTTGTGCTCATTACCAATTCCATGAATCTTGCTATATTCGCTCACACGTTCTGACTTTGCTGACTCTGCAACCTTTTCTATTGCAGAAAATATATCAGCCCTTTCCATGTCCAGTACCGATTCAAACTCCCCTGCAAATGATGTTTTTTCACTGTCCTCTGAAAGAGCCGACGACCGAACCGCAAAAGTACTGTCAGATAACATTGCAAGACACTTTTCAATGTCAGAGTGTGCTTCTGCTTTCAACTCATTATTTTCAAAGGATGTAGACAAAATGACAAATCCGCTTGGAACAGTAATTCCTGCATTGTACATTTTACAAAGGGAACTTCCCTTTCCCCCTGCAAAATTAAGTGCTTCATTAGTAATGTCACTAAAACTATAAGCGAATTTCATACTATTGGCCCTCCTTATAAAATACTGTACGCAGAACACTTATATATTCATCAATATCTCTTATATACTGCTCATGTTCATTGCTGTGATCTTCAATGTGTTTTCCAGGTGAAGCCTGAGCCTCGCTATAGCCCCTAATAGTAAATATAATAATCTCAATTGCCTTCTGTACATCAAAATTCCCCTTAAAAAGAGATAAATCAATGTCTTTAAACATATCCTTCTGAACATCAAAATACAATTGATGTGTGTACTTATTTATTTGGGTAGCCACTGCAGAATCTTTTTCATAAAAGGCTGCTGCCACAAAATCAAATATAGCAGGATATTTATTAGTCAACTCTAATTTTAATAAAAACATATTCCGCAATCTTTCCAAAATGTCTCTTTCCTTCATGTCAATTTGTTCATAAAAATCCTGCATTATTGTAGTGTTAGCATATTCAAACAAAAATATATACAAATCTTTTTTAGTCCCGAAATAATGAAAAAGCAAGCCCTTTGATATTTCTGCCTCAGAAATTATTTCATCTGTAGTAGTTTTCTTGTAGCCGTTCTTTGCAAATTTGCTCATTGCCACAGTAAGCAGTAGGTCACGCTTAGTACCCTCCATTGTAAATATCTTATGTTTTATCAATTCTTCCACTTAAAAATCCTCCTACAATAATATTGACTAATCCAGTCAATATTATTGTAGATTCGTTGACTGGATTAGTCAATAGATTCCATGAAATATTTATATATTTTTCCGCAACTTATATTACCCTAAAATGTATTCTTTAACTTTTTTGATTGTGGCTAAATATATTCTTATTTAAAAGGGCAGATTAACTATATATAGTCAAATTAATTATAAAAGAGGTGTGATATGATATTCGAAAAGAATTTAGCCGAAAAGAGATTAACTGAAGCTTATAATAATGCCAAAATTGAATACTTTGATAACAATTCCAAATATATATTTTTCAGTGATTGTCATAGAGGAGATGGTACACCATCTGATGAATTTGCAAAAAATCAAAATATCTTTTTATTTGCATTAGAATTCTATTTTAACAATGGGTATACTTATGTGGAGGTTGGAGATGGAGATGAACTTTGGGAACACTCTAATTTTAAACATATAAGACTGGCACATGATGAGGTATATGCTCTATTAAAAAAGTTCTTTGATTCCAATAGATTGATTATGTTATATGGTAATCATAATATACACTTAAAATATAGCGATTTTGTAGAAAAGAATTATTATAAATTCTACGATGATTATAACGAGGAAGAAATAGAATTGTTTCCTGGGATTACACCATATGAGGCAGTAGTGTTTAAACATAAAAATACAGGCCAGGAAATACTAACTGTTCATGGTCATCAAGGAGACACAATGAATGACACGTTGTGGTATTTTACTATGTTTACAGTAAGATATTTTTGGAAATTTCTTCACTCAATAGGATTCATAAATCCTGCAAGCCCTGTAAAAAGCTCTGAAAAGATTCATAAAATTGAACGCATTTATAGCGATTGGATTCAAATGAACAAAATTATGATCATCTGCGGACATACTCATAGACCGCATTTTCCCAAAGTCACAGAATCACCTTACTTTAATGATGGATCATGTGTCCGAGCAAGTGGAATACAAGGCATTGAAATAGTAGATGGAAAAATAATGTTGATTGAATGGAGAATCAGAGCTGATTCAGATGGTGATCTTCATATAAAAAGAAAAATATTAAGAGGACCAGAACAAATTGAAACATTTGATTTAAGAAACTAGTTACTTAATTATAATTTTGTAACTAGTTTCTAGTCTTATAAAAGCTGATATTTTCTATATATCAATTTGTTCTGTTGCTATAATTTTAATTACATTCTGTAAAGGATCCATTCATTTGTGCTTAAATTTAACCTTAGGTCACAAAGCATTTTCATATTATCCTTTATAATTTCACATGTAAAAGTATAGGTATAATCTCCACCTATTTTTTCCTTATCCCTTCTAACTAATCTTTCAACATTAATTACTTCTCCACTTTCATCATCATCTGTAATAAAGAAGCATAGAGGTTTTACAATGCCTGCTCCATCAGTCGTAGTAACTACCTGAACCGATTTATCTACTATGTTCATCAACGTTCACTCCTATTTCTATTTTTTGTAAAACACTCCAAAGACCATACACATAAATTTTTACCCTCACTACTATTTTCTCATATATTGCTTTCAATTATTCATCATTTTCCTGTTCCATCGTATAAACCACATTAGGCTTTCTAAAAGTCCCTGCTAAGCTAAATGTAAATATTAGAGTAGCCGCTACTACAACTGACGTCCCCCAATGTAACCGTCTTTTTTTAGCAGCCTTCTTGAAAACTTAGTAATTTCCACTGTGGATCTGTAGCTTTTGGTTAAATTTATTATGCAGGTATTATCTTTCGAGAATAGGTGAGCGATATTATTATAATCTCCTACATTCATGAATGGGTTTATGGATTGATTTAAATCTCCCAATATAGTCATTTGCATGGTTAAAAAACTGATAAAAAATTTCATACTGCAGCGATTTATGGCAATATATTAAAGCTACTTTTACAATACTTATAAGTTTTATCTTGAATATCACTTTTACTATAATTAGTATTTTGATAAACATCTTGTAATACATTATCACTATAATCAATTGATAATGTCATATCAAAGGTGTTATCCCAGCCTTTAGCTGAAATTTCATGAACCATACTTGCAAAGTATTCTTTACATTGTGCTGTATATTGTTTAGGAACATAACTATTTCCGCTTTTAGCCATTTCATCAATTTGAGTATTAAAAATGTCAACAATATCTTCCCCATCCTCAGTATAATAACTACCATCTTTTTCTGTTAAACTTCTAACATCAAATCCTGTTACCTCTAATGCCTCATGGTAAAGATTGTACTTACGAAATCCATCCTTTGTAAATTGCGTACTTTTTGTGACATTACTTTGTGATGATAAAGCACTATGCAAATAAAGTTCCTTTGAATTATCTCCTGAGTTAAGAATATTTTCTATTTTTTCTTTTAATTCTTTATTCTCAATGTCACTAACAGTTAAATTATAACTAATTGTAATAGTATCTAATGCATTACTTGCTGCTGTCTTTGATGCTTTTTGAGCATTTGAAACTCTGAGCATTTCTATAAATAAGCGTGTTCCCATACTTGTCGTTATTCTCATGAACTATCCCTCCTTTAATACTGTAAAACTCATATTACTATTAATTACTTCTATTTTTAGCTAATTAAATAGTGTAACAATACTACTTAATTACAAATCATTTATAATTATTATCCTTTATATCATATTGCCAATTAAAGACATAGAAAATAACAAGTTCCCTACAATATATAGTTGAACTTGTTATTTTCATAGTTTATTTAAATAGGTTTAATGCACAATCAAAAAATGGTAGTTCAATATAATTGATATTTAATCTATTATTTCTTGATTGTATTTAACTAGAGAGCAAATTAATTATATTTTTGAATATGCCCTATCTAAGCATCCATCCTGAAATTACCATCATTTGAACTTCTGATGTTCCTTCATAGATTTCTGTTATTTTGGCATCACGCATCATTCTTTCAATTGGATAATCACTTGTATATCCATAACCGCCAAATAATTGTAAACAGCGGTTTGTTACATCAGTGGCATTTCTAGCAGCAACCAATTTTGCCATAGCAGCCAAATGTGTAAATTTTTCATGATCATCTTTTGCACATGCAGCTTGATATACTAAAAGTTTTGCAGCTTCTGTACTTGCACGCATCTGTGCTAATTCAAATTGTGTATTTTGGAACTTAGCAATAGGACGTCCAAATTGAATACGTTCCTTAACATATTTTATAGTTTCTTCTATTGCGCCTTCTGCAATACCAAGAGCTTGTGCAGCGATACCAATACGGCCTCCATCAAGAGTTGCCATTGCTATTCCAAATCCTTTGCCTTCTTCCCCTAAAAGATTTTCCTTTGGAACTAGACAGTTATCAAAGAATAATTCACATGTAGAAGATGCACGGATTCCCATCTTTAATTCATGACTCCCGACAGAAAAACCAGGGAAATTTTTTTCGACGATAAATGCGGAAATACCCTTTGTTCCTTTACTCTTATCTGTCATAGCAAAAACAATATATATCTCTGCATAGCCTGCATTAGTAATAAAGATCTTGCTTCCATTTAATACATAGTGATCTCCGTCTAGTACTGCTGTTGACTTTTGCATAGAAGCATCAGTTCCAGCAACAGGTTCTGTTAATCCAAAGGCACCTAACTTTTCACCTGAAGCAAGTGGTTTTAAATATTTATCTTTTTGCTTATCTGTACCATATGTGTAAATTGGTGTTGCACAAAGACTTGTGTGGGCTGAAACAATAACACCTGTAGTAGCGCAACATTTAGATAATTCTTCTACACATTGTATATAACTTAAGGTATCCATTCCAGCTCCACCATATTCTTCAGGGAATGGAATTCCAAGTAAGCCCATTTCAGCCATTTTTGCTACATTCTCTTCTGGAAAACGCATGCTTTCATCAATTTCTTTAGCAATTGGTTTTACCTCATTTTCTGCAAACTCGCGATACATTTCTTGTAATTGTTCATGATTTTCATCTTGTTTAAAATCCATATTAATCTCCTACCTTCCTTTTTCTTTTTTTATTGGATATCAATTCTTTTTTCTATTTCCTTCTTTTCTTTTATGGAATATCAATTGTATTTTGATTGTGCCTTTTTAACTGATCTCTTCTAGCTTGCAACAAACTTTACCTGGATTCATAATAGAATTTGGATCAAACACTTTTTTAATACCTTTCATTAATTCCATGTTTATTTCTCCAACGCTATCTGCCAAATAACTCATCTTTCCACTGCCAATTCCATGTTCTCCTGAAACAAGACCTCCACATTCTATTGCTTCTTTGTAAATAATCTTGAAAAACTTATCAACTCTTGCTTTGAATTCTGCTTCTTCTAAATCATTACTGCATTGGTATATATGAAGATTTCCATCTCCTGCATGTCCAAAACTCTTAATGGTTATTCCACACTCTTCCCCAGCCTTATTTACAAAAGCAAGATAAGGAGCAATTTTATTTACTGGAACTACAACATCACATTCATCTAATAACTTTGTTTCTGCCATAATCGCTTCTAAGAAACTAGAACGTGCAGCCCATGCATCTTTTATTTTTGCAGGTGTATCAGCTACTAGAACATCAATTGCTCCTGCGTCTAATACTATTTCACTTGCTTGTTCAATAAGATTATTTAATTCATCCTCATTGCCTGCATCAATAGTAACAAGTAAATAAGCATTTGCAGTTAATCCACCAATTACTTGTGGGAATACGCTCTTTCCAATGTATCTTTCACTAGATAAAACAATTTCTCTTTCCATAAATTCTATTGCCTGTAGATTCATGTGTTCCATTTTAAATTTAGGAACTGTAGAAATGCAATCATCTAAATTATCAAAAGGAATAATCAAACTAGCAACTACCTTTGGCGCTGGCATGATTTTTAAAGTAAGCTCTGTAATAATTCCAAGAGTACCTTCTGAACCAATCATCAAATTCAAAAGGCTGTAACCTGAACTTGTTTTTGATACTGTAGCTCCAAAATTCGTAATTTCTCCTGTTGGAAGAACAACTTTCATTGCACGTACATAATCACGTGTTGCGCCGTATTTAACAGCTCTCATTCCACCAGCATTTGTTGCAACATTTCCACCTAAGCAGGCGAACTTTTCACCTGGATCTGGAGCGTATAATAATCCTTGTTTTGCGCAGTCCTCTGCAAGATCATTTAACAAAACACCAGCCTCTACATGAACAACAAAGTTTTCTAAATCATAAGAAAGTATCTTATTCATCTTTGTAATATCAATTAAAACTCCTCCGAGTAGTGGAACTGCTCCTCCTGCAAGTCCTGTTCCTGCTCCTCTTGGAGTTACTGGTATCTTATTTTCATTACATATTTTTACTACAGCAGCAACTTCCTCTGTAGAGTGTGCCATAAATACAACTTGTGGTGCAGCTTTCCCATAAATAGGCATTTCATCGTGACAATAATCTTCATTAATATCATCACCTGTTAAAATATGCCCTGGAGCTACCTTCTGTAATTTCGTGATTAATTCTTCTGTCAATTGATTATACTCAGCCATAATAATCATTCCTTTCTAAATTTTTCTTAGCCTCATGGAAATTAATAATAGCCCAAAAATTCGTAGTATACTGGTCTATTGTTTTTTGATTGTGCCTTACTATAATGTTCCTAAAAAACATATGATTCCAGCGATAACTACATAGCATATATAATATTTAAATACACTTCTTAAAATTTTACTTTCTGAACCAGATTTGCCGATTGCACTTGCACCAATTGCAATACTTTGAGGACAAATCATCTTCCCTATGCCTGCTCCAAGAGTATTTGCTGCACCCATCCATGCTGCAGAAAGTCCAAGGTTCTGAGCTGTTTGTACTTGTAATCCTCCAAATAAAACACTGGTTGATGTACCTGAACCTGTAACAAATCCTCCGATAGATCCAATTAATGGAGAAATTAACGGATATGCACTTCCTGTAACTATAACTAAAAGACTTGCAATATCTGAAATCATTCCACTATAACTCATTACTTTTGCTGTTGACATAACTGCACAAATTGTAACAATTGTTTTCCAGTTTGCTTTTAATGTCTTAAGCAATACATCAAACATCATTGATATTTTTGCACCTTGAATAAAACCTCCAATAATTGCTGCAACAAAAATTATAATACCTGGTGTATTAATCCAGCTAAAAGTTAACGTGTTTGCAGCTTTGCCAGCATATACACTTGTACTAGTTTTAAATACTGCAATTGCATCATGAATCGGTGTACATAATGTAGACGTAGCCATTAACATTAAAAATATTAAAATAAATGGGCACCAAGCTTGTACTGCTTTACCAAATGATAAAGTTTTTTCTTCTTGTTTATTGTTAACTTCAATGCAATACTCTTCATGAGGTTCTTTATTAAAGATCCTTGCTGCAACAACTGTACATACCATGCAACAAATAGAGCCTACTATATCAGGGAGTTCTGCACCAACTACCGTTGCTGTAATATAAGCAGGTACTAAAAATGATAATGACGCAACTAAGGTAACAATAAATACTCCCTTCAATGCCTTTATTCCACCACCTACAATGCATACCATAATAAATGGAGTGATAAAAAAGATAATTGCTTCAATTATTGCTGTATTTGTTGCTAATATATTGGCTCCAACTTTTGTCACTGCTGAAAGAGTTACCAAAGGTATTCCAACTGATCCAAAAGCAGTTGGTGTAGTATTAGCAACCAAACATGCTATAACTGCTGAAAATGGATTTAATCCAAGCCCCGCAAGCATAGATGCTGGAATAGCAACTGCTGTACCAAAGCCTGCCATACCTTCCATGAAGATACCGAATCCCCATCCAATAATTAATGTTAAAACCCTTTTATCCCTAGAAACTCCAGCCAACATTTTTTTGATGGAATTCATTGCACCTGTACGCAAAATTAAATTATACGTAAACAAAGCTGCAACAATAACTAAACAAATTGGCCACAATGCATTAAGTGTTCCCTCAAACACCCCGGTTACAGCATAACTAACATTCAATTTCCAGAAAAAAATTGCTAAAAATATTGTAAGAACAAGTGCAATTAAGCAAGCTTTATAACCCGGCATTTTTAATCCACTAAGCGCAATTATAAGCCAGATAATTGGTAATACCGCCATCAAGAATTTAAAAAACAACATTCCATTGTCCTCCTTATATAATTTTAAATAGTATAACCTCGTAAAAATTGTTGCTACCACTTTTGCTGCGATTATATAATTCCCCACTTGTTAATACAATATTGTTTTTTACATATATTCGAATTTAGTTTTTCTTATATGCTGCATCTTATATTTACGTATGTTTTCTCAATAATTCTCCAAATGTACAAGTGTAAAATTTTATATATAATTTTATTTCCTTGTGAATTAAGATTTATTTTCTAAGTTGTACCACTAATTTTTTAGTGAAACAATCCTTTAGATTTTACTCTATTTTTGCTTTCTTCATTTCTTCAATCATAACAGGAAGAATCTCAGTTACATTTCCAACAATACCTACATTGGCGATTTCAAAAATTGGAGCATCTTCATCTTTGTTAATTGCCACAATATAATTGGAACCTGACATTCCTGATGTATGTTGTGTTGCTCCAGAAATACCACATGCAATATACAGTTTTGGTGCAACAATCTTTCCTGATTGTCCAACTTGGTGCACACGGGAAATCCATCCATCTTCAATTGCTGGTCTTGTTGCACCTACTACACCACCAAGTACACGCGCTAATTCTTCAACAAGTTTAAAATTTTCTGCATTTCCCATTCCACGTCCACCAGAAACAATAACCTCAGCTTCTTCTAAATTAACAGATTCAGAAATTTCTTTTACTGCATCAATAATTCTTGTCTTAATGGACTCTTCTGAAATTTCTACTTTTTTCTCTGTAATACCTGCCTTTGAAGCAACTTCTGGTTTTGAAAAGCTTCCATTTCTAACTGTAACTATAGCAGTTCCTTCTACTTCAATATGTTCTAAAATTGTCCCGCCATAAGCTGGTCTAGTATATATAACTTTATCATCACTTTTACTAATTCCTGTTACATCACTTACACATCCTAAACTCATTCGTCCAGCAATACGTGGTGCAATATCTTTAGATAATGGTGTATTGGCTAATAAAACAATATCTGGATTTTGTTCCTTAACGGTTTCTGCTAATACTTCTGTCAAAGTATCGCAGTCAGCAGCATTATCTGCATAAATAACTGGAATTCCAAAAGCAGCTATTGTTTCTGCTAAAGCCCTGTTACCTACTACAAGAGCTGTTCCTTCTGCTTCTAATACTTTTACTGCACTAATAAGTTCTAGGCTTCCTCCCAATACTTTTTCTTGTGCTGTTTCAATAAATAATAATACTTTCATGCTCTCCTTTTCCCCCTCAATTTAGATTGCCTTATCCTTTTTCATTTGCTCCATGGCGACACTTACTGCAAGCACAGCATCTTTCTCTTTAATCTTGATACCAGCTTCTTTCTTAGGAGGTTCAACATATTGAATGCAACGTACTTTTGCTTGTTTTACCTCTCCGATTTCTACTGCTGAGTAAGTTGGAATTACTGCCTTACGGCTTGCCATCTTAGTTTTAATAGTAGGGTAACGTGGATCATAATTTGGTTTACTTACTGTTAATATGGCTGGACATTTTAAAGAAACTAAATTATATCCTTCATCAGTTTCTGCATGAACTTCCATTGCATTATCTTTTAAATTGATTTCAATTACACTACTAACAAAACCCATTTTAAGTTTTTCAGCAAGCATTGCTCCAACCTCACCAGTAATTTCATCTGTAGATTCCTTTCCACAAAGAATTAAATCAAATTTTTCACCCTTGTCTTTTTCAATTTTATGAATAACATCTGCCAAAACATGAGCTGTTCCAATGGAGTCTAAATCTGAATATAAATCATCTTTTACAAAAAATGCTTCTTTAGCTCCTACAGAAAGACAATTTTTTAAGGTGTTTAAAGAATCTTCTGTTCCAACAGTTAATACACTTACTTTTCCTCCATGTGCTTCAATCAAGCGGGCTGCTAGCTCTAATGCATATGTATCAAATGCATTTGCTACCAAACTCACTCCACTTAAATTAGGTTTTTTCCCTTCATTATCCAAATGAATTTCAACAGAGTCATCTGGAACTTGTTTAATACAAACTAAGATATTCATAATAATTTTCCTCCTATAAATTTATATATACTTATCATACCAATCACGAATAGGTATGACCAATTCATGATTTTATTATAGCTCCTCAAATATTACTTGTAAACAATTGTTATTAATTTAACAGAAAATGTTTACATTAGTAATATTCTCTATTATAAAAAATTATATATATGCTCAAATTAATTTTTTATATTATAGATTTAAAGTAAATTTCTTTCTCTATACTCTTATTTTTAATATTTATTGTTAAATTAATAACATACCTATGTCAAAAAATACTTAGATTATTAACATAACTTGCATTAATAATCTAAGTAAATATATTTGTATTTAAATATCATATTCATAAGATTTCCTAATTAAATTGAAGTGCTCCTTCATTACATTGTATGCTTTTGATCCATCTCTACATTTCTCTAACAGAACTTTCCTGCAGGTTAAACATTACTGAAAGAGGCTCAATGAATGCACAAAAACCACTTACAGCAAATCAAATCATTGCAGAACCACTTGTAAATGCAGCAGCAAGGCTAGTTGAAAGTTTAACACTACCTGCTAGCATTCCAAAAATAGGAAGTAAAATAATTAAGTTTGAAATACCTGATGTTACCTGATGAACACGCCTATAAAAAAAGTGTGTCTATAAAAACACACTTTTTCATCTCAGTCCAAGTCTTATTCAAACTCAGCAGCTACATCTTTTAAGCATTTTATAATCTCAATATGCTGTGGACAATGCTTTTCACATTGCTTACATCCTATACAATCAGAAGCTTTTCCATGATCTTGATTTAAATTATTATAGTAAACTTGTGAAATTCCAGGACCAAATTGCTTTTTGTTATTATATAGAGAGAAGTATTTTGGTATTGGGATATTCTTCGGACAACCATCTACACAATACTGACATGCAGTACATGGAACTGCAATGCTACTGTTAATAATATCTGTAGCCTTTTTTATAATCTCTTTTTCTTCGTTATTCAAAGGCATAAAATCCTGCATATAACTTGTATTATCAAGGAGCTGTTCTATATTTGACATTCCGCTTAATACCATCATTATTCCTTCATGACTTGCTGCAAATCGTATCGCCCATGATGGTACAGACATATCTTTATGATATTTCTTAAACAATTTTTCTGCGTCGATTGGTATATTTGCAAGAGTTCCGCCTTTAATTGGTTCCATAACAACAACTTGCTTATTATGTTTTCTTGCAACTTCATAACATTTTCTAGATTGAATGCTTTCACTATCCCAGTCGATATAATTAATTTGCAATTGAATAAAATCTACTTCTGGGTGCGCAGTTAAAATTTCATCTAATAAATCTGCATTATCATGATAAGAAAAGCCCATATTTTTTAATTTTCCTTCTGCTTTCTTTCTTTGAACAAATGCAAAACTATCAAACTTTTGAGCTGTTTTATAATTTTCTACACCTAAGTTATGAATAAGATAATAATCAAAATAATCAACTCCGCATTTTTCTAGCTGCTCATCAAAAATTCTTTCTTGATCTCCCTCTTTTTTCAAAAACATAGTTGGCAGCTTTGATGCTACTGTAAAGCTGTCTCTCTTATGACGTTTTACTAAAGCCTCTCTTAAAGCTATTTCACTTTTAAATGCATGATACATATAAGCCGTATCAAAATAAGTAAAACCTCTTTCCAAAAAAGTATCCACCATTTTATTTAATGTTTCAAAATCAAAACTTTCTTGGTTTTCTTGATCTTTTAGTGGAAGACGCATGAATCCAAATCCTAATTTTTTCTTTTCCATATCTTTGTTTCCTCCTAATTCTTTTAAACCAAGTAAATTAGACAGCCATTTTCAAGCCCTTATTCACAAAGTTCACTAAATATTTAATTAATTCTTATTCCAAACTAGATTGTACTACTTTGAGTAAACTCTAAGTCAAGCATTATTTTATTATTCCAGCGAAGCAGATTGCAATTAACACCAATGCAATGGACAGCCTAAACAGCTACACCCCGTTTAGGCTATCCTAATGCTTTTAAATAATAAGTTGCACAAATTACTCAAACCGTTAGAAATTCCTCTAGATGAAGTCCAATTATTCTGTTTATCTTCTATCTTAACTGAATTAAACCTTGTTAGTATATTTTATTGAGTAATGCTTCCTCTATCAATGCTCAATAATATTGAAAATCTTCATCATCTCTAAAAACATCATTTCTGTGATTACCCCTTGCTGTAATGTAGTAAGCTGCACCTTCATACCATACTTTTTGGGGTGTAGTCATTATTTCACCTGTTTTCAATTTTCATTCATTATTATTGCCTGATTTAATTTGCTATAATCAAAAAAGCATTGCACCAAATATATGAATTTAGTACAATGTTTATATATAGAAAATTATGTTTCCCATGGGGTACTTCTGAGACACGGAGTGTTGAAGTTGCTACCATCCTTTAGAATTTTGATGCGATCCTATTCTTTATACATTATTTGCTTGCTAATCCAATTATTTATTTTATTGTGAAATCTCTTTAAACTATTGAATTAATAATTAAAGCAATCTATCCTCAAGCGCTTTTCCCAACATAGAATCAAAATCGGTATATGTTTGCTTTTATTATAGCAATACAAAGTGCAACTATCAATGATACTTTTTATATAATTAGGTCCTG